>ENA-OOOY01000031-OOOY01000031.1-human-oral-metagenome-genome-assembly--contig:-NODE-31-length-10527-cov-5.841635_pt1 | contig 10527 bp, 7 predicted proteins | sample MGYA00245295_ERZ501132 | MGnify/ENA primary metagenome ERZ501132 (study PRJEB25959, sample SAMN05335000) | human oral metagenome | host: human-associated | place: USA: California | collected 2014-03-28... | reverse complement strand
CGTGACCACCTGTTTCGGAACAGGCGGAGAATCGGTCACGTTGCTACCGAAATGAGCGGTCACGCGTTAGCGAAATGAGCGGTCACGATCAACCGAAACGGCCGGTCACGGTGCTCCGAAATCCGCAGGTGGCGTGCGGGCCCCAGCGGAACGCCAGTTCAGCCGGGACCTGCACTTGCTTGCGCTGGTGAGCCAGTGGCGGACCAACAGGCCAAGGGCGGCACCTACTCGTCCGTCGTAGATAATGATTTGCTCGGGGTCTGCGGCGGCGTAGACCTTGGTCATCGCCGAGTTCATCAGCAGGTCCTTGCCGTCAAAGCGTTTCAGGCTGTCGACAGCGTTGGGATGCAGCCTTTTGACCGCATCCTGGATCGAGGCGTGCAATCCGTTGCGAGTGGCCAACCACTGGCGGGATGGGTCTTTGGCGGTGCGGGCAACCCCTCCCCATTTGAAGACTGCAAGGCATGCTTCAGCCAATGCATCGTCGGATTTATCACCTAAAGCAAACAACTCAGAGCGCAAGCGCTCGGCAATGCAGTCAAAGCTATTGGGAGCATCGCGCTCAGGCCACGAGTAATGCGCCGCCGCTTCCCCCAGGGACTCACACCACCACTCCTTGGCCTTCTCGTGGCGCGCCTTCCAGGGATTCCAGGCGCGGTGATGGGTGATGGCGTAACGGTGGGTGAAGCCACCTTTCCAGAGGCTGGCCAGGTATTGGGCAAAATCTTCCAGGATACCGGGCAGTGCGGTCGAAGTGCCTGTTGTCATTACCATCTGGTTCATTGAGTTTCTCACGTGGGCGATGGGCTTATTTTTCAAGCGTGTAGCGACAGGATATGTCGCGATCAAACCAGCCCCTCAAGACAGGCATACCCAATCGGCCTCTTGCACTAAGCCCTGGGGATGGCCTGAAGTAGCCCCATAATCAATGCAAGGTAATAAGTGCGTGGGGTGCCAAATTGGACAGTTGAGCATTCAAATATCGATTGCCGACACCCCGAACAGCGGGAGTCGGCAACTATTCTGTTCACGGTAGACGCGACATGCGTGCCGTGCCCATCAAGAAAAGGTCAGTGCTCTCCAAGCGAGCGATCTTCCTGAGACACCACCAACTGAACTTCAACCCGCCGGTTTTCTGCGCTTGCCGGGTTCAGGCCGGGTTTTGGTCTGGAATCACCGTAACCCGCCACAATCACTCGCAGTGATTGCTGCCCATCCAGGGCCAAAACCAACAACTTGCGTGCCTCCCGTGCCCGAGCAGCGGAGAGCGTGTAGTTATCGTCATAGACCGTGCAGTACCGCGCATAATCAGTGACCGGTCGGCTTACCGGCACATTGTCGGTATGCCCCTCGACCAATACCTGGCCCTGGCCGTAATCGTGGATGAAGGTAGCGACGCGAACGCTCAACTGAGTCAGCGCCCGCTTGGCCTCATCGGTAATACAGGCGCTACCGCGGCCGAAGGCATTATCAGGCAACGTCAGGCGCCGGTTCTTGATATCGACATCGATCAGCCCCCCTTCACCGCCGCGTTCCAGATCCGCCTGCATCGCTTCAAGCAAGACACTCAGGCGTTTTTGTTGAGTTGTCGCGCCTTGGTTTTTTTCAGCCTGACGCGCTGCTTCCATCTGTTGCTTTTCGACTCGCATTGCCGCTTCGGCCGCTTTGTTCTGCAGCACCGAAACGACAAGCATGAGCATCACGACCGCCATGACACCTGCCATGAGGTCCGAGATGGAAATCCATTCGCTGGGTTTTTCTTTCATGGTCGGTTACGCCGGCTGAACTTTATCGGTCTGCAAACCGCTCGCAGGCACAGGGTCATAGTCCGTCGTGAGTCGACCAAGCAATGCCACGGTCGACTGTGCCGCGTCGCTGAGCACCTGGAGTCGATTGGCAAACTGCTTGTCGATATTGGCCGCCATCTGTTCAGGCAGAGCACTAATGGCTTGTTGGCCTTGGCGATGCGAGTCCGCAAGCGCCTTCACGTCCTGGACGACTGGAGGCAACTGTCGTGCTGATTCACACAATTGCTCAAGCAGTTTGACGCTTGCACTCAGAGGGGTCAGCCTAGCCGGCAAAGCTTCCAGCGCCTCCTGGGTTTTAGCACCCTGGTCGGTCATGGTTTTGAACTGCACATTGAGCGCAGTGAACTGTTCGGCGAGTTGCGGGAAGGTCACCAGTTTGCTCGCCACCGCATCCATCTTGTGTCCTGCCTTGGAAGCCTCCTTCAGGCCTTCCGAAATACTCTTGCCGAGCTCATCCATGTTGGAGCTCATCGTTGCGATCGCTTCGTTAAGCGTGGTACTTGTCTGCGAGAACTGAGAGCTGGTTTTCTTCTGCATATCCTTGGCGCTTTCTGTCGTCACCTGAACTTCCTTGACCACTGTGCCGACATGCTCTGACAACTTATCAACCGCAGTGGAAATGTTGTCGGTCGCACCTTTGAGGTTGGCCGCCATGTCCTGGGTGTTCTGGGTAAAGTCCCGGCTCATCGTGGTAATGGTGCCGGTCAAACTCCCCTCGATGGTCTCCATGACAGTGCCCAGCCGGGTGATGTTGCCATCCATACTCGCCTTCATTTCTCCCAGGTGTCCGGCGAAGTCCTCATTGAGCGACTCGATCGCACCGCTGAGTTTTTCCTGCATGACCTGCACGCTGCCTTTTAGCAGCCCTGCCGAGTCTGCCAGTAGCGTGGCAGATTCGCCCATCAACTGTACCGCCGCCTCCTGGCGTTGCAGGTTATCGGTCTTGGCCTCTACATACCCTTGCAGGCACTCACTCGACATCCTGGTGCTGTCTGCCACTTCGCCCAGTCGAGTCTCGACCGCCTGCAGGCCTTTGAGGCTCTCTTCGACATTAACCAAGCGGCTGAGTTGCGTACTCATCTCGGCGATTTGTGGAAGGTTTTCACTGAGTCTGGCGATCTCGCCGAGCTGTTGATAATGGTCGGCAAGCCGGGTATCCAGCGCATTGAAATGGCTCTCGGCCTGTTTACCATTCTGGAACTCAACCGCCTTGAGCTGCTTGAGCTCGGTCGACAGCTGCAGACCCTGGGCGTTGAAGGCCTCAATTGCCCGAGCGCCGACATTTTCCAGCGCAGCCCGGTTCGCCTGCTCACTTTCGGTATGCAGCGCAAACGTGGCTTTGCGACCGAGATCAATGTCGGCTGCCAGACTGGCAAGTCTTTCATCCAGCGCAGTGAGCTGGCTTTCGGATTGTTTACCGTTCTGGAACTCGACTGCCTTGATCTGCTTGAGCTCGGTGGCCACCAGCAGACCTTGGGCATTGAACGCCTCGACCAGCCGGCTACCGACACTCTCCAGGGCAGCCAAGTGCACTTGGTCGCGTTCGGCATGCAATGCAAGCGCGGCTTTTCGGCTCAGATCAATCTCTGCCTTCATGTGCCCAAGGCACCAGTCCGTGCGCTTGCTTTCCGCTGACCACGGCGCGGCTTCCCACAGCTTGATCACAATGAAGGCAACGATGCCCCACGTGGAGGTTTTGAACTTGGTGCCCAAATCTTTCATCATGCCAGTGAGCTGAGTCAGGGAACCGCTCATGGCGTTGATCGAGTCGTCATGCCCCTGAAGGATGGTCGAGGCCTTGTCCAACGCCAGGCCCAGCCCCAGAAACGTGCCTAAAAGCCCGATGATCAGCAGCAATCCCGGCATGTTGGAAGCGAAGCGCTCCCAACCTGAGGCGACAACGTGGCTCAATTCACCGATTGAACCGTGCTCAATGTCCAGCGCATTGATGCGAGCCCCGCCGCGCCAGTTTTTTTCCCAGTTCGCCGGTTGGCCGAAAACCTGAGAGGTAATCAGCGACAGCAGTAGACCCAACACGATGATGCTGAAAAAACACTTCCAGCGGGTTGCTCAGCGAAGGGGTCAAGAACTGCAGGATTTCGCCAATCATGCCGCAACCTCAATCACTTTGAACGCATCCGTCCGTTTCTTGCAGTCGGCCTCGAAAATATTGGCGAAGCTGACAATCAGCGATTTCTCTTCCGGCTCCAGGCTTTCCCATTTTTCGCCGTTCTGTGCGCAGCGAACGAGAATCTCGCCAACCTTGCCGCCGTGATCGATCAGATACTCCTGATCGTCGGCCACAATTTGCTCTTCGCTCTTCTCAAGCAGTTGCAGAAAACCTTCCGCAGCGAACACATAGTTGCGCTTGGCACGTGTCTCATTGCCCAGCACTTCAAGTTTGGCTTCGTCACGTGGTAACAGCTTGCGTAGGTCGTCCAGCACCAGCGCCTCTTCCGACTCCAGTGGTTCCAGCTCTGCCTCCAGCTCCAGGCGTCGCTTAAGCACTCGGTCCTTGACCACGCGTTTATTGAGCTCTTCCCAGGCTGCTTGAGCATTTTGCAAACTCAGGCCCCACACCAGAATCATTTCCTCGAATACAAACGGAATCACGGCCTTGCCGAAGTGCTTGACGGTCATATCGTCCAGGCGCTGTACGTCAGCATCGCTCAATTCCGCCCGTGCTTCGATCAGTTGGGCAGCGACGTCGATAATGAACAGTGGCTCCTGGCTCAGGGACACGACGTCTTCCAGCTGGGTCATTTGCTCTTCGTAAACTTGCAGCAGCTTCTGCACGGCGCGAACCCGCAGGTAATGGTCGAAATCTACGAACGCTTCTTTTTCGACGAGGCGATTAGTCAATGCCTTGACCAAGTGATAGCGGTTGGTCAACGCAATCGCCTGGAGTGCTTCGCGGTCTGCACCCTGGGTTTTGGCCATGGCAGCGTTCAGATCTCGCTCCCGCGCCTGCGCTTCGGCGATCTCCTGCTCATCCAGCAATTTTTTCTGCCATTCACGGGCACGCTCAATCACCCAGTCGATGGCCTGCTGCACCTTGGCTGCCAACGGGTGGGTATCCAGGTGCTCCAGCGCGGCCAAGGCACGCTCCAGGCCAAGACTCAAGGCCTTAACCCATGGCCACGGCACATGGGTTGCGAGCGTTCGAAGTCCCACGCGCATACTGGAAATGTAAGGCTTGGCTGCCTGGTAAAGTCGCTTGACCTCTCCTACAAAAATTTCTGCTTCGTCGGCGAGCCATTTGACGGCTTTGCTAACGGTTTGCTTGACGGCACGGAACGCAGACGAAGCAACGTTTTTCACCGTACTTACTAGAGAATCAAACCAGCCCATTAACTATCGCTCCTTTGATGAATGCCCAATGCTTTACGGTTCGCCGCGACGGTGCCGAGATCAACCTCGGGCCGCGAAGCGTGAATGTCTTGACGCGCAGCCAGCAGCTGAGCGAGTGCTTCCTGAAGATGAGCCTGCTGCAGCACACCGGCGCCTTGGGGCAGCAGGGGCTTGGGCAAAGCCAGTCTCAAACACGTGCGTATTTCACGACCCGATAGTCCCTCGGACGCGGCGGCGAGGACGTCAAGCACCCCTTCCCGCTCCTCTGCCAGGGGAATACCCGGTACCAGCATGCGTGCCCATAGCGCTCGACGCTCACCTTCGCCAGGCAGCTCGAAACGGATGTGCTGAGAAATGCGGCTGACAAAGGCGCTGTCATAGTTGCGCGCAAAGTTGGTCGCAAAAATCACGATGCCAGTGTGCTTCTCCAACTCGATAAGCAGCGTGGAGCGCATGGCATTGACCTCGTTATCAATGCCTTGGGTGACGGAAGACAAACGTTTACCCAGCAACGTGTCGGCTTCGTCCAGGAACAATACTGCGTCTTCGGCACGCGCCAACTCGAACAACTGCGCAATATTCTTTGACGTATCGCCCATGAACTTGCTTTCAAGGTCGGCAATGCTGGCGCTGATAAGCCGTTTGCCGATACTTCCGGAAAATGCCTCGGCCGTCAGCGTCTTCCCCGTACCCGCGCGCCGTGAAAGTTCAGGATCGTGCCGCTGCCACAAGGGTCGACCTCAGCGAAGCCCCAGGTGACGTAGATGGTGTGATGGTGGTGAATTTTCACCAAGGCTTCATCGAGCTGTTGCTTGATCTGCGGCGAAAGCACTACATCCCGCTCAAGTGTGAAGCGAGGCAATGTGCTTCGCGATGCGGGTGCAGTCTTGGCGGGAGGTTCTTCGGCGGCGGCCAACAGCTCAGGCCGTAACTTCTGATAGAGATAGTCTCTGGAGGACACTGTAATCACCAGTCCATTGATTTGAGCTCTTTGGCTTTGCAGCCTTGCAAGAGAAGCTTGCGCAAGTCCGCAGGCAGTATCTTGATTGAGCCGTTGGAAATCCAACGGCGCATCAGAAAGCTATCGGACAGCAGACGTCGAACTTGAAGATTTTTTGGATCAATTAAGAACCCAGGCGATTAGCACATCACTCCCCGCCGGAGGCCGACTTGCGCCAGGTATCATTCTCTCGCTCCATCTGTTTGTACTTCAGATACAGATCAAAGCTCGCTTTGAGCACCACGACTAAACCGATGGTAGCCATCACGTTTTTCAGCATTTCGCATCCCTCTCTTGTGGTCTGTACTGAGACTACGAGCCGGTCGCGACAGATTGTGTCGGGGCCGAACAGCCGATTCCAAAGGCACGAAAAATACTCACCCTGGCGGTGATAGTCAGTCGTCGTCCCCGACTTCCCCTTCCCGCCCCATCAATACGTGCTCCAGCCTGTCTGCCTGAGATGCGACCTGATGAGCAATGTGCATCAACTCTTCAGCATTCAGATGTTGCACTGGATGACACGCCCGCACGCTCAGCTCCTCGTCCTGGTCGACATGGAAGTCCACCAGATCGAATCGGCAATTGCGTCCAAGCGTGTGCTCCACCAGCGGTGACTGGCTGAACTGTTTGAACATCGCCAATTTTCTGGTCCATTTGTGATCGACAACCTTGGAGGTGAACACCACGTACTGGCCCTTGAACCCCCACCGGACCAATTGGTACCGCCCCTCCAGTTTGAAATGGAACTCAAGCCTCCACGTCGATAGACGCCTGACGCTCATGCGCTCAGTGTCGTGTACGAGTCTGTCTACCATCCCGTGGATGCGCGCGACCGTTTCCTCGGTGCGTTTGCTGGATGTAGAAAGCGAGCCTGAGACACGCCGATAGACGTCGAGAACTTCGTCACCAACTAGAACACCATCGCTGCCCGCGTAATTTTCGGCGTTGTACAGCAAAGCGAATCGTTTGGTTTTTTCCGCTGTCGGCGCCAGCAACACCCGCCTGAACGAATCGGCTTGCAAGGTCTTGAGGAAGCGGACGCGGCCGATGGGGCTGTGGATGTCGCCTGACTCGTCGATATCGCAAGGTATCGTCGCTGCTACCAGCAACTCGGCCATGCCAACAGCGCTGCGCACGGTAACGCTCGGCATATCGAAATCCGCTTTCGACAGATGCCAGCCGTCACCAGCCTCCCTCACGAAAGCCTGCGGATCGCCAGTCAGATCTCTAAGCGTGGTCCCCAATTGGGTTTTGACATGAGCCAGACGCTGCGTCATGACAATGGCCTGATTGCTTATCGCCTCACTGCGATCATCGCCCTTTAGGTCTTCGTCAGTGATTTCATAATGGCTGGTGAGAAAGTCGAGAATCTGCGGCTTCACGGGCGCTTGGTCCACCAACTCCTCATGCAGCTCCACTTCGCGCTTGAACCGGGGTCCCTGGTGGCCCACGGCATGCAGCGTTTGAATGAATGCGTTCATGTTGGCCGCAGCCTGGCGTACCTGATAAAACTCCATGCTTTGACGGATGTGCGGAAAGCCCACCTGAATGAAATGCTCGGCATAACCGGTGCCGGCCGTGAGCATGCGCCGATGTGCCAGTGACCCGATCCGATCAACACGGCCGACTTTTTGCTCCAGAGCGATGGGGCTGGAGGAAATACCGTAATGCACGACACTGTCGCAGAAGGTATGCAGGTCTTCCCCTTCTTGAAAGACATCGGTGGATATCAGCACACGTGGATAGCCAGGCATGCGGAAGAGCGTGGCAATTGCTGTACGGCTGGCGCTGTTCTCGCCGGTAGCTCCGCGAATGGGTGAAGTGGAACGAACCTGGGTGGCCAGGTACTTGGTCAGGCCACTGACTGGCCTTGAGTAGATCTCCGGAAAGTTGAGTTTGATCAACAAATCCAGGTTCTCGACGGTATCGCGCAATATCTGATAACTGCTGAACGGGCTGTGCTTTGCTCGCTGAACATCCAACAGTTCGACGAGTGCCTCTATGAACAGGCCGTCGGCGTCGCCGTCCTTTTCCCTGCGAGCGCTCCTAAGCGAATACAGATCAATGAAAGGATGATCTACACGACACAGCGCGCCGAGCAATTCCTGATGAGTACTCAGTCTGCGCAACAGCCGATCAACCGCACCATTGTTTAAAGTGGCAAGTTGGGGGAATACCTCTGAGTTCCAATTGGGTGCCAGCACAGCAAGCTCGCCATGGCGCCGCAAGCTATCCCAGAGCGTTGAACGCTCCAGTTCACGGGCAAGAGCTGAAGGGTCAGCAAGTCACACGTGGCCTGGACCCCTTCGAACAACACATTCAACACGCGTTTGGCGACTGTCGCGGCGGCATCGTCACGCGTTGCGACGGCCCGCAGATACGCATATTGAGCCAATCGATAACGTTGGCCGGGACTGGCGACAGACTCGCTCTTGCCGATCACGCTCCAATCGATTTTCAACGACGTCATGGCGGGCATGCCCGGCAAAGATAACCAGTTAGCCTCGAACAATCGGCTCTGCAACAGCGTGCTGCGGAAGTTGTGGGGCAACTGCCCCAGGCCCTTGATGCTGGCCAGCTCCGGATTCTGACCACGATAGAACCAGGTAAAGAAATTGTCGCTGCTTGCCGGTGCATCGAACACGTCAGCGACATCGTTTTCGATCAGGGAGTGACTACGTTCGACCGTGCGCGTTCGGTATAGCTGGTAACTTTTGACAACAGCATTGTCGCCGACGATGTAGCCACTAATCCAATCGTCGTAGGCTTCTTCGAGCTTGAACTTCAGCTCGGAAACGCTGCGCACACGGCGGACGAAAATCAACTGTTTCTTGCCTTCGACAAACGCCAGACGATGCGTCTGTTGACTCACACTGTCCATTTTTGGATGCGGTGGTCTGCGTTTGAAGGAGTTCTCGTAATCGTCCACCAGATATTCAACGACGCTGCGGTCTGCCGCATCCCGTAACGAATCGCCTTCGTCCGCGGCCTCATGACCATCGAACTCTACCGGCCGTTTTTTTCGCCAGGCAGGTAACTCTCGAACGACGCCAGCATACCCAGCTCAAAACGATTAGAGCAGTTCTCCTGCAAGTGCTCGCTCACCTTCTTTTGCAGCAGAGCGGCGAACAATTTTTGCGCTACGGTCATCTTCACTTCCGCAGCCTCGCCGCTGCGATGCTCACGACGATACATGTTGCGGGTGTGAGCCACCTGATCAAGCGTGAGCGTGTTCAGGCGACGTACGAACAAGCGACTGAGCGCCGCGTGCATGTCGGGGTCGGTCGGATCGCCGCCCTCCGGCAGTGCCGCATACCCCTGGAAGCCGAACAACGCGAGTTGGTTGCGCAACTGTTCAAGATGGCGGTCGTAGGGTGTTGCCGACAGTAGCAAAAGGCGCTTGATACGCTTGTTGTCGCCCAGCAAGGTCGCCAACAAGCGATTACGGTCGCTGCTTTCACAGCCAGCACGCAGGTTGTGCGCTTCGTCCACTACCACCAGATCGAAGCGGGGCAACATCTCGCCCAACGCCTTCACCCAGACATCCTTGACCTGCCGCTTGAGTCCCCCAGGATTGCTTCTGCCGTCCATAGTGTTCAACTGCCTGACGATCTTCTCCAGAAGCTTGCGATGTTGAGGCATCAACTCCTCAAATCGCTGTGTCCAACGCAGCATGTCTGCTACGGTATTTCCCATTGCAAAGCTGAAGGCTGATGTGCAGATAAATAGATCGCGCTCGTTGCCGCTGGCCACTGCCTGAACCACCTCAGACAAATTGTGGCAGGCTCTGAACGGAGTGACCGGCTCGCCACCCAGGCCTTTGACCGCCATGTCCTCAAGCCTATAGTTGCTATGGACAAACGCCCGATAGTCCTTGATCCATTTGTCGCGGACGTTGTTTTTCGGCAGCAGATACAGGACACGCAGACCAGGGTTAAAATGCCGCATCAATGCAGCGACACCGAGGCCGATGTAAGTCTTGCCCATCCCCACTTCATCGGCGAGGTACGCCACCTGACGGTCCGCCAGTTTGTTGTACAGGGCGACCGTGCCCAACAGTTGCTGCTCAGCCAAGCCCTCGAGTTCAGGATTGCCTCCGGAAAAATCGATAACGGCCTCGGCCGTGGCCTTATTGATCCGCTGCATGGGGGGCATCCTTCTTCCGTGAATTTACAGCGTTCAAGGGGCGCTGAAATTGAGTCCTGAACCAGTCGAGGAAACGCGCACCTGGATACCCACCCCGTTGGCAGCCAAGGTGCAGCAGGCCATCGACTGGTGATTGAGCGTGCCCGTGAATGGCAGAAAAAATTGCTGGATGAGCAGGAGATCGCCGAAGCGCAGGCGCGGGAGCGAGATCTGAACGCTATC
>ENA-OOOY01000030-OOOY01000030.1-human-oral-metagenome-genome-assembly--contig:-NODE-30-length-10897-cov-88.031755_pt1 | contig 10897 bp, 8 predicted proteins | sample MGYA00245295_ERZ501132 | MGnify/ENA primary metagenome ERZ501132 (study PRJEB25959, sample SAMN05335000) | human oral metagenome | host: human-associated | place: USA: California | collected 2014-03-28... | reverse complement strand
TTTTTTTTTTGCCGCCGACGACTTTTTCCCCTACTACTGCACCGTCAACCATGCGGGTAAAACGTCTAACTATTAAAAATTTCTTGTCCTATCCCGAAGAAGAGCAGACAATTCTTTTTGCGTCTGAGCCAATATTTATTGTTGGACCCAATGGCGCAGGAAAATCAAATCTAATCCGAGCAATAGAGTGGATTTTATTGAGTGGCTTCGCTTCATATACATGGAATAAAGATGCTCCTTGGAAAAGAAGAAAGCAAGCGAAGATAGAGATGGAGCTAGAATTAGAAAGTGATGATCGACATTTATTAATTGATTTGATGACCTTTACAATTACTGCACATTTTTCCAATAACCAAACTCTGTCCGAAGCAGATTCTCTTATTGTTGACAATATTATAGAGTGGATAAGGATTTCCCAGTTCTTCAAAGTTATGACCATTTGTTACGAGGGAACCAGTGATGGAATGCAATTTTTGCCTGCAATCTATATTACTGGAATCAATGGAGATATGTTATGTATATACGATGGCAAAAATGAACCAAGTTTCACAAGAAACGGAAGTCTTCAACAATATTTGGAACGCTTTTTCGAACAACCGCGACGTGTTTCTAGCACCTATACCAGCGCATTTCTCCCATCAAAATACACCACTCGTTTAGAGAAACTAGATTTTTATCAACAAAATGGTAAGGTGCCTCATATACGTATACAAGTATCTAATTAAAATTTTGCAACAGAGAACGGCAAGCTTCCTGATGTATTGGCAACTATTTATCAGATCCTTTGTCGCAGAATCGTCATTGTAAAATCTGACGTCGATGTTAACTCAACTGGTCATTCATTAAATATTCTGACCGTCAGTATGGTAAAAGATATAATTTTTGAAGGACACACCCAAGGTGCAGAATTCACTCGTCTAAAGCAAGGTAACCATAATATCCTTTTTTTAAATAATTTTAACGGAACAACGTTTGTTAGGGTTGCAGTCTTTGCTTGGGTTGGCATACTCCATCGAATTTAAATCAACCCCAAGAAATCAGCCAAGGTGCGTCATCTTGCTGTTAGATGTTATTTTTAGATTAACGAATCAATGACTAGTAACTGGACTTTGCAAAAACGTGGAAGTAATAACCAGAACCTTCACGTTGACATTAGACTCTGCCAAAATGGAGGCGAAAGTTATGGTCTTAGTGATGCATCAAGCGGAACAAAAGAAATAGTACTAGTGTTAACCGCCTTACACGCTTGCGATGCCAGCACTGTACTACTTGATGAACCTGGAGCCCATTTACATCCAGGTGTACTACAAAATCTACGGAATTGGATTTACTATCACTGCGCAGGGCAATCGTTGATGATAATCACCCATTCGCAAGAAATGATTGAAGGCTCATTTTTTGAGAATACTTATCAATGTCGACTTAGAAATTGCTATTCACATTTGACTAGATTAGAGATGCAAAGAGAGGGAAAAGTTGCTTGGTTCATTAACGAGCCTACAATTCGCCCAATCTTATTTTCTCATCGTGTTCTCTTTGTAGAAGGAATTTCAGATGCTAGATTTGTGCAAGCGGTAGAATTTTTTCTAAGTAAGAAGTTACACGCATACACAATGTTAAATTGTGATATAATTCGATTGGAATCAAAGAACAATTTGGTATTTGCTACCGAGATTAGTACCAAGTTAGGCATCGAATACTACACTTTGATTGATGGTGACGCAGCACTTAGCGGTGCCAAACAGCCTATTACAGCTAATACATGGGTTAAATCGGAAATTTACAAAGCACACGAACAAATTAACAAAAATCTTTGCAACAGTACACTCGATTGCTTCAAATCCCTGGTTGGAAAAGTACCATGGCCTTTGGATGTAACAATACGGTCAAACCTGATGTTACACAACATTTTTGCTTGGAAAGAAGAATTGGAAAATGTCTTTTTAGAGACCATATCGCCAACATTGCAATATTTTTTCAATTTTAAGAAGGCTGAAGGGGAGGAGATGGTAGAACAAATTGCTAACACAAATTACAAGCTGCTTAAAAATGGTTGGAACCATCTTCCGTTCGCTATCCTGGTAAATGCAGTTGGCTATTTATACTTAACCCAACATGAAGAATTGCACGAATTTATAAAGTTCTTGGAAGAGCGCAAACTTATTCAAAGAATATCTTTGCCTGCACTTCAGCATTTTGATCAAACAGACATAACTTTCACAAGATTGGACAATATTGATCTTGCAAAGCTGTCTTCCATTAGTAGAGTGAATATACTTGACCCTAACGCGCAGAAGGAGTGGGTGTATCAATATATTACCAGACGTATGGAATTCGAAAGAATTTTACTTCACCTTGAACTTATGGAGGTTCCTATAATCGAGGATGATAGTTGCATTGTGCAGTGTTTCAGCATGTCCTCCAAAAAGACTAAGGATGAGATTGAACAGATGATTAAACAGGTACGCTTAAACATATAACAACTAATATTCTAATATATCGTAAAAAGCCGATTGTTACATGGCCGGCATTACGTGAACTTGCACAATCTCTTAATATCAGGGTTACTATTATCGAAATACAGCTATCTAAGCCTCGGTATTGCATAATTAATCCTAATGGTGCAGATAATTTGTTACTTGGGCACATTTATCAACACATAGTGGTGCCACTGGGTTACTTAACAAAATATAATGAGGCTGATTAATTTATCCATGACTTAGTGAAGTTGGTCCGCGTGCACTAAAAGAACTGCGCGCTCGCGACCCAACCTTCAGCTTGAGGCTTTCATTACAACTTTCAATGTTTTAAAATAAGTAATAAAAGTAAATCTCTTCCTAACGAGTCGGCATTTATTAGTACCACTGGTATACTAGTCAAATGATTGAAAGGTAACTTCGCAATGTAATTGTTCCAGTTTCAATATTAAGAAATAGGGGCTCTTTCCTTTTCATTTGACAAGTGTGTACGACTATTTAGGGCCGTAAGATTGTTCTATTGGTAACGGGAGAGTCGCACAGGTGGGTCTGCCAGACTCAATAGGCGTAAACGAGCAAACAATTTTAACTCCCCACAAAACACCCAAATAATTGAGACGTAGATCAGTTCATTTTAAATGTCTCGCGTGAGTTCACGCTCATTAAAATAGGGCTTCTTTGATTTCACAGGGTATATACAAGTGCACTTGGAAATATTTAATAGGTATGATGCTAAACTTTAACTGCGCGTAGGACTTCGCATTTTCTTGTGGTCATAACAAAAGTAACCAGACCTTGGCGTATTTAGTTGGTTTTATTAATGTAGTATTTTGGACGTTTCAGTTTACTTTGCGAATTGGCGTCAAATTAACGTAGCCTGCGTTAATTTTTTTCCTCGCAAGATTCCTTCGGAAGTTTGCTGTTTTCCTAGTAAAGTGAGTATTTCTTGGCCACGTTCGTGCTTTATTCACTCTAGCCCTTTCCCAATGGCTGACTCATACTTGCTACAGAAACGGATGGAAACATGTAAACATAATTGAACTAAGAATCTTCAAAAATTGACTTCGAACTATGGAAATCTCATTCAATTAATATTGGACCAAAACAGTGCCTTTGAATTAACGGTTTAAATTAAATAGACCTAAAAATAAAATAATTCCTTAATTATCGTTTGTCATTACTTACACTCTTTATATAAAACAGTTAAGCAAGCTTTTGATGCGGAAAAACTTGGATGGTTCGCCCTTGCTCAGTTTTTGTATAACAAGTTACTCGACGACGACGATTTACCAGATGATTTAAAACAAAGATGCCAAGGTAACCTGGCAAACATGTATTTGACTCTTCAAGACTATGAGAAGGCTGAAGAATATGCCAATGATCAGGAGCTGACCATAAATAATGCCTCGCATAAAATGGATGTTGGTCTGGCCAAGTGTCTTCGAAATCAAGGCAATATTTTGTTAGCAAACTCAAAAACCGCAAGCGATCGGCGAACAGAGCTTCTCATTGAGGCCGCTAGAAAATTTTTTGACGAAGAGAAGCTCTGGCGTGAAATAGGAGAAGAAGAAGAGGCAGAAGTTGCAGGCTCGAGTGCTGTTCGGGTTAGCTTGTCGCGAATCTTGCGAGAAAACAGCACTCCAGCAGAGGTACCGTGAAATATCTAAATCGATACCAATTAATGCTTTCTCCAGGAGATGCAGAAGATTAATGAATTATTGGCCAGGAATTGCTTTAATTTCGCCTACCGTAACATTCAAAACAAAATTCGAGTAGCTGTCCAACAGTCTTTTTTGCTTCATTTGGTTGGGAAGACTGAAGACGCGAAGAAATTATTCGAAAGTCTCCTGACAGGAGCATTTAAGGACACCATAAGTTATGAACGAATTGTTGTACAATCAAATATCGCCTATCTTGAGACAGATCCCATCAAGGCCTCAGATTTATTGGACAAAACAATGGGCCTGTTTTACAAATTAGGAATTAATAGCTCCGAAGGTTTTCAAGCATTAGAATTTCTAGCCACAAACATTCTTCGCGTTAACTTCAAAATGCTCGATCTAAAAGATAACGCTAAAAAAGCCATAAGAATCATTGAGCAGGCAAAAACAAACTATTTATTGCAAAGCTTTCTTCAGGTATTTCCTATTTATTAAGTGCATACCGCTTGCTAATATACCCGCAGACAAAAGCTACTCCAAAGGTAGAAGAGACAGAGCTAGTACGTACTTGATTATATTTGCTTTCTTGTAACGCTTTAGTCAGATTACCACGATCAATGACATTATTGGCGATGGTACTTTGGTTGAGTTTGCAGTAATACACAACCACATAGGTCCCGAGGCTATTATAGCAGCACTGTATAGAAAAGACTTTGAAGAAGTCATCAGAATCGATGAAGCGGATACAAATTGCATTCTTTCATTTGCAAAACATTACACTATTGATGCTAGAGATTTTGAGCCCATGTTTAAAGAGAAAGCTAATACTGAATGCCCACCAATCATTGCACGCATCTCGAACATTTTGACTACAGTTTTTGAAAATGTTGCAAATGGCAGCCACCTTTACATTGTCCCCGATGATGACCTTTGGTATATCCCTTGGACAGCACTACAAGACAGTCACGGCAATTTTTTGGTTGACAAATATTATTTTCATATCATCCCGTCAATTCGCGTTGCCCACTTGCTGAAGCTAGAAACTGCCCAGAGGAAAGATTTTTTGCAAGGACCATTTCTGTTTGTCAATCCTGGTACTACTCGAAAATCTGCAGAAGAGCAAATTGAGCTGCATAAGATTATTGGAAATGTCTTTCACCCACTCGAAGGAACAGCAGCGGATGTGGACAGCTTTTTAGAAGAAGTTAAAAAGGCATCAATTGTTCATGTAGTAACGCACGGACGCAAGGAAGACAACAGAGAAAGTGTTAGACTAACGTTCGACGGTGATCACGAATTCGATCCACTTCGCCTTGAAGATTCCACTGCCCCAGGTCTCAGATTGGTTACAATAGCAGCGTGTCAATCAGCAAAAGCTGTGTATTGTAGTGATGGAATTTCGGGATTCGCAGGACAGTTTTGGCGTATGAAGGTGCCCAGCCTAGTTTTAACTCTTTGGAACATTTCTGACGAACATACTGTTGAATTTTCCAAACAGTTTTACACGCAGTTATTTGAAAAGAAGGAATCTCCTGACATTGCGTTCGGAAATACTGTACGCATAGTTCGTACTAAATTCCCCTTCAAGTATTGGGCTGCTTTTCAATTTTGGGGAATTTAAACTTCGCATTAGTGTTTGTCTCTTCGGAAATAAATTTTTGTCTAGCTGAAAACGCGACTGCCAGACTCTGTAATAAACTAACTTCACGCCGTTGCAGCGCAAACCGCCTATTTCCCCAGATAAAAAAGGTACATATTTCTAATTCTGTCCTGGATTACAGCATTGCCCAATCTTCTCCTACCATGACAATCGGGACCAAATGAGCAACATGGCAAACTCTGCTTCAGCTACTAGTGAAATGAGCAGCTATGTAATTGAACAACAAACGTTAGTTTGCGAAAACGACAGTCACCATAATCGTCTGGCGCAGCATCTTACATCTAATCACTTTGAAGTCTCACTTCCTCGTTCTTTAAATTATGGGGTGCACTAATTCACTAAAAAGAAAAGAAGATACCACAACTGATAGCAGCAATAATTTTTCTTCACTACAACTGCTGCTATTGTTAGTTTTGGCAACTCTATTATTTGCAAAATGGTTTCCGGATCTTTCCACCAAGTGGTTAGATTGCAAATGAAAATCTACCGGAAAGCCCTTTGATCTAATCTTTTCAGCTGTTAATAAGCAACAAGGATGAATATCATCAAAAGATTCTCCGTCGTAATGATGAAAAGTCAAATCCGAATACCGTTGATTATACTGAATCAATTTGAGCGACGAGAAATTTGCCTCAGACGGTTGTTTTCTTTGCTGTAACGAGTCTCGACTTTTCGTCGAAATATTTCCATCTTGTTGATCCAATTTTGACTGAAGCCATTCACTAAAAGCTGTCGGATTTTGCATAGTTGCTGAAAGGGATAGAAATGGACAATTTATCAGTGCAAAGAGGTGCTCCCAAACTTCGCCCGATCCTCGTTCTGCTATGGAGTGCACTTCATCAAAGATAACGTACTTGATCTTTTTGCTCCAGCTTTCGTGTACAGGGGAAAGTAGCAATATTTCTAAGCATTGAGAAACAGTAACGAGAACCTTGCATGACAGAGGATTGAATCGAAAGTCGCAAGTGAATATACCATGAGTGTTTCCACATTTCGGTCAAACAAGTGTTGAATGCAAACCGCCAATCTTCGGATCGATCAAATGCCTTCACGTTGAAAAATGTCGCAACTTCAGAGTTCTTTCTATTCCATCTTACGAGACCATAAATCTGGGGTAAACATGCTGATCCTATGTCAATAACTTCCAAGTTCTTTTCTTTTACAAAAGCATTCCAAAGATTTAAAATTGTAGAGCTTTTGATCATTCGAGGCTTGTTGCGCTTAGCCAAAGTTGAGTTATGTGGCATGTTATCTCTAATCAACTGCGTTATTTTAGTGAGTGCACTTTCAACGAGCAAACCAGCGAAATGAAACCGCGAATCGACGTAACCTTGAATCGTAGGAGCGTTATAAGCATCCGAACTCGCATTTTCTCCTCCTCTAAGACGCAGGTGCGAAAATAACTTAGACAATGACTTGGCAGCTTCCCCATCCTCGAACTTCTTATCGCTCTTTAGAACAGTCAAAATACGTTGGCCGAGCTCTTGATGAGTGAGATCTACGGAAGCATCTTCAGCTTCCAGAGCCTTCGTGCCGAAGTAATGCAACTCAAAGTAATGTCCAACAGTGATGCGGCGGCCAGTAGTACCGTTACGTGGATATATTCCGATATTAGCATAGTTTGGCCTGCTAGCTAATACAACGATGGTAACTTGATACAGATCTGCCGCTGCTTGAAGAGTAATGTGATTGCCCCATTCATTGTTCTTCAGCACTTCATTAAGATATTTCTTCAGATTTTGTACTTCAGGGCTTTCGTAATCTTCGGCACTTTCCTGTATGTGTTTAACAATTTCTGCCTTGACTCTGTGGGCGGAATAATTCGCCATATTTGGGAGTTGATTTAAGCCGATGGCGATAGCATCGAACTGGCAGGAACCGTCGGTAGCTGTTTCAAAAACTAATGATCTCTTAGCTTGTGCAGCTCTCTGCATCAGTTCTTTGATTTGTGCGTCTTCAAATTCCACTCCCACTGCCTGTTCTACTCAATAAACTTGTTTGTTTACTCAAGTTACGTATGCAATCCAAAAGTCTTACCAGTAAAAACTAAAATGCAGCTGAGGAATTTATATTTCTTCGCCAAAGACAGGTAATCAAGGCCATCCATGTCTTTGTCATCCAATCTTTTCAGTTTGGTGGCAATAGGGAGTAATAGAATTACAATGTCCAAGTTGCCATTTCTTGCGGCAACATGAAGTGGATTGCGCGTGTTTGAATCGGTGACAAATAATGCAGTTAGAGTCTGGTCATAATTAGAGGTGATTTCAAAAGATAATAACTTACATCTACGGGAAGGTCTTGCACCAACTTCAGTGCAGCTTCGGTGCAACTGTGCGCTGCCCAGTGCAAAACATTTCGTTGAAACTTTTTATCCTTCCACTCCAGGTATTTCTCTACCGGTAAGGTGCCCTTGTCGATAGACTCTCTAATCCGATTGTCGTCGGTATCATCAGCTTTGTTCTTGTTGTGCTCCATCTGGATTCGAAGGTGCAATACCATAATTCTACCTGTCAACAGCTCAACACATCACACTAATGAAAAGAAAAGCCAAGGATATCAATAATCCACGCCCCGCTAAGCAAATAAAACTGATGGCAATGCTAAACAAGGAGGACAGAAAGGAATCAGATGGTAAGCGAAACAAAATTGTCGGATCTTTGCCGCCCGCTGAAGCAAAAGAAAGAAAGCAATATTAATATTTGTATAGGCAAGTTAATAAGTGCAATGTTGTGCAAACAACCCCGTTTTCGAGGTCAACAAATAATTAAAAAAGACGGAAAATTTAGCGTGGACGAAGAAAACTCTCTCATTTTCAAAGCCAATGTGCTAAATGAGACCGAATTAAGCAATTATTTACTTCATGCGGTGAACGTCGACCGTCGCTCGGGCAAATCTGGGTTCGGAGTAAAACCTCGACGAGAAGTTTGCTATACAGTCGACGGGAACCCCTATAGATATAGCAATGTGAACCATCAAACTATCAAATATCCACAGCATGTATTGGATATTGTCCCAGTCTTGCAAAAGGTGGTAACCGATCACATCCCCGCAAATACCTACACGCAACTGTCAAATGGAGTAGATATCATATATTCCGATGAATTTTCAAGGGGTGGCAGTATTAGTGCACACGCGGACGATGAAGATGATTGGGGGTTGGTAGTAATTCTCTCGCTTGGTCAGACTAGATGGCTGCGCGTCCGCAGAAAAAGCGACAAACGATGGATTAATGTTCAAATGGCCCACAATTCGGCTGTTGCCATGTACGGTCCAACATTTCAAAAATTATACACCCACCAGGTGGATAAACTAGCCAAAGACGACAAAGTTGGCACGCGCTTGTCATTAAATCTACGATTCAAACAAGCATGCGGAAATGTTGAAACCAAAGAAGAAAATAAATCCTTACTTTGCTGAACAGTTGCACAACTAAATGGATGGCATTGGTTGTTGTGTTTGTTGTTAGTGGACCTATGACCGAAGCCTGCCTGCTTATCTCTTCAATCAGTCGGCCTATAACGAGTATTTCTATTCCTCTCAGAATAGGACATGAATACGAACCAAATGCTTCCAGTTTTACTTAAAGTGCGGCTGTATGTTCTTGCAATTATTCCGGATAGAAAACTAACTTGACTTACGGTTGGATCTAATCAATTTTCTCGCTTAGATAATTTTTTAAAATTATACAGATAGTGTCACTGTTCACGTTACAATATATAGTATATTGTATTATGTTCATATTCACTTTGACTTAATTACTAACCCCACAGAACACCTGGAACACATGTGGAACACGTATTTCATTTTGTATTTCTCAGTTTTCTTCTTTATTAATAGTCATATAGTATTCATTGTTCACCAATAGATAGATAATATTAATGCACACCTAATGATATGTTTGTTGTTGTTATTGATCAATTACAAAGCTCAAAGAACACCTGGAACACATGGAACACCTGTTTTTGACACTTTTCCAAAACCAAAACCAAAAAAATTGTCTGGTGAGACTTTTCCGTGGAAATTTCACAATAAACATATGTCCTTTTTGGTGAGATGTATGACGCGAAAAATGACGAATTGTCAATTAGCTTCGTTGCAAGAAAAGTCAAACTTCGAAATCGCATAAAATATTTTAGCTTTATCGCACCAAAAAAATTATTACCAAATTGCAAAGGAAACTAGATTTTTCAACAATTAATGGACGTAGCGCTAAACGAGGTGAAGAAAAAATTTCTTCCTCCAGCAGTTTGCCAAAATTTGGTTACCCGTCCTGTCAGGAAAAGAACTGCAAATCTATATTGGTTGTTGTGCAATGTTTGGGACAACGTTCCGATGTCACATTACGACAGGCCAGAGAAGAATGTTTTGGCATGGATTTAGAGCAGAAGCTGGTTCTGGATGAGAACGATTTTTGTTTCGCGAGCAAGACCTCGACAAACCTCTTTGGCAATTTGTTTTATCAGAAGTATTAATGTTTATATTATATTATAAACATCAGCCACCACAAATGATCAACAAAATTATCCTGGCCCTATGTATTGTAATCGTAGTGATAAAAACAGCCACAGTAGTAGGTATGTGTGTCAACTTGGATGTTATGATTAAAACCCTTTTTTTGTTTCAATTTTAATTTAAATTGCCCATTACTCTGACTTTAATACTCAGAAAAAGCTCAACGGATAGCTGACCACCATTCAAGTATCAATTCTTACACCCCCTTTCGCATATCAAAATATAAATACTGTGTTTTTTAAATTTTGTTTTGGCGTGCATCTTAGGTTAGATGGAGATGCAAGACTGACTAATGGGATGTACTTTAGACAGTGACGGGATTCTGTTGACAGAAGGGCCTGCGTATTACGCACTGCTAACTTGGGGGCTGTTACCAACAATCTCGCGCCATTGACGAACAGTGACTAAGATCTGCCGTCCTACCTCTTAGTACGTAGGCCCTGGTTTGTTTCTAATTTATCTTGTATTTTCAACAACCGAAACCAAAACCAAAATCACAACTAAACTAAAAATATTATGGACGTGATTGGTCAGAGTGTTTTCAAGTAAAATTATGATTGCACGTGACTAACAAACCTTAAAAAAAA
>ENA-OOOY01000029-OOOY01000029.1-human-oral-metagenome-genome-assembly--contig:-NODE-29-length-10991-cov-18.523288_pt1 | contig 10991 bp, 12 predicted proteins | sample MGYA00245295_ERZ501132 | MGnify/ENA primary metagenome ERZ501132 (study PRJEB25959, sample SAMN05335000) | human oral metagenome | host: human-associated | place: USA: California | collected... | reverse complement strand
AAAAAAAAAGTGCTTGAAAAAGGTACGCCTTGTCAGCGTGTACTTTCGCAGACTGCATGACAGAACAGTGCTGAAGCCACTGCTGCAAAATAAACAAAATTTACCTTTGCAAAGTACTCGCGAATTTCCTCCTCGTCCGCATAGTGAGGCAAGCCGCCCAAAAAAACACTTCGCTTGGGGTCAAAGAGCGTAGGGTTTGATCGGTCCACACGCAAGTGTCTCGTGCCCATTAACTGGTTGTTCGCCACCAACGACGCCGTGGCCGCACTTGCTTCTTTAAACTTGATGTATGCATTGAAAGAACCCTTCTGCTCGCCAAATTTCTTTGAGTTGACGCACACCTTGCGCACAAGATCCTGGTTGCCAGGCTCGTCCACTTTGGCACCGGCCACAGGCACTGAACGCAGACGAATGCTGTCGATTTCACCATAAGCCTTGAAGAACTTTGTCAGACTCTTTTGTGTCTCAGTCACAGGAATGTTTCCAACGAAGATTGTGTCCAGATCTTTGCTCTCGCCCTCGACAGGGGCAGGCGCATCAGCAGCAGGAATCTCCACACCGTCCGCATCCACAGATACTTCAGCCTTTCTCTTTCTCTCCTTTCTCTTCTTTTTCTTGTCATCTTCCTCAATAGGCTCCACGTCATCTGTTTCACCCTCCACGGGCTCTTTCACTTTCTTCACGGGAACATCAAACTCTTCCGGCTTGTACACACGAGCAAATTTCTGCTTTGCAGACTCCGAAAACAGGCCAATCGTGGCGCCGCTGTTGCTACTACTAAACAGGTTCGATAGAGACTGACTCATTGTGGAAGAATAGATCACACGTATGAAGAATACTCTCTAAAAGCGGTCTGATACTGCTCGAACGATTGGATGGCTAGTGCGTAACTAACACTCACTTAAAAGTGGTTTAAACTGGAGTACTGCAATTCATAGTAAATGGCAATGCATAAGGTACCGTCGGATTGGACGTGCGTTGCTTTGGTAAACTTTAAACGCATTAGTTGGCAATATGGGTAAAACAAGCAAGGATAAGCGTGATATCTATTACCGAAAAGCCAAGGAGGTCGGCTTTCGTGCTCGATCTGCCTTCAAATTGATGCAGATCGATGATGAATACAACCTTCTTGATGGCGTCAGCAGAGTCGTCGATTTGTGCGCTGCCCCTGGCTCTTGGTCGCAGGTGCTGTCCAGCAAACTGTTTAACAAGGACTTACCTGTCTCTGAAACTGAAAAGAATAGAATTGTGGCTGTGGACTTGCAAGAAATGGCACCGATTGAAGGAGTTTTATCGATTGTGGGAGATATTACGGCTCAGTCCACATCTGAGCAGATCATCAGCTATTTCCAAGGCGATCTTGCTGATCTCGTGATCTGCGATGGTGCACCGGATGTTACCGGTTTGCACGATATTGATGAATACATGCAAGCGCAGCTGTTACTTGCTGCACTCAACATTACCACAAACATTCTCCGCCCTGGGGGCAACTTCGTTGCCAAGATCTTCCGAGGCAAGGATGTTTCGCTTTTGTACTCTCAGTTCCGGTGTTTCTTCAAGGAAGTCACCGTGGCGAAGCCCAAGAGTAGTAGAAACTCGAGTATTGAGAGTTTTGTGGTGTGTCGTGATTTCTGCCCTCCTGAAGGCTTCGTCGCCACCATGACCACGCTTTTGCTGGATCACAAGTAAGTTTTTAGAACGTTTACATATTTCACTATCGTTTGCGCGTGCCACTGACTTTGTCTTCTGCTTTCATTCTTTTAAACCTCAACTTATCATTTTTATTGCTTTTGTAGGTATTCTGCACTGCACGGGAATGAGTTGATGGGTCCTGCTGCTCTCACGGTCCCTTTCGTAGCCTGCGGCGACCTCAACGGCTACGATGCCGATAAGTCCTATCCTTTGGAGCTCGATCAGGAGGCCACGGCGGGCCAGGGAGGAAACGGAGAGAGTAGCAGTGCGGACAAAGGATACCAATATGTGTACCACCCGCCCGTGCAGCCTCCGATTCACCCCAACTATTATACTTACCAGCAGCGCGCCAACCTGGAGAAGTAGATCATATAGTTTAGTTTCTTAGCGAGTCTGTTTTTTGGATTGTACATAATTATTTGTAACGAAGCAGAGGCATTGTCAAATGTTATTCTGAACGCTTTGAGACAACTGACCAAGTCAAAAAGCCATCAGTTTCTTTGCTCGTTTCTTTTAAACACAAATGTTGGAAATGGTAACAACTAGAAAAGAACGTGCACAACAAGCTTCAAGTGACAGCAACGTCAGCCAATAGAATAATGATCAACCGAGTCATCGGACAGCACACGTGACGTGTCCCAGTCCGTTGACAGCGAGTCCCGCAGTGCCGCACTGCTACAACGACTATTAACCCCTTCTGGATGCAAGAACGTACTTAACTCCCGGTCGGTGTACCACATCCCTCCACTGCTGCTGGTGCTGTCGCCGCGCGCACGCAGGTGCGACTCCTCTTGCAGGCGCCGCTGCGTGCTGCGCAAAGTGGTTTTCCGCATTAGCACCGCCGCCGCGCGGCTGGATTGCCGGTTGGTGTGGTCGATGGAGTTCTTCAACAATCGTAACTGTGAAAGCGCCTTGTTGACATTCTTGTCAAGCGTGGTGTTCAGACGTTGCGTGCTGTTCAGCTCGTGCAAGGTGTCGCGCAAGTTTAGCAATCCTTCCAATTTGTCGTAATAAACCATATTGTTTGGATTATTGCTCGAGTCATCAGGTGGCGTTCCTAACAAATGCAAATAATCTTCGACACCCACATGCACCGCACGGGGAGAAGCCACCGCTGGAGGACTGTGCTGGCGTCCCAGTGGTACGCTGCTGTGGAAGAAACTCCCTACAATCAGACGGCAAATGTGATGTTTTTTCTGGGCACTCATGATGAAGAGCAAACGATACAGCACATCCAGCGAGCAGTTCAACTTAGCCTGCATGAGACTCACGGGGACAGAGCATGTGGACGTGGTGCTGCTGTTGAGGCTTGGCGGTGCAAGGCTTGAAGCGTCACTGGTGCTGGTCAGACCCTCGCTCACACTACGGGTGGCGTAATGTGCCGTCGGGCCGGGCTTGTTCGATATCGGAGACCTTCGCGAGGTTGTTCCTTCACTGGGAGTGGTCAAGCCAAGCGAGCTAACCATACTGGACAGGCCCGAGCCTGAGGCACTCTTTTTCATGGTCTCAGAACCTTTCAGATGGGCATTTAGGTTCTGCTGGCTCTGGTACGTGCCGTGGTGGCTGTGCCGACGAGGCTGGCGTGCATGACTCGACAGGTTGTTACTACTTGATGCACTATTAAACACAGCCCCTATCAGGCTGATACTGCTGAACGTTTGTGTGGGTGGTGCGCGGGGAGAAGGTCCGCGATGCAGGTGGCCCACACTGACCGAGGCTTCCGGGCGGGGCGTGCTGACACTCTGAGTGCTCAGATCCTCTGCGTAGAAATCAACATCAATGTGTGCATATTGCAGCACCGTCGAGCGCAATTCATACACCAATGCGGCGGCTTGAAACTCTTTGAAATGGTCAATCGGCGTCTGCACGTAGCTGTAGCGGGCGTTGACGGTGGCGGAATTCACTCCCAATGCGCCCAAATAGTGCAACACGCACGCAAACCCGCTGCTATACTGCTCGGCATGCATGATCGGCAAACTGCTGACGCTGTTGCTGTCCGTGCAGGTAAACATAGAGTTTTCGTTTGAGGACATCCGTCGTTTGTGAATCACCTCCGCCTGGACGATTGACACGCGGGGAAAGCCCAATAAAATCAGTGCACTCGCCAGCGATATCGCATAGGAGTTACTAGCCAGCACGCTGGAGTTGCTTAGATACTGAGGAAGGTTGGCCGAAGCGCGAGCCAGCCCAGGGCTGGTCTGATGCAGGGAGGAGTCACTTGCCCCGCAGGCAGTGTGATAAGGCAGTGCATACGAGGTGTTCAGCAACGACTGGGGAGAGTCGGTGCACAAATAAGGACCCTGGGAATCATCCGCAATGGCAAAATGCACCTCTTCGGTGGTGCCGCTGACGAACGACGCCCACAACAGACTCAGCACGGCCGCCGCGCGGGTGCTTAACTTTCCGATGGCGCGGGCAAAGGTCTTTTCAATGTCTGCTGCACTCACTGTGCCTTCTGCATCCATGCCTTCCCGCTCCAAAAGCTGGCTTTTTACACGCGCCAAGGAGCAGATTTCTTCTTGTATCGTGAGCGGCACGGAGACAGAGCCTTCAATAAATTGCGCATCCATTAGCTGTTTTTCGACGGAATGGCGACAATCCAGCAGCACATAGCGCGGAGAAGGTGCCGGCCGACCAAGGGCATCAACAGAATGGTCAGCACAGGCAAGAACTCGAGCAATATCGGAAGCGCTTGAAAGTACGCACGGCCGGTGCTGTTGGAAAAAGGCATAAGCAAGATTGTCAGGGCAATGAAAAATGCGAGACACAGCTTAATTTTGTGGAGTCAATCCTTACCCATAAGTCTTTGAGTCCTTTCTCGCGCATGGCCTCGGGGATTTTACGATTAAAGCCCAATTCTGCTAACTCTTCGGTAACATTTTCAGGTGTGATGTACATCAAGTGAATCGCATCCGCAAATACTTCGTCGATTTCTTCATCAGTTTCAAATTTCAACGCGACCAACGTGGCCGGAAGAACGTCCGCACAATTGTTCAAGATGCTTGCTTTCCGGCTTCGCACCAAAGCAACTGCAAGATAGACGGTGATCTGTGGTCGATCCAGTTGCAATAGCAGATCCCAAATGTGAAGCGCGCGGTGCAATGGCTGTCGGCGTCCGAAGAGAGTGATCAACCACGACATGGCGTAAATATCTGGTGTCATGCCTTCTTTGCGCAGTATTGTAGCAAGCACAGGCTCGTGGTACATCAGCAGCAAGTGAAATGTGGTGAGCTGCACTTGGATGGCGTTGACGCCCAAAGTAGAGAAGGTAGTTGGCGCCAACTTCGCCATCATCCGCTCAAATATGACGAGATTCAAGGCGAATGGGTGTTCGATGTTAAGGTCTTCGTTACCAAAGCTATCGTTGCTACTAGAAGATAGTATACAATTCTGTTTCTCAATATCACACACGATGCTTTCGTCCAGAGTTAAGATTGGGGCTAGTACTTCATTTAGTCCTTGCAAATACTCGATCTTATTGAACGCGCAAAAGCGAACCAAGGTCTGCCTCAAAACTGAACGCACAAGGTTAGAGCGAAAGAAATACTCATCTGCTCTCGTTCGCAGAACATCTTGAATAATGACTCGATTCTTGGCATATTTTTGTGCATCTTTCGTTGGTACTGATTCAAACCGTGCTACAGCTGGCCCGTCTTCTATACTGAGTATTCTCTTCCAATTTTCTAAGCGCGTCTCTTTGGTGAAGCTTCGATACGATGACATTGCTGTGACCTTGTGGATCTTTGTGTTGGGAAATCTTGAAGTGGATCAGTTGCTGTGTACCTCTTGTAAGGCAATGTTAAGTTAAGCACTTTATGATTTCAACCTCCCACCCACACATGCAAGGGATATACGAAGAGATGTATCCATAGTAGTACCCTCATATCACACTGACTCACAACTATAAGTTTAGCGCCAAATTTATGATCGTGAGCCAAGATGACACGAGCTATGGAGACGATTGCACATACAAATGTATTCGAAATACATGAAACTCCCTCGCCTCGCGATCACGATATAAGAACACGCTAATGCTGTCACTAATGATATTGAAATAAACCCTCGGAACTAACAACACAACAACACTGCTAGACGGGGTAAAATTCTAGTAAAAACCTTGCTTATTTACAATATGGTCAAAATTTACCCGCTCTGCCCACCAAACGTCTTTTAATGTGGTCCCATAATCTTATCCACGATGATTGAGAACCCAGCAAACCCAGCGCAGCCTAAGCATGCTGCGGCAGGGCCACCTTTGGCAGATAGAGTTGCTCCCACAGCGCAACCGGAAATAACCGGATTCCACACGTCATGCTTTGCTCTATACTTTTCCACCAGACATTCAACGCCTCCAAAAAGGGCAGTCAAAATACCGAAACTCTTTGCCCAGCCGCGAGACTTAAATGCGATGGATTTAAATCCAGACCGCACCTGCTCTCGCAAAGGTGCTTGAGGCACTTCTCTACCGTTGACCATTTGGATCGGCGACACGTCTCCCATCGCGCCCATGAATAGACCCATAGCTACTCCCAGTACAGATCCCATTAATGCTCCTGTTATAATTTTCATTCCGCACGATTCATTCACCAAGGTTGGCAAAATAGGGTATTCCTCAGGTGCTGGCGTTAATTTGATTGGCTTAAAGAATGGCAAATATAATTGCCTCGCGTTTTCACCGTATACACCAGAAGTGTCAATACCATTTGACGGCTTTTCGTTCATGCTTGAAAGTGAATAGAGGCTGCTCTGGAGACTTCTCAATGGTTGACTGGATCAACTGGTCGCAATCGGAATAATAACAATGTCGCTAAATAATGCGTGTTCAGATGCCCTCGTCTGCTGATCCCAACAGCAGAAGGTAAACACGGCTCTATCCACCTCTTCCCGCTCTTGAACGTAATCTTGGAGATTATCTAACAGATGCCTATTAAAACGATGAGTAGCCAGAACAATTACCAATCCATTCCAAACGCCGATGATGATATCGAGCCTGTTGACAAAATTATTGCCAAACAAGCGAAGACGTCGTTCAAATATGTAATAGCTGCTTGTGTGCTGATCGTCGTCGTTGCGATTTCTGTGGTTATATGGTTTAAAATTGAAGCAGGACGCTCCATTGAACTTTATGAGACATCGCAAGAACAGAAAGTAATGCGGCAACTCACAGGCAGTGGTCTTGAGTTCGGGAATACTCATTGTCGATACGACGATTCCAATGCAGAATATTTATGCTCAAAAATGAATACTTCACCTGCAATGATTCGTTTGGATGATGCTGAAGTGTTCCAAGAAGTGCTCGGGTTTGGAGGCGCCTTCACAGAAGCCAGTGCCGTGAACTTCTACAAACTTCCACCAGATGTGCAAAACAAAGTCATCGAATTGTACTTTGGAAAAGACGGAATCGGATTTACTGTTGGTCGGGTACACATCAACTCCTGTGACTTTGCGCTCGAGTCCTACAGCTTCGATAACATCGACGGTGACTTTGAATTGACGTATTTTGACACAGAAGTCACCCACGACAACGCCTTTTTGCTGCCTTTCATCCGTCGAGCGGTGGCGGCTTCAGAGCGGCCCATCAAATTGGTTGCGTCGCCGTGGTCCCCGCCTGCCTGGATGAAAGTTCCTGTTGAAGTGAAGAATCTCACCACTGGCACGTCGGAATATGTGAGCAAAATGACTGGTAGTGCGTGGCCCAATGGACTGATCGACACTCCCCAGGTGAAGTACGCCTGGGCAAGGTATATCTCTAAGTGGATCACGGCTTACAACAACAAAGGCGTACCGGTGTGGTCGGTGACCCCGCAGAACGAGCCCGAATTCGCTGCGCCCTGGGATGCTTGCTTGTACACGGCGGACTTCCAGAAGGAATTCATCGACCACTATCTGGGCCCCGTGCTGCATTCCGAACATCCCGATGTGCTTATTTTAGGCTTCGATCATAACAAAGATCACCTGGTGACCTGGACGGAGACGCTGATGGTGCAACAAGAGGTGTCCAAGAAACACCAAGAGAAGAAGAAGCATGAATATGTCGATGGCATGGCGTTCCACTGTAAGTTATCTCCATTTTTGTGTTTTAACTGTTCGAATGTGATTGTGCAAATGCTCACCATTCGTTCCTGTAGCGTATTTTTCCCCATTGGCGTTCATTTTTATTTTTCAATATTTCCTCTCATCTCTCATACGCAGGGTACAGCGGCGGCGCACGTGTGGAGGACGGAACCTACGGCTACGACGCTGTCAACGCCTCCCACCACCTTGCCCCCGAGGCTTTGCTTCTCGCCACAGAGGGCTGCAGCTGTCCTGGTGTTGAGGTCGGCAACTGGCTGCGTGCTGAGCGCCTCGCCCACGATGTCATGTTCGATCTGCAAAATCACGCACAGGGCTGGGTCGACTGGAACCTGCTGGTCAACCACGAAGGCGGGCCGAACCATCTGGGCAACCTGTGCGACGCCGCCTTGGTCACGAACGAAGACTTCACGGATGTTGTGGTCCAGCCGAAGTTTCATTATTTGGCGCATTTTTCAAAGTTTGTGCCCGGTGCGGTGAGAATCAAGTCCACTGCGGTGGGAAACTACCATTTTGCTGCGGTAGACCCGAATATTCAAGCGGGTGTGGAGGTGGGGATGTATGGTTGTGAGCGCTCGGTGCGCCAGGTTTGGTCCTTCGGTGCGGAAGTCAAGAAATCTGCTGCACAGGGGCGTGTGCTGCAATTGGCGTCGGCGGCGCTGACCATGGACCAGTCTTACGACGGCACGGTGCGGCTGTGTGTAGCACATAGCAACCGCCTGCCCCGCACAGCACTGCGCTTGGCTGACTGCACCGACCCTGCGGCAGACTTTCCCACGCTGGTGCTGAACCCTCTGGGACAGATGGTGGACACCAACACCAGTCTGTGTCTGTCGTTTATCGGCGATGTGCGCGAGCCTGGTGCGCTCCTCGAACTCGCGACCTGCGAGGTGGTACCCTCGGAGACACCCACTGAGCCAGTACATGGTGCCTCCACTTTACGTGCCGCGGATCACCAGTTCTTCGCTCTGAGCTCTTCCACTGGAGAAATCACTTCCCCCAATGTCGATTCCACACTGTGCCTCACTGCGGGCTGGCCGTTCCTGAACGCCGTGGCGTTTAAGATTCCATCCACTGAGAAGGACAAGTCTTTTACCACCTCGGTAGTGGTGATGAACGAAGCTGCTATAGATTCTCCGCTGGTGATTGCCAACAAGGGCAAGTACCTGGGCTTGTCGATTGCGGCCAGAGCTATGCAAACCTTGTTGTTCTAGCTTGCTTACGCGAACAGTTTTGTGATATGTGCGCTTTTTTAAAACACTATTTCATGAGTCTCAGTGGTTTTAGACTTTGACTTCATACACGGTGCTCCAATCGAAGAAGAAGAAAAATAAAGACATGTTTATGTTATCTGATATAGTCTACTTAGTATACACGCATTTACATATTAAAGTATTTGGTGCACTGTAACACACACTTCTAGTGTGTGTTCTAAATACATGCAGAGCAACCTAGCGTGTATCATTCATACCGAGAAAATTTGAAAGTTAGAACGCAATGTTTGTCGATCGCGTAATTCGTGCGATAGATGATATAATGTAACTGTCCGAATATTCTTCAGTACCACTGGTACAGGCAATCTCTCCCTGTGCATCCACAAGAGCAAAAACCGCAGATTTGTACAGGGAAGCTTTACCTTTCTTCACGCCGCTGAGGTGCTGTCCCACAAAGAAGACATGGAAAAAGCGTACATGCCCATCAACGCTGCAGCGCAACACCCCATAGTATACGTCTTCATCGTCAAGTGCCGAAGAGAACTCGCTTAAACCACCTGCACCCAATCCGTGAACAACTACGGATGTGCCCTTCACTTTCAGTATCAACCAGTTCGTGGGATCGCTGTCAGACCGCAGCTGCTCGATTGCAGGCTGAAGCTCTTCATTTGTAGTATCTAGTCCCGATGGACGTTTGGCAGTGTACAACTCTTTCTTGGTGTGGTCCATCTGTTCGTTAAAGTTATGAGCAAAACAAAGATTTGTGGGAGAACTTCGTCCCGTATGCAATATGCGTTCATCTGTATGTTATTAATGCGATAACAGTACATAAAATAGATCATGCAGCGTCAATTAATCGAGTGAATGGGTGGTTGGCAACCTGCTGCTGGACTTGGACAGCCTTGGCAATGCAACAAACAATCGGCAGCGATGTCGAACATCAAAGAAGAGGGGGATATAGACAATGAGAGTCTGGAGTACCTGACTCGTCCTATCAAGGAAGTGGAGGAGAAGTGGAAACTTTTACCCCACTTTCTGCGTATGAGAGGTCTCATGAGGCAGCACATCGATTCGTTCAATCACTTCATAAATACTGATATCAAGCAAATTGTGGCAGCACGCTCAAATCAGGAAATTAGGAGTGATGCCGATCCAAAGTTCTTTTTGCGCTATACTGACATTTATGTGGGAGAACCGAACCTGGAAGAGGAGGCATTCGTGACGTCCAATGTTACTCCGTTCCAATGTCGGTTGAGAGATTGCACATACTCTGCCCCATTGTACGTGAATGTTCGGTACACCAGACAGCGGCAGATTGTGATAAAGAATGGTATCCAGATTGGACGCATCCCAATCATGCTTAGAAGTGAAAAGTGCATCCTCACGGGTAAGTCACCAGCAGAGTTGGCTCACTTAAAGGAGTGCGAATACGATCCTGGAGGATACTTTATCGTAAAAGGAAATGAGAAGGTCATTCTGATGCATGAGCAGCTTTCTAAGGTAGGTCCTCGTTTGACTTTGTTAGGTTTGTAGAATTCAAACTGACGTTGTTTTTTCTTTTCATGAACAGAATCGTGTGATTATTGAGCTTGACCCGAAAGATAACGTGTCTGCAGCGATTACCTCGTCCACTCACGACAGAAAGTCTAGGTGTAACATCTTCTTTAAGAACAACAAGGTATTTTCTTTTCTTTTTTACACAATGTCTCTGTGCTGTTTATCCGACAATCTGTGCTCAGAATGTGTCTGCCTTCTCTTCATTAACTCACATTTTCCATCCTTTTCTTCCTCGTAGATGTACCTGAAGCACAACTCGTTGGGTGACGATATCCCCATTGTGATCATTCTCAAGGCGATGGGACTGGAGTGTGACCAGGAGATCGTGCAACTGGTTGGCACCGAGCCGGAGATGCTTGATATGTTTGCAGGCAGTCTCGAAGAGCCGTACAATTTGGGCATCTTCTCACAAGATCAGGTTAGTCTGGTGCAACTTTCTTCTTTTCTATTTTTTTT
>ENA-OOOY01000027-OOOY01000027.1-human-oral-metagenome-genome-assembly--contig:-NODE-27-length-11456-cov-6.415747_pt1 | contig 11456 bp, 10 predicted proteins | sample MGYA00245295_ERZ501132 | MGnify/ENA primary metagenome ERZ501132 (study PRJEB25959, sample SAMN05335000) | human oral metagenome | host: human-associated | place: USA: California | collected 2014-03-28... | reverse complement strand
TTTTTTTTCTGCTGAAAACTGCATTTTCTAATTTCTGAAGTTTTTCCTTTTTAACACCTTCGGAATCAGGCTCATTACATAGCAGAATTACGGGTATTCCACTATCCAAATGTAATGAATTATCGGTAGAGAAGCAGTAAACAGTATGGATACAGACGCAAACTCAAAAACTAAGGTTTCGCTCCATTTTCTTTTTCCGGATGATAAGTATTTCCATCAAATTTTATTTTTATATAATTTTCAAGTATATCAAATACGTTTTTCATTAATTTTTTAATTTGAAATTTTACGCATCAGCATTTCCAATGGCCCCTGTTTAAATCTCTTATTCCAAAATATACTGAAGTAAATACTGACGATAAAGTAACCTATAGAAAACAAAAGAATATATACAGATTTTAAAGGAGGCTGCCCGCCTAATTCTCCCGAATAGTAATCACCCCGTAAAAGAGCCAGTATTACAAGACCAATTGTAAGATGAGATACATAATGCGTAAATGTCATCCGCCCTGTTTTTGCCAGATCTATTGCCCATTGCTTATTGGAAATATACTGACTTACATACATAAAAGCGGCAATAAGCATCATTCCAAAACTTATGGTATTGATTACAAAAGGTAAAAACGGAGGGATATAATCGGCATGAATAAACTCCATAACCTCAGGACTAAGATCTATATAAACACTTATAAAACGGATAATCTCAATAAAGACAAAGAGTATAAGTCCTGTTATAAACATTTTACCCTGAGTTTGCTTTTGTGTCCAGTCCTGTCTCCCCAAATATAAACCCACAGCAAAGTATGCAAACCATGGAAATACAGGATTCCAGCCATTGTAAAATGTATTGCGGAGAAAACCTTTGATAGTCCAGAAATCCAGATATTGTAAACTTCCAAAATCCCATCCTGTTTCGTAAGGAATAAACAATAATAAAATATGAAAGACTACCACAGTAATAGCAGCAGCTATTAGGTAGTACTTTTTATCCATGAACACCAGTAAAGCACCTATACTCATATACCCACCATACAAATGCAGGATGTCTGCCGGCCACCACAGATAAAAAAGTACTCCAAAAACAAACAGGAAAGCAGCACGCTTCAGAATTGTCGCTCTTAATCTTTTTCGGTCTTCTGCCGTGTATTCCTGAGTACGATTTGTCATCAATGCTACTCCCATACCCGCCAACATAACAAAGACCGTACTGGAATGTCCGCTAAACAGTGTCAGAAACCTGCCCATGAAACTATCGTCATCTTTTCCGAAGACAATATTAAAGTTCACAATAAACATCCCAAAAATAGCATAAGCTCTGGCCAGATCGAATCCGATAATCCTTTTCTTCATGTTGCATATATTCCGCAGCAAAAATCACGATTACCAGCCAACCAGCCTTTGACAAATGTCAAAAAAACAGAAATTACAGGATTTATTGATTATAAATCTCACTGAATAAAAGAATCTTTTTAACCACATAGAAACATAGCCTTATACCCTCTCATAAAGTATCTTCGATATCGGCATAGATCACATAGCTGATGTGCGAAAATTTATTTCCCCAGGTATTATCTGTTTTATAACATTAATCCTTTGTTAATATGTGGTTTTATAAGGTATCTATCTGATTTATATTTTCGCTCTGATCCGGCTGAGTGTTTCCAGAGAAATTCCCAGGTAAGATGAAATATGGGTAAGCTTGATATGATGAATGTATTCCGGATATTTTTTCAAGAGATTGAGATAACGGTCTGTAGCACTGCGCGCATGAAAATCGAAAATACGATCTTCCAGCCAGATAACATATAATTCTGTGATCAGAATTACATATTCCATCAGCTGTGGGTACTGTCCTCTGATTTGATAAAAAGCATTATAATCTACTGCTTCAACCGTAACATCTGTCAGGCATTCTATAATTTCTTTACTAGGTTTCTGACTTACCAGACTTTCAAATGATACAGCAATATCTTCTTCAAAAAAGAATTCTGTTGTAACTTCTTTATTGTCCAGAATAAAAAACTTTCGGGCAATTCCGTTTACCATAAAATAACTTTTCCGGCAAACTTCATTCTCCTGCAGCAAAAGCTCTCCTTTTTTCAGATGTTTAATCGTCGTTAGTCGATCCATTACATTTGTCGTTTCTTCATCAAAACTTTCAACAAGTAACCGGATCTTCTCAATATGTTCAGTCATTTATGGCTGTGGTTTATTTTGATTAACTTTTTCTGCCAGAATATTATTCAGATATTCTTTCAATACCAGAGGATGACAATGTTTCTCATCTTTTGCCGCATATACAAGGGTAATTACTTCTTCGTTTTCTAATCTGTGCAGAAATGCAATTCCCGGATTCTTATCCAGTAATTCCGCTTTATATTTTGCAAAGAAATCCTTCCAGAGGGTAGGATCATGATGAAACCACTTTCTTAGCTCTGTAGAAGGGGCTAAATCTTTATCCCATTCAGCAATATCAGCTTCCTGTTTAGAGATTCCGCGTGGCCATATTCTGTCTACCAGAACTCTGTAACCATCTTCCGGAGAAGGCTTCTCATAAACTCTTTTAAGGTGTATTGTCTGCATAACTATAAAAGCAATGACTAAATTTATGAAAAATTATACAATATTTATTTTCTAATGGTTTTCTAATTACATTCTAAGACCTTTCTAACAGCCATTCCAAGATACTCACCCTACCTTTGCAGCAAAGAAAAACAGATATGGATACCGATCCGCATTATTACAACAACTAAGCATTCCGCCGCTTCACTTTTCTGTAAGCCGGCCGGATGCTAAAACAGAAAGGTTATGAACACATTAGAATTTACACTTCGTCTTTTTATTGCATTCGCTTTGGGAGCCAGTATTGGTTTTGAAAGACAGTGGCGTCAGAAAAGTGCAGGACTACGCACCAACACATTAGTATGTCTTGGATCTGCGGCATTTGTACTGCTTTCTATAAGAATAGGTGGCGATGCTACCGGCAGAATAGCATCTTATATCGTTAGTGGTATTGGTTTTTTAGGTGGTGGAGTCATTATGAAAGACGGGCTCACTGTAAGAGGGCTTAATACTGCTGCCACCATCTGGTGTTCGGCTTCGGTTGGAGCTCTATGTGCAATGGGACTGCCACTTGAAGCGGCTATTACCAGCGGATTTATTATCCTCACTCATTTAATTCTGCGCCCGCTAGGAATAACGCTTAGTAAAAATATCAATAGCAGAAGCCATTATACCGAATACCTGTTGAGCATTAAATGTAAAACAGAAGTTGAAAACCATGTACGGGTACTCCTTATGCAATCCCTCGGCGGCAACGATAAGGTTTTGCTAAAATCCCTTACCAGTGATGACAACGGAACACCTGAAAATGCAATTATCACAGCTGAAGTTCATGCTTCTGTGCCACAGGACAGCTTTATGGAAAAAACAGCCAGCAGACTTACTATAGAAGACAAAGTAATTAAAGTAAGCTGGGAAATTGTAGGTACCGAAAACGATTTATAACATTAAAAACAGCATTGAAACAATGTTAAAAAGATCCACAAACAAAAATCTTAATTCAGCAGCACTTGTAAAACTTAAAGAAGCAGCTGTACTGAATGAAAAGATGGTGTATGCTATGCTGGAAACTTCAGAAGAAGGGCTTAGTGACAACACGGTAAAAGACCGCGTAAAAATTTATGGTAAAAACGAAATTGCAACGCAGAAGGCTCCTTCATGGTTAAAGCAGTTTGCACATTCATTTTTCAATCCATTCAATTATATACTGGCCTGTATTGCTATTATTTCGTTATTCATTGATGCTATACTAGTCCCTTCCGAAGAGAAAGATTTTAGTACCTGCATTATTATTGCCATTATGTTGCTGTTCAGTACAATTCTTAGATTCATTCAGGAATTCCGAAGTAACAAAGCTGCAGAAGCCCTAAAAAAATGGTAAAAACAAGCTGCCTTACCAAGCGGAAATTTAAAGACAGCGAGGAGATAGAAATTACGGATATTGTTCCTGGTGACATTATTTTGCTTTCTGCAGGGGATATGGTACCCGCAGACTGTAGAATTCTAAAAAGCAAAGACTTGTTTATCAGCGAATCTATCCTCACTGGTGAAGCTCTTCCTGTAGAGAAAAATGCATTTGCTATCAAGAATGCCAAAGAGCAAAATCCACTTACCCTTCAGAATATCTGTTTTATGGGGACTAATGTGGTAAGCGGCTCCGCCACTGTAGTTGTTGCCAATACTGGTATCTTCACATATTTCGGAAGTATCAGCCGGAATCTTGTTTCCAAGCGACCTGAAACTTCTTTCGACATAGGGGTTAACAAAGTAAGCTTCCTTCTTATTCGGTTTATGCTGGTTATGACTCCGGTTATATTCCTGATTAATGGTTTTGTAAAAGATGACTGGATGCAGGCACTGTTGTTTGCTATTGCTGTTGCTGTTGGACTTACTCCGGAAATGCTGCCCATGATTGTTACTGCCAACCTTGCAAAAGGTGCTGTAAACATGAGTAAAAAGAAAGTTATTGTAAAAAGACTGAATGCCATCCAGAATATTGGTGCTATGGATATTCTATGCACAGATAAAACCGGAACACTCACGCTGGACAAAATCGTATTGGAAACCCACCTCAACGTTCGGGGAACAGATGACGATGAAGTACTAAAATGGGCATATCTCAACAGTTTCCATCAAACCGGACTTAAAAATCTTTTAGATCAGGCTGTTCTGGACCATGCTGAAGTACATAACCTGATGAAAGCCGATGAGCTGTATATGAAAGTAGATGAAATTCCTTTTGATTTTGAAAGAAGAAGAATGTCTGTGGTTCTGAATACGTCTAAAGGCAAACATCTGATGATTTCTAAAGGAGCTGTAGAAGAAATGCTTTCTCTGTGTAAATATGCTTTAGATCCCGGAGACGATCATAGCCTGCATATTGAGAATGATAATATTGTTCCGTTAGATGAGGCAATGAAGCAGAAGATTCTTAAAATGTCTGAGAAATTAAATGCTGAAGGGCTTCGTGTTTTACTGGTGGCTATCCGTGAATTTGAAGGAAATCATCCGCTGAACTATTCAGTAGCAGATGAAAACAATCTTACTCTTACCGGATTCATCGGGTTCCTGGATCCTGCAAAACCTTCCGCAGAACCTAGTATTAAAGCTTTGCATAAGCTGGGTGTAGAGGTAAAAGTAATTACCGGAGACAATGATATTGTTGACAAAAAAATATGCCATGATGTTGGTATTCCCATCAATAATATCATGCTGGGTGAAGAACTGGATCATATTTCGGATGAAGAACTTAGCAAGAATATGGATCTTTATTCAATTTTTGCTAAAGTAACTCCGCTGCAGAAGCAACGTATTGTAAAAGTATTAAAATCGAAGGGGCATACTGTAGGTTTTATGGGAGATGGAATTAACGATGCAGCAGCGATTAAAGAAGCTGATGTTGGAATTTCTGTGGACACCGGAGCTGATATTGCCAAAGAAAGTGCTGATATTATCCTGTTGGAAAAAGACCTGATGGTACTGCGCAGTGGTGTTATCTATGGCAGAAGGACGTTCGGAAACATTATTAAGTATATTAAAATGACAGCCAGCAGTAATTTTGGCAATATGTTCAGTATGATTGGAGCAAGTGCTTTTTTACCTTTCTTACCTATGCTTCCGTTACAAATACTTACCCAGAATCTGCTTTATGATGTTTCACAATCTTCTATTCCGTGGGATACTATGGATAAGGATTTTCTGGAAAAACCTAAAAAGTGGGATGCCAGCAGTATCAAGAAATTTATGTTGTATATAGGTCCTTTAAGTTCTATTTTCGACTATATAACTTTTGCGGTAATGTTCTTTATCTTCAAAGCCAATACTCCGGAACATCAGAGCCTCTTTCAGACCGGATGGTTTGTAGAAGGTTTATTATCTCAGACTTTGATTGTGCATATTATCAGGACAAAGAAAATACCATTTATCCAAAGCTGGGCTGCGGCTCCTGTGGTTGCACTTACCAGCCTGATTATGCTTATCGGACTCTCTATTCCGTTTACACCCATAGCCGGATATTTAAAAATGCAGCCATTACCTCTTTCGTATTTCCCCTATTTACTGGGAATTCTTACCGGGTACTGCATCCTCACCCAGTTGGTAAAACAATGGTTTATTAAAAAGTTCCAGCAATGGTTATAAAATAACAGGTACATAGAGCTTTTGAAATTCAGACCGACGTATCTTAATGAGCTATTCTATGTGTCTATGTGGTTTGATAAAAATATCAAAACCCGAGTATATAATTAAGTCAACTAAAATTATTTATTTCCTTTCCATATTAAAACAGTCCCCTGCAGTTTTCACTACAGGGGATTGTTTTTGTTTTATCAGAAATATAAAATAGTAAAAAAGAACAAACTTATTTTACTATCGGAAAGTAAATTTCAAGATATAAATAATTTATTTCAGCTGAAGTACGGACTTTTTCTAATAGTTTTCTAATAGTATTCTAAAGATTCTCTAACGGAGTATTCTAAGTAATGAAAATACCTTTGCAACAGCGAAAAAAACACTATCTTGGTTACACTGAAGATGGTATTTGAAGCTAGATAATTTAAAAATTTAATCTATTGTTACAAATAACTACTAAATATGAGAAGAACAGTACTAGCAATGGCACTTTTGGTGTTCGTTATCTCTTGCAAAGACTCTAAAAGTGATGCGCCTCAGGATCAGGATCTCATCATTAAAGGTGATAATGTTATCGTTCCGGAAAGCAATCCTGTCTTCAGAAAAATTAAAACCGAAACAGTTTCCGAACAGGAACATAGTGACGGTGTTGTTTCTGCAGGTACAATTCAGGCTATTCCAAATCATTATGCGGAAATCGCAAGCCCTTTTTCGGGAAGAATAACCAAATCTTTTGTCCGCCTCGGGCAGAACGTTTCCGCCGGAAGTCCTATTTTCGAGATTCTTTCATCTGATTATTTTTCAGTTCAGAAGGACTATACCGATGCTGTAAACGATGTCCAGCTCGCAGAAAAAAATTACCGCAGACAGCAGGATCTTGTAAAACATGGTGTTGGAATTCAGAAAGAGCTCGACGAAGCTGAAACAGATTTCAAAAACAAAAAAACATCTCTTTCCAATGCTTCTTCTGCACTAAAGGTTTATAACAGCAAAGGCGGTGGTTTAGGTAGCCCCCTTATTGTAAGATCACCTATTAACGGAGAAGTTATCTCTAACCAGATTGTAAATGGTCAGTTTCTGAAAGGAGATGCAGATCCGGTTGTCATTATTGCTGAATTATCCAAAGTATGGATTACCGGTGAAGTAAAAGAAAAAGACATACGTTTCGTAAGTACCGGGGACCGCGTTTCGGTAAAAGTAGGTGCTTATCCGGACAGAAATATTACCGGCAAAGTCTATCACGTTAACGAGATTGTGGATGAGGCTACCCGAAGCGTAAAAGTATTAATTGAGTGTGATAATCCTGACAGAAAACTAAAGCCCGGAATGTACGCTACAGTTAATTTTTCCACAGCACCTGTTAATTCCATTATGATTCCGGTTACAGCTTTGATGCAAAAAGACAGCTCTCAGTATGTATGGATAAAAACCGGGAAAAATCAGTTTGCCAAACGTTCGGTCACAGTAGGAGAAACAGATCAGAAACTGGTAAGAGTTACTTCCGGTTTACAGTCTGGTGATGTCATTATGACTGAAGGCGGAATCTATATGCTGGACGCAAAATAATCTATAACATTTTATCATGAGACTATTTTCAGTTTTCACAATCTGGTTGTGAATACATGAATGGTGAATAGTCAATTTAAGGTCCTGCAGGATCAGGTACAAAAATTAAAAACATGAAACAATTACTGACACTCTCTATACAGAAGAGATGGCTGATGCTGGCACTCTTCCTTTTACTGGGATTCTTCGGATATTACTCCTGGACCAAACTATCTGTAGAAGCTTACCCTGATATCGCTGATGTTACCTCTCAGGTTGTAACACAGGTTCCGGGGCTGGCTGCTGAAGAGGTAGAACAACAAATTACCATCCCTTTGGAAAGATCTCTGAACGGACTTCCCGGAATGCACGTTATGCGAAGTAAAAGTACTTTTGGACTTTCCATTATCACTATGGTTTTCGAAGATGGTGTGGACGATTACTGGGCAAGACAGCGAATCCAGGAACGACTATCCGAAGTCAATCTTCCTTACGGGGCCCAACCGGGACTCGATCCGCTCACCTCTCCTATCGGGGAAGTTTACAGATACATTATTGAAAGCAATAATCATAGTCTGCGCGAACTTACAGACCTTCAAAACTTTGTTATTATTCCGCGAATCAAACAGGTTTCCGGAATTGCAGATGTAACGAACTTTGGCGGAATTACAACACAGTTTCAGATAGAACTGGATCCTCATAAACTCGAACAATACGGATTGTCTCTTTCCGAAGTGACTGAAACGATTTCCAAAAACAACGTAAGTGCCGGCGGAAGTATGCTTCCACGTGGTGACCTCTCTTATGTTATCCGGGGTATTGGTCTGGTAAAAGACCTGAATGATCTTGGAAAGATTGTTGTAAAAACAGAAAATGGTGTTCCAGTTTTCCTGAACGATGTGGGAACTCTGAAATATGGTAACCTTGAGAGAAAAGGAATTCTGGGATATAGCGATAAAAAACGCAACTATTCCGAGAGTGTGGAGGGTATTGTACTTTTACTAAGAGGTCAGAATCCTTCGCAGGTATTGGAAGGTGTTCATCAGGCCGTTGACGAACTGAACAATGAAACCCTTCCGCCAGGAGTGAGAATACACCCTTTCCTGGACAGAACAGATTTGGTAAAAACCACACTTAATACTGTATCTCATACTTTAACCGAAGGAATTGTACTCGTAATTATTGTACTTATCATATTCCTTGGAAGCTGGAGAGGGGCCTTACTCGTTGCGATTACAATTCCGCTTTCATTATTATTTGCATTTATTTTAATGCACTTCACCAATATTCCGGCTAACCTTCTTTCGTTGGGTGCTATAGACTTCGGTATTATTGTAGACGGCGCCATCGTAATGCTGGAAACCATTCTGAAGAAAAGAGAAGATGATCCGGATGAAGAACTGGAAGAGAAGAGCATTACTAAAAGAGTAATAGAAGTTGCCAAACCTATTTTCTTCTCAACAATCATTATTATCACCGCTTATTTGCCACTATTCGCATTTGAAAGAGTAGAGAAAAAACTATTTACACCAATGGCATTCACGGTAGGTTATGCACTTTTTGGTGCATTAGCAGTAGCTCTCCTTCTTATTCCGGGGCTGGCTTATGTTATCTACCGGAAACCGCAAAAGCTTTACCATAATAAATGGCTGGAAAAAATAAGTACTGCCTACGGAAAGAGAATTGAAAAAATTATGCAGGCTCCTAAAAAGGTTATCTTACCGGTCAGCATTGTTCTGGCAACCGCCGGAGTATTATCCTATACGGTTGGAAAAGACTTCCTTCCGGAATTGGATGAAGGTTCCATTTGGCTGCAAGTACAATTACCTCCGGGGATATCTCTGGCAAAAGCAAAAGAAATGAGTGATACTCTGCGTGCCAGAACTCTGAAACATTCCGAAATTACTTATATGATGGTTCAGGCGGGACGTAATGACGATGGTACCGATCCATGGACAGCCTCTCACTTCGAAGTTTCTGTAGGAATAAAACCTTATAAAGAATGGCCTAAGGGAAAAACTAAAGCTGATCTTATTCAGGAGCTGGCAAAAGATTATAAAGATATGCCAGGTTTTACCGTTGGTTTCTCCCAACCGATGATAGATGGTGTAATGGACAAAATATCCGGTGCACACAGTGAACTTGTTGTAAAAGTTTATGGTGATGATTTTAAAGAAACCAGAAGAATTGCCGAAAATGTATTGTCTACTTTGGATAAGACACCGGGTTCTGCCGATTTAGCAATCGACCAGGAACCGCCTTTACCTCAGCTGCAGATTATTGCAGACCGTGATAAAATTGCCCAATACGGACTAAACGTATCGGATGTAGCAGATCTTATTGAAGTGGCATTGGGTGGAAAGGCTATATCCCAAATATTCATCGGCAATAAAGTATATGATATTTCATGTCGCTATACCGAAGATAGCCGCGATACTCCGGATAAAATCGGTAATCTGATGCTAACCTCGGCTTCAGGAGCCAAAATTCCTTTGTCTCAGGTTGCTGAAGTAAAATTAAGTACCGGAGAAAGTACTATTACACGTGAGATGAACAAACGCCACCTAACGGTAAAACTGAACCTTAGAGGCCGTGACCTTTCTTCCTTCCTGAAAGAGGCACAGGCTAAAATCGAAAAGGATATTAAGTACGACCACGAAAAATATCATATTAAGTGGGGTGGCCAGTTTGAGAACCAAAACAGAGCTTATTCAAGGTTGGCATTCATTGTTCCGCTGGCATTGGCTATTATGTTCCTGTTATTATATGGTGCCTTCGGAGATTTCAAACAGGCACTGGTTCTTATGTCTATTGTTCCGACTGATTTCTCGCAAGATCTACACGAGCTCTTCTTTTTCCGCCGAGTTCCAAGGTCCAGCCTAATGAACCGCCATAGGTATAACCCATATTTTTGGAAACTCCATTGTTGGAACCTTCCATATCCAATTGTGGATCGGGGAACATATTAGCTGTCTGAATGGAAGCTTCAGCCATGCCTACGTTATACTTCTGTGCCGCATAAGTAAGGTTTTTCTTCCCTACCATGCTCAGGTATTCGTCAAAGCTTAAAAGCTCTTTCTGTTGTGCTTTTGCTATACCGCTCATTCCAAGGAATGCGATAGCTGCAATTATGATGGTATGAATATTCAATTTCATCTGTTTCTTTTTTGATTCAAGCTTCGCGATTTATTGAACGGGGCAGATGTAATGTCGAAGATTGTTGTAATCTTAGACATTTGGCTTTTATTGTGGTGCTTCATCGGACTTCAAATTTTGCTTTTTCCCAAAACGGCGTTCAGCCATGTAGTAAATTGCCGGTAACACAAATAATGTCAGAATCGTAGAGAACATCAGTCCATATACAATTACAGTGGCCAATGGTCGTTGTACATCCGATCCGATTCCTGTGGCCATAGATGCCGGGAATAATCCGATTACCGCAACGGTAGCTGTCATTAATACTGGCCTGAAACGGTCCCGTGCTCCTTTAATCACGGATTCCTTCAGTTCATGTCCTTTCTTTCGTAGATCGTTGATATGTGAGATCATAATAACACCGTTCTGAATGGCTACCCCAAATAAGGCAATAAAACCTACAGCGGACGATACATTGAGTGACATTCCGCGGATATTAAGTGCCAGCATACCGCCGAATAAGGCCAGTGGAACAATAGACATAAGAACCAGTGCCTGTTTGAAATCTCCGAAGGCACCATATA
>ENA-OOOY01000024-OOOY01000024.1-human-oral-metagenome-genome-assembly--contig:-NODE-24-length-11780-cov-8.803055_pt1 | contig 11780 bp, 29 predicted proteins | sample MGYA00245295_ERZ501132 | MGnify/ENA primary metagenome ERZ501132 (study PRJEB25959, sample SAMN05335000) | human oral metagenome | host: human-associated | place: USA: California | collected 2014-03-28... | reverse complement strand
TGAAAGATAGTAGTGCATCCATCCCTAATGCTTGCCAGACTGTAATTTTACCAACTAGGACAATCGTTGTGATGATTTCATTCCAACCATACTGAACCACAAATGGCGATACAACGATTACAAATACAGCACCTAAAACAATACCTAGTTTTTTCATTTTATAAATCCTCCTCTTTCACGAAAGTTCCGTCAATCCAACGACCCTTGCGGTCTTTGATTTCTTGGTAAGCCAGTTCAAAACATTCATCAAAATCATATCCAAGCGCATTGCTAATTGATTTCAGATAACCGATCGAGCGTACTAGATTATGTCTGCACAATACCTTGCTAGCAAATCCTTGTGAGAGTTGAAACTCACTAATATTTGCATTAAGTGAGATGAAGCTTTCCATTGCATCTTTTCTCTTGATATTATCAGATTCTTTGAAAATCTGATTGACATCTTCTTTAATGAGCAAGGCCAGACCGACAATCACGACCGCACAATCTCCGATGCTGTCCTTGGTCAGCTTCTCATTCTTCTTGAGATAGCCGGCGCACAGTTCTCCGAATTCCTCACTCAACTTGAGTGACTGCTTGTCTAGCCGTCCGCCGTTTTCAAGGTCACGGTCTATAAACCATTGTTTTACATTTTCTATTGTGTTCATGCTAACTCCTATTTATTTGATAATCTTGGTAAAATTTCATTCACAATGAATATATAATTTTGAGCCAGAGTTATTTTTAAAGCAATCGAAGTAATCCACAATATTAGAATTACACCTGATGTAATAAAATTAATTTTTATAAAAGGTGCATAAGTTTCCCTAGCCTGAGCGATTAACTCTCCTTTGTACTCTTCTTTTGTTTTGTCTTTAGGAACATCCCAACCACTAATATGTGCAGTATCGTAGCGAAAGTTCATAACCAAGAAAAATACTAAAAGAATAACAGAAACGAACAACACTGCAAACGAAACAGCTTCAAGTAAACTAAATATATCATGCATCATTTTTTCTTTGATGATCATCTCATAAATCTGTGGCGCATTCCCTTTAAATGTTTCAAGTAAAGAACCCACTTCCTCAACTGTCATATTTAGCATTTTAGCTAAAGCTTTTAAAATATCGTCCATTACAACCTCACCTCATCTCCAACTTTCACTTTCTCATACACCTCTTTCGTGACTACGAACACACCGTAATCACGAATTGCGATTGTGTATAGCTTGCTATGCCGTCCTTTCTCTATGACTTTACCAAATATCTCAGCGCCTTTATTATCAGCTTTGTAGACGACAACCGGGCGCTTTGCTTCTAGTTCTGCAATCCTGCCCATCTGCCAGATGTTCAATCCAGCAGATAACATAATCCAGATTGCGATAAATCGTTTCAATCTGCGACCTCCTTACTCCTCTTCATTCATAATTTCATTAAACTGCTCTTCGTCAATAAGTCCACGATTAATCATGGTTTTGACTGTCAACACAATCTTGTTCAATTTGTTAAATTCTTTGTCGGGCAATGTAACCATAATAACTTCTTCCATCACTCTACTCCTTGCTCTTAATTTCTCTAGTGAGTCTATTTTTTAAAACATGACTTGTAAAATAAATACCGTCTGCATATGTATAATAATCAGCGGTTTCTTCAAACCACTGACTTCGTGTGTACGGGTATCTGTTTGGTCGTTTCATGTTACCACCTCACATATAAGTATTTTGTATCGATATCTTGTCCTAAAATACAATCTCTCAATGATCTCAAATCTTCTAACGCACTGCTGACAGTCCCCCATTTGTTTTCAGATTCATATTGCACATACTTTTCAGGTTGTCTTTCCAATTCAGCTATACCACGTTGAATATTTTCAAAAATATCAGCGACATTGTAAATGGTACCTTGTTCGAAATCCCAATCCATAGCTGCCCTAAACATTTTTCCAAGATTGTAAGTCGGAGAACGACGCTTAGGTTCATCAATGCAGATATATTGTCCGTTTTCTATTTTTGCTAAAATTTCCAAATCATAGCTCATCTACCTGCCTCCTCCGCAGCATACTGCAACCATACTAGGCATTCATATAGATCCCTTGCTTGCCTTTTGATTTTACTTAATGATTGACTGCTCAATTTATCATCATTTTGTAAGACTTCTATCTTGAGATTTAAAATAGTAGCAGTCAATTCTTTTTCGTTTTTAAAACTTTTACCACTTAACATCACTCCACCTCCTCAAAATAACTATGAAATTTACTTAAATTGACGATAGCGACCTCTTCGACAAAATGTTTTTCGATGTCAAAGTCTGGATCATTTTTTCCAAACTCTTTCTTTATCGCTTTTTCGGCCAGCGAAGGTAAAGCGAATATACTTGCTCCGTTGTTTAAGGCAAGCGGTTGACCGTGTCTGTTTACTACTCGATAACCTACATCAAACGGTCTGATTTTCGCAGGGATTTTTATGCGTTTGTTTTCAGTTTTTATTGCTTGTTCAATGGTTTGTACCATTATTTCGTCTCCTCATTTTTTAACGATTCATAAGCTCTTTTATAAGCATCTAAATAGAGAAGCACTATTTCGGACACTTTTTTACCAGCGAATTCAAGAGTCTCATAGTATTCTGAATCTTGTTCACTCAGGAATTCTCGAACAGCATCAGTAATGTGTTTGAATCCATGCCGATCATCAAAATATTCAAATAGTTCATCAAAATAATATCGATCATTTTCGTCTAAGTCTTCATATCGCTTATTATCAAAGAAATACTCAAGAATAATTTTTTTAGCTTCATCTTCATCATAAACAAAAAGATTTCGACTAGATGCTTTGATTTTTTCAATAAAATATCCAGCGTTGTTTGTGAAATCCTTATAGAAATCTTCCCAATTACCCATATTGTTAAAATTTACTGCAACCAGCTCGCCAAAATCGCCTGTTATAGCCAGAGATGAATTTTTCTTATCGAAAATATATCTTAGATTATACATTAGATTATATTCTGGACTATGATAATCAATGATTGTAATATCATCTAATTCGATTTTTTTAGCAATGTGTTTGTTAAAATAGTGTGCAAATGATTCCATCACTCAACCTCCTTAACCTTAATTTCTCCAGTAAGTCTATTTTCTAAAATGTGACTTGTATAGCAAATATCGTTTTTATACGTATAGTGATCAACGGTTTCTTCAACCCACTGACTTCGTGTGTAAGGGTATCTGTTTGGTCGCTTCAATTTACCACCTCACATATAAGTATTTTGTATCGATATCTTGTCCTAAAATACAATCTCTCAATGATCTTAAATCTTCTAACGCACTGCTAACTGTCCCCCATTTGTTCTCAGGCTCATACTGCACATACTTTTCAGGATACTGTTCCAGTTCTGAGATACCACGTTGAATGTTTTCAAAAATCTGAGCAACATTATAGATAGTACCTTGTTTGAAATTCCAATCCATAGCAACCCTAAACATTTTCCCAAGATTATAAGTTGGAGAACTATTTTCAGGTTCATCTATGCAAATATAATCTCCGCTTTCTATTTTTCCTAAGATTTCCAAATCATAACTCATCTATCCGACTCCTCCGCAGCATACTGCAACCATACTAGGCATTCATATAGATCCCTTGCTTGCCTTTTGATGTTACTTAATGATTGACTGCTCAATTTATCATCATTTTGTAAGACTTCTATCTTGAGATTTAAAATAGTAGCAGTCAATTCTTTTTCTTTTTTTAAACTTTCACTACATGTCATCACTCAACCTCTTGAATTTCCATACCTGGGCAATCAAATACCCAACTCATGCCATTTTCTTCTAGATCAGTTTTGGTATGATACTCTGAGTATAATGCCCCAGCGTAGCTAGCAAAAATATAATCCTCGTCTTTAGTGTGATAGTACAACTTTTGTTCACTTGATTTCAGAGTTACAATATATTTCCTCTCTTTATAGACATCATAGCCTAGAATCCATGCAAGACAGAATTTTTCGATATTGCCTTCGTAGAACCAATTGGGAACTCTCTTATCTTCGTAATCTTCGATTGTTCTCATTGCTCCATAAACATGAAAATTATATTTCTTTTTAAATTCTATATAGTCAGCGACAAATTGCGGTATTGTAACTTTCTGCGGTTCGTCTAGTTGTTTGATTGTATTGATGATCCTGTCTACATCAATACAATTTATAAATCTATTTTTATCTTCTTTCAAAGTTTTGCAATGATCAATCAATTCCTGCTTATTCATCTTCCCTTCCTCCATAAATCAAATAAACTGCAATAACTAACTGAGACATGCTTGGTGAATAGCCAACCCAATCATCAAACTCCTTAGATTTTGGCAACCAATCCTTAGTAGCACCCAAATCATAGTCTGTAGGTTTTTCATCGGCGAAGATACATTCCATCGCTCCCATAAACGTCATGCCATCTTCTGTCATTTCCCAGAAATAGTCCGCCCGGTCTTTCACTGCTTGTGGTAAATCTTGTTTGGGAGGCTTGGGCTTCCTGTCTTCTACCGACCAGCCGTAGACTTCATTAACTTTTTTCTTTAAATCTTCCATCATCTTCACTAACTCCAACTTATTTTCTAAAAATCCAGCTCTTGCCCCTCATGGCTCAAAGACACAAGAGCTAGCAAATTCTTTATACGTCATTCGTCCAAGTCTGACGCATATTCTAGCTCGCTTTTAACGTGGTTCGCGGCACGTTGATTTAGTCGCTAAATAGTAGCAATCTATCGCACCATAATCAAAACGTACATCGTCTTTTCCGATGTGTTTCTTGAATTTTGGTCTGGTAATACCTGAGAAAGCCCATTGATGGTCTTTCATCCGTTTGATAAGTTCGTCTACATTGTTGAAATTACCAAGAAATAACTTGCAGTGTCCGTTGTAGACGAAGTAAAGTTTTAATAACAAGGTGTCCCACCTCTCTAAAAGTAATCTTTCCTTTTATTTTTCAAGTCATTAAATACCATCAGATTATCATTGTCTACACCCTTCATCAACCGACTCATAAACGGCCGACCATACCTCTTCTGAATTTCTTGTGCAGTCAGATTAGTCGTGATAACCGTGTTAGCTCTTTTGTTGAGAATGTTATAAAGAATACTGAAGGACCATTCGCTATCCTTTTCCATACCCAAATCATCCAAAACCAAAAACTTAGCGCTAGCAATCTTATTGACTAGAAACTCTTCCTGACTAAAATCAGCTTTAATCTTCATCAGCAAGTCCGTGACATTGATAAAGATGGCAATTCCCTTTGTAACCTCTGATAAATATTTCATCATAGCAAAAGCAAGATGGCTTTTACCTGTTCCAGCTTCTCCTTGAAAAACAATATTGTTTCTTGCCCCGTCTGCCCACTCCCGACAGATCCTCTTTGCAAAAGCTAGCTTTTGCGCTTCTTTCTCAGTCGGTGTGTCGAAGTTGTCAAGAGTGGCATTTTTCAGGACATCATCATAGAGAGAGAATTTCTCAAGATAAAATTTCCGCTCTCGCTCATGCTCTGCATCAGCCAGCTCATCAACTTTCAATTGATTCTCTGCATGGATCCGTTCTGATTCGCATAAGCGACAGAGTACATCATTTGTCCGGAGGATTTTGATAAGAGGAATTCCGTGCTTGTCGCAAATTTCATCCTGCTGTTCAGTATTCCTGAGGTAAGATAAAGCCGTTTCTTCTAGTGCATTGGTTACCATGATACCTTACCCCCACAAACCTGCCAGCTAGCCATATCTGACAAGCAGGCTATGACAGTAGAGAGAGGTTGTTTTATAAGCAGTGACTTCTTTTCTTCGATAATAGGATAAAATTCATCTTCAAATTGCTTGATAACTTCTAAAATCCCCATTCATCTTTTACCTCCTGTCCTGATTTTTTCTCCTTGTGTTGCTTTTCCGATTGTCGAACTTGTTCAACTGTCGTAACCTGGTTCATCTGCCAATTTCTTAAAATGCCACCAATGTACTTGATGTTAGGCTTACCTAAATTAATAGCTGTCTTCAATGCTTCTTTTACTAAATCGACATCATTTTCGTTCAAAAGATGATTGATTTCCTCAATCTCGAAACCTGATAGTAATCTACGAAACTCAGATTGGAATAATTCAAGGATGTTTTCGCTACTACTAGTAGTAGTTATATTCTTATCTTTATCTAATCTATTCTTATTCTTATCTCTTTCTTCTTCTGTTGCGTTACCTCCCGTTACTGTAACGTTACATGTAACGTTACCACCGAGAGCAAGGCTTTTCTGTTTTTTTCGGTACTTAGCGACTCTGTTTCTAGTTTGTTTCTTGATTTTTTCCATCCCATCAATGTTTTGATGTTTTTCCCAATTTGGAAGTGCGATAATCCCGTCGATAATTTCTACCATGCCAAACTGCTCAAATACCCCAAGAGCCATTCTGACTGTGTTTAATGGTCTTCTGAAGATAGTAGCAAGCATTTCATCAGTGTAATGAACTTTATCCGACATCATCAAAAGGCCATTTCGATTGTGTTTTCCTGCTAAAGCTAGGATTTTAAACCAAATAACTAAAATAGCATCATGATCTGGCAAGGCATCAATCAAGCAGATTTTTTCATCATCAAAAATGTCCGTTGTAATCTTAATCCATTTAATTTCACTCATGCGCTATTCCCCCAGTATTTTTCTAGGTCAATATTCATCACCGCAGCAAGGTTCTTTTGCTCGGTCAAAATTTGACGACGATAAGGAGCAAGTCCTGCTTGTCGCTCTTCCTCGCTACGAGGCAAGTAATATCCGTTCGGCTTCATCTTCTTAGCCACGATAGGATGACCAAAATTCACACGCAGACTCTCAATGACCTCTTCCAGCTTACGCTTCGACAGTCCAGTTTCTAGGCGGATTTCGCTCGCTTGAATGGGCAGGTCGAAAGTAGCGCAATTCATGATCATGTTTAACACACGGATTTCCATCTCGCTCATGTCACGGCTAACAGTCATGTCTTTGCCCTCCATTTTCTTGGATTCTTACGGAAATCCAAAGTCATTTCCTGATAAAGCAAACGCCCATTTTCTTCCAAGAGGTCTGTATTTTGCTTTCTTAGAAAATCATTGTTACTTACTTCTTCATGATAATCACGAGCCAGTCTATCATAATCTTCGATGCATGCTCTAAAAACTTGTGGTACATCCTCAATCGATGAAGGAAGTCCGACAGGTGGTTGGGAATTATAAGTGAATCCTCTATCACAGTTTTTCAAGTTTCTTCGGGCAACTTCTCCGAAATCTTCTGTTTTTTCAATGATGACTACTATATTTTGTTCATCCGATTTTTCATTTTTATCAGTCAGTAGCAACAGGATGAATACCACGATAAAGATTGCCACTAAGGCAAGCAATTGGCTTGATAAGGTTGGTTCTGTCATTTTGTTCTCCTTACGCTCTTAATTTTCGTACTTGTTTTTTCTAATTCCAAAATTTTATAAACATCATTGACATCGTACATAGTATCTTTTCCCTGCTTACGAAATCTCAATCCTCTACGTTCTAACTGCTTCACATATCCATGCGTAAAGCCGAACTTCTTCATCAAAGCTTGTTGATTGATTGGCATGCGATCATTCTCTAACTTCTCCTTGACCTGTTTTTCAGCAAAGGCCAATAATTGATTCGTGAACAATTCAGCACTTTCGCCGTCCAATCGTAATTGTAACGTTATACCTTCCATTTTTTACATCCTCTCAACTATGCGGGCAAGCATTTTTGTGATATAATGGTTTAAATTGTTTAAGTCAGTACCTGATTTCTGTCAGGTGCTTTTTTGTTATTTTCCTATCTGTTATAATAAAGCCAGAAAGGAGGTGAGAATATGAAACAATTCATCAAAGATTGTTTTGATGAGAGTGATGAGAATGATTCAATCACAATCACTTTCTCAAATGGTGATAAGATTGACTTTTTCCAAGTATATGATGATTGCTCTGACACTGCGAATCATATAGTTCTTGTAGAAGTTGAAACGGATTTTCGACATCTAGTCAATCTTGATTATGTAGTACACATTCGTTCAAATGCGTAATCTTCCAGCACCTAATTTTGATGATTAGGTGTTTTTTGTTGCATAGCACGTTTTCTGATATCTTTCCTCAAACAATCAGCTAAGTGAAGCATGTTTGGAATTTTGCTTCCCTTGATGGAAGCAATAGCTCCTAAAGCTTCATAATAGGTTTCTGTATGTGCCAAAACATCATCGACCATATTTTCAAAATGTTTCTCAATGATTTCTTTGATAAGATCATTATTTTGTTTCTTTTCGTTCATATTTAATCCCCTTTCTGTGAGTCTCGCTTATTCATTCATACTTCTCCTAAACTATGATTTAATTCGTATTTATTGCCTAAAAAAATAAAATCCTTTTCAACATTGTATAGTCGAGCAAGTTTTTCTAAAAGATCCATTGGAATTTTTGAACTATCATGCTCATACTTCAACAGTGTTTGTTGATGGATATTAAGTTTATCGGCAACTTCTTTTGCAGATAAGTTATAATTTGTTCTTATTGCTCTCAAAGTCATTTTCGGCACGTTCCTACCTCCTTATTTTTCTATTTGATCCTCGCAATTCTGCTATAATAAAAACAGAAAGGAGGTTTAATCATGAGTAAAGATTTTGATGCTTTTAAAAATTCCACTTACGCTACTTTAAAAACTATGATTTCTGGTGATGTAAATATCGTTTTAGGAATTATAGAGACTTTGCTTCAAGCACAAGCAAAAGATCTAGAAAAAACATTTACCAACCAAAAAATCAATGATTTGTTGAAGCGTGTTGCTGAGTTAGAGTCACAAGTCGATGAATTCTCAAACTAGCATCATCTAATTTCTGCTCAGCTCGTTCTTGCTCTTTTTGAGTTTTAGCATTAAAAACTGAGTGAGCATCTTCCCAAGCCTTGACTATTTTTGTGGTCGAGGCTTTTATTTTCCCACTATAAGGATATCGTTTCGGTCTCATTTCTTCACCCCCTTTCTCCTTTTTTCGCTCTATGAGCAACAGCCTGCCAGGGAGTCGAACCCTGGTGCTACCGATCAGGCTACATTCATTTTGTCCATCATTCCTGCGAATGCTGCATCAAAGCGAATGTCATCGATTTCGTCTTGAGTGAAACCAGCATCAAGAAGGTAACGCTCTTGGCGTTCGATCTCTTCTGCCAACTCTGTCCATCCGAAAGCGAACTGACGGCAGTTGTTCCAGAATGATTCAAGCTGACCATAGAGGAAGCCTTCCTCGTATGTGTTTTGAAGCAAGGTTTCTGCAACCACTGCTTTGAAGATGTTGATTACTTTCTCGTTTAATGTGTTCATGGTGTTTCCCTCCGGTTTGTTTTTCTTATTTCCTTAAGCTTGATTATATTATACTACGAATTAAATCGTATGTCAATGATTTTATCGATTTTTTCCGTAATTTATTCGAATTTTTTATTTACAAAATCGAAAATAAACGGTATTATATAGTAAAGAAGATAGGAGGAAAAAACATGGCAAGAGGACGAGGGAAATTAACTCCTCAAGATAAAGAGGATATGAAAGTCTTTTCTGCAAATCTTAACTCTATTTTATCTGATAGAAATTGTAAACAAGCTGAGCTGTCTCGAGCAACAGGGATACCGCCTAGCACATTGACAGGATATGTAAAAGGAACTTCTTTGCCAATCCCTGGCAATGTTCAAAAAATTGCTGATTTTTTTGGAGTCCCAAAATCTACTCTAGATCCGAGATTTGTCACTGCTAACCCTGTGGTTTACTCTATCGTGGGAGAATCGAATACACCTAACTATTCCACTTCCTCCATCCAAACCATCTACGACGAACTCAGACCTCCAAGACAAGCCAAAGTCTTGACCTATGCAGAGAGGCTACGGGACGAGCAGAGGAAAGAAGAAACGAAGGAAAACGAAGTATCAGAAGTCATTCAGCTCTACAGTTACGACTACTACGACCACCCAGCTTCTGCAGGTACAGGCCAGTATTTGAACGATGTACGAGTGGAGCGGATTGAGTTGCCAGTAGATATCGATGCCGACTTCGTCATTCCAATCAAAGGGGACTCTATGGAGCCAGACTATCACGATGGCGACCTTGTCTTTATCCAAACCAGCGTGGACTTAAATAACGGTGTTATCGGAGTGTTCAACTACAACGGTGATGCTTATATCAAGCAGCTTGTTATTGATGAAGACCAAGCTTACTTACACAGCCTAAACCCTGCATACAAGGACATGCCAATCACACCAGACACAGACTTCCGAATTATTGGTGAAGTCGTGGATTTGTATAGAGAGGGATAATATGAGTAGTGAAAGCAGACCAATGGAAGTGATTAAACACAACCTAGATTGTCAATGTCATAGACGAAGAGAGTGGATTAGAGTCAATGATAAGTGGCATGCTATCGAGTTTTCGGTAGACGATCCAAACGAACCTCCTATGACCGAGGAAGAAAAAGCCAATGTAGCCTTAATTATTCAACAACACTTATCAAAAAAATCCGAATAACAAAAGATTCTATTAAGACGCTCTGAAGAGCCTTGACGTCCCTACAGAGTTTGATTACTTAAATACTACAATCTAAAAACCATGACAAGTGAGATCATGGTTAAAGAGGAATGCTTAGCATTGTTGGAATGAAAGGAAACTTATATGTCTTACTCATATGTTGCTTTAGATGTTGAAACTGCGAATGACTTTCGTGGTAGTGTTTGTTCTATCGGATTAGTAAAATTTAAAGATGGAAATATTGTTGATACTTTTTACACTTTAATAAATCCAGAAGAAGAGTTTGATGATTTCAATATTTTCATCCATGGCATTACTCCTGAAGATGTTCTTGATTCACCTACATTCCCAGAAGTAAGGAAGTCCATTGTTGATTTTATTGGTTCTGATATAGTTGTAGCCCACTTTGCACAGTTCGATATGGGAGCTCTTAAGGATGTATACCAAAAATACGAACTGGATTTTGATAACATAGAATACATTTGTTCATATCGATTAGCCAAGGTCGCTCTCCCTGGACAATTGAATTACAAATTGAAAAGACTAGCTAAAAATTTGAATATTGAGCTAGATCACCACAACGCTTTATCAGATGCACGAGCAAGCGGATTGATTTTAGAATACTTACTATCCACAAATTCATTTTCCGACCTCAACGCTTTTTTAAAAGAATATAGATACAATAAAACTGGCTTACTTGGTCAGTATGGATTTAAAAGAAGAAAAAGTTACCAATACAAGGAAAACCTTATCTATCAGCCAACAGAAGAAGAAAAAGCAGCAATGGATCCAGACCATTACTTTTACGGTTTATACTTTTGCTTTACTGGGAAACTCGAGCGAATGACTAGAAAAGAAGCTAACAAAGCTGCTGCGTTAGTTGGTGGCATTCCTGAAAAAGGAGTGACCAAAAATACTAATATCTTAGTTGTAGGGGAGCAAGATTGGAGAGTTGTCGGCACAGATGGATTAAGCAGTAAAATGAAAAAAGCACAAACCTTGTTAGAAAAAGGTCAAGATATTGAAATCATGACAGAAAATGATTTTATAAGATTACTTGAGGAATAATTAACAAGAAATAAAAAACCCCCACACTCTCCGACGGCCATCTTTGAGTGTGAGGATTCAACTTTCCATCTAGCAAGCAATGGAAAGGATGATAAAAAAATACAACTATAGTTTATCATAAGTTCTACACCTTTTCAACTATGCGGGCAAGCAATCGAAAAGAAAGGACTTTTTTATGATAAAAAAATACATTACAAAAAA
>ENA-OOOY01000023-OOOY01000023.1-human-oral-metagenome-genome-assembly--contig:-NODE-23-length-11810-cov-55.655996_pt1 | contig 11810 bp, 8 predicted proteins | sample MGYA00245295_ERZ501132 | MGnify/ENA primary metagenome ERZ501132 (study PRJEB25959, sample SAMN05335000) | human oral metagenome | host: human-associated | place: USA: California | collected 2014-03-28... | reverse complement strand
AATTTGGAGCCACAAGACAAATTCCGACGACTTGAAGAGGAGAAAAGATTGCAAGCGAACGGCGTCAATGGTTCATTTTTGTCTGGCTACGACGAAACCAGTGACGGCGGCGCTAAGGGCGGTGCTAAGCTTGAATACTCAGACTTGATGCAAAGCGACAATATGAACTATGATTATGAAGACGAGGAAGAAGATGAAGAGGACGACGATGAGAAAGAATTTGTTCCTCCGAAGAGTGTCATGAAGAAGGCTAAAACATCTAGAAGAAGCCTCGAAAAAGATCTTAACAGCAGTGAAAGCAGTGGCAGTGAGGACTCTGAGGTGATCAACGCGAAGAAACGGAAGTACGATGAAATGAAGGTAAGCCACAGTGTCGAAAAGTTGACACTTGACACGCGCACTTTGGACACGTGGATCTCGGATCCACTATGACCCATTATGTAGCACATAATACTTCAATACATAGATGCCGAGCTAACACATATGATATAATATAGGAGTCAGATGAAGATAATAGTGAGGTGAGCGAGAAGGATGAAGACAACGACGACGAAGAAGTATCACGAAAGGCTAAGCGAGGCAAATACATCTCTCCTCCCCTAAGGTAATTAATAACAATACTATTATACGCGACTTTATTGCCGTAACACTAATGTGCTATCATATACAGTAATATCAAGAAGGGAATCACGGGCGATGATCTGCAAAACTTGTACAACCTCACAGACTTGCAAGAGTACTGCAAACAAAACGACATTATTCACACGGGCAAGAAGCCACAGTTGATCAAGCGAATCATTCAGTATTTGGAGACCGGTCAAAAGACACCAAAGAAACCGAAGGGCAAGCGATCACGTGGCGCTAAGAGGAAGTCTGAAGAGGTAACTAACACAAGGCTATAGTACATTATTAGTATACTAATACTGTATCGTGACTAGTCCGAGAGAGGAGACGGACAAGATGACGATAAAAGTTCGAGGAGCGGTGACGAAGAGGATTCCTAAACAACAACACCGTGCTCGGGACTGACACCATTTGTACAACAACATGCTCGTTGAATAATGAATGTTATATAAATAGAATATCAATTACACGAAGACGAGAAGTAAGTAAGTTGGTTAAGATTTATTTTTAATTAGAAGACAAGTTGGTTTGAAGAAGGGTCCCTTTTCGTGCACATCACGGATGAGGGTACATCGAGGCCATTTGATTAAATAGGGACTCCATTTTCTGATCGTTCTCCTCTTCGACTGCTTCGTTGAACGTGTTTTTGATGCGAGTATCAATTTTTCTACGGAGCTTCTGAATCGCGTGGCGCACTTGCAGCACTTTTGTTGCAGAAATGCACTCTTTCAGCTGTTTTTCCATTTCAAGCGCTTCGTCTCGAATCTTCACCAGTTCTTCTCTGATCATTAAGGCATTTTCAGAATTTTGAAGCGGCAGGCTTTGAAACTTGGATTTCAACTCTGTTAATTTGTCACACACGCTCTCTAAAATCTGGACGGAAATGTCGTCTAATGCAAGCAGTGGGTTCTGTTCTTCTGCTGGTGTCTCGGTTGGCTCCGTAGGGACTTCAGTAGGGAGGGGAGAAGGTTCGGGCAATGCTAGTGGCATCTTCATTCGGGCAATGCCTTGTTGAGTCAGCTCAACACTTTCATATGCTATCATATTCATTCGAGAGAGAAGCAATGTCGGGACTGAATTGTCTTCGACATCGCCCACCCTGAGGATGTAATCCGTGCTATCTTCTGAGGTGTAGATAATCATTGTGAACTCGAAGCACAAGCACATGGCAGACAACATGACTAGATCGGGAACAACGTCGCTTGTACATTCTTCAAGTCGCTTAATTCGCTCTTCCCAATCGTTCCAAGCGTCCTTGAATTTTAATCCCATCGGGTTGCTCGCCTTGTTGCTGTTCTCTTTCAACCAAGTCGCCAATTTTCTTCGCACCATCTTTGTTGCAGCCACATTGACTACTGGGTCAATGAGGGTTGGATTGCGCTTGTATAACTCGAAGGCAATTATCGAGTACAGCTTGTTGCTTTCTTGGTCTGCAAAGTGAATCAATTTTTGTCGCATGAAATGTTGCTGGAGTCTGTCTTGCAGTCTTTTGGTAGCATTTGTTTGCACTTCAGCATAATCTTCGCCTTCGGAGTCAGTACTTTCATCTGTAAGAGAGCTATCCAAGCTTGCGTCGTCATCACTGCCATCGTCGTCATCGTCATCGTCATCTCCAGATGGTCTATGGGTCTTTGCTGGCTTTCTTCGGAGGAGTCGATCTCGAATTTTTGAGCCAAAATTCAATAAATCCTGCTGGCTGGCCAAAAAGTACGCGTCGGTGACGATGTCAAGAATGAACCCCAGAATTCTGTACGGCAGCAGCTTTGAAATGTATCCGAACATCTGAGCAACGATGCCTCCTTTGAGTACTTCTGTAACTGGCTTTTTTGGATTGGCGATGCGTTGAATGATCAACTCGGCGAGCAGTGCGATGGCGAAGCCAATTATTGCGGGGAAAGCGAACATGGCAGTGAAGCCTAGCTTGGCCTGAAGTGCGCCGTACAGCACGTGATAAAGAACTTTTCTTGCAAGGGAGAAGAGTGTGCTGTAAAATGTCGCTGAAGCCGAATGTTGAGCCAAAAACTGAACTCTTTCGCCAAGCGAATTGAACTTGGACCAATTGATCACGAGGTACACTGAGTTCTGACGAATAGAAGCTAACAAGTTGCCCTTCACCTCAGACATAAGTATATCTTCGTAATACTTCTGTCTCGCTTGATGCTCTTGCTTTTGGTACTCCTTTTCGTTCGCCTTGACATTCTCTTCGTACTGCTCTTTCTTTTGTTGGTTCTCCGTGTCGACTTTGGCTTTCTCTCGTTGATAGTTTTCTTGCTGCTCTCGTTGTCGTTGATTAAATTCGTTCTGTGCCGCTTGCTTGCGTGCCTCATTTTCGTTTCTTTTTTGTTCGATATGTCGAGCAAGCTGGGCCTCTGCCAAAGCTGTTGCTGCCGCTCTATCGTTGTGCCTCGCTCCAGGTCTAGCAATCAGATTGCCATTTGCATCGTACACAGCTGCGTAAACGGCCTTTGGGCGGCCTAAGCTATCTTTTCCACCGCCTTCCATTTTAATTTGATAAGAATCTCTCGATGTGGAGGGATCATCCTTAAATTGAAATTGGCCAGGTTGAGGTTGCTGAACGGTGTTGAAAACAGGCTGTTCGATGACGGTTTGTTGCGGAAGTGTTAAAGTCGGAAGCTGCGAGGAGACTACGTCAACAATACGATTGAACGCACGTTGACTAGTATCGGTCCATTGATGTTGGCTTATTTCTTTCAATCTGTCAACATTGCGTTTCATTGCCTCGTCGATCTTGTTCTTCATCGCAGTTTTTTCCATCCACCCAGCCATGGCGGTGGCAACGCGTTCGTTTGCAATCGAAACTGCGCGCTGGAAGAAGAATTCATCGACAAAGAGTCCTCGCAATTGTTTGTTAGTCAGGTCTGCAATGCCTTGCTTGATGTACCAGTTGAAGTTTTCGTTGAGCTTCTTATCCCTCACTTTTTCGATCTTCTTCTTAATCTTTTCTCTGAACTCGGCATCAAGCAGGTTGATTGCATCGTTGTGAATATCTAGCGCTTTCTTCAAGGCGTTGTTGATTTCGGTGTAATTGCTTGGAATTTTAATTCTCAGCAGCGAAATCTCGATGGCGTCCATTAATTGATAATACGTTTGCTCGCTGACGTGTCGCAACCGCAATGGCAGATTAGACGTGAAGAACGCTTGAATGGCTCCGTTGTTATCGAGACTGTCCATGATCGAAGTCCAAATGTGATGAATGTCGGGTCCGTAAAATGGAACTGCAGTGGCTAGATAGGTGTTGACTACTTGGGCGAAGTTGTTCAAAGCCAGGGTGAATTCAGGTACGATGTTCTGCGCAACGTGCAGGTCAACGTCAATCCGAGCGTTACACGGTCGAGGGAATGAAAAGCATCTAAATCGAATCACTTAGCGTTGTTGCACGACAGAGGAATAGCAGTGATAATTCTTATAGAAAACTTACTGACTGGGATGTACCAAAATTCCCGTCCGATGAATGTAAGTACCAAGATTGTCCCAATTAGGTTCTTTGTCTCGTTGAACTAAATAGAAAGCAGTGCTCATGGCAAGGATCCGCTTCTTGTCCTTCAACATTCTGTCCAGAAATTCGCGGAACTTGTCCAACACTTGAAAAGTAGCTGCCAGGCGCTCCTTGAAACCATCCACTTTTCCTTTGAAGTTGTAGATGATGGCATTACTAACGCTGAAAACCAGATGCAAAATCAAATTGTCGTGTTTGTCGTCTTCTCCTCTTCCTTGAGTGTCGATAAACATTCTATCAGGTTTGGCGGGGTCGCGAGAGGGAACTATAATGACAAAGATGCCCTTTGTTTGGGCTTCCGCACGGTGACCGGGAGCAAAAGCGTCGCATCCAGACAAAATGTTGAGTAAGGTGGACTTGCCAGTTCCAACATCTCCTATGATGCTAATTACATGGCAGCGGTTGGCCAATTGCAAAAAATCATGGGCTACACTGGAGTTGTATACCAGATCTTCATCTTTCACGACGAACGCGGCGGTAGACTTCCACCTCGGGTTGCCTTCCATTGTTTCTAAATGATAAGAATTAACACAAAATGAAATGACTTATTTATATTCTGCATATCTCATCAATATCTGACGTGATAAATGGCAGAAACGTTGATTTCATGAAATTATGTCAAAAGCGAATTGTCCGGTGCACAAAGAATTAATCAATGAAATTTAATATTGTGCAATACGCGGTGATTTGTCGCTTATTTCCTAAATTTGATGTATTCTTGTCCACTGCCATAAAATAAATGTCGGGCTGCAACCGAAAAGAATAACACAAACAATTAATTAATGCAACAATATACAAAGAATTGAGATAAGGAATAGTTGATTTTCTGCTTACCATTAGCTAAAGTTGCAATGGCTTATAAGGTCCTTAATTAGTCGGCCGAGTTTTTTTGGTCAGAGATCCGTAATGTTCCTTCGTAGTAACTACGAAGGAAAATTTTAGTGAATAACATTTATTAGTATTAACAAGCGACGTAACTTTGTTTTGTGGGTCTTTTAGTTACGAGCAACAGATGAGTCGTGGGTGTCTTATTTAGGAGGTGCTTGACCAGCAGCGGCAGCGGCAGCGGCAGCCTAAAGATATTTATCACTATTTGTGCAATATAGAAATGAAATTAAGCGACTTTTCGATGCTTGATCCGAGTGGATGTAGCCAGATCGAACAAACTGATATCTGATTCTAATAGCAATAGTCAATAATAGCTATGCTTACCTCTTTCTTCTTTCGCTCTTCTTCTTCAAACCAAGCAACGTCCTTGTAATAATAAAATGCGCCTTGAGTTCTCAGTTCTTCTGGACCACCTTCAACAACGTGCACGCGAGTGTGACCCAAGCTTTCCAAGAATTCAGCGAACTGTTTTTGGAATAGAAGGTCAGACCTGCAAACGAAATAACTGCAAAGAATCGTTCCAATCGATTTTAGTCGGGTTGTGCAAATGCGCCAAACCATCAACACGAAAAAAATTTGCGACACGATTAGAATCTCACGTGGAGATATTTCATCACGTGCTATGTTATTACTAAATATAGTAATGTAATAATCATCATTTGCGAGTGCCTTACTTGAAGAGCTTTGACCATATCAGGGCCAGAAACGGTGTGTACGTAGATCGGTCTGGTCTTGGGCATCTGAATACAAACAACAGTTAGAAGCAGCATATAATGCATGTTATTATAATATATTGCGCATAATTATGCATAAAATTGAAAGAGAGTCAATTTTCTCGCGAAAAAATTTCGTTGTTGGATCGCGAGTTTGAACGATTGAAATGTTCTTTGTAATTTCCAAATAAGGCAATAACATACATCAGCCACGTGTTCCTTAGTAGTACTGCTGAAAGGCAAGTTGATTGCGCCCAAAATATGGAACTTCTCGTGTTCAAGAGGCTCGCGAACATCGAGGATGAGTGGGCTTTCGAGATCACGAACAGATCTGTTCAATTCTTGTGGCTTGACACGAGGTATAGTGTACTATAATATAATATAACACTTATTAGTCTTTTAATCATTTCAGAAAGGGTCTGCCGGATCTAAGACGATCGCGAAAATTGTGGATCGAGCGTTCTGTCTCGTTATCACATATTTATGGTTTTATGCTCGTTATTATTTTAAATATTATTTAATTATTTTGCAACCAATACTTACGACATTGATTGGCTTGGGAGCAAACTCCGAGGGCTTATCAGCGTAAGAACGAACAAAAATGCTGCCAGCCATTACATTCTATATAATAAATCCACGTATTATTAACATATAATTGAGGGTATAATCATAGTCGTCTGTGAGTTTAGTGACGCGAGCAGATGCGATCAAAATTATTAAATTTTATTCTTACCTTGCTACCACGAGAAGCCTTGGCAAAAATTGATTTTCTTGCTATATAATTAAAATAAATGCGTAAATAATTATTTTGAGGCCTACAGTAATTATTGTAATAATTATTATTTACCTGAGGTTCGAGATGTGGTGCTAATACGAGTTGACAATCGTCCCAAAGCGCCAAAGAAGCTATTCTAAATATTGTAAAATAATATTAATAATGTATCGGGTGTTATAAGCTGAAGCTGATATTTGTTTGGATGTCGCAATCCAATTGAAATAAATATCTCTGACAAATCACAAATTAACTTACCATTATTGTATTTTTATATGGTCCGATAATAAACTACTACTAACAGAGCTTTCATTAAATTTCATCATACTTCAGCTCCGTAAAATTTCTTCGGAGCACGACATTTTCTCGCCGTCCAGTGTTCTGCCATAAATTAACCAATTCCAATATGGACTACACGGGTTTATCAAAGCGGGGTATAGACCTTGTGCCGAAAGAACCAAATCCGCTGGTGACCTACCTTAATGAGTACGGCAAAGATCCTTTCGACGCAGAAACCAATCCTAAAGGGATTATAGACTGTGGTGTGGCTGAAAACGACGTAAGCATAATTTTCAGCTTTGTATAATCAGTAAGGCACCCATTATAAAGTTGCAATGTCACCTTTACAGAACGTGCCAATTAAAAACTTTTTAAAATTAATGTAAAATATTGCATTTTCTCGATATTTAAGCGTCTATTTGTAGGTAGTATCGGACATAATCTTAGAAAAATTAAAAGAGGTGCACCAAAAGCTAAGACCGGTAGATCTTCGTTATACCAACTTTCAGGGCAACCCTGACCTTAGAAACGCGTATGTTAGCCTAATTTTCGTAATTTGATAATGTATAATGCCGATTTCATTCAAAAAATGTCTCTGTGCACAAGGCATGCTAAATTAATTGTTTGTCTTTAGGATCTCTTCCTTTTTCAATCGACATTTCAATGTAAACACAAATCCAGAGCATATCATCATTAGTGATGGCACGGGGACAGCTCTTAATAATTTAGCAACGGTATTATGCGATCCTAATGACGGAATTTTGCTGCCGAGTCCGTAAGTGTAGCTAAATCCGAGAGCCTCCTTTTATTTTGGACTTGCATTGACCGATGAACTATTATCTTGGCGCTACAACGATGCTGGTACGGCTTATTAAATCTGAAAATATTCGCAATTAATAGTATTATATTAGGCAAGGGCTTATTGAAGTCTTCAATTGCGTATTGCATGTGCAGACTTGCAGATCTGAAGCCCGGTTCAGGTACCTTTTCGCGCTTTTTTCTCTGAGTCTAATTGCCAAATATAGTAATGATGGATCCTATGTGTGGCAATGGCGTGGTATTATTAGAAGCAGGTGCGTTCTGGTTATATATTAAATACGCACTGTACGAGTTCTAATTCGTCCAATAGCGAGCTCTTGGTCAGATCCAACAATCAAATTTATTGCCTCTGATCTTGATGAAAATCAAATACAACAAGCAAATACGAATGTAAATACTATGAAATTAAACGAAAGGATTACAGTCATGCAAATGGACGCTTCACGTAAGTTGATCTCGCAGTAATGCACATCCGACAACTAACTGAGGATTTTATCTTAGATATGACCCTAAAAGATAGTAGTGTTGATAGTATCGTATCAGATGTACCATTTGGCAAGCGACACAAAATGAATCCGGAGTTGTATGTCGAGATGTTAGCGGAGATGTGGCGTGTGACAAAACACGAGGGCAATATTGTTTTATTAACGAGCAAGAAGAATTTGATGTTGAAAAGCGTGCAGAAATTGAATAGGAAGTTGAAAACTAAGTTCAAATACTTTGTAAATATCGGCGGACTAGAAGCGTTTATTTTTCATTTACAATGCATCAAACCGCAGCAATAAAAATAAAACAGATCTGTTTGGTATGTAATATCCGAATCTACGGCGGATCTAAAACGAATGTAGATCTGGCTTAAATCTTGGATAAGAAATTCCGATTACTCAAAGTCACCATAATCATCGTAATCGCTTAAACCACCCATATCAATGTCATCAGGCTCGGCATTGGACATCCAAGTCGTAGTAGTGTTGGTGGCTGATTCATGAACGTTAAAAACATTGTATCAGTGGGAAGTTAACTTTGCGTACATTCGGCCAGACCACCGTAGAGGATGAAATTAGCCACATTCATTCCTTCTTTGCTTTCGTCGCAAGATCGGAGCATTTCTGGGAAGGTTAGCATTCGGAGTAGAGGTGAAGTAAATTTCGGATCCACGTCATAGAGGGTAATCATTGCAACAGGTTGCGCACTTACTGAGGACAAAGTGCGTGGCTACAGGACAGGGCAAATCAAAGTTGATGAATAATTTGCCGTCGAGTTCCTTCTCCAAGCCTTCAAAATAAACCACAGGACATCCGGCTCGTTGTAAGGCTCTTCGATTCAATTTTATTATTGCTGCTTCTGTCAGTAAAATAATACGACTTACTCGATGCTTTCATATTGTGCGGATAACTCTTCCCACTGCTTCTTTGTAAACGAGTCGTACTTTGATAATTTAGCAAGATCCGGTTCTTCGTTGAACAAGAAAATCAATCCAGCGCTTAGAACGGGTGTATGGCACCACCTATCGCATTGAAAGTTAAAGAAAGAGGATTAAATTACCTTGTGTAACGTACATTTTGTTCAGTGCGTCCGAAATTTTAATCGATCTGACAAAGTACGGTCTTCCGTTATAAGTTGAGAGCACAACATTTACATTATGAGATTTTTTTGTTTCATAAATGAACAAAGTATCATCCAGAATTATATTTCGTAGGTCATTCAGCTCTGCAAGGCGGAAGATTAGTACAGGCACTATCCGTATTGACATTTTTTCTTCAGGAAATTTATATAGCTTCGTAAAACGCACTATCACATACCACTGTCATCAGATTTCTGCGAAATCTTTGTTGGCACGTACGCTGATTTGAAACCGGCTAATTTAGCGGGTGCGAGCTCTGAGAAACGGTATGAATGAATCCCTGAATGTATTTAATTGCTTCTACTTACGCTTTCTATTCTGGTAGATATATTTAAAGGTCCTTCGACAATTTGGTTTCTTCCGGTGCGTGGATGTTTGAAAGAAATTTTCGATCTGACAACTCCATAAATCTGAACAAAAAATCATACTTAACTAGTGCGTATTATAAGGTAAATGAATCTGGTTCTATACTTAATTAAGATTACCATTTTGATCCAACAAGCTTTTAAATTTAGTATTTGCTTGTAATAACGCCATAAATTGTCTAAATGGTAAATATGACGCAATAATGCAAATAACTTCAAGAGGAATATTGTCTAAATTAGTGACTTCTGTAGGACTGCTTGATTCTTCTTTTGTTCTCGGATCTTGCGAGTTATCACCGCTACCAAAAGCCCAGCTACTCAATCTCTTCATTACGTTCATAGTATTGTTTAAAAAAGAAAAATGACGAATCAGTCGAGAATACTTGGAGTTTCTCGTCCCGCTGTCAATTCGTGTCATCTTCTGGTAAAATTCGCTTCAATCGACTACCCGTAAATTGACTTATGTAGCTGACTCTAGAGCCACATGAATATGAATGTGTCAAGTTGTAGATAGGATAGATAGAAATGTCTAGTAGGAAGTTAGTTACAATCAAAGCGTTAAAAACGTACGATGGCATCCAAATACAGCGAACCTTCAACTAGTAAGATTTTAATCCAGCGGCAATTCTATTTACAGCCTCTTCCATAGTCGGTTTTAACCGCGAAAAAATGACGCGAAAGAAACCTGGTTCAGTGAAACCGAAACTATGGCCGTAATTGATGTAGATCTTGTACTTGTAGAACAAATGCTCGAATAAGTCTTTCTCTGCTTCGAACGTCTTCTCTTTCAAATACGAACGCAGGTCTAATACGATGAATAGTCCTCCTTCTGGTTCAATGTACTTGATCTGTTCTGCATCCAATTTATCCTTCACTAAAGAACTTGCACGAACTAATCTCTCCTTCAACTCTATATAATGCAATTAGCATAATATTGCAAAGCTAAAAGATGCAGCTAGACCCAGAAAAGAAAAAGTAACTTCGATGGCAGATCCAATTTTTTGTGACAATCGAGAAATCACTTTAGATCAATATCTATATGATATATTCTTATATAATACCCTCACCTTTAGTATAATAATCCATCCACTGTTTATCGTTCAGGATATGAGTGAAGCATGCTTGTGTCTGACGTGAACTTGTCGTGAAAAAACTCAACGACTGGCCCATCGCTGCGACCACGTGCTCGTTCAGTGAATATGCGAATGACAAGCGTAGTCCAGAAACACCAAAATCTTTCGCGAAACCATACGTGAAGTGTACGTAGTGATGCACGAACTCGTCGTCCTTCACTGATAAAAATATTACGTTATAATACGTGTTATAAAGCTTGCAAATGGATATTCATGTATAATTATAGTACTGCAAATAAATTTTGAGCTAAAAAATTGCTTGTTTAATCCAGAATCAGATCAAACGATCTCTAAGATCCGGATCTGCACTTGCATCGTGTTCTTGACGCGTGGAGCAATAAAAAGGGTTTCAATATTACTTACTTGAATCTAGTACCTTTAGTATAGTAGAGTGGGGTCGTTTGAATGAAGACAAAGCGTAGATTTCGTTCATGATTAAATGTACGCGTCGTTGTTTAGCCCAATCAACGAGCTGCATTAATTCCTCAGGGCTGTGACCCACACCAGTAGGATTATTAGGATTTGTGATTAGTAGTGCTTTTATAGTCTCGCCTAAGTTAGCAGATTCAGGTTAGATATTTTCAAAAAATCTAGACTGCAGAGAATAGTTCAAAAACTAATATTATTTTATACCCTATTGATATATGTATTCATTGGTGCAATTATTGTTACCTTGGCTTGTCTTCTCATCATAGACCTGGGTCAGAGTGTCGATCGAAAGAGTGAATTTGTCTTCGTAACGAGTTGGGACTGATAAAACAAGTAAATATACTGTTATAATATTACTTTTGACTTTTATACCTGTTATTATCTTCGTTTTGGGCAGCAAAGTCATATCCAGTAAATACGCGCCATAAAAGCTAAAGAGAGATCAGAAAATTATTCATTTAGATCCTATGGTAGCATTGGTACCCCATGGTACCATACAAATGATAGTTCGTATTATTTGGTCCAAAATAAAAGGAGGCTCTCGGATTTAGCTACACTTACGGACTCGGCAGCAAAATTCCGTCATTAGGATCGCATAATACCGTTGCTAAATTATTAAGAGCTGTCCCCGTGCCATCACTAATGAT
>ENA-OOOY01000022-OOOY01000022.1-human-oral-metagenome-genome-assembly--contig:-NODE-22-length-11927-cov-10.942458_pt1 | contig 11927 bp, 9 predicted proteins | sample MGYA00245295_ERZ501132 | MGnify/ENA primary metagenome ERZ501132 (study PRJEB25959, sample SAMN05335000) | human oral metagenome | host: human-associated | place: USA: California | collected 2014-03-28... | reverse complement strand
TCGATGACATTCGCTTTGATGCAGCATTCGCAGGAATGATGGACAAAATGAATGTAGCCTGATCGGTAGCACCAGGGTTCGACTCCCTGGCAGGCTGTTGCTCATAGAGCGAAAAAAGGAGAAAGGGAAAACAAAATGTTTAAGTTCAAAAAGAAGCCACTCAAAGTAAAAAACAAATAAGCTAGTAGTCAAAATAAACTTATTTATAATCAGCTTTGAATGGCACATTGAAATTGGATAGTGAGAAATCACTATCCACCCCTTCGGGGGTGTACTTAAATTATAACAGGAAAAACAATGAAAGTAAATCTAAAAATTAGAAAAACCACCAAGCGTGAAAAAGTTGAATTTATTATTGGACTTCTTCTACTCCTATTTGCAGTTTGGTATTTTATGAGGTAATATATGTCAGTAGATATTAAAGCTATCCGCTGGCTTTTAGACAACGCCACAGCCTATGCTATCAGCAAAAACTGTGGCGTATCTATTCAGGCAGTAGATAAGTATAAAAACGGTGTATCAGATATCATGAACATGCGTTTAAAACACGCTATCAGCATGACTTCTTACGCCCATACACTACAAGAAAAACAGTGAGTACCGTCACTGTTTTTTATTTTGAGCAAACAAAAAACCGCAAGCTACTGCCTGCGGTCTGTGTACTATATTTTTGATTTTATATCGGTTTTCTAGTAAGTTCGTTAAGAAAGCAATTCATTAACTCGATTTTGAACCGCTTGTGCGTCGTAACCAGCGCTCGATAAATTATCATATCTTTCTTGTCCATTGCCCCAAAGGCCTTGAATGACCTCGTTTGCTACGGTATTAAGATCCACGGTGTCTTCGCCACCTAAAAGACTACTCACTTTATCTTGTACAGCTTGAGCGTCGTAACCGGCATTTTCTAGTTTGTCGAAACGTTCTTGCCCATTGCCCCACAAACCCTGTAATACTTCTTGTGCTACGCTGTCAAGGTCTGAACTAGCGCTATTGCCTGGTGTTTCGTCATTTAAAATAGCGTTAACTCTATCTTGAACTGCTTGCGCATTATATCCCGCATTTGTTAAGTTGTCGAAACGTTCTTGCCCATTACCCCAAAGACCTTGTAGAATTTCTTGCGCTACTTCGTCTACTGACTTACCGCTGGTCTTTTGAGTTGTTTTTTCTCGTACAACTGTTTCTTGAACTGTCGGCTCTTCTGAAGCTTTACCTAGCATTTCTTGAACAGTTGAACCGAGCGACTGATAATGCTTGATTTTAGCAATCACATAGTCACGCAAGCTGTCATTATAGCCACCGTGCAACTCCAAAGAACGAGCAGGGCATGAGGTGCTTGAAAACTCGTTGTGGAATTTGATATTGCTGTAATTCGGAGTATCACCATAATAGGTCATATCTTCAGCCATTTGGCGCAATACCATATTTTCATTTTCGATGAACTCGGCATCTGTTGAGTTGTATTGCTGACAAACTTCATAGCTGATTGAGTTCATGTTAGCGTCACGGTTCGCAGCGCTCCAGGTACCATTGTAAGTATCTTCAACGCGAGCGATTGCATCACGAGTAATGTAGTAATGAGCGAAACCAAGCTCAGACTGGCCGTTGTCGTATCGAGATTGCAACCAGTTTACATAGCTTTCAACACTCATAGAACCAGCATCGTTGTGCATGATGTAGTATTTTGGCTTCTCAGTCGGACGTGAGCCAGCGATACCATTGAAAATCGTATTATTGATGATTTTGACCATTTCTATTGCTCCTTCCACGCATCATTCATTTCTTTAACCGATGCCTCGATAAATGTATCAAGCTCACGATCAGTCATGCTGATGTTATATTTGCTAAGCTCAGCACGAATTTTAGTGCGTGCTTGTTCTAGCTTATCTTCACCCTTATATCCAGTTTCAGCTGCTACCTGCTCAACTGCATTTACTGCGTTCTTGGCCAAGATTTCAACGATTTTGATGGTCTTTTCTCCACCTTTTTGAACCAAGTAGTCCTTGACTGCTTTGACTGCAATACCAGCCAAAATGACAAGGATGCTGATTGCTCCATTTGTGATAATTTCATTGATCTGTTGCATTTGTATTTTCCTCCGAAATATCTAAATTTAAGTATTTATTGAATAGGGCATCAATTCGCCCATTGCCTCCGAGTTTCTTGTAACTTGAGTGCATTTTATGGATAATATCCGACTCGTGAACCGTTGTATAACCACGTTTAAGAGCAGCCGTGATGTCGCGCTCAAGTCGTAGATACATGGTCACTAGATGTGCTTCATCATGAACTATTAACTTTTCATTCACTTCAGTTATTTTTTGCTTATTATCCTCACCGATAGCATGAATAGTACTCAATTCACCTTTCAGTTCCTTGAATTGTTCTTGGTTGAGGTGACCTGCTTTACTGGCTCGCATGCCGAACCAACCAGTCGCAACAACTCCAATTGTGGGTGCAAGCTGAGTGATTGAATGCACTAGTTTTTCAAAAAATTCAACCCATGTCATACTATCTCCTTAATCAATCCTTGGCATGACCACGGTCAACACACCTTGCTGAAGCATATCAGAGAGTGCTTGCTCTTTGTAAGTATAGCCCTCTGTTTCTTGCATCTGGAACTTAAAGATAGTTAGCGTACCTTTTAGCCATTTTGCATTTGTGTCAAATGGATAAGCACCTGAGATTATGTCTCCGTTTAAGTAACGTGTGCTCTTAACAAGTGGTTTGATGAATGCAGCTACTTTGTTGTAAGCATAAGTAGGCATCCCTCCATTTTGAGAGATAGCCAAGGCAATCAAGACCTCAGTGATAGCTGATACTGTGTCAAGGTTTTCCTTATTCTCTACGGTCGCTTGCTCTACCTTAGTTGCCATTTCTTTATTTTGCTTGAGTTGCGCCTCTACCTGGTTAAACTTCTCCTTTTCAGCACGATTTGGGAAATTCTCTTGATAAAGAGCCTCAAGAGCAAGTTCGAAGAGTTCAGTATTCGACAAGCTGATTTTATCAGCTTGTAGCAAGATAGGTACGATAGCACCGTCTGCATTTACTAGCGTGACCTTTGTAGCTGATGCTGTTCCGCTGCCGTCATATTCCAAGGACTTTGTCCCGTATTCTAGTTTCATATTTCCTCCTTTTTAAATTTTGAATGAAACATTATCGAAATTGAGCCAAGTAGCGTCAACGTTCTTTCTTACAACTATTTCTCCTGATGTTAAAATGCATAAAACCGCGACTGTAAAATCATCGTTGAGCGCAAAAACGTAAGTTGAATGTAACGGTCTAAATCCCACTGGTAATTTAGCCATAACCGTTCCGTAAGCTGTTTTTCCTTTCGTCCCAACTCCACGCAAATACACCACTCCATCGAACGACTTAGAATATTGTACATCATTGTACTGCTGATGATGTTGCCACCCATTTTGTAGAGTTATGTTTTGCCAAGGTGTCGGATTGCTTTCTGCTTTCGACAAGACTACATAATCAGAGTTGTTAGTGGATTTTGATTGTTGCACTAGGTAGCGCCATGGCCTCCAGTTATTATCAAAACCATTCTCTCTAACAGCCATATACCCTACAGACGTTGTGAAACGCTGAATGCACTCATTTGTGGTTGGATTAGGTCTGAATACTTCCAACATCCCCCACGCACTACCAAATGGGTTGTTTGGAGAGGAGCCATCTATCCACCAAAAACCAGTATCTTTCATGTTGTTGAAATCCTGTTTGATGAGTTTTCCACATCCGTTATTATCAGTCAGCTGATATTGCTGTATGGGCTTGTTGTCTGCGTAGATGTTGCCTTTGATATCCAAAGCGCCCTGTTCACGGATTTTATTGACCCCAACCCCTGACCTGTCATAAGACAAAACCACGCTTTCCGTGGCCACATTGACCATGAAGCTAGAACTAGTGAACTTGTCCTCAAGCGTTCCGATTACAACCCACGACTGATTAGCTAGATAATTGCCAGCTAGGTTAGCCTGTGAATTGACTAGACTTGAGATACTTGTCCAGGATCCAGTAGCTGGTCCTGTATCCACTTGAAAGTTAGTAGTCCCAAGCCTTGCAACCTTGAATGTCAGGGTCATTGTATTTTTTTGACTACCTGAGACGGTCAAAGGCGCTACTTTGGCATTTCTTGTAGCTGTTAGGGTGCTAGATGTTGAGCCTGTTCTTGCAATGCTAAAGCTAAGCGCTGGAGCAAAATACTCAAGTACTGTGACAGATACCTCTCTAGCGTCTGACCAGCGTCCACGGCTATCAGATACACTAGCTCTGATTTTGATGGTGCCGTGATAATTCATAATGCCTAGGCTCCCACCGTTTGAGCTTGTGGACTGGTTTTTGCCGATTATTTCAGCATAGTATCCAGTAATAGATGAGCCGTAAGAGCCGACTGCACCATTAAAAGCTACCTTGATGTTAGAGATTACCTGGATGAACGTATCAGACTTAGGGATGAGGTTTTGAGCCGCACCATTTAGGTCCGACAGGGAAACTCCTGTAAATGTGGGTTTTACATTTGCTGGCACGCTTGCCGTGAATGTGGTTGACTGTGTGCCAGTTTTCGTACTTCCTGAGTAAGTATCAACGTAGATTGTACCTGTTCCACTTGCTGAGTTTGGAATATCGTTGGCAAAATCAAGAGGTATCGTCCAGCTAGTGGATGTGTCTACATTGCTTGTAATCATTCCGCTCTTGCCAGACCAGGAATAGCGCACTGTATGCTTAAAGCTGGAGTTCTGACGATTGATATTGATAGTAACCGCACTACCAATGACTCCAGCGCTCACGCTTACAGAGCTAGAGCGTGGGATAGTCGTTAGGCTAAGGCTTGCTGAGACCGTGATAGTCCCGTGCAATCCGTTGTTAGGATTGAACGTACATGATACAGGCAAGGTCTTAGTCCCATCAGCATTGTGTGAGATTGTGCTTGACCCACTAGCAAGCGTGTACTCCTCGCCCGATGTCTCCCACGTCGGATAGCTGTAATGCACGTTACGACCGTCTAAATTGAGAGACAAAGTACTGTCTCCTTGATGGTTATGAGTGTAATAGGCGCCTGTACGACTGACCGTAATTCGCCAGTTGACGGTTGAGGTGTTAGCTGCGATACTCTGAGAGCCTTGGTCTACATAGACATTGAGATACAAGCTCCCACTTGAGTTACTAAATTTAGCCATTTTTCTCCTTTCTATCCTACATACCTGATGACATTCATGTCAGGATTGAGATGGTACTGTTCCTCTCTAAAACGTCCAATTTGAATGGTCTTAGAGAAGATACCATTCTCAATGTGGATTACTCCTTGACTGATGTACATAACCTCTACACCAGCGCTAAACATTGAAATTCGCCCATTGGGATTGAACATCATGCTAGAGCTACCGTCATTCTTACCGATGACCAAGCCCTCATTGCTAGAGCTCATGTAAGTATCAATGAAATTCCAGCGGTCAGACAATTCTCCCAAATCTTTGGCAATATTAGAGACACGCTGGCTAGCTGCAATCAAATCTTTCTCAGCTTGTACCCTCGATGTCTCGTTAGACTGGACAAAGTCCTTGTAAGCCTTTATCCAATTATCAAGTGTGTCAGCGCTAGCTTTAGCCTCGAGCTCAGCCTGGATAATTCCAGCCTTTTCATTGAGAGCATTGAGTTGCTCCTGAGTCAATGCTTGATCAGCTTTAGAGTTGATAGTCTCTTGCACATCTTCATCTGATAATCTAAAATCAGTCATTACATTGCCGATTTCAACCTGAGCATCCGTAACATACAAATTAACAATCTTATCATATCCGACATAGAGCATGACTGTTATTGAGTCAAAAGGTATATTGTGTTTTGTCGAAAGTGAAAAACGTTGGTACTTGTCAGTGATTTTAGAAGCAGGGATGTCAACCCAAGACTGTCTAGCAATGACCCCATCTTTTATAAAATGGATTCCAATATGAGCCTCTTGAGGCGCTCCATCTTTTGCAAACAATGCTGAAACAGTAACCGGAGTTTCTGCAGGTTGAGACAATGGAATTTTTTGATAAATCCCTTTCCAGCGAGGGATGACCGTATCATTCTCGCTAAACATATGTAAGCCTGACCTGCCCTTATTAGCTGCAGAATGAGTGAAATTATACGCTAGTCCATTTACCGAGGCTCTACTCCACTTATTCTCCTCAGAGAGAAATGAAGCATTTCTGATATAGTTTTTGCCACCAACAGAGACCTTTGCCCAACGATCAGCCCATTTGTACTTGGTTTTATCCGAGCTATCAGGCTTCTCATAATCTGAATAATGACCAAAATAACGCTGTCCGCTATCTATCATTGTCAAACCTGAGCCATCCGCATTTTCAGAATATGCAAAGTGAACATAAGGTGTTCTTCCATCTGCTCCTGGTTTACCTGGTAGTCCATCAGTGCCATCTCGTCCACGCCATCTCGTCCAGCGATAGTCAGCAGGGTTTTTGCTATCAGTTGCATTGAAATCAACATAAACCCCTATATAGGCCTTGTCGGCATTTGTCTGGCTAAATCCACTACCTGAGATAGTATCGGCGTAGGCAATGTGAGTGTACTTTGTACGGCCGTCGGCGCCTTTAGGACCAGGGATACCTTGGTCACCTTTTGGACCTTGGAGTCCTTGTAAGCCACGTTCTCCACGCTCACCCCTTTCGCCTTTTTCTCCTCTGTCGCCTTTAGGGCCAGGCTCTCCTTTCGGACCTGTATCCCCTTTTTGACCTTGTAGCCCATCTGATGTGTTGATGAGCGTCAACTGCTCAGAGGCTACCTCTTTGTTATCAATCCACGCCGAGACTGTCAAAACCATCTTTTGGCTGATGTCAGAGGCTCGGACAATGTAACCATGGCTTGTGGCTTTGATTACACCATCCACAACCCAACGCCATCCGCTATTGATGACCTTGTTTCCTTTCATGAGAGTAGGCGTCACAATCGTCTGACCTTGGCCGTTTTTAAAGGCTATACCATTATCCGTAGCTAGTTTGATAGTGTAGGGCTTAGCGTCCTCAAAAAGTCGCTCAAAGGCTGATTGGATACCATCAGACAACTGATTTTCAAGCGCCTTAGCATTTGAAAAAGCTGTTTTGTTACTTGCTGGATTTGAAAAGCTGATTTTCTGTTCAGTAACTCGCGCTTGAACTACTAGGAAAGGATTGAACCCTGCATCATGAATTTTGACTGTATCGCCAATTTCGACATCAACAAAGCCATCGACTTCATAAGTAATTGCTGGATAGCAATGTTTTTTAATTCATTGTATGCCAAACGTCTTAATTCTTTTGGATTGTCCGTATCGTAACTAAAATCTTTTCTTGTCCATTGATCATTAGCTGTACCGTGTGAGAATGTTGATGGATAGAGTTGCATTGAGATAGGTGCATAAAGGGACTCGTTGCGTTGGTAAAACTCACAAATACCGTCTTTGTTATACTTTTTCCAATCGTCAAGGCCTCGGATAGTTACTACTTCCTCAACCTCTTCACCAGCTCCATTTTTTACACGTCTTTTACCTGTTGGACGGATTGTATTGAAAATGCCAGTCTTATCAACTTTTCTAGTGATAGAATTGATGTTTTTGCCATATTTTAACTGTATATCATTTCTGATACGGCCTACACCTTGATGTGTATCATCGTTTTCATGATAGACATTGATAGCGAATTTCTTAATTGTACTGTCAGCGTTTAACTGTGTATCAAATTCAATCTCAGCATCAAAGCGTTTGGCTAGGCTTAATATACGGGCCAGTTTGGTTTCTTGCCCCTCCCATTCAAGAGTGCGCTTATAATCTGAAATTTCATTGATTCCTATGGAAAGATGAGTATAGTTTAACAAGTCCATTGCCTCACAATATTCAGCAAAGCTCATCGCCTTTGTAGCTTTATACGGATTGGCCAATTCGTTGATCAATTCAAGATTGAGATTTTCGCAATAACATTTGATTGTTTGCTCGTTTTCTTCAACCTGCATAACGTTGAAAATAAAGCTCTTGCCATGATATTTGAACGACACCCACGATCTTTCATTAAGATGAGAATATGCTTTTTGCGTTGGAGTATCTGACTTTATAGCCTTTTTAAACACAGTAAATTCAAAAGTAGATGAACCCGTTGGTAAGCTTCTGGTCCATGTATCGTTGTAAAAGTTAAGTGTGATTTGTTTGCTGTTATCGACAAAAGCAACTTTTTGCAAATTTGCATCATGAATCGTTAATAGCATTATAGCCACCTCTCTTCAAATTCGATTGTCACTGTTGGTTTTTTCTTGATAAAACTTGAAAAATACATCTCAAGTTTAGATTCTCCAGGCGGTATAGATGGCCATTGTGAACCATCAACAACCTCTCCAGCTTTAGCGATGCCATCAATATAGACCGTATCATCTTCACTGTTGATTACAACATTTGAACCGATAGGATAACGGTTAGGAATGTCTCTTGATGCTTGTACAAAATCCTTACGATACATCAACTCATCAAGATATAGGTGAGGGATGATTGTTTTCCCGTGAAAAGCACCTATCGTAACATGAATCTTAGCTGACTTTTTGCCTTTGATTTCAGGGACAATAAAATCATATTGTGAGCCATTGTAATAAACTTGAACTCTCTCATCATTTCTCTTGAGCTCAAACTGCCCTCTTGATAGTGCAAAAGGATTTTTATTTCTGTCGCTTGAGGAGTCAAAATCGAAACATTTTAAAAAGTTGTATTCTCCTTTGTTATCTGTTGCAAAGACATTAAATCCACAATATAACCCCTTATAGCGCTTGTAAGTTTCAACACCATACAAAAACTGCCCATTAGTATCAGATACAGTCACTTTAATAAAGCCACATTGAGCTATTGAGTCTAGCTGATAGACCAATTTACAAAAGATGTAGTCATTTAGAGAGCCTTTTTGACCTGTTGAGTCAGCTGGTATCTCCCATGATAAGCCTGTTGAATAGCTTTTATTATATATTCCGCTAAACTGTTCTCTTGATTTGACACGTTTCTTACTGCCTGTTGTAATTATCTCCGATGTCCCAATTAAATTCTCTGAACCATTAGTCACTGAGCTATTTTTTACTGCTTGCGTCAACCCTTGAGCGATTTTGTCGCCTCGAAAGTCAAGCAAGACCTCAGAGCGCTTGACTGTTTCAGTGTCAGCTTCCTCACGATTTCCAACTTCAAAGGCTGAATTGTTATTGACAACTCCAATATATCCATTTTCAGCATTATGCTTAACTTTGATAATTGGGAAAGCCTCAACGGTTCCATTGTTTACTAGGTCAAAAACCATTTTATCGGTTGCGCTCTGTGCATTTGCATCGCTATTGAAATTCTTATAAGCTGAACTATGAGCCACGCCATCAGGAATGATGAACTTAATAGAACCGTTTGAACGTCTCCCGCTCGTCTCCTGCATCGAAATACTTTCAATCGGCATAGCCAGATAGTATTTGTCAGGCTCATCTGAGAAGATAAGTTTTTTAGCGCCGTCAACATTAAAAATACCCGCAAGCTTATGCTTGAGGGTATTTCTGTCTTTAGACCAGATGGAAAAGTCCACCTTGATATATTTTGCATCAATGTTTTGTTGCTGAATACTGACTCCGATTCTTGGTGCATAGTCGATAGAGATAGAGCGGTTGTTCCCGATATCTCGTTGGATGTCATGAATTTCAATAAGATCTCGAAAATCAGTTTTATTAAAACGCATAGTCACTTCACTCATTCAAGTACTCCCTTCATTCTTAGTGTCATTCTTTCTCGCTCTTTCTGCTTCTTGGTTATAATATCCGTGACTATAGTGCTATCCAGATAAGCGTTTGTGTCCTTGTTAAGGATAGCAGTAAGTATTTTTTCTAAACTTGCTCTCAGAATCGCCATCTCAGACACGATTTTGTCTGTATCTTGCCCGTTCTGAACACTTGTAGTCTGAATAGTGATATTACGTTGAGCTTGTTCTATTTCACGAAGAAATTTTGCATCACTCGGGATCCCGATACCAGAAGCGTATTTCGGAACACCCATCTCACGCATCAAACGTCTAGTCTTATCAGCTCTCAAGACCTTAGAACCTCTTGGAAGAGGGAGCAAGACATCTCTACCTTGAGGGATGAAACTCCGACCATTTGGCAGAGTAACCATTTCCTTGTAGTTGCTATTTCTTTGGTCGTTGACGATAGCAAGCCCTCCAGGGTGATAGTTAGTCCCGTGAGCATGCTTGCTCGCAAAGATGTTCGTAAAGAAATTACCAGTAACGCTATCGATCCAGCTCTTAATACCTGAAAGAACACCAGAAGCATTATCTTGAGCGTTGATAGTAACAGTTTTGTCCTGAATACCATTCACACCAGTTTTGACCTCACTAACAGTCGCAGAAGTGCTATTCTTAGCAAGAATATCCACTGGATTATATTGCTTGATAGCATTGATGGCACTGCTCGTCTCGTTTCGTACACCGCCCGTCTGGTCAGCCGCAAACAAATTGATAGGAGTTTCTTGTCTTGGTGAATTAACACTAAAAATAGCACTACCAACGGCAGCGCTCGTATTATCTACCGCATCCAAAGATTTCGTCTCAGCAGATGCAAAATTCCAAGCCGTAATCTTATCGATAGATAACTGGCCATTGTTCAAAACATTCGTAGGATCTGCCTTAAAATCTTTTGTAAATGGAGTCGTAGCATTCCATGTTGTCAGAGTATCAGTCGAACGAGAGACTGCTTTTCGGACGCTCTCATCATTGGCAAGTAACTCCTTCTGTTTTGGAGTGAGAGCTTCGTAGTTAGCTAGAGCCTTTGAAGCTTCCTCCGCCTTGTTCATGACATCAGCATTCTTCATGAGAAGTTCTTTGACTTCTGTTGGCATACTATTCCATGTTTTAAGATGAGTTTCACTATCAAAGATAGCTTGTAGACCAGCTTGATTCTTGATAATCACTTGTTTCTCTTCGAGAGTCATGTCTTTCCATTTACCAGATTCGACAAGAGCCTCAGCAATAGTCACACGGGCATTTGAGTTGATATCCGCAGTCTTAGCGATAAACTGCAATTGTTCCCAACCTTCAGCAGATTTGGCAGCCTCTCCGATCACTTCCTTAACATTTGATTTAACTTCAAAATTACCATTTTCATTGATGTTACCGACAAGCAACGACCAGGCATCGTTAGCCTCTTTCACTTCCTTGCTCATCTCACTAGTGTAGTTAGCAAGGATACTATGTGAATTCCCTACCTTTTGAGAAGCTTCCGCAGCTTTCTTTCCGATTTCTTCATAGGACAGACCGTATTCTTCCAGAACCTTCTTGGCTTCTTCCCAGTAATTATTTCCAGTGTTTGAACGAGTTCGAGTCTTCCACTCCTCATCCATAGCTTTCATAACCTTGTAATACTTGCTTCCAAGAGCTTCCATAGTTTGTGTGTGGTTTGCTTCTAGAGTCTGCATTTTCTTGTTGTAAGCCTCCTGGTCGATAGCCTTACCGTCTAGCAACTCTTTTAACTCGCTCTTTGAGTTCTCGTATAGTTTCTTTTCCTCATCAAGCGCTTGTTTCAAAACATCTCTAGTATGCTTCAGTTGCGTTTCATTCAGACTTCTGACATCGCCATTCAAAGCTTGTAAAGCAGCCTTCTGTTGCTCAGCTGACAAGTCCATCATCGAGAGTTTAGCCTTAATCATCTCATTCTGATTATTCAGGATGATTTCTTTCTCCTCTTGAGAAAATTTACTCGCATCACCGTTATGACGCTGATAAATCTCATTGATTTGATTCATCATCGCTTCTGTGTTGCTTACCATCTGGAACTTAAAGATAGTTAGCGTACCTTTTAGCCATTTTGCATTTGTGTCAAATGGATAAGCACCTGAGATTATGTCTCCGTTTAAGTAACGTGTGCTCTTAACAAGTGGTTTGATGAATGCA
>ENA-OOOY01000021-OOOY01000021.1-human-oral-metagenome-genome-assembly--contig:-NODE-21-length-11928-cov-4.762732_pt1 | contig 11928 bp, 11 predicted proteins | sample MGYA00245295_ERZ501132 | MGnify/ENA primary metagenome ERZ501132 (study PRJEB25959, sample SAMN05335000) | human oral metagenome | host: human-associated | place: USA: California | collected 2014-03-28... | reverse complement strand
GATCGGCCCAGGCTCAGGTCGCGGACCATTTCGCCGATGGAGTCGTAGGTGCGGATTTCCTTGAAGATTCCCAGCTTGTTGAGCATGTCGTAGAAGATCGTGCCGGCTTGTACACCCACTACCTGGTCCTTCAAGGAGCTGAGGTCGGTATAGGTCGCGTTGTCGTCGGCACTCACGATCAGCCCTTCACCGTAGGCGTACACCGGCGCGCTGAAGTCCACCACCTGGGCACGCTCCGGGGTCTTGAGCATGCCGGCGGCGATGAAGTCGAGCTTGCCCGAGGTGAGGGACGGGATCAGCGCGGCAAAGTTGGTCTGCTCGATTTCGCTGGTGAAACCACCGGCCTTGCCCACTGCGTTGGCGACGTCGACCATCACGCCCTGGATGCTGTTGCTCTTGATATCGAGGAAGGTGAACGGCGAACCGCTGGCCGTTGCACCGACTTTGTACGAGGCTGCACCGGCGGCGTGCACGGTGGCCACGCAAAAGGTGGCGCAAAGACCGAAGGCGAGGCGGCGAAACAAGGGCGAAAGACTGTTCATCGGGTTACTCCAGAAGGAAAACGGATCGTCACTACCGCGAGCGGTTACCGAGCAAACCGCAAGCTCTGTGCCATTTCGATTAAATAAAATCGGTTTACGCTATGTAAATTAAACAAAATGAACCATTCGTATCGGTATGCGATTTTTAGTGGTCGAATTTCGCGATTTCGTGTAGAAATATCGCCACGCTTGATCGACCTGACCGCGAGTTCGCCATGTCCGAAGAACGCAACAGCTTGCACAACCAATCCCTGGAAAAAGGCCTGTCGGTGCTCAAGGCATTCAGCGCCCAGCGCCGCAGCATGAGCCTTGCAGAGGTGGCCGAGGCGCCGGCATGACCAAAAGCTCGGCCCAGCGCATGGTGTTTACCCTCGAGAGCCTGGGTTACCTTCGGAAACACTCGCGCACCCGTCATTACCAACTCACACCACGGGTGCTGGAGTTGGGCTTCAGTTATCTGGATGCGCATTCGCTGATTGAAGTGGCCAACCCGTTCCTCTCGGAATTGACCCGCCTGACCGGAGAAACCTCGTGCCTGACCGAGCCTGCGGGTTACGACATGACGTATATCGCGCGGTTTGTCAGCTCCGGCTTCGTGCCGGTACACATGCCGATTGGCTCGCGGGTGCCGATGTATTGCACGGCGTCGGGCCGGGCGTATCTGAGTGCGTTGCCGCAGGATGAGGCGCTGGCGTTGATCGAGCACAGCCAGCGGGTGGCGCATACCAGCCAGACGTTGACGGACGTCGACAGGATCATGGAGTCGTTGCAGCAGGTGCGCGAGCAGGGCTATGCGGTGAATGGCCAGGAACTGTTCCTGGGGGACATGACCATCGGCGCGCCGGTGCTGGGGGCGAACGGTCGGCCGGTGGCGGCGGTGCATGTGGTGGCGCCGACCAGTCGCTGGAGCCGGGCGGATGCAGAGAAGCAGTTGGCGCCGGCGTTGTTGCAGTGCTCAAGGGCGTTGAGCAATTCGGCGCGTAACCTGGAGTAACCCGCTCTCAAGAACACAGCAAATCCAAAATGTGGGAGCGGGCTTGCTCGCGAATGCGGTGTATCAGTCGCCAGATGCAGTGACTGGCACACCGCATTCGCGAGCAAGCCCGCTCCCACATTTTGATCTTCATCATTCTTTGAGATTGGTGTGAGCCCCAACAAAAATGCGCCCCTGAGGGCGCATTTTTTGTTCGGTCAACTATCGCCTGTCAGGCAATCGCATCCCAGGCACGGTCACCGTTCTCGTCTTTGATCCGAGTCGGCAAGCCCATCACGTCCAGCGCCTTCAGGAACGGCTCAGCCGGCAGTTCCTCGACGTTGGCCATGTGCTTCACGTCCCACTCACCACGGGCAACCAGCAGCGCTGCGGCTACCGGCGGTACGCCGGCGGTGTAGGAAATACCCTGGCTGTCGGTCTCGGCGAAGGCTTCTTCGTGGCAGGCCACGTTGTAGATGAACAGCTCGCGTGGCTGGCCATCCTTGGTGCCCTTGACCAGGTCGCCGATGCAGGTCTTGCCGGTGTAGCCAGGCGCCAGCGACGACGGGTCGGGCAGCACGGCCTTGACCAGTTTCAGCGGCACGACTTCCAGGCCTTCGGCGGTGGTGACCGGTTTTTCGGAGAGCAGGCCGAGGTTTTTCAGCACGGTGAACACGTTGATGTAGTGTTCGCCGAAGCTCATCCAGAAACGCACATTGGGCACGTCGAGGTTTTTCGACAGCGAGTGCACTTCATCGTGGCCGGTCAGGTACAGGTTCTGCGAACCGACCACAGGCAGGTCGTCGGTGCGTTTGACTTCGAACATGGTGTTGCTGGTCCACTGGCTGTTCTGCCAGCTCCACACCTGTCCGGTGAATTCGCGGAAGTTGATTTCCGGGTCGAAATTGGTGGCGAAATATTTGCCATGGGAGCCGGCATTGACGTCGAGAATGTCGATCGAATCAATGCGGTCGAAATGCTTTTGTTGCGCCAGCGCTGCATAAGCGTTGACCACACCCGGGTCGAAGCCCACGCCAAGGATGGCCGTGATGTTCTTCTGTTTGCACTCTTCCAGGTGGTTCCATTCGTAGTTGCCGTACCACGGCGGGGTCTCGCAGACCTTGCCCGGCTCTTCGTGGATGGCGGTGTCGAGGTACGCCACGCCGGTGTCGATGCAGGCACGCAATACCGACATGTTGAGGAACGCGGAACCGACGTTGATGACGATCTGCGATTCAGTCTCGCGGATCAGTGCCTTGGTCGCTTCCACGTCCAAAGCGTTCAGCGCGAAGGCCTGGATGTCGGCGGGTACCTTGAGGCTACCCTTGGCCTTGACGCTGTCGATGATGGCCTGGCATTTGGAGATGTTGCGCGACGCGATAGCAATACGACCGAGTTCGTCGTTGTGCTGCGCGCACTTGTGGGCCACCACCTTGGCGACACCTCCTGCACCAATGATAAGAACGTTCTTTTTCAATTGCTTTATCTCTCCTTTATCTGTCCGCTTTACGAAAGGCTGGACAGGTAGTCGTCGTAACCAAATTCACGAACCACTTCGACTGTACCGTCGAGTTGTTTCACTACGATGGACGGCATTTTCAGGCCGTTGAACCAGTTTTTCTTGACCATGGTGTAGCCTGCCGTGTCGATGAACGACAGTCGATCGCCGATGGCCAGCGGCTGATCAAATTGGTACTCACCGAAGATGTCCCCGGCCAGGCACGACTTGCCGCACACCATGTAGGTGTGTTCGCCATTGCTTGGCGCCAGCTTGGCGTTGAGGCGATAGATCAGCAGGTCCAGCAGGTGGGCTTCGATGGAGCTGTCTACCACGGCGAGGTTCTTGCCGTTGTAGAGGGTGTCGAGCACGGTCACTTCCAGGGAGGCGCTGTTGGTGATCGCCGCTTCGCCGGGTTCCAGGTACACCTGCACGTCGTACTTCTGCGAGAACGCCTTGAGGCGCTGGCAGAAGGCGTCGATGGCATAGCCTTCACCGGTGAAGTGGATGCCGCCGCCGAGGCTGACCCAGTTGACCTTGTGCAGCAGCGCGCCGAAGCGTTCTTCGATGGTGTTGAGCATCTGGTCGAACAGGTTGAAATCACCGTTCTCGCAGTTGTTGTGGAACATGAAACCGGAGATTTGCTCGATCACACCTTCGATCTTCACCGGGTCCCACTCGCCCAGGCGGCTGAACGGGCGCGCCGGGTCGGCCAGCAGGTAGTCGGAGCTGCTCACTTGCGGGTTGACGCGCAGGCCACGGGTCTGCCTTCGCTGCGCTCGGCAAAGCGCTGCAGCTGGCTGATGGAGTTGAAGATGATCTTGTCGCAGTTGTCGAGCATCTCTTCGATTTCATCGTCGGCCCAGGCCACGCTGTAGGCGTGGGCTTCACCTTCGAACTTCTGGCGACCCAGCTTGAGCTCGTACAGCGACGACGAGGTGGTGCCGTCCATGTATTCCTGCATCAGGTCGAACACCGACCAGGTGGCGAAGCATTTGAGGGCCAGAAGAGCCTTGGCGCCGGACTGTTCGCGCACGTAGGCGATCTTCTGCATGTTGACCAGAAGCTTCTGTTTGTCGATGAGGTAGTACGGCGTTTTGATCATTTTCAGAGCCTGCGGCGGTGCCTGCCAAAAAAGGACACGCATTGTGCCCGCACTTGGGACAGATCGAAAGGTTAGTCAGCGGAATTTGCTGGCCCGGTTATAAGCTGGCCTGTGAATATGACAGCCCGTAGGTATGATGAGCCGCTTTGATAACGGACCACGGCTTGGGCGACGAGAGGTGAGAATGGACGCATGGACGCTGCATTGGCTGGAAGCTTCGGGGAGCCTGGCGCAGTTTCGCCCGGAGTTGATCCGAGAATTTGAGGTTGCCTACGAGGCAATCGCGCAACTGCTGCCGCCGCCGCGGCTGGACATTCTGATCCAGCGGTTGCCGGGGGAGACCCTTCCGGAACTCGGCCTGGTGGGCCGTGCTTATCGCAGCACGATGTTCAGCATGACCCTTGATCCCGATAACCCGAATTTCCTCACCAGCCTGCAAAGCGGTGCATTGCGTCGACACGTGGTGCATGAGGTGCACCATTGCCTGCGCATGGCGGGCCCCGGTTATGGCTGGACGCTGGGGGAGGCGATGGTCAGTGAGGGCCTGGCCGGGCAGTTTGTGCGGCAGGTGCTGGGCAGTGAGCCGGAGTTGTGGGAGCGGGCGCTTGCCCCCCAGGAACTGCTGAGTGCCCCGGTAGACCGCCAGCTTCTCGAGGCCACGTATTACGACCACAGCGAATGGTTCTTTGGTACCGGCGCGCGGCCAAGATGGCTGGGGTACACGCTGGGCTACCAGATGGTGGAAACCTGGCTGGCAACGCAGGGCGACGTGGACGCCGCCACATGGGTCAATGTACCCGCCCAAGACATACTCGCCAACGCCGCCAAAGCGGGGTTGGTGGCCTGACTTTGAAATACAAGCCCACCAAACAACCCCTATCCCCTGTGGGAGCTGTCGAGCCTCAGCGAGGCTGCGAAGGCGGCGGCACAGCCGATAAATAAGCTGCCTGACACACCGCTATCGCAGCCTCGCTAAAGCTCGACAGCTCCCACATGACAAAAACGCACCCACACTGACATTAAACCGTCATCTCCCCCGAACGTATTCAGGCCGGTTGTCGTTGATCACCTGCATGAAGCCTCCTGATCAATTAATGATTTAGCGTGGGTTGCATGTTCGTCCTGTACCGGCTCAAACCCGCAGCGCAGATAAAAGCTTGCGCCCTCGTGGGTGTCGGTAGACAGGCGCACGACATGGAAGGATTGCGCAGCGCGTGCCAAAAGCTGGCCCACCAACGCTTTGCCCACCTGGCGTCCCCTTGATGCCCGTGCGACGTACACCCGGCGCAGCCTGCCAACCTCCGGACCGGCGTAAGGGTCATGGGACAAACCGCCAACGGCGATCAACTGCCCGTTGCTGAATACGCCCAAAAGACATTCGCCTGGCTGGTCGAATCGGTTGGCGCCGTTGTGCCACTCTGCAACGAGTCGCGTGAGAAACCTGAACCCTTCGGCGACGGCTTCTGCTTCCAATACCAGGATCTCTTCGGGCAACGCCGAGAGGGTGCGTATCGACAAACCGTCCTCTGATTCAGCCACTGCGATTCTCCAGATCCAGCCAAGCGGCCTTGGAGTCAACGCAGGAGTGCTCCTGCTTGCCAGGCAAGAGCGGCGTATCGAGTGTAGCGATTGCTATCGAGACCCAGTCTGGGTAAACACCATTGATATCGGACCAGAACATCGACGAGCCGCAGCGTGAGCAAAACTCACGAAACACACCCTCGGAAGATTCATAAGCCTTGAGCGTTTGCAGCGAAGACTCGATGTGCACCGACGATTTCGGAGCACTCGCGTATGTCGCGAAGGCGGAGCCATGACTCTTTTGGCATTTTTTGCAGTGGCAATGCGTCACAGCTTTCAGCGGTGTCGATACTCGGTAGCTGACCGCGCCGCACAGGCAGCTACCCTGGTGAAGTCCTTCCATGTTGATTCAATCCCAAGCTCAATGGAGTGACTATACCGCTCTCCCATGAGCCTTGAGCAAGTCCGGTTTTCGGTATCACGTATTGGTCTTCAACTTGGTCCACAACCGAGTGGCCAGCCGCGCAATCGCTGGCGGCAGGTCCTCCACGATAAACAGCTTGTCCATCACGCTTTTCGGCGGGTAGATCGCCAGGTCTTGCTTCACCTCAGGGGTCACCAGCTCATCCGCCGCGCTGTTGGGGTTGGCGTAGTGGATGCTGTTGCTAATGTTGGCAATCACCTTGGGCTCCAGCAGGTAATTCATATAGGCATAGCCGTTTTTCTCGTGCGGTGCACCCTTGGGCATCACCACCATGTCCAGCCACAATGTCGAGCCCTCGTCCGGGATCGAGTAGGCGATGCTGATACCGTTTTTCGCTTCCCTGGCGCTGGCGGCTGCCTGTACCACGTCGCCGTTAAAGCCGATCACTGCGCAGATATTGCCGTTCGCCAGGTCGCTGATGTACTTGGAGGCATGGAAGTACTGGATGTAGGGGCGGATTTTCAACAGCGCCTGCTCGGCCTTTTTGTAGTCGGCCGGTTCGTGGCTGTGGTGCGGCAGGCCCAGGTAGTTGAGGGTGATCGGCAGGATCTGCGTGGGGTTGTCGATAATCGCCACGCCGCAGGCGCTGAGTTTCTTGATGTTGTTTTCATCAAAGAACAGGCTCCAGGAATGGGTGACGTCGGTGGTGCCGAAGATCGCCTTGATCTTCTCGACGTTGTAGCCAATCCCCGCCGTGCCCCACATGTACGGGAAGCCGTACTGGTTGCCCGGGTCGTTGGTCTCCAGCTTTTTCATCAGCAACGGGTCGAGGTTTTTCCAGTTGGGCAGTTGGCTTCGGTCGAGCTTCTGGATCGCCCCGGCCTTGATCAGCCGCGAGAGGAAGTGGTTGGACGGGCTCACCACGTCATAACCGGTATTGCCGGTCATCAGCTTGGATTCCAGCACTTCATTGCTGTCGTGAATGTCGTAGGTCGCCTTGATCCCGGTCGCTTTGGTAAAACTGGTCAAGGTGTCATCGGCGATGTAGCCGTTCCAGTTGGAAATGTTCACTTCTTCGGCGGCGTACACAGCCGGCGGGAGCGCGCTGAGGATGACCGCCAGGGACAGACTGTTGATGTGCATGTGAATCACCTTTATCGAGGTTTCTTGTTCTAGATTTCTGTCCGCGCTCGAACCGTTTCCACGCCCATACGCAGCATGGCACCGATGTCGAACAACGGCCGGGGTGGCAGCCAGCCGGGCTGTGCCCTGTGCATCACAGAGTGCAGGAGCGAGGAAGTCTGGCCCGACGCCCACTCGGCCAGCAGTCGACCCCACAGCGTGCCGCGGGCCACGCCTGAACCGTTGCAGCCCGCGACGGCATACAGGTTGCTTTCGACCCGCGCGAAATACGGTTGGCCGCTGCGGGAGGCGCTCAAGTGGCCGGTCCAGGTGTAGTGGATGTCTTGTTCGGTCAGCCACGGGAAGCGTCGCTGCAAGCCCTTTACATGGTGTTGGCGCCGGTGCAACAGGTCGCCGTTGGACAAGTCCTGGGTGCGGTACTCCGCTGTGTTGCGGATCATCACCCGATGGTCCGGTGTCAGGCGCACCGTGGCACCCAGTGGCCGCGTGGACAGCACGCCCCACGGTTCCACTGCGCCGATCCGGCGGTATTCCTCATCGCTGAGAGGGCGGGTGAGGCTGGCGCTGAGTTCCATCGGGAACGTCGCACTGGCCTCAAGGCCCACCCGTGGAATAAAGGCGTTGAGGCACACCAGCACCTGGCCGGCTTCAATGCAGGCGTCCAGGCCGTCGGCGCGAATGCCGCCATTGGCCATGCGCTCAAGGCCGGTGATGTCGGTGTTCTCATAAAGCGTCACGTTGTCCGGCAGCGCTTCGAGCAAACCCTTCACATACTTCGCCGGTTGCAGCAAGGCGTTGCCGTGGCCGCACCAGATGGCGGCCTGGTAATGCTCGGTGCCGAGTGTCTGCGCGAGTGCGGCACCTTGCAGGAACTGCGCTGAAGCACCCGCGGCACGCAAGGTCGCCAACTTGGCATCCACATGCGCAAGCTTGTCGCGATCGTGCACGGCGAAGTAGTAGCCGCTGTCCCGAAAGTCGCAGTCGATGGCATGGCGGGCGATGCGCTCGCGCACTTCATCGCTGGCTGCGCGGGAGATCGCGGTGTCCACCTCAAAGTCAGCGAAGCCTGCGTTGCCCATCAGTTCACTTGCAGCGGGATGCTCATGGGCCACCACAAAACCGGAATTACGCGCTGAGGCACCTTGGGCGGCGCGCTGGCGGTCGACGATCACGATGCGCGCCTCGGGGTGCATCTCGGCCAGGTTGTGGGCCGCACACAAACCGGTGATGCCGGCGCCGATCACCAGCCAGTCGGCTTTTTGTAGGCCGGTGAGTCGGTCCCGGGCGGGGAGGCTTTCAGTCTGGGCAATCCAGCCACATGTGTTTTCCATGAAGATCCTCGGCTGTATGCGTTGCTGGCATAAATAAGTTCGGGCTGCAGCTGGAATCTATAGGGCCTGCGGTGATACAACCAACGTTATAAAATCATCCAGCCATTCGGAAAACGCATGGATAACATCCGTCACGTGCCTTCGCTGCAGGGCCTTCAGGCGTTGGTTGAAGTCAGCGACTGCGCGAGCTTCACCGTGGCTGCGCAGAAGCTGTGCCTGACCCAAAGCGCGGTGAGCCGCAAAATCCAGCAACTGGAAAGCCATTTCGGCGTGCCGATGTTCACCCGGACCAGCCGCAGCCTGCGCCTGACCTCCGAAGGTGAGCAGGTGCTGGCCAGTGCCCGGAGCATCCTGGCGCAACTGAAGGGGCTGGAGGATCGGCTCTCGCCTCGTAAACGTCCGTTTCGCATCCGCCTGCATGTGTCGCTGGCGGTGCGCTGGCTGCTGCCCAAGCTCAGCGATTTCTATCGCAACCATCCCGATATTTCCCTGGCAATCGAGACCGTCGCCACCGAGGTGGTCGAGCCGGCGAGTGACAGCGATGCCTACATCCTTTACCTGCCCAAGCCCGACAACGATCCTGCGCGGCTGACCTTGTTCCACGAATCATTGGTGCCGGTCTGCGCGCCGGGTTTGGGGCCACTGGCTTCCGTGGAACAGCTCGAACACTTTGCGCTGCTGCATCGTTCAGCCGACAAGCAGGACTGGATGACCTGGCTGGCGGCCAATGGCGCGCGGTCGCTGGACGACTACCGGCATATCCCGTTCAACCTTGACGAATTGGCGCTGGATGCCGCCGCGCGCGGGCTTGGGGTGGCGATGACGGATCTGACGCTGGCGGCCGAGTCGATCGAACGGGGTGTGTTGGTGGTGCCGTTTGGTCAGCCGCTGGTGACCGGCGGAGTGTATGCATTGTGCTTGCAGTCATCGGCGGCGTCACACCCAGGCTGCGTGCTCATCATGCAGTGGTTTGGTCAGCAGGCGCGGCATGCTAACGTCACGTCTTGACTCTCTATCGCCAGCCCATCCATGAAAATGCCCGATATCGACGCCATCCAGGCGTTCGTCCTGGTCGCCGAACTCAAGAGCTTTACCCGCGCTGCCGATGCCATCGGCGGCACCCAGGCGGCTATCAGCCTGAAGATAAAACGCCTCGAAGAAAGCCTTGGCCGCAAGCTGCTGGAGCGCACGCCGCGACGGGTCACGCTGTCGGCCCATGGCCAGATGTTTTTGGCCAGCGCCCGCCGCTTGCTGGACAACTACCAGGATGCGATGAATTGTTTTGGCCCGCAGAAACGCACCTTGCGCGTGGGCGTCAGCCACCACATTGTCGGCGCCATCTCAGCCTGTGGCTGCGACGTTTGGCGACCACCGACCCGGACGTGATCGTGGCGTTCAGCCTCGGCACCTCGCGGGATATGTTGATGAACTACGAGCAGGGCAAGCTGGATGTGGCGATGATCCTGCGGCACGACAACCGTCGCCAGGACGGCGAAGTGGTGGGCATCGAACGCTTTGGCTGGATGGCTTCCCACGACTTCGAATTGCGCCAGGGCGGGGCGTTGCCCCTGGCGATCCAGCCGGAACCCTGCGGCATGCGCAGCATGGTGATGGCAGCGCTGGCCGAGCAGAACCGTGCCTGGGAAGAGGCGTTCGTGGGCAGCGGGATCCTGGCGATCGGCGCTGCAGTGGTGGCGGGAATTGGCATCGGCGCGATGGTTGGGCGAATGGCGCCCAGTGGCTGCGTTGACGTGGAGCAGCGTTTCGACCTGCCGCCGCTGCCCAGTCGTGAAGTGGTGCTGTATACGGCGCAGCGGGACTCTCAGGCGCAAGCGTTGATCCGCACCTTGAGCGCCGATATTCCCGCCGATTGAACTAGAAAATCAGACGCCCGGCCCAGGCCATCAGCAGCGCCAGGCTGCCGATGCCGAGGAGTGTGAGCCCAAGGGCTACGAAGTGAACGAGGAGGGTGGTCAGTGGCTGCTGCTGTTCCATGTGGGGGCTTCCTTGGGGCTTGGGAAGCAAAAGTATGCTGAGCGGCCGGGCACCGAAACAGACGCCGCCAGCTATTTCAGTGATAAGCAAAACGAAGGCCCACCCACTCCCGTGCGCATGGAGCGTGAGCGCCGCGCGATCACTTAAGCCTGGGCGGTGCATTTCATCATGAGTGGAACTTGTGATCATCTAAAATAAAATGAGTTTGTCTCACTATCACTCGATCCCGACAATGGCTCCCATACAAACACATTGGAGCTTTACGTCATGGCTGTTGCCCATTCCCTTGGATTCCCGCGCATTGGTCGCGATCGTGAACTGAAAAAAGCGCAGGAAGCGTTTTGGAAGGGCGAGCTCGACGAAGCCGGCCTGCGCGCCGTAGGTCGTGAACTGCGCAAGACGCACTGGGACCTGCAAAAGAAGGCCGGCATCGAACTGTTGCCCGCCGGTGACTTCGCCTGGTACGACCAGGTACTGACTCACTCGCTGATGTTCGGTGTGATCCCCGAGCGTTTCCGCCCGGCCGACGGCAAAGCCACCCTGCACACCCTGTTCGGTATGGCCCGTGGCGTCAGTGACAACTGCTGCGGCGGTGCCCACGCCCAGGAAATGACCAAGTGGTTCGACACCAACTATCACTACCTGGTCCCTGAATTCAGCGCCGACCAGCAATTCCAGCTGGGTTGGGAGCAACTGTTCGAAGAGGTCAAGGAAGCCCGTGACCTCGGCCACACCGTCAAGCCGGTCGTCATCGGCCCGCTGACCTATCTGTGGCTGGGCAAGGCCAAGGGCGGTGATTTCGACAAACTCGACCTGCTGGACCGCCTCCTGCCGCTGTACGGCCAGATCTTCCAGCGCCTGGCGGACCTGGGCGTGGAATGGGTGCAGATCGACGAGCCGATCCTGGTGCTGGACCTGCCGCAGGATTGGAAAAACGCCTTCGAGCGTGCCTACAACCTGATCCAGCGCGACCCGCTGAAGAAGCTGGTGGCCACCTATTTTGGCGGCCTGGAAGAGAACCTCGGCCTGGCAGCCAACCTGCCGGTGGACGGCCTGCACATCGACCTGGTGCGTGCACCGGATCAGTACCCGACCATCCTCGATCGCCTGCCGGCTTATAAGGTGCTGTCCCTGGGCGTGGTCAACGGCCGTAACGTTTGGCGCTGCGACCTGGAAAAAGCCCTGGCCACCTTGCAGCATGCTCATGAGCGCCTGGGGGATCGCCTGTGGGTGGCGCCATCCTGCTCGTTGCTGCACAGCCCGGTGGACCTGGACCGGGAAGACAAACTGGATGCCGAGCTGAAAAGCTGGCTGGCGTTTGCCGTGCAGAAGTGCGAAGAAGTGGCGGTGCTGGCCCAGGCCGTGAACCAGCCTGAAGCGCCGAACGTGATCGATC
>ENA-OOOY01000019-OOOY01000019.1-human-oral-metagenome-genome-assembly--contig:-NODE-19-length-12177-cov-9.236017_pt1 | contig 12177 bp, 8 predicted proteins | sample MGYA00245295_ERZ501132 | MGnify/ENA primary metagenome ERZ501132 (study PRJEB25959, sample SAMN05335000) | human oral metagenome | host: human-associated | place: USA: California | collected 2014-03-28... | reverse complement strand
CGATGCCGCAGCCGCTGGCGCCGACGATGCTGACAAACTCCCCTGGCCGCACGTCGAGGTTGATGTTGTGCAACACCGGCAGCGGCTTGCCTTCGATCCGATAGGCCTTGTTCAGGCCGCGAATCTGCAGGGCGCCGGTCTGCACGGCGGTGTGGAGGGCGTGGTGGGCGATTGCGTTCATGTTCATGGCCTTCAACGAATATTGCGCCAGCGCAGCACGTGGCGGCTGAGGCGGGTAAACAGCAGGTTCATCAGGTAGCCCAGCAGGCCGATGCACAGCACGCTGAGCACGATCACTTCCATGCGCGATCCAGCCTCGGCATTCATCATCAGGTTGCCCAGGCCGGCGCCGGAGGACAGGAACAGCTCACTGCCGATCGCCGTTACCCAGGCGAAGGCGAGGGCATGCAACACGCCGGTGGCGATGCTCGGCAACGCCGCCGGCAACAGCACGTGCACGAACTGCTGCACCTGGCTGAGCACCAGCACCTGGCCGACTTCACGATAACGCTGCTCCACATGGCTGAAGCCCTGGTAGGTGTTGAGCACCATCGGGTAGAACGCCGCGAGGCTGACGATCAGCACCTTGGAGAGCTCGCCGTTGCCGAACCACATGGCAATCAACGGGATCCAGCCCAGCATCGGCACCTGGCGAATCGAATGGAACAGCGGGCCGATCAAACGGTTGGCCACACTCGACAGCGCCATCAGCACCCCCAGCACCACGCCGAACAGGATGCCCAGGGCCAGGCCGCCACTGGTGCGGGCCAGGCTGGCCAGCAGGTTGACCAGCAACTCGCCGTTACCGAGCATTTCCAGCAACGCCGAGCCGATCGCCGACAGCGGCACAAAGGCGTAGGCGCCGGCCGCGTCCTGGCGCGAGGCGTATTCCCAGGCGAGGATCAACAGCAGCGGCAGCAACAGGCCGCGGGATTTTTTCAAGAGGGTCATGCCGGGCTCCTAGCGGGTCTGCCAGCGAAACAGCCGCTGTTCCAGTGAACGAAAGCCAAAGTCGAGGGCAAAACCAATCAGCCCGGTGACCACCACACCCACCATCACCACGTCGATGCGCAGCATCTGCCGGGCCATCTCGATCATCTGCCCCAGGCCGCTGTCGGCCGCCAGCAGTTCGGTGGCCACCAGCACCACCCAGGCGCGGGTCAGGCTGATACGAAAACCGGTGATGATCGGCGGCGCGGCAGCGGGCAGGGCGATGCGCCAGACGAAGGTCGGCCAGCGCAGGCGGTACACGTCGGCCACTTCGAAGTAGCTGCGGGGAATGCCCTTGACGCCTTCGCTGGCGGCCAGGGCCACCGGGAAAAATGCGGTCTTGGCGACGATGATGATCTTGAAGGTTTCATCAATGCCGAACAGCAGCACGAACATCGGGATCAGCGCGATGCTGGGGATCTGGCGCAAGGTGTGGAACAGCGGGGCGCAATACACCTCGACGTTCTTTGACAGGGCCATCAGCACCCCGAAGGCCAGGCCGCACAGCGAGCCGATGCCAAAGCCCAGACCGAGCCGGGACAGGCTGTTGCCCAGGTGTTCAGCGAGTTCGCCGCTGGCGAGCAGTTCTTCAAAGGTTTGCAGGACCTGGGCCGGCGGTACCAGCAGGTTGCGCGGGAAGATCCCGAGGTGCGCCACCAGCGTCCAGGTGGCGAGCAGGGCCAGCGGCGAGATGAGCCAGGTCAGGGCAGTGAGCAATCGGTAAGGGCGCATGGCGGGTCTTATTTCAGCGAAGTACCCGGGGGCTATCGCAAGACATGTGCCAGTGAACACAACAGGGGAGAACAATGAAGGCCAAATGTGGGAGCTGGCTTGCCTGCGATGACGGTGGCCAGTAAACATTGAGGCTGGCTGATCCACCGTCATCGCAGGCAAGCCAGCTCCCACAATGGATGGGTGTACATCCGAATGCCCGAATGATGCCTGGCCAACAATGGGGTGCTGCTGCAGCAACACCCCATCAGCAATTACCTCAGAAGTCGTAGCTCACACTGGTGTAGTAGAACGCACCCTGGGCGCCTTCAGGACTGGTGATCGAGTAGATCGGCACACCGTACAACTGCGCGCCGGAAGCCTTGTCCGGGTGAGTGTTGAACAGGTTCGTCGCACCGGCTGAAAGCTTGATCCCCTTGCCAAGGTTGTAGGACACGTCCAGGTCGGTGACCCATTGCGGGCTGAAGGTCTGGTCGAGGTTCGGGTTGGCGGCGTTGAGGCTTTTCCATTCGCCATAACGGCGCTGGGCCACGGTGACTCCCCACTTTTCATAGGCCCAGTTGGCGCTGAGGGTCAGCTTGTAGTCCGGGGTGCCGTGCTCGATCAGGCCTTGGGTGGTGCGGCCGATGATCTGGTTGCCCGCGATGTTGCCGACGTTGCGCAGGTCGGTGATTTGCGTGCGATTACGCGCATAGCCGGCGTTGAAGTTCACCCGGCCCCATTGCTGCAGGTCGAGTTTGTAGTTGCCGGTCAGTTCGATACCGTCGGTGCGGGTGTCGGCGATGTTGGTGTAGAACGCGGCGCTCTGGATATTGGCGTAAGGCGTCCCGGCGAAGATCGGCGAGACCACCGAGGCCGGCAATTGGTCGGAAAGGGTAATGCGGTTGTTGATGTTGATGCGGTAGGCATCCACCGTCACCGATGCGTTGTCCAGTGGTTGCCAGACCAGGCCCAGCGAGTAGTTGGTCGACTCCTCGGGCTTGAGCTGTGTGCCGCCCAGGGCCTGGGCTTCCGGGCTGTTGGCGCGCAAGGTGCGCTGCTGCACCTCGACGTAGTTGCCGCTGCCCGGCGGCTGTTCCACCACCTGCACACTGAACGACGACATGCCGCTCTGCGCCAGGGACGGTGCGCGATAGCCGGTGCTGGCGCTGGCCCGTGCGGCGATCTGCGGGGTGAAGTCGTAGCGCAGCGACAGCTTGCCGTTGGTGGTGTCGCCAAAGTCCGAATAGTGCTCGGTACGCACTGCGACACCGGCCTGGAACTTCTCGGTGACCTGGCCTTCGACATCCAGATACGCGCCCAGCACCTTGCGTTGCAGCGAGTCGGCATCCACCGGGGTGATACCCGAGTAATACCCGGTGAGCCGGCGTCCGGTCACCGGGTCAACGGTGTTGAACAGCGGGCCGTTCTGCGAGGCGGCCGGCGCGCCTGCGCTCAACTGGTAATTTTCCTGGCGCCAGGCCAGGCCTGCGGAGACGGTCAGCGGCTTGAACAGCAAGTCGGTGGGGAAGTCCCGCACCCAATCCAGGGTCACGTTGGTCTGGTCGTTCTTGCGCTCGCCGGTGTAGATCGTCGCCGGGCTGTTGGTGCCCCAACTGGGGTTGATCGCGTTGTAGTCGGTGGACTTGACGATGTTGGTGCCGTGGTTCAGCGCCAGGTCGAACTTGCCCAGTTGCTCGTTTTCGTACCGCAGGCCACCGGTGGCGGCATAGTCTTCCAGGGTGTAGCGCGTGATCGGCAAACGGCCGTCCGGATAACGCTGCAAGGAAACGCTGCCGTAGTTGTTGTACAGCGCGGTGGGCGGGTCAAAAAAACCGGTGGAGTCGGTGTTCTTGTGGGAATAGGTGGCGAACCCGTAGGCGGTCAATCCTTCGCCCACACCCATCTCGCCGTTGGCCAGGAAGTTGTACTGGTCGGAGACACTGTTGGAGCCCCAGTTCCAGGTGCGATAGCGGTTGTTCTGCTCGCGCGGCGTGTTCACGCTGGTGTCGCCGCGATAAAAGATTCGGTTGTCCGGGTTGGTGTCGCTGGCCGGGTCCTGGCTGCCGGCATCGAAACTCAAAGTCAGGAAACCGTCATTCGGCAGTTCGAAGCCTTTCCAGCCGCTGTACTTGCGCTGCATGCCATCGCCCTTGTTGTAGCCACCGAAACGGTAGCCGACGTTGCCGCCGTCGTCCTTTTGCTTGAGCACGATGTTGATCACCCCGGCAATCGCATCGGAGCCGTATTGAGCGGCGGCGCCGTCACGCAGGATCTCCACGTGGTCGATCGCGCTCAACGGGATCAGGCTCAAGTCCACCGCTGCCGCGCCACGACCGTTGGCCAGGCTCTGGCGGGTGATGTTGGCGCTGGTGTGGCGGCGCTTGCCATCCACCAATACCAGCACCTGGTCGGAAGCCAGGCCGCGCAGCGAGGCGCCCTGGGCGATGGAACCGGCAAATGCACCCTGGGGCGACTGCGGGAAGCTGAAGGACGGCGACAGTGCGGTCAGTGCGCCGGACAGGTCGGCAGCGCCGGTCTGCTGCAATTGCTCGCCGCTCAGCACATCTACCGGTGCGGCGCTTTGCAGGGCGGTGACGTCGCTGCGGCGGGTGCCGAGTACCACCACGGTGTCGAGCTTGTCGGTCTTGGCAGTGGGCTGCGCATCGGCGGCTACAGCAGGCACGGCAAGGCTGCCCATGACCAGCGCGATGGCGCCGGCCAACGGAGTACGTTGGAACATAGAAAGGTCCTTTCGAAGCGTGTTGACGATGGCGGCCGGGCGCTATGGCTCAAACAAAGAAGGTCAACTGTGGGAGCGGGCTTGCCTGCGATGATGGCGGCACAGCCACATAATGGTTGGCTGACCCACCGCTATCGCAGGCAAGCCAGCTCCCACAGTTGATCTCCGGCGTTTGGTGAATAGTGTCCGGCGGCTGAAGTTAGAAGCGGCTGGTCACGCTCAGCCCCACGGTGCGTGGGTCGCCGTAAGTGATCACGTACTGCCCCAGCCCGCCGTTCGGCCGGCCATGCACCTGATAGCGGCGGTCGGTGAGGTTGTTCACAAACCCGGTGACGCTGAGTTTTTCGTCGGCGCTGTACCAGGTCAGGCGGCTGTTGGCCAAGGTGTAGTGCGGCTGGCTCAAGTCCTTGTCGGCGCTGCTCTGGCGGTCGGCGAGGAAGTATTCCTTGTCGCGAAAACTCACGTCGGCACCGGCCACCAGCTTGCCGCCGATTTCCAGCGGGATGGTGTAGTCGCCACCCAGCGACACCACGTTGCGCGGCGAGCGCACGAAGCTGTTGCCGCTGTAGTCACCCGTGACCGCACCGGTGTTGGGGTTGGTGTTTTTGAAGTCGGTGTATTCGGTATCCAGGAACGAAATCGCCGCCCGCAGGTGCAGGTAGTCGGTGGGTTGGCCTTCCAGTTCCAGCTCGGCGCCCTTGACCTTGCCCTTGGCGCCGTTGGTCAGCGCGGTGGTCAGTACGCCGTTGTTGACAGTCAGCAGGTTGACCTGAATGTCCGAGTAGTCGTAGTAGAAGATGTTCGCGTTGGCCGTCAGGCGATGGTTGAACCACTCGGACTTCACGCCGAATTCGTAGGCATCGAGTTGTTCCGGGTCCACCGTGGTCAGCTGCGACAGGCTGGTGGACAGCCCGGTGTTGAAGCCGCCCGAGCGGAAGCCGTGGGCATAGCGGAAGAACACCCGCACGTTGTCGTTGATCCGGTATTCCGGGGTCAGGTCATAGGTCCAGGCTTCCCAGGTCTTGTCTTCCTGGCGGTTGCCGTTGGTACCGACGCCGCCCAGGGGAATCAGCGGGCCATTGGCGGTGGCGCGCGTCAACTGAGTGAGGTTGAGGTCGATGTCTTTCTTTTCCTGGGTCCAGCGCAGGCCACCGGTCACGCTGAAGTTGTCGGTGAGGTCGTAGGTCAGGTTGCCGAACAGCGCGTAGCTGTCGGTGGTGTGGTTGTAATTGAGGTCGCGAAAGTCCGTCGCGCCGTTGACCTGGTTCGAGCCGGTGCCATTGGGTGTCGGGCCCGGGGCGATAAAGCGTCCGGCGCTGCTGTCCAGGTCTTCATGGAAATAGTGCGCGCCGGCCAACCAGCGCAGGGTTTCCTGCTGGGGCGAGGCCAGGCGGATTTCCTGGGAGTACTGGGTGTATTTGTTGTCGGCGGTAGAGGTGCCGTTGACCTCGTAGGGCGTGTAGTCGGCATCGCCACTGGACTGGCCGCGGATGTAGTCGTAGGCGCTGATGGACGTGAGGGTGTAATCGCCCAGGTGCCAGTTGAGGGTCAGCGAAGTACCGTCATGGTTGAGCTTGGAGTCGTCGTCCACGTTCAGCGCAATATTGCGCCCGGCGGGGCGGGTGTAGCCCACGTTGTAGTAGCGGCCGAGGGTCAGCGCACCGTTGGCGCCGTCGCCCTTGAACTCGCGGCTGTGGATCTTCCACAGCGCGTCCAGGTCCGGGTTGAGCTGGGCGAAGAATTGCAGGCGCACGGCCTTTTTGTTGACGTCGCCGTAGGTGTGATCGTCGATCAGGTTTTTCTGGAAACCGTCGCGTTCCTCGGAGTACAGCGAGATCCGCGCCGCGAGTTTTTCCGGAACCAGGGTGCCGCCGATGGCGCCGTTGACGATGCGTTCGTTCTTGCTGCCAAAACCGATCGTGCCATAGCCGTCGGTGTCGAAGGTCGGTTTCTTCGAGATGATATTCACCGCGCCGGCCGTGGTGTTCTTGCCATACAGCGTGCCTTGGGGGCCGCGCAGGATCTCGATGCGTTCGAGGTCAAACAGCGGGCCGCCACCGGCAATCGGTGCGTTCAGGTACACGTCATCGGCGTAGATGCCCACCGGGTACACAGTGGCCGCGCCGGTGTCGCCGGTGCCCAGGCCACGGATGTACCAGCGCGGGCGCCCGTCGCCGTCGGGGTTTTTCGCCGAGGCGTTGGGAATGAAGGTGGTGATATCGCCCATCGACCGCACGCCGTCGGCAATGATGCTGGTGCCTTGTACCGCCGACACCGCGACCGGAACCTCTTGCAGGGTTTCTTCCCGGTGTTGTGCGGTGACGGTCACGGTCTTCAGCGACGGTTCGGTTTTGCCGGCGTCGTTTTCGGCAGCGTCGGCGGCCAATAGAGGTTCGCTGGCGGTGCCGCCTGCCAGCAGTAAAGCGAGCCATAGGCCCTTGGTGATTGGATTAAGTGTGTGCATGAAATCTCCCCCGGAAAAGTTTCCTTGAAGGGGCTAGAGCAGAGATCGTGCCAAGCAGATTTCAGGGTCGATACATGTTTGTAAGATATTGATATATAACGATTAAAAAATTAAGGAAAAGGGCGTTTTCGAACCATTGGAAGCGCAGCCGAAGGCCGCTTGAAAAGCCTGTCGAAGATTCAGCAGAAGTTGCTTGGAGGGTGCTGCTGGAGCAGCAGGGGAGGTGTTGCCGTAGCAGCTGTCGAGCCCCGGCGAGGCTGCGTAAACGGTGTATCTGACACACCGCAAACGCAGCCTCGCCTGGGCTCGACAGCTGCTACGTGGGGGAGGTCAAACAGCCACGCGGGAGGTGGAGCCGATGACCTTTTCCAGCACGCTGAAATCAATCCAGTCGCGCACATCGAAGCGCCGTGGAATGAAGTTCCAGCGATGCAGGAAATCGGTGAAATCCTGCAAGGCTTCGATGGAGCGCGAATCGAGCGTGGTACGCAGCCGACGATGGGCATCTTCGCCGTAGGCCGCGGTTACCCAGTACTCGCTGGTGTTGAGTTCCTGTGCCAGGAAGCGCCGGGTCTCGTCCGGATTGGCCCAGGCCCATTGCTCGGTGCGCAGCACGGTGTCGACGATTTTCACGCTGGCGTCGAAGTGCTCCTGCAGCAGGTTGATGTCCACCGTCAGGGTGCGTGGCGTGCCGTTGTTGGAGCGGATCAGCGGGTCCGGGTGCGAACCGGTGTCCACCACCACATGCAGGCCGAACTCGTTGGCCAGGTGCACGGCGTGGGCACCCTTGAGGAAGATCGCGTCGATATCACCGCGCAGCAGGCCGATCAGTTCGTTGTTGCGCCGGCTGAAGCGGCTCACCCCAAGGCTCGCCGGGGAGCCGTAGACGTATTGCACCTGGTTGTCGCTGTAGGTGCCGCCGTAGGGGTAGTCCACCAGCTCTACGTCCGAGACTTCCAGGCCTTCGAGCTTGAGGGCGTTTTCCAGGCCGCGCAGGGCCTGGGCACGGGTGAAGTCGATCTGCACGTTGGCCCATTTCGGCAGGCCGAAGCGCCGGTTTTTCAAGTCGCGCACGCTGCGCACACCGCTCTCGGCGGTGGTCAGGATCAACTGCACCTCGTCGCTCCACGACAAACCCAACACCCGGGTTTCCACGCCACTGGCGTAGGCCCAGATCGCCGGGATATTACCGCCGTGGCGCACCGAGTTTTTCAGGTGATGGTCGTAATGCGCCTCGCGAACTTCCCGTTCCGTGGACTCGCGCAACGACTGGATATTGGTGCCAAAAGGCAGGAACGCCTCGGCCAGGCGACCGGACTGCACAGCAATGCCAAGGCCGGTGGGAACCGGGCTGTGGGTGTACCAGAGAGTATCGAGTGGTTTGCTCATAAGGGTCTTCGTTCAAATCCATGAAATAGGAAACCTTTGCAGGAGCCCGGTTTGCCGGCGATGAGGCCCGAAAGGTCAATACCCCATTCAAGGCCGTCATCGCCGGCAAGCCGGCTCCTACAGGGGTTAGCCTGCCAGCGCGGTTTTGCCGTTCAAGAGTGCTTCCAGCGGCCGTGCATCAATCCATTCACGCACGTCGAAGCTTTTCGGGATAAAGCGCCAGCGGTGCAGGAAATGCGTGAAGTCCTGCAGCGCGGCAATTGCCTGTTCATCAAGTTCGGTGCGCAGGCGCAAGTGGGCGTCGTTGCCGTAGGCGGCGGTGACCCAATACTCACTGCTGTTGGTTTCCTGGGCCAGGTAGCGCCGGGTTTCCTCCGAGTGGGTGTGGGCCCATTGCTCGGCGCGCAGGACCGAGTCAAGAATGCCGGTGGCTACGTCGAAGTGGTTTTCCAGCAGGTTCAGGTCCACCGCCAGGGTGCGCGGCGTGCCGTTGTTGCTGCGGATCAGCGGGTCCGGGTGCGAGCCGGTGTCGATCACCGTGTGCAGGCCGAAATCATGAGCCTGTTGGGCGGCGTGGGCGCCCTTGAGGAAGATCGCATCGACTTCACCGCGCAGCAGGCCTATCAGCTCCAGGTTGCGTTCGCTGACTTTTTGCGTGACTGGCGTACCGGCGATATTGCGCACCGGGGTATCGCTGAAGGTGCCGCCGTAGCGGAAGTTCTTCAGCTTCACGTCGCCGACTTTCAGGCCTTCCAGTGACAACGCGTTTTCCAGCCCGCGCAGGGCCTGGGCGCGGGTGAAGTCGATCTGTGCGCCGGCCCAGTCCGGCAAGCCGAAAGTACGGCCCTTGAGGTCCTTGACGGTTTTGATGCCGCTGTCCTGGCGGGTCAGGATCAGTTGCACTTCATCTGCCCACGACAGGCCGATCACTCGGGTTTCCCGGCCCTGGGCGCGGGCCCAGATCGCCGGGATATTGCCGCCATGGCGTACCGAATTGCGCAGGGTGTGATCGAAGTGCGATTCGCGCACCGCCTTGTCATCGGACTCGCGCAGCGACTGCACCTCGGTGCCCAGGGCACCGACGGTGTCTTGCAGCCAGCCTTTTTGCACTGCAATGCCCAGGCCGGTGGGCACGGGGCAGCGGGTGTACCAGAGCGTATCGAGAGGTTGGGTCATCAGGAGTTCTCCCACAGCGTTCAGGCGCTGGCTTTCAAAGGTTGGATCGCCGGGCGTTGGTGCACAAGCGGCAGGACTTCCTGGCCAATGCGCAACGCTTCTTCCAGGTGTGGATTGCCGGCGAGGATGAAGGTCGAGAAGCCGGCGTCGCGGTATTCCACCAGGCGCTCGGCGATGTTCTGGTGGCTGCCGACCAGGCCCACGGTCGGACCCGGTTTGGCTTTGGCGAAACCGGCCCACAGGTTGGGACCGATGATCAGGTCATCGAAGCGGTCGACGTTCTGGTGGTACGCGGTCTGGCGTGCGCCGCCGACCGAGTCCGAGCCGCTGGTAAAGCCCTTGGCGACCTGGCTGCTCTTGCCTTCGAGCTTGTCGAACTGGCGACGCAGGTCTTTCCAGGCTTGCTCCTCGGTCTCCCGGGCGAACAGGTCTACCCGCAGGCCGAAGCGCACGGTGCGGCCTTGTTTGTCGGCCAGTTCGCGCACGCGCTCGATGTGTGGCTTGAGCTTGTCGAGGGGTTCGGCCCAGTTCAGATACACGTCGGCGTGTTTGGCGGCGACGTCGAGGGCGGCGTCGGAGAAACCGGAGAAGTACACGCCGGGCTTGCGTTCGTGGTGCAGGCCGTGGGGCAGGGCGCCGTTTTCCAGTTGGTAGATATCACCGTTGTAGGAGAATTTTTCGTGCTCCCAGAGGCCCTGGATGATGTCGAGGAATTCGCCGGTGCGCTTGTAGCGCAGGTCGTGTTCGAGGAAGTCACCGTTGGCGCGCTGGCTGGCGGGGTTGCCGCCGGTGATGATGTTCCACTCCAAGCGGCCACGGCTGAGGTTTTGCAGGATCGCAGCTTGTTGGGCGGCGTAGGCGGGCAGGGTCCAGGTGGCCTGGAAGGCGATCAGGAATTTGATGCGCCGGGTTTCTCGGGCCAGGGCGGCGGCGACGATCCATGGTTCGGGGCCGGTGGGCAGCAGGGCGCCTTCGAAGCCGGCGAGTTCGGCGGCTTTGGCGACCTGAGCGATGTAGTCGATGTAGGTGAAGTCGTCGGGTTGGCCGTTGGGCAGGCGGCCTGGTGCGATGTTGCCGGGGCGGTAGGTGGGGTTGCCGCGGTTGTGTTTGTCGGTGGTGAGTTGGGGGCCGTCGGTGCCCAGCGGCAGGCGCCAGAAGAATTCAGTGGTCATGGGTGCTCCGGTTCAGTCGTGTTGGGTGCGGGGACCTTTGGGGATTGGGACTGCAACGGGCATGCCATGGGGGCTTGGGCCAACGGGGCAGGGGGTTGTGGGTTTTTGGGGGTGGGGTGCGTCTGTAGCAACACTGGGTCAGCAGTGGGTGCTGTAGGTGAAGCACTTTGTGTACATATCCGTTGTTGCGGTCCGAACAAAAAGCGGCAAAGTAACCAAAGCGCTCTGCCCCGCCTGTCGGCGCCTCGCTCCTACATTTGGACCGTGCCTGCTTTAGCTTTTGATTTGGCTTTTAAACACTCAAGCCGGCCGGTAGGCCGCTGTGTTCTTGATCTGCTTTTGATCTTGATCTTAGGCGCCCCGTTAAACCACGCTGGCCGAACGCAGGCTTTGGAGCGTGGGTAACCCGGCAGGACGCCGGGTTAGCCGTCCTGGGCCAGGGATGGCCCATGACGGCGGCCCACGGTCCAAAGCCGGAGTGAGGGCACTCCGAGCCTAGGCGAGGAGCCGAGTGGTGGGGCAAGAGCGTTTTGCTTACTTTTGACTGGGCCGGCATTCCGGCTGTTCAAAAGTGAGCCGCTGTAAGAGCGGAACCAATCTCAAACATCACCCAAAAACGGATATACCCCCAATCACCCAGCCACCAAATCCCCCACCCGAGCACTCTGCAAATACGTCTGATACAACGCCGCATAAGCCCCCCACGATCAATCAACGCATCATGCGCCCCAAGCTCAACGACCTGCCCATGCCGAACCACAGCAATCCGGTCCGCATCCCGGATCGTCGCCAGCCGATGGGCAATGATGATCGCCGTACGCCCCAGACACAGCCTGCGCAACGCCCGTTGAATCCGCCGCTCTGTGTGAATGTCCACCGCCGAAGTCGCCTCATCCAGCACCAGCACCGCCGGGTCCGCCAGATACGCCCGCACCAGGCAAACGAGCTGCCGCTGCCCATGACTCAAATGCGCCCCCAAAGGCCCAACCTCGGTGTGATACTGATGCGGCAACCGCTCCAATACCTCATCGGCGCCCAGCTCCCGGGCCGCCGCGACCAGGGTCGCGTCATCCGCCAACGGCGCCGCCAACCGCAAGTTGTCGAGAATGCTCCCGCTGAACAACACATTGTCCTGCAACACCACCCCGACATTGCGCCGCAACGCATGCTGGGCCAGCTCCCGCACATCAATCCCGTCCAGCCGCACCACGCCCGACTGCACCTCATAAAACCGCGTGAGCAACTGCACCAGCGTGCTTTTCCCATGCCCCGAAGGCCCGACAATCGCCAACACCTCACCCGCAGGAATATGCAAATCCAGCCCATTGATCACCGGCGCCTGCGCACTTGGCACATAACTGAAACCCACCTGCTCGAACCGCACCTCACCCCGCGCTCGGCCCAAATGGCGCGGTGTAGCGCTGTCGGTAATCTGCGCCTGGGTATCGAGCAACAGGAAATCCGCTGCGCCGACGCCGATCCGGTGGCGTAGCGTTCAAACAGGTCCGACAGCTCCTGCAACGGCCCCAAGA
>ENA-OOOY01000018-OOOY01000018.1-human-oral-metagenome-genome-assembly--contig:-NODE-18-length-12281-cov-37.414431_pt1 | contig 12281 bp, 18 predicted proteins | sample MGYA00245295_ERZ501132 | MGnify/ENA primary metagenome ERZ501132 (study PRJEB25959, sample SAMN05335000) | human oral metagenome | host: human-associated | place: USA: California | collected... | reverse complement strand
CAGTGTATATAACACGAGCTAATAGTGCATTCAGTCCCTAGTCACTCTCGAGTGCTGCTCGTGCGAATCAACTGCGCGGCGTTGACATCGATGCTGGTCTTCTACCAGGGCTGTGAAATTTCAACACACGTGCCAGTGATATTTTTTTCTGTGTCCGCAGCTCTTGCAACACTAAGCCCAGCTGAATATATAACACACCAATATGGAGAGTGAGATCAATGCGCTGGACAAAGAGCTCGAACAGCTGCAAAAGAACACCAAGCAGTTCTTGTCGCAACTCAACTCGATCACGCCGCTGCTGAAACAACACGATGCCTTGAGCAAACAATACAGAACACTCAACGATCGTGCGCACAAGGACAAGAGTGGTGCAGTTGATGAGGAGAACAAAACCAAGCTCAAAGACATTAATTCGAGATTGACGCGACTTAAATCTGACCTCGTGCCCAGCACCGGCAGGTAATGTACATATTAACCGCATATTTATTGAAATATTTGCGAATATTTGTAATATTAATGGCAATATTTACAATTCAATATTTCTACAAACAATGCTGCATCTATCTTGACGACGGTGCTAATACCCACAACAGCTTGTTTGTGCGCCTATTCTTAGGTCAAGTGAATGTAAAGGTCTATCGCGAGGACGAGAAGCTCAAGCTCAAGCAAGAATATCAAAAGTTCCGTTCGCGTACCGATCTGATCTGGGTCTTCATGTCGCTCATTCAGCTCGTTATTTGGCCCGATGTGCGTGCACTCGAGATTATATTTCAAATATGGCTCTTATACTACTACGTCTCCATCTCATTGCGCGAGAACATTCTGCGCGTGAATGGCAGCAACATCCGACCGTGGTGGATCATCCATCACTACTTGTCGACAGTAGTCTCCTTAGTAACACTGACCTGGCCCGATGGACCCGCATTCAGAACCTTCATCAAGCAGAATCTCTACATGACTCTCGCGCAGGGCGTGGTGCAGATCTTGCAGACGCGCTACCAGCAAGGACGACTGTACAAACTCGTTGCGATGGGCAAGGCCACGCGCATGGATGTGACGGGTACGTAGACTAGACGCAGCACACGTGCAGCCACTGACCGCGACACAGGCGGTGAACACAGCGGCTTTGGACTGGAACAGTTCACACCCTCGCTGCTGTTCCTCTTCCCCTTCCTGCTCTCGCTGCAGTGCTTTCAGCTCTATCACGGCTACACGCTGCTGCTCCGCGTCGTGCAGTACGGTGTGGCAGAGTGGCAGGTCCCTGTCTTGGGCCTCGTGTTCCTCACCGTGGGCGTGGGCAACATCGTGGTGACACTGCGCACCTATCATCAGAAGGGCTGGTCTGAGACGCAGAAGCGCGACTAGTGCTGCACTACTGTACGCGCACTCGTGTTAATAACAACTAGTATTGTCAGTATTATTGTCCCTATTATTATCAGTATTGGCATTATTATTATTGGAAGCTAGCGATGGACGATGATTGATATGAACGGCTGTTTTATACAATGTTACAGGTAATGCAGGGCTATTTACAAGATGATGCAGCACGAGTTCATCTTCTCGGCTTGTTTCATGAAGGCCTTGGATTGGAAGGACAAGTCGTTGGATTTGGACGCCAGATCCTCCAATCGATCACCGCGCTCTAGCATTTGTTCAATCGACTTGTATACAATTGTCTTAGTCTCTTCAAGGTCCTTTTTGATCTTCAATATCTTGTCAGCCTCGCTGGGGTCCTGATACTTCAACAAGAGCGCATCCAAGCCCGTGACTGTCATGTTCTGATCTTTGTCAGCTGTGTTCCACTTGTTCGCTTCGTATTGGCGCTGAAATAAATCCGATGCCTGTTGAATTAACGAGAATGCTACACGCTGCGGATATTCGTCGTCTGACAGCGCACAGATGGCGAGATTGTTTTGAAAGATTTGACAATGGCAAACATATTCGCGGTGCTTGACTGATTCGAGTTCACCACGCTCTGATCGCTGCACGACTTCACGCGCGACAAATGTGGCGACCTCTTTGACTGAGCCCTTTTGAAAGAAGCCAAAACTCGAAAGTTCGAAAGATGAGCTCAACAAGACTGGCAGCTTGCCGCGCTCAATGAAGCGCATTATAACGAGTGCTACTACTTTCACCATCGCTGTATTTGTATTTACTAGTGTGACTTGTTGCTGTGTTTGTGCAGAATAAATTGAACATTTCAAATAAACTTTTCGGCTGGTATTTTTCACAGTCAAACTCGGTCAAAATAATTTGCCCGCTCCAGTAGGCACCACAATAGGATATAGGAGGGCGTTTGTATATAGCTTGGATCGTTAACACACGCGAATGATTGCTGCGATAGCTATTGTTGGTAAATCTGTAAGTAATTTGCTAGAAATTTACTCCAATTTACTGCATCATTTTTAACAGCTGTTTCGAACAACAAGGACGAATGTTTATATGACTAATAAGCGAATGCGCATTTTGAGATAATTTTGCTTAATTTTTGCAATTTTCAACCAATAATAGCAATTACTGACCTTGGATGTGGCGCGCAGAACAGTCCGCTGTTTATTAAGACCTTTGTGCCCGACACAGGCCTCAAATTCCACTACATTGTGCACAGCTCGCTGGATGTGATCGAAGAGCGCGGTGAGTACTCGAGCGCTAATATAGCTACCCAGCCACTGACCTCCGCGCAGTGGGCAAGAAGATGCTCGTCACGGGCGACAAGTACTTGGGGCTGCTCTATCCCACGGAAGAGTTCAAGGTCTACGGCTACGTCACGATGACACGTGTCAAATTCATACTCGCGCTCGATGACAACGCCAATCCCAAAGACGCAGATGTGAAGCAGTTCTGCACCAAGTTCCACGCGCTGTACGTCGATGCGATCAGCAATCCGTTCTACACACTGGACGACAAGATTGATTCCAAGAAATTTGAGAAAGAGGTCAGTCTGCTCGTCGCGGCTGGACTCTGAGCTATATTTAGCACCGACCTTGTATATAGTCAATAATGTCCTATTTAACATGTGATTGGATTCGCATCTTGTTGCTGTTTCGACGAATCAATTATCAATTTTATCGGAGCTAAAAATAAGAGCGGGTCTAAAAATAACCGCGAGCCTTGTAAATACGGCGCAGCGATCAGAACGCAATTCATTGTTATTATTCCGCTTTGTCCACCAACACCACCACAGCACTAACTACCCCTAGATGACGATCATCGATGTCTTGTGTCTCGGTGTCGGAGCAGGTCCGTCCATGGTCTACGAAGGTCATTGCAGTTCTGCATTTGTACTGCGCGTCAATCACGTGCCCGTGCTGCTGATTGACATCGGCTTTGGTGTCGTGAGACAGTGTCGTGCACTGGCGCAAAGTATACCGAAGTATATCTACGTCACGCACAACCACGGAGATCACGCGGCTGAACTGCCGATATGCGCTGCGGTTGAAAAGCACGTGACGGTAGTGGCGCAGGTGAGTGAGTGACACGTGTCAAACATGCCACTCAATTTATTGCTGTTCCAGGAACAGGTCGCAGAATTGTTGCAAACACATCGCATGAGCGAGATGGTCGGTGCACCGCTCGATGTCACGTGGCACAAGTGTCAAACAGGAGTTCGCACGGCAGTGACAGGCGAGTTGTCCATCAGTGTGCACCACGCGCGCCACTCGCAGTTGTGCTACGGCTGCGTGCTGTACTACCGCGACCAGGCCCTGCTCGGTGTATCGGGCGACAGCGGCTATCACGTGCCACTCTATCACGCGATTGGTCAAGCACGCACGGTGTTCATCGATGCGCGAGAGAAGAGCTCTGAAGATCATGCCTCGTATGACCAAATTAGGCAATTCATCGCCGCACACTGGCCAGCACGTGACTCCGTGTGGATATACCACCACAATGAACACGTGCCTGAACACGTGACTGGCCTGCAACTAGCGCGCACAGGTCAGTGCTTTGTGCTGTACTCGGATGAATAAACAACCGTTCAGAGTCACTGAATGACACGTGTCACTTTTTGGCTTTTTTCCGACCACGTGCGCTGTCACTGCCCACAGACTTGCGCTTCTTGTTGGGCGTCGATTGTTCTGCACTATATTTAGCATCGGTGGTGTTTCACTGAACGCACGTGTACTTACGAAAGTATCGCGACAAGTGATGCACGGGTGCAGTGTCACGTGACTGTTGTGACAGCAAATGTGTCAAACTGTGCTCGGAACTCACTGTCTCCAACACGAGCACGTGACTCAACAGTCGCAGTGACTCGTAGCCGCGCACGTGATGCACACTGCTGTCACGTGATTCGTCCTCTGCTGTCACGTGCTCGTCATCGACATCACTGCTCGCGTGAATGACATCATCATCAGCTGCGTGCGTGCGGTGCTGGTGATTGGTGGTGTGGTCTCGATCATCCTCGTGCGCATGGTCATCTGCATGGCCCATGTGATCATCATGAGCACCATCATCATCATGAGCATCGTCCTCGTCCACTTCATCGAGCACATCCGCACTAGCATTGTCATCCTCCTCCTCGTCATGTGCGTGCAGTGAGTGCCAGCTCCGCTCATCGTCCTCCACGTGCTCGTCTTCATCTTCCTCCAGTTGTTCCGCCTCTCTGCTGGCACGATCACTCTCACTTTCCTTATTAGGCAATGCAGTGCGCAGCGCAGGACCAGTACGCAGCACCGTGATGCTCGTGTTGCGCACTACAAATGCAGGAGGGTCGTGCGGCGTGAAGTAATAGAGCAGCGTCAAGTGGTGCGCAGCTTGCAGTTCAGTGCACGCCACGGCACTGTGCGGCGAGGGCAGATCTGACACCACGCGCAGCTGTCCGTGGTAGGGGTCGTATTGCAAGTACTTGATGATCTTGTCTTTCATCAGCGACAATATGGTCTGTGGACAGCTGTGTTAGTGTTGCAACGAATTACAGTAATCATTATTATAATTATTATGAGTACAGCACTGCTATTATTCCAATAAAATAATTCGAATTAGTGCAAATAATTCTGAGTAATGCACAAGCCACCACTGATAATAGGACCTACTTGAAATATGACCTCGTTGAATGACTTGGGGTCGTGCAGTGCTAATACTACAGGTATAGCAGTGCGTCTACCGAGTCTGAGGGTGAATCTGTTTCTTCGCTCGAACATGCTACGCCGCAGACCAGTAGTAGTGCTGGCAGTGTTATTATCAGCACTCGTCGTCGTGTTGTTATCACTTGTGTGCTCCATCACTCGCTGTGAGGCCTCGCACTGCCCGGCCCCGCTGCTGACCTGTCACCGCGCCCTGGTAGAGCACTCGCACGCGCACTTCACTGAACAGACACAGCAACATCACGCAACTCGTGACCACTGCACTAGTCTCTTATATATACTGCACTAGTCTCACATGTGGAAGAACGTCGCATCTGCTCTCGTGCAACACCGTGCACTGCAAGCTGGGGTACGTGAGATCTGCTGCTCGGACTATTTTATATTATTAGTACTAGTGCACTATATGTATTGTGTCACTCGTGGCGTGTCATTGAATGGTTTAGAACACATCTAGATTTTTTGAAATTTATTTAACGAAGCAAATTATTATTGAATTGCAATCACTGCTTAAGACATGCAGCACATCTCACTATAACATAGAACACTAGTACACATACCTAACTGCGCCACAGACACGCGTGGCCGTGCAACAGCGCAGCTACATCCGCTCAGCAGTGACGCGCAGCAATGAGAGCGACAACAAGCGCGCAGAGGTGCCTCTGCCGAGCAAGTGGATTGAACTCGCGAAGAAAGAAGTCAAAGGCCTGGAGCCTGAGTCACTCATCAAACAACACGCAGGTGTCAAGATCAAGCCCATCTACACGGCTGAGGACATTAAACAAGTGCCTGATCTCAATACCTTGCCTGGTGAATTCCCTTATATGCGAGGTCCATATGCCACCATGTACAGCGTCAAGCCGTGGACCATTCGTCAGTACAGCGGATTCAGCACTGCCGAGGAGTCGAATGCGTTCTATCGCGCCAATTTGAAGCAAGGTCAGACAGGTCTCAGTGTAGCCTTTGATCTCGCTACACACCGCGGCTATGACTCGGATCATCCGCGCGTGCGAGGAGATGTGGGCATGGCAGGTGTTGCGATCGACAGCGTGGAGGACATGAAGACGCTGTTTGACGGCATTCCACTCGACAAGGTGAGTGTCTCAATGACGATGAATGGTGCCGTGCTGCCAGTACTCGCATTCTACATTGTCGCTGCTGAAGAACAAGGCGTGGATCAGAGCGCACTCGCTGGTACGATCCAGAACGATATATTGAAGGAGTTCATGGTGCGCAACACCTACATCTACCCTCCTACCCCCTCCATGCGCATCATTCAAGACATTATGGCCTACACCTCCAAACACATGCCCAAGTACAACTCGATCTCGATCTCGGGCTATCACATGCAAGAGGCAGGGGCAGACACGGTGCTCGAACTCGCCTTCACGCTCGCCGATGGTCTCGAGTACGTGCGCACGGGCATGCGCGCAGGAGTGACCGTCGATGAAGTAGCACCGCGCTTCTCGTTCTTCTTCGGCATTGGCATGAATTTCTTCTTGGAAATCGCCAAGCTGCGTGCTGCACGACGATTGTGGGCCAAGCTCGTCAAGGACAAGTTCCAGCCCAAGAGTGCCAAGTCGCTATTGCTGCGCACGCACTGCCAGACCAGTGGGTGGAGTTTGACCGAACAAGATCCGTACAACAACATCATCCGCACGGCCCTCGAGGCACTGAGCGCGGTGTTGGGTGGCACGCAGTCACTGCACACCAATGCCATGGACGAGGCACTCGGTCTGCCCACGCAGTTCAGTGCACGCATTGCACGCAACACGCAGCTGATTCTGCAGAACGAGACGGGCATCACGGGCCTGATCGATCCCCTCGCTGGCTCGTATGCCGTGGAGAGTCTGACCGATCAGCTGTACACGCAAGCACTGCAGATCATTGAGGAGGTGGAGGCGATGGGCGGCATGACCAAGGCCATTGAGACCGGCATGCCCAAGCTGCGCATCGAAGAGGCAGCCGCACGCCGTCAAGCGATGATTGACAGCGGCGTGGAGGTGATTGTCGGTGTCAACAAGTTCAAAGCCAGCACCGAAGAGAAGGTCGATGTGCTGCACATTGACAACACCAAAGTGCTCGACAGTCAGCTGCACAAGCTCGCGCAGGTCAAGCAGTCACGTGATCAGGCACGTGTCGAGCGCGAACTCAACAAGCTGCGCGAGATTGCACGTCACATCAGTGCCGAGACACCCACCGACAACTTGCTCGCGCAGAGCATTGTGTGTGCTCGTGCTCGCTGCACGCTGGGCGAGATCTCGCAGGCCCTGGAAGATGTGTGGGGCCGCTACACACCCAAGACCAGTCTCGTCTCTGGTGCCTATGTCTCCTCGCACGCCGATCAAGCGCTGCTCGAGGGCATCAAGCAGCTCGTCGGTCAGTTCCAACAGCTGCACGGTCGTCGTCCGCGCATGTTGGTGTGCAAGATGGGCCAGGACGGACACGACCGCGGCGCCAAGGTGATCAGCACTGGCTTCTCGGATCTGGGCTGGGACGTCGATGTTGGACCACTCTTCTCGACCCCTGCTGAAGTGCTCCGACTCGCCCTCGAAGCAGACGTGCACGTGATTGGCGTGAGCTCCTTGGCGGCAGCACATCGCACACTGGTGCCAGAACTCACAGCGCTGGTGCAGCAACACAACAAGGAGAGCGACAGACCCATGCTGGTGGTGGTCGGTGGTGTCATTCCGCCTGCAGACTATCAAGCACTCTACGATGCTGGTGTGACGCTCGTGTTCGGTCCTGGTACGCGCATACCGGATGCGGCGCTTAATGTCTTGTACGCGCTGGAGCCGCAACTCAAGAAGAAATAAGCGATATATGTATAGCAGTGTGAGCTGTTTTGAATGTGTAGCCCGCACTGCATCTCATGTAATCTACCTCTCTATGCAGTTAAACAGACACGCGATTTTGTAATCATCAGATCTGATTTTTACTGGTCGGAGTGACAGTACATTAGAGCAGATTAGAGCTCGTCAGCTTGGTTCTGCTTCAACAAGTTGTTGAGCGTACCATCGCTGTACGCACGATGCAAGTTGTCGCTGCCCCCAATGTGCTGGCCATTGATGAACACATTGGGCACGGTGCGTTGTCCAGTGAGGGCTTGCAGTGCTTGTTGGTACTGACTGCCCTTGGGGTGTTGATCGAGTTCTACGGCGTGGTAAGTCTGCGACATGTTGTCTAACAACAGCTTGGCTTTCTTGCCTGCGGAGTGTCAGTGGATGTGACGAATTAAAATTGTATTTCAAAAATATTTTAAAATCGCAATTCTTGCAATGTGGATATACTGTACTTACAATAGGGGCAATAGCTCTTGCTGAATACGACAATCTTGTTGTTCTTGATAATGTCTTTGACCTCATCTTCAATAGACTGATCTGCACAGACCACAGCAACGAGTGCAGTGACAACGAGTGCGAACACAATGAACTTCATATTCGTTAATAGTGCTGTATTATTGAGACTAGGAGAGCTGTGTTTGTATGGTTGGATTGGAAAGTGAAATTGACGCACGAAAAAATCCACTATTTATAGCTCCTAGCTCCGTGGCAACACCGAATACGTTACAATGCATCGCGAGTAGAAGGTAGCTCGGGCTCCGAGTCCTTGAGTGCGAGTACTCTTTGTTTTATCATAGGGTCGCGTGGTGTTTGTGTAATGAATTAAATACTAAACGTTCATTTCTTCCAGTTTCCTTTTCAAGTCTACTGAAGAATTTGCAGATGTACACGGCAAATTTTCGATTTTTTGGTTTAAAATAAGGGTTCGAGTATTTATAAATTTAGGGTATTCATTTGTATTAAATTTTGGACGGAACTTGCTCCTTATGTACAGATGAGGGAATGCTAGTATGATACAATGATATGGAGGTGTTTGGTACATGTTCTATGCTTCTTTGAGAGTGAATCCGGTATGCGTGGCGAGTACACTCTCATCGACCTTGATCAGCTTGCAAGGAATGTGACTCTTATGCAATCGCTTATAGGCCTCGTAGCGATGACACCCTCCGAATGCAAAGTAGTAGTTGCGCGGCTGTTCACTCGCACTGTCGCGCTTCTGCACCCAGAGCACATCTATCGGCGGTACCGCGCCGCGTTCTTCCTCCTAATGGCAGTGGAGTGGTTAACTGGAGTATAAGACTACTACGTCTATATTGGGGCACGTACGGAAGTAATGCTGTTCATCAGACTGAGCACTTTGTTCTCATCGAGCTCTGAAGGCACAGGCCGCGTGATGACAGAGAACGGCACGTTGTGTACCTCGTGTATATGATCTGAGTGTATGCTCTGTATCGTACTCATGTGGTGTTGAGGTGCGGGCTGGGAAGTGCAATGGCTCCACTGCAGAATTCTTGCTTTGCTCTTCCAGGCACGTGCTGGATCTTCTAGAGCATTCGACGAGCTTAGTAATCTGCTAAGCAGAGCTACTAGTACTTATTAATGTGAGTCTCACCTGGTGTGAATATTTCTTTAGAAAGAAGTATTGATCGAGATCGGGGTCAGATCGGATCGCAGTTCAAGCTGCATTTATTTACAAAAATATTGCAATATTTTTTGTGGTTAAATTATATTATTTCGCAGTGGTATGTACAAATTTGAAGTCAAATCCAAGCTCCTGTCATCGTGATTAATTTGGGTTGTTGAGCGGATCCTTGAGCTGTTGTGCGAGACGAGTGAGCTGATACGAGACCTCTTGATTCAATGCCTCAGCTTCTGCTTCGCTCTCGATGAAGCGACTCAACTGCTTGGAGGCTCGCGACGAGGAGATGTCTTTGGATTTAGTGATGGTGCAGTCTTCAAAAGCGTCCATGCTATTGGATAATGATCGTGCTCTCAATTAGCTGGTAAGTCAGTTATATGTGTAGCACCTGGGATCCTAAACATTTTTTATCAATTTTATTTCATCCACCGAAGTTTTTGTACCGAAAGAAAGTTCTTCTCTATTCATACCCTCTTCTGAATAACATCACCACAATGCGTACTTCTGTATTCGCTGTAGTATTGCTTGCTATGCTGGCCATCGCGCAAGCTGGCCCTGTTCGCATTGCCACTCAACCACCCAAGCCGCAATTTGAACTTTGCTCCATCTGCGTGAGTTACATTGTAGCTATAAAACATTGTCATTAATGACGCCATTCGGTAACAGGTTAGCTTCATGGACCAAGCTTTGTCCCAGTTGTTGAATATTATTGCCAGTGAGTACACGACCAATGTCCCGCTTTATTACCGCTACTAATACGACTCTTCACACAGACGGTGGCGTGATCGGTGGCTGCGCTGATCTCTGCGCCTTCTTGGGCAATCCTGTGGAAGCCGGTGTCTGCGATCTGGTGTGCGATGTCTTCGGCATTGAAGAGTTCATCAAGCTCGTTCAAATGTGAGTGTACTGCACAGTTGTGCTTACGATGATTATGTACTGATGAGTGCCGAGCAGGGCTGATCCCGAGCCAATCTTCTTGTGCGAGGAGTTGCGTCTGTGCAGCGTGAACGACAATGCGCGCGGCAACATCAGCAGTGTAGTCGCTGATCCCAACAGCGCACCTATTGGCGCTACTATCAACATTGACGTCGCATTCACTGTTGTCAACACCATTGGCACTGGTCAGATCGTAGTTGAACTCGTTCCTCCTCAAGGCGATGTGCTCGGTACGTACCACATGCTGGCTTTTCAGTGACACGCACTGACTCGTTTGATCTTGCAGAGGCTGACAACTTGTTGGTGGATGTAGCTCCCGGTCAATACAGCTTCTCCGTGCAAGTCGACACCTCCAGCCAAGACACGCCCTTCGTACCCGGCACTTACCAAGTGGTCGCTGGGCTGTGCGAGGGCATGTGCGGCAGTTCTCACGCGCACACCTACTTGCTCAGCACTGCTAAGAGTGCATTCACCTTGACCAACTAAGGCATCAGGTGATCGTCGTGTGACGTAAAATAAAGCTCAGCACTGCGGTTTTGAGTGATTTATGTGTCAAATGTACATTGATTTCAGCACTGGCCCCTCGGTCAGTGTTACACAACTGCAGCTTATTTGAACAACTTGCGTATAGACATGTTCTTCTCGGTGTCCTTGGCCATCACCTTGGACACGGCCATTTCAAAGTCCTCTTGTGTCACGTGCACTCGTCGTTCACGCAAGGCAAACATGCCCGCTTCAGTGCACACAGCTTTGATCTCGGCACCAGACGAGGTGGTCAGTGCGTCAGCAATCTTCTTCAAATTGATGCCGCGCGTCAAGTTCATCTTGCGCGAGTGAATTTTGAGAATGTCCAAGCGCGCTGCTTCGTTGGGATTGGGGAATTCAATCTTGCGATCAATGCGACCAGGACGCAAGAGCGCGGGGTCGAGAATGTCAATTCGATTGGTGCACATGAGCACTTTGATGGCCTTGTTCGCTTCAAAGCCGTCGAGCTGATTCAACAACTCGAGCATGGTGCGCTGCACTTCGCTGTCACCGCCCGAGGACTCCGTGCGCGTGGAGCCAATGGAATCGATCTCGTCCATGAAGATGATCGAGGGTGCGTGTTCACGGGCCATAACGAAGAGTTCGCGGACCATTCTGCTGCCCTCACCAATGTACTTCTGCACGAGCTCGCTGCCACTCACACGAATGAACTGGCAGTCGGTGTGGTGCGCCACTGCACGGGCCAGCAGTGTCTTGCCAGTGCCGGGAGGGCCGTACAGCAGCACTCCCTTGGGCTGTTGAATGCCGAGGGCTTCGAACAGCTCAGGGTGCTTGATGGGCAGTTCAATCACCTCTTTGATCTCCTTGATCTGCTTGTCCAGCCCACCAATCATGTCGTAAGTGGAGTCTGGTACTTTCTCTACGCGCATCAGTGACACCAGTGGGTCTACTTTGTTCGGCAGTATTTTGTGCAGTTCGTACGAGTCGTTTTTGAGTGCTACACGCGTACCGGCTGTCAACTTGGTGATATCAATTGTCTTGGACAGATCGACCACGTATTTGCCTTCAGGGTGGACCTGGTAATTTAGTTGGTATAAATATTCAATTTGTACGACATTAACACCGGTAGGTGAGGGAGAAATGAATCTGAAAAATTTTCAGATGTTTTCAAAAATTTTACTGACCTTTACTAATATTTTTTTCTTGCCCATTGGCTTGACAACTTCTCCTACATATGATCCAGGCTCTTGTAAGCGCATTAATTCTTCTTTAATAAATCGCACTTTGAAAAAAAAA
>ENA-OOOY01000016-OOOY01000016.1-human-oral-metagenome-genome-assembly--contig:-NODE-16-length-13007-cov-12.879581_pt1 | contig 13007 bp, 25 predicted proteins | sample MGYA00245295_ERZ501132 | MGnify/ENA primary metagenome ERZ501132 (study PRJEB25959, sample SAMN05335000) | human oral metagenome | host: human-associated | place: USA: California | collected... | reverse complement strand
AAGTGATGAGTTTCGCTGTCCCGGCACTGATTGTCGCGACGGCGCTTATGGCATGGCTGATCGGCCCATTGGGACACTTTCTGCTTGAGGCTTATACCGGTGAATATGACATCCATGCATGGCAAGTCACATTCATCGGGCTTCCATTTTGGATGCGAGCACTGTGCTTCTTACCGTTCGGAATCGTGCTCTTGGGAATAGCCATTGTTTGCTGCAATGGCTCGTACCCATCGGAAGAGTCTGTCGAGAGGCGGAACGAAATGCGCAGAGCGTATGGTGAACGAGAGTGACCGAGAGGAGACAAGCCATCACCATGAATAACCAGGCGAAGGCAATTTCTATCGGTGCACTTCTAATATGGGGTGCATGGACAATGCTCCCCGTCATAATGGCCGTACTCGCAGCAGTCATGGCTATTGTGCACTACGGCATCAAGGCATTCGCGCTCCCGACGTGGGCCTTGGCATGCGGAGCAGCAGCAAGTATTTTAGCCGTCCTGCTGACCCTTCTCCTGCGAAAAGGGCCTAGAGAGCGTCTTCTGAAAACGTTCTTCGTTGCCTCCAAAATCGTAGGTCTGTTGCTTCTGACAGCCGGAGCAATGGCGATTGCCATTACTAGCTTGCCAGCGCTTCCGGACCAGGGACCCTCACGTCTCGCAGAAATAGATGCAAACCTGACCAGCGGCGCATTTGGTTTAGTAGAGGCGTTTGCATGGCTTGCGGTTGTCGTTCTTCCAATGATGCTCTGTGTCATCGCACTACATCGACTTTGGTTCGAGCTGCAATCAAATTGAAAGATACTTTTCTGACCTGTCCACAGCGGATGATTTGCGCTTGGTAGGAAGCGTCTATGGGTTCAGCGGAAGTATTTGATAGCAAAGGCAATGTGAAATGATAGATGGTTCTGAACGGCTCAAGAACGTTGAAGCTAAGGCGACATCCGGCGCGCCTGCGACTGTTTCCGCGCTATCTCAAAAACTTCTGTTAGAGGCCGGCTATGAGCCCAAAGGAGAATGGGTCTACATTGAAGACTTGATACAGAAGTATCAGAATAGCCACAAAGGCAACCTTGACCTGCTGCAAGCGGTCAAATCGTTTCTTTCAGACTCACTTGTTCCTGTCACTCGTGCTGAGTTTGTCAATTTTACTGCCACGCTTGCCACCAGAGAGAATGAAAGAAGGAAGGCTGAAATACGCTCAACTCAGCTGCAGGAAATCCTCGTAAGTGCAGGAGTAACTCATAAAGACGTTGGACACGAGGCACTGGCCTTACGCGTACATGAACTTGAACGCGCGGTAGAAGCGTATGCGCAAAAGTTAAAGGCTGCAGACAGCGTGACACGTCATGGTCGCGCCAGCGGAGCTGTCCCTTTTCTCGCCGGGGTAATGATTGGCGGCCTCCTATTCTAATCGTTAGAGTGTCATATCTTTGCACGAAGCATGAAATGCACTCCGCAAAATCAACCGCAAATGCAGAACGCGAGAATACGCCTTCCATTGCCTGCGAAGGGGAGTATGGTCTTGGGTCGAGTGGAAACACCGTTGGCAATGGGTCGCGCTAATTTTTGAGCGCTGACAAGCCTTCCATCATGACGCGCACTTGTACAAAGCTGGTCGTTACACGATAATCTCGGCCATGACCTGGTTTCCTGTGGTATGGGTCTGGGCCAAGAAGCTCGTGCGGTTGCTGCCGCAGGTGCTCCGCCGAAGGGCTGACGGTTGCCGCCGTTCAGCCCTTTTCTTTTCGCGAATCGGAGATGAGGGACGCGCAGCCCACGCGGCCAGCGCCAGCTTTGTTCAGCAACCTAGGCCCCTCATGGCAGGGTTGGTCCCCGCCGCCTCCGCACACGGGGTATGCCACGGGCGCGCGGCGTCTGCAGGCTGTTTCAGGCGAAGCGGCATCTTCTGCGGTAACGCGCGTGCAATACGCCTACCAGCAAGGCGACGATCGGGCACCAAATCCCCCGGCAGCAGGCCAGCGCAGCTCCTGCGCACCGTTGCGCGTACGCTGCATCGGAACAGCTTTGGTTGTCGGACTGGCAACGCGCTTTGCGCACCAGAACAAGACGCGGCTGGCGCTGCCACCATCGACCAGCAACACCTACCTGGCGGCTACCTGCGACGCCGTAAAGTGCTCTGGCGCCGCTCCGACCAATGCGAACTCAACATCAAGCGGGCCCGCCACTTCAGATTGATCAGCCGGAGTTACAGCATCAGCACCTATGGCTTGCCAGCTTGGCCGTGCCCACGGTCATCCAGGCTGGCGCTGGTCGCGTGTCGGCCAGCTCAACGACGGGAGCACGTCACGTCCCTCTCTGCCCATAAAAGCAAAAAACCCGCCACCTCATCGACAGCGGGCTTATAGATAGCGCGATAAAGCAGCCTAATTGAGCCACTCTTGATGCTCTTGATCCAGCGTCACAGGCCCATGTGACACCGACGCAGTACCGGAAATACCGCAGTCCCTTCGCGGACAAAGAGCGACGAAGAGCGAACCTTTAAGGCCCATTTGCACCATTGGTATCCCGTGGATTGGGCAGCGGCCCTCCGATAGCCTCAACAATCGGTCAGTCCTGCTTTGCTTCACCATAATCGGATCACACTCCCTTAAGCTAGAAATCCTGACTGATGAATAGGGTCCTCTGGGTGACCACCACAGACACGGCACCAAAATACTCCGTCGGATGATTGCTCCATGGGGTCTACTGGATGTCCAATCATCACTCGATCCTCGCCATAGTGAAGCGGGTTCAATGGCTCAAGCGGGATTACGAGGTCTATGTTTCTCATCGCAGCGCTGCCCCTCGACACTTTTAAGGCTCCTCAGACATTCTGAAACGCATGGTGCACCTTCTTCGTACTACTTCTTTGCGTAGATAGCCCAAGCGATTGCGAACAGCCCGGAGGCAATAAACCCTCCCGCACCGGCCAGAGGATTATTCGTCAAGAACTGTGCGGTTCCAGCAAACCAAGACAGCAACGCAAATATACAAAATACTATGTTCATACCCATATGTCCTATCTGTTTTGCTCCGAACTTGCTGCATCGAACGGAGACCTAACCTCTGACACCAACGCGGCACCTCGGACAAGGATAAATGCTATCCCACGGCAACACCGCCTCGGTGTGTCGCGAGGCCCTTATCAATTAGGTATTGTACTATCATTTCGCACTCTGGATACAGCCATCCGCCGTCCGGGCCAGCTCGCATACTTATTTGAAAAGCGACATACTCACGGATAGCTGCAAGACACTTCCGTCCATCTACTGGCGTGCACTTGCTATAGATTTCAGAAAGGTCAATCTCCGCGCTAATGACAACTCGTACCTTCATCAAGATAATCTTGCCCCCACATTTGCTGTAATTCCTGAATTTCTGGCGCCGCATATACAACCATCCAGGCTGATCTTCTTAGGCCCACGATCACATATCCAGCAACACTGGCGCAATCGACTTTCCCTTGAGGGAGTTGCTTCTCACCAACGAGAACAGAATTAAGCTATAGGCTTAGCGCATGGCGACCAACTCCAACAGTAGGACCTAGACTTCTGCCTGCATACACCATTCCTGCATACCCATTGCTCCTGCGCGCTCTTTGTTTCGTCAAATCGGTAAGCAAGGTCATCACCAATTTGGATAACGTTACCAGGCCAATCGGTGATATCCGTCATCCATATGTGCGTAGAAGTGCGCACGGTGCAATTTAATGAATACTTTCCTGAATTGCAACCCTTCACCTCCAACACCCTGCCCAAAGGTCTTAACGTTGACACTATCGGACCATTTGGCATCTCGATCCAGTATAAAAAAGTTGCCACAACAACAAATGCCACCGCGTAAACAGTAAATTCTTTAATTCTGCGGGTTATCAACATATAGTCTCCATTGGGACGCAAGCGCCCGCCGTGCTTTCCCGATCTGTTTGTCTATGAAAATCTCTCTTCACCGCGAAGCATCGACCATGGCCGAATAATGCGCGGCAACCAGCGAACAATCATCCATGGCGCGCAACTCATCTTCCGTACTTGCAACATGCTCAGCCAAGTACGAGCATTGAGCGCTCTCGATTACCTCATCCCGCTCCGCAGTGGTCAGGCCTAACTCAGGCAACCCGCTGCAATACCAGTGTGCCACGCGACTAAAAATGTCCGATGCCGTCATTTCTCCCTCCAATCGCTCATTCCACGATTTTCCAACCCATTTCTCGGCACAACTCTATTGCCTGTACCTTCGTGGGCTTAGCCTCCATCCAGAATTCAGGATCATCAAATACCCGCACAGCCCATACAGGATCACCGGTCTCGAACGAGCGCTCGATGAACACTGAAAGCTCGTCTTGGAGAGCGTATTGGAGCGCTGCCTTATAGCTGACGGGGGAATCGACCTTGAACTGTTTGGCCCACTCTGTCTGTTCAAGCGCTGCAACGGTTGTGGACGTGCGGGGCACAACGGATGGATTTCCCGTCTCTGATCGAAGGCAAGCTAGCTTGGCTCGGCCGGCATCCGTGATATTCCAGATCACACCCACAGACGTTGCTTCTAGGAGCCCAGCCCTAACGAGCGTGGCCAATACTCCAGGACTATGTCTACGACGCTCGGGGAGTTGAAAGATCTTGTCCTTATCTGCCTCATGCAACGCCGCAAGCTGTTTAACGGTCAGCCTCATTGAATGTTTACCTCGTGAAGTTGGTTAAATACAGGGGTCTCTGCGTACCTCAGCCCGTGGTGGCTGGAGCGCTCAACCCCCTCTTCTATTCCTTAAGGCGACTGTGCAACCCTGCAGCGAGGCCCTTTGCAAATTCAAAGCACCTCTGCCAAGCCATTTAATCCATAACGGGTTCTATATATAGGCGATCAAAGTCGAAGGAGTGCCTCCCGAGCAACTGTAAACGGCTTCTACCTCAATTCTAACTGCAGTCATTTACGGCTGCTTCGAAATCGCTCGATTGCGGCCAATGCTAAGGATAGCAACGCGACACTCAGGCACGCTACCGCAGTCCAGGAGTTTCCCCGATCCATCGCCATACCAGATAAAACCGTAAAAAGCCCAAATACTGACAATTCCACTATTTCTCTCCTTGGGTTTATGTGAGCCTAGCTAGTGCAAGCTAGCATGCGGATTTTACTGCACGATGAACAGCGCGCTCCAAGTCTTCGACGAGACGACAATGGGATCGATTGCGTTTCATGGATGCATTTCTTTATCTCAGATGGCTGAGATTATTGCTACAAAGCAGCCCCCTATACCTATCAGGACAGGCCAAAATTGTTTTTTTGCACGGAATAGAAACATCCCAGCCAGAAGTAGGCACCACGCTGAAATCATAAGGATAACATCAAAGACGGTACCCTCATCGAGGGATATTTGGTACCGCAGGAAGATGGTGCCTATCGCTATGGCAACCAACCGAATGGCTTTCTCTGAGATAGACGCGTCACTCCAATTCATTTCCTGCTTCCATTTTAGGCCAGACAGTGCCCGGTTTTCATATTGGTCCGATTTCCTTTTTTTGAGCAAAAAGGCAAGCCCGTCATAGCAGAAGGGAGCGCAGAGAATCATTCCAAGCCAAGCCAAAGCGAAAAAAGCAGGGCCTGCTCCTTGGACAAAAAGGAAAATGTAGGAGAACGCAATTGCCGTAGCCCCAACACAAGCGAGCTTCACCTTATTGTCAGTAGACGTAAAGTCACGTGCGGATTTTTTCACTGCTTTGATTTCCTTGGTCATCAGATCTCAGAACTCTCGACCCATTGGGTTCCTAGCGACGCTTCCCCGGGTTCAACAGTGGGCAGAACGACTTCGTCGAGAGCATTTAGCGTCCAGCCTCCTGGGGAAGCTGGAGGGTCGCCAGCTCATGGACGCCAGGCACTGTGAAAAAACGAAGCGTGCAGTGCTCGTGTCCACTAAGCAAAGCCGGCTCGTCATCGCTTACGGGTCTGGCGACGATCATGGTTTTTCTTTAGATGAAACTGACTTCGCATGCCTGGCTGATGAGGTAGCCGAGACCCGCGATTTTGTGTTCGTGTTTGGGCTCGAACGAGCGCAGATGAGCCATCACCACGCGGTTCAGGAGTGCCGGCGCATCCGCATCGTCGAAGCCTTCACGAAACACGATGTCCCCTTGCGGTAATGGCTGGCCAGAAAACAAGTGGTCCAGCAACTTCGTGTAGTCGTTTCCGCGCTTGAACTCACTTGGCACCACGTCGAAAGGCGGCAGGAGCTTGGTGGTTCCAAAGGCAACTTCAAGTTCCGTGATCGTATCCAACGACTCACGCTTCAGATTGAATTTACGCACGGTTTGTCCTAACTTCACTTGCTTCTCGTAGCAGCTGTGTAATTCGAGTTTCGTGGCTGCGTAGCTTGTCTGCATCGACACGCAACCTAGCCAAGGCTCCAGGAATATCTCCATTGTCAAGATCGCGGCTAGCCAAGACCACTGCCGTGTACACACGCAGCTCCGGACGCTGAAGCTCTCGCCTCAGAATGTGCAACTCGTCGGGGTCGAGAAGGGCCAAGTTCCGTTCCTTTCACGCCGCCGCCAAGAACTGCCTGGCTCGGTCGTACTTCATCCGCAAACGCTGCGCTACTGCCTCTGGCAGAGCCGCAAGACGCTCGGGATCACTGTTGTCGTCCAAGTCGGCCAGCTTCACCACAAGTGCCGCCGGACTGCGTTTCACACCGCCCAGGTAATCCTCATAGCGCTGCCCCTTGCGCTTCGTAAGTATCACCACCAGCTCAACCGCATCTGACGGCAAGCCAAGCCACAGCAGTTGCTCGGCGCTCACCTTGCCGTCTTCGATTGCGTCATGAAGCAGTGAGGCGATCTGCTGGGTGAGGTCGCCTCCCGCCGCTTGGACGCGAAGAAATACCCTCGACAGGTGCTCGATGTAGGGGCGCCCCGACTTGTCCACCTGGCCCGTGTGCAAACGGCAAGCTAGTTGGTACACCTCAATCAAATCCATGCGTCTAATTCCATAGTGTTAGCCGAGCAGCACGGTCGCGCCAGGCATTTCAATAAAGTCTTCGAGCCAGTGGTTCTCCTGGATGTGAGCCAGCGCAGCGTCTAAGGTCTTGAAAGACTGCACGCCGGCTTTATGGCCAAGGTGCAGACGGTCAACTTGCGCTGCGCCGGTCTTGAGCGAATAGCGCAGCTCGACGGCAAATTCACTGCTCTCGTGGTGCTGGACGCCAAAGCGGACATACCCTTTCTTGGGCTTAATGAACGGAGCAAAGTGGAGCACCGCCGCCTTGCTGCGCTGGACCGCGCCGAGCTCTCCGCGATTCAGGCGAACATGCAGCACCGTCTGATTGGTATCCGCCCACTTCATGCCCCATCCAAGGCCGCAGCTCCCGCCAGTGCTTCGCCGGCATAGTGGAAGGCCATACTGCCTCCCGACTCCAACAGCGCGGCCACATCTGGCTTGGCGCCCCACAGGCGCAGCCGCTCGTGGTCGTAGGCCTCCTGCAGTGTGGCTACGACATCGGCGGCACGGTCGGCGCGGCGCTCAGCCTTCTTTAGCTCCGACTTCACCTCGGTCGCCTTTGCGCGGGCCTGGGCGATCTTGGAGGCCAGCTGTGCAAGTTGTGGTGAGGCGTCGATCGAGGGTGGCATTTTGATTTCCTTCACTTGTTCAAATCGGCCTGTTCGCGGGCCTGTTGGTTCAGATCCTCGACTGCAGCGTCTGGCAAAAGGATTCGCAGATCGGTTTAACCGAGCACCACCTAGTCATCAGCGATCTCACTGCAGCCAGCCTCGTCAAGCAGCTTCTGCGCCGCCTTGGTGAGCTTTTTTGCCATCCTTTTTCCTCTGATGTTCAAGCTGTTCGGCCGATGCGCGACTGCATCTCCGGGGACAGGCCGAGACCGGGTAAAGACGAGGCCCACCAGCAGGCGGCTGGTAACCAGCGTCGCCCGCCGCCTCGATCTTGCGTAGACACTCGGGGCCGACATGGACCACTTGGTCATCTCTTGTGTCAGCCAAGAACGGGGTCGGCCGACGGATCACGCGATCGCATGCGAAACAACGGTACGAAGCCAAGATCGTCTTTCCTTCACCTTGTTGACGGGCCCACGGCGCGCATGACTTGCTTGCTGACGCGATATTGCGTACCGCTCTTCGTCGTCAGCACATGGGTGTAGGTGAATCCACCGCTGTAAAACGAGGTTGGCATCGCCACCACTGATCCACCTGCACTGAGGGCCCGCTGAACTTGATCAACGCCTGCCGATTTCAACTCGTGGTGCATGTCTGCTCTCCTTCGTCTTCAGTTCATTGGCTTGATGCGAAGCACACTCGCCAGCGTAATGGCCATGCTTGCCATGGCGGTCTTGTTATGGCCTTCGCCATAGGCATACGCGGCCAGCAGAATGCCGCCGACGAATGCAACTGTCAGTAGAGGCCTCAGGTTCATTTTTCCGTTCAGTTTGTGGCGTCCTGCGATGACAGGGTCAAGGTGCTCGGTTCGATCACCATCGCGGCACTGGCCACAATGTCGTCCTCAGTAATGACGCCATAGGCCAAGCCCAGTCGCGCTATTACCGGCAAGCGTCCCAGCTTGGACATGAGGGCAACGGCTCCTGCGCAAGTCATGCGCTCTTTCTCCAGCGTCTTGTGGCACACGAAGGTCTGCTGGTCGTCAGCCAGCAGATGGGACACGATGCCCTCCAACCGACCAGGGTTCAGCTCGATGCCCGCACCGTCGCAACGGAAAGGGCAGTTGGCACAGGGCCGTTTGGTGATGGGCACGTTCTTGGAATCCCTTCAGTTTGCAAAGCGTCGCTCAGCCAGAGCCGCATTTGCCTGTTGAACAAGCTGGGCCAGCACTCCAGCACCTATCTCGCCAGCCGAAGCGTGAAGCCCAGCAACTCGCTCGGCCAGCTTAACCAATTCGGCTTGGGCATTGATCCAATTCAACGCCGCTTCAGCGTCATCTTGCAGAGGCTCTCCCTGTTCGTCTTCCCAAGGCCCACTCGTCGCGGTGCCTCTCCGATCAGCAACCTCTTTCAAGAGTTTCAGGATTCGAGGCGGGAACGCTTCAGTCGTTTTTTTCATACTAGGCATAGCTTTGTCCCTCGATAGGTTTTGCCGCTTGTAGTGCAAGCAGATCCCGCCCAACGTCGGTCAGACGATCGTCTTCGATTGCCCCCCAGCCGATCAGCGTTGCGCGGCATGTCATCAGACCGTTGGCGTCGCTGATCCGCGCCGCGACAAGCTTGCGGCCATCACGCACCGCCTCTAAGACTTGACGGTGACCACTGTTCATTCGAGCACGCATCTGGCGGATGGTGGGCGCAGTCATGGCTTTCTCGAACTAAGTCTTCATCCAACGCTTGGCGTGGGCCAGGCAGGCTTTGCACGTGACCTTGGGCTGAAAAAGTGTGCCGTCGCCATCAAGGCCTTGCGCCACAGTGGATGACCAGCGCTTGCCGTTCGTGCCGCTGGCCGTGGTGCACAGGAGGTCGCCGGCTCGGCGCTTCAAACGGCCCACCTCCAGGTCCTCAAGCAGGTAGACATGTTCCACGGTTGCTTTGCTTCGGCCATCGCCCCAGGAGGTCTCAGAGAGGCCGGAAAGCACATCCTTGATCCCCACATCCCAGCGCACCGGCAGCTCCATCCGCGCATTAAAGGCTTCGGCCTCAGCGCGGAGCGAGTTGAGCTTTCGCCGTCTATCCTCGGCCTTCGCCGCCTGGGCATCACGCCAAGCTTGCGCCTCGCGCTCTATCTCGTCACATGTGGCGCAGACAAAGTAGCCCAAGCCGTTGAGCCACACATTGACGGCCGTGCCGGCATCCAGGGTAGCGTTGCACAACCGAAGTCTGACACCCGCGACGGTCAGGCTCCCATCTACTGCGACCTCAGCCGCGTGCTGGCCATACCGCACCGTGTTGAACCATATAGGGTCCAACATGCTGGGGCCTGCGACAGGGTATGTTTGCATTGTGTGCTTCCGCTTCAAGTCCGAGTGCCCAGCAGTGACAGCTCACCGCGATGGACACGCCCCAGGGTGATGGCGGCGCAATGATCGACCACCGCATCAATCAAGACTTGCGAGTCGCCTGAGTACAAGTGCTTGAACTGATCCCAAAGCGCCTTGCGCTCTGCTTCCGACTGCACGTTGATGCCAGCCAGGGATTCAGCCTGACCGATGGAACCGCCTGCCCACCCGCCTAAACGGCGAAGGGTTTCGGAGGGGCGAGTTTTCGTATTTGCCATGGTCGCACCTGCCTTTTAGGCCATCGCGTCGTTCAGCGAGGATTCGATATCGTCAAAGGCTGTCAAAGCGTCATCCAGCGAAGAAGCCGCAGCCTCGCTTGCTTGACCCCGTTCGGATGCCTTCAGACCTTCAGGCATGTTGTCATAGGCATCCTGTTCCTCTCCATGCAGCGCATCAACGCGGCTCCGCAAATCAGCGAGCTCGTTGAGCACTTCTTCTATCTCTTTGCGGCGCTGTGCGTTCATGGCGTTCCTGGCTCTGTTGAATGCCTCCATTATTAGGGTACTTGTACCCTTCGTCAAGATGTTTTATGGTGCTGCTTGAAGTTCTTTTCGGCATGAGCCAGAAGCTCCTCCTTCAGAGCCCTGAACTTTGGGGAGTCAGCACGAACCAGGAATGCCTTGAAGGTGTTGATTGAGTATGCAGCGGACCCAAGTCCCAAGTTGAAAACAGCAAGTGCTGCAGGTTGGCTGAGGCCACTTGCCTCCACTAATTCGCGCAGGCGATCATTGTTTGTTTAACGGGGTTCATGTACCCATAGTGCCAAAGCTATTGGGCGTCGGCAAACATGGCTCACAGAGTCGGGGAATCAGCGGCAGCTGCAGCTGCCGCTGGTCGAGCCCGCCAACCTAAGAAAGCGCGCGTGCAGGTGGCACCAGGTCGCCGGCAGCACGTCCACGATGATTTGCAGGCGGTGGTCATGAAGCTGGCCAAGCATAGGCCCCGGGCGGCCCAGGACCTGGTCCTTGACACGGGCACCAGCAGCTGCAGCTGGTCGATGCAGCCTACCTGGGCCAGCGCGCGTCCGCTGCCCGCAGACCAGTGGCCGAGGTGAATTCGCACAGGCCTGGCGGAAGCGTCCGCAGCGCCACGGAGACGGTGCGGCCCACGTCTGCGGCGTTGAGCGCAGGATACAGGCGCTTCAACACCGTCATCAGCTCGTGCCATTCCTGGCCACCTGGCCACGGTACCGCGCCTTCGTGGATGCAGGCCGGGGCTCCCAGGTAGACGCCCGGCAGCCTCTGGCGCGAGCTCCAGTTGAATTGGTCCGCCGTGGGATCCAACACCTGACCGTCGACAAGCTGCAGGAAGATGTGCTCGCACTCGCCGAGATCCGAGACCACGAGCTGAGTTGGAATGCCCTGAGCATGAAACGCAGCGTGCAGTGGGGCAGACAGCGCCACGCACATCCGTTCGCTGGAATCGCCTTGCAGGACTACTTCGCGGAAATCGCGGGCGTAGGTCAACAGGTTGGTCATAGCGGCGGGCCGAGGTCGTGACCTATCTGGCGCGGCGGATCAAAGCACCAATCGTGAGCCCAAGAACTAGCGGAATGAAGCTCAACAGCGGCGAGAAGGCGTGAAGCCGAAACAAGCCCTCACCTGTCTGTCGGGTCAATTTCGCGGACATGCCAAAGGCATTCCAAACAACAACATTGGCGTCACGGTCAGCCGACACAAATGTGAGATACAACAGCATTCCTGTGAAAACCAACGCAAGAGAAGAGCTTCCAAGGCGGCTGCTAAAACCTGTTCTGGGCGTGACCGCTCCCGCACCAAAAACCAATGCACTATAGGCGAACAGCAAACCAAGAATCACCGAAAAAAAGAGTACATTGCTTTCCTTCCACTTGTTGAAATCACTTTCCTCGCGGCCTGCTCGTCATCCAATGCCCTTATCTGCGCTGCGTCCAATTCCACCATTGTCACTATTCCACGATCACGAAATGCGATTTCCGTCCCGCAAGGTGTTCTGGGTCCAGCAGTGCATCGCGTGTCCATAGAACCCAGTCGTGGAAATCTTTGTGATAGTTGTGCCCAGGGGAAAACGACGAATCTTCTAGCCTATTTACGCCCTCAACCCAAGGATGTTTACACACAAAATGAACACACGTGAGCCACGAAAAATTGAGAGTTATTGGCTCACCATTTTGCGCTCTCCACAGGCGACGCGGGTCTCTAACCTCCGTGTGCCAGCCTAGAACTTCTTCAGCAATGCGTGCATTGATGGCAGCGATCTCAGCATGCTTGTTCAGCGCTAGAAGTTGCTGCGCCTCGGCAAGAAGTGCTTCGAGAAGATTGGAGCGGTACTCGCTGTCTTGTATGGTCAATTGCATAGGGCTGGTCAGATGGGTTGATCTGCGGTCAATGTAGCACCCTTTGGCAGAGCGCGGAAGTCACCGCTCTTGTTGGTATCCGCCGCCGTGCATGTCTTGTAGTGACTTGCTAGCGAGGTAACGTCCTCGCCTAGCCAGACGGCTTCCAGGTGTCGCGTCATCACTTCTTCGAAGTCATTCTCAGACAGATCAACCAATGCAGGTGAAGCGCCAATTAAGCCTGCAACTATGGCTCGCTTCACATCATCCTTTAATGATCGGAACAGAGTCAGAAGCGTATGCTCGTGTGTGTTGCGGAAGGCGCCAATAGCCTGATGCTTCTCACCTTTACCGAAAAAATGCCAGTCGGGACTCAACAACAATTAATTGGGCCGCTTCGATATCACCTGTTCATCAAGCGCACCATGTTTTAGGTTCCTCATCGCTGTGCTGTCCTTGACTTCATTGGTGGGCATTAGGACAGACAACAGAATCTCTGGACGCTTCCTGCAGACGACCCCAAACGTTTGACTGAATGGCAGCTGAGACAAGAAATAATAGGGTTGATATGCTGAGAAATATCCAACTCCACATACCCCAGCCCCTAACTGACCCGTGCCAGAGTGCCCAGGTCAGCCGTCGCCCCTGCAGCAGCGGACGCAGTAGCCAGTGACGATGGGTCTCCTGGCCAGTTTTTTT
>ENA-OOOY01000015-OOOY01000015.1-human-oral-metagenome-genome-assembly--contig:-NODE-15-length-13066-cov-34.482108_pt1 | contig 13066 bp, 13 predicted proteins | sample MGYA00245295_ERZ501132 | MGnify/ENA primary metagenome ERZ501132 (study PRJEB25959, sample SAMN05335000) | human oral metagenome | host: human-associated | place: USA: California | collected... | reverse complement strand
CCTGAGTCAGCTGCCGGTAATGCGTAGTCATCTGCGCTTGAATCCTTCGGTGTGAGAGCCTGGATTCTACCGGTGGCTGGCTCTCTGCCTCTCGTTTCAAGCGTTGCGCTTATTCTATGAATTCAGGCAGCGCAACCTGCCAGCCTCCTCGTACACCCTGCACGATATTTGGGTTGATTGTAGAAATGAAGCCACCCGGTCCGCCGAGATTTTCAGCGATGGCCCGAATGCCCATCTCGGGAATCGTTTGCCCGCCCGTCGTCACAACGATCACTTCCAGTTGGTTGGGATTTGGTTTGCGGGCAAGGCCGATAATGGTCTGTCCGAAGTTGTTGGTGGAGCTATACCCGGCAGGCAGATAGTTGGTGTTGATGAGCATCGGCACGGTTATTTGCACTGGCACCGTTGCTGACGCATTGGCCAACACTACGTTGAAGTTGTCCTTCAGGTACTTGGCTTGCGCTTCTGCGACCGTTCTTTGCTGGTCGGCGGCAATACGGTAATCCTGAGCATCCATTTGCCTGATTTGCCATACGACGGCCAACGTAACTACGACGGAAAAGACGAGTAATCCGATTGCCATGTCCAGACTCAGGAAACCTCGTTGATTGTGTTCACTGGTCATTCCAGAGGCTCCTCGATGATTGGTTAGCAATGTCTTGATCGAGCAGGGTGATCTTCCCCGCGTGGACTTTTTCCCGGATGCCTGGCCCGTCTTCGCCTGTAAAAAGTAGGCTCTGAAGTGTCAGTCGGCGGCCCCCGTCACTACCCGTCGACAAAGACTGGTGAACGACAGCCACCAGACCCTTGGAAAGCAGTTCTCGCGCGTTTTTCAACAAAGGCTGGCCCAGGGCAGCTAAACGCTCAATGCCATGGGTGACGCTACCGGAGTGACCTGTGCAGATGATGAGGTGACCGTTGATTGACGCCTGGATGACTTGCGCAGCAGTTGGACCGTCACGTACTTCACCCACAAACAGAAAGTCCGCTCTTGTTCGCAGAGCAAGTATTAAGGCTTCCTCGTAGCCACCCATGCGCCTGGAAACAGGAACTTGTATGCACCGACCCTCTCCGTGCCGACCATGTAGGAACGGCTCTGGTGGATCCTCAACCGCCAGGCAAATGCCGCCCCAGGCCTCAAGGCGAGCTTTAACGAGGGATGCAGCACTTGACGTTTTTCCTGCGCCCATCTCTCCGCAGATAAAGATCAGGCCGCGTATCGTGTCACTCATAAGAGCATTCTGGAGGTGGTCGGGCAGGCCGAGCATGTCCAGCGGTCGAATCTGAACCGACGATTTGCTGAGCACAAACACCGGCTTGCTGTTGAGGTCCACCAACTGTGTGACTCGAAGAACAACACCATCTTCGAGCAGCGCAAACTCCGGATCCTGGGTAGCGGCGTACTTCTCAGCGCAAAGCTGACGGAGTCGTTCCAGATCAGCCCGCCATTCGGCGGGCGCCTCAACTCTTCGCGCTTGCCCCGGCAGACCTTTGGCGTCTGCGAATCCGTCTCCTAGATAAAGGTCGACGAATTCAGCCTCTGAAATCACGCTCACACAGGACTCCTTTAGTACGAAGTCCAGGCGATGGTATTGGCATCCGAAGAGCAGCTCGTTGCCGCGGCCACTGCAGTGATTTCGCCGGCAATGGCAGTACCACCGTTGATAGCTGTCGTCGTCTGTTTGTCCTTGGCCATGTTGGAGGCAAGGGTAATGCAGGCATTTTTGGGCAGGTTGGATTCGGTGATGGTGAAGGTCATGCCGTTGCTGACAATGGTGACTGCGCCGTTCCAGCGGTTGGACAGCGAAGTGCCATTGATGCTCATGCCCCCGGTGCCTTCGAGGTTAATCAGGGAGGGAGCAAGGTTGGTACCCGCAGTGGCGTACCCCGTGGTACTTTTCAGCCGTTTTGTGTTGGTCAGCAAGGTGCCGAGGTTGCTCTGTTCAATGGTCACGTCCGAGCTTCCGAACGTCCTGTAACCCATGAACACAATGAATCCGAGCGCGACGGCGATCAGCATCAGCCAGAACATCCCGTCCAAAGAGAGAAATCCCCGTTGGGAGTGGTGAGTAGGTGTAGACATTTTTTGCCCCTCATTTTCTATGTTGGTTAGAGTTAAAGCGTTTCAGTCACGGTGCCCGCCAGCTGGAAGATGCCAATCACCACCAGAATCATCATGACCCCCATGGCCATGGAGGAAACCCCGATGAGGGACTTGGCAATGGCCTCGACCCGCTGAAGGGTTTGCTCCAGCCAGCGGTTGGAGAATCGCTCCATGGACTCGGCAAAACCTTTTCGTGTGGCGAGTACTTCGAGAAAGTGCATGGCCATTGGGTCAGGAAACTCATGACCGGCCAGTTTCAGTGCGGTGCCGAAGTTCTTGCCGGCGCTGACGCCGTAATGGATTGCGCTCAGCCGTTCCGTCAGCCACGGCGAGGCATTGCGCTGCAGAGTTTTGAGCGCATCGAGTTGGTTGATTCCGGAGCGAAGCATTACGGCCATGTTGAGCAGGAAGATTGAGCCGTGCAGCGCTTTGTAAACCGACCACGGCGGAAACTTTTCTGCCCGCACCCGCAAGATTTGCAAGAGCTTGGTCAACTGCAGTTTCCATGTTGGGCTGGCTGCTGTGATCTGAAGCCCACAAAACACGGGCAGGGTCGCAATCGAAATCAGGATGAAGGCGACCACACCGATCAGTGTCACCAATCCGTAATGGGTCACGAAGTTTGATAGGGCATAGAGAAACGCTGGCACACCTGTCCAGGCTTCTGGATTGGAGCGTCGTGTCATCGAGGGCACCATCCAAACGGCGATGACATACAACAATGCCGCCATCACGCTCCACACCACTGAAGGAAACACTGTGGCAGAGGCCACGAGTTTGCTGATCCGCTGACGGACCTCGATGATCCGTACGCAATCTCGAAAGGCCTGGACCAGGTTGCCGGTATCCTCCCCGGATGCGATCAACGAGTTCTCGTCATATGGCACCCAACCATCACAGGAAATGGTTAACGACTTCCCTCCTTTCACCTTTTGCGCGATGTCTCGGCAGGCCAGGGAGACAGGGTGCAGTTTCAAACCGTTATCGCTGAAGGCTTTGGCCACTGTGAGTAAGGCTTCCTCTAACGGCACGCCGTCTTCGAGGATGCCCATGAGGCTTTCATAAAACTGGATTCGTTCGTTCTTGCCAAATTGCTTGGCGTATAAGACTTCAGCCCAACGGTTCAGTGTTGTCCTGATGTCACTGAGCATGATTGAGCTCCAGGATTTGCCGGTCGAAGTCCAGCGGGCCAACCATCATTTCAGCGTGACGCGGGTCGACTAAGCCTTGTTTCAGCTTGATGATCGTATGAGCGGTCTTGGTGATACCGCCCATTTCCTTCACCCAGTGTCGACGTGCGGCGCTGGCACCTTGCTCATTGAAAACACGCATGAAGTTGAGGTCGGTGAGCAGGGTTTCCGCAACGGCAGTACGGCCGATGACGCCTAAGCCTTTGCAGTGTGGGCACCCTGGACCTTTGAGGTAGGTAAGATCGATCGCGTGCAGATCGCGTAAGCGCTGCACCAATGCACCGTTGAGCTGGTTCAGGTGTGGAGCGGCTGGAACGCGGCAGTGAGGACATAGCTCAGGCAGCAGTGATTGATTCACGACGCTGGTCATTAGAGCTGGGTCCGTGACCAGGTAGCGATCCACACCCATGTCGATCAGCCGTTGAAGCCCGGCGATGGCATTGTTGGTGTGCAGTGTCGAAAGCACCAGGTGCCCGGTCATGCCGCCCCGGAAAGCTGCCTGGGCAGAGGCAAGATCCCGGATTTCCCCGTACATGAGAATGTCCGGGTCGAGACGAAGGGTGTTGGTGATCCCATCATTCCAGGTTTCGCCTGCACCTAACGGCGACTGGTTGGCCAGGATTGGATATTCAGGCGGGTCTTCCATCGTCAGGATGTGTTTTGTGCCACCACATTCTTCATACAGCAGGTTCAGGTTGACTTGTTGGGACTTGGATTTCCCGGATCCGTTGGGCCAGTAATCAGGTTCACACCGTATGGCAAACTACGAATGCGACTGAATGCCTCGATTTGCTGAGGAAGAAAACCGAGGTCCTCAAGTGTCATTTTATTTTTGTCGTCATACAGCAGACGCAAAACCATCAAAGGACCGTCAACCAGAGGCCGGGTGGCGACCCGGGCACCGAACAGGCCGAGCTGTTCGACATAGGCTCGTTTCACCCTGGCGTCCTGGCTCACCTGCGGTTGGTAATGGTCTTTGGCGACATCGCACATGCTGTTGTAGAGGGAGGAGCAGAGCTCCGTGCCCACCTGGGTTTGATGCTGCTCGGCCTCCCACAAAAGCCCGTGGATACGAAAGAAGATTCGAGTGATGTCGTGGCCTACGACAAAATGCACGTCGCTTGCATTGCGCCGGTGGGCCTCTCCCAGCAGTTGTACTACCTGGGCTTGGCGTTTTGTATCGGTAGACAGGGTTTTACCATTTACATCCTCATTCGCTTGGTAGAGCGCCTTGATTGTGCTCATCGAGCAAACCTTGACCTCGTAGCGATGGTTTTCATGCTCCAGTTGATCTTCAAATGCCATGACGTAGGCATCCGTTTGGTGCTGGGCGGACACGTACAGAACTCCATCGCTGGTCAATGCACACAGTTGACGCAGTTCTGGTTTCAGCTCAAACGGTCCACCAGTGGCCGTTAACAGTGTCTGGTGCGCAATCAACAAAGCAGCAGACTCTTCAGCACTAGGAGCCGTTACATCGGAGTTTTCAGTCGGGACCGTCATGGTATTGCCTCTTCAATGTTGACCTGGGACCAACCCAGGCAGCATGGGGGCTGACGCGGTGCTGCTGGGGACGGAGTCATTGGTGTTGCTTAAGTTGGCCGGTGGAGTATTGGAAAAACCGAGGGGGTAGCGTTTTCCACCACGCTCAAGGGTCACGTTGTCGACAGTGAGGAGAGCCATTCGGTATCCCCCAGGTAATTCCCGAGAGGACGCGTCCGCATCAACTTCAAAGCCACCGCTGTAGAGCAGGGTGGCTCGCAGGCGTTTGCTGGACCCGAAGATAGCTTTGACGACAGGTAATTCTTGCGCAGTGCCGGCGTTTCGAGCTGGAGCTGATGCCGTTGGTGGGAAGATACCTGGGGGCAAAAAAGCCGGAGTCGATTGCGCCGTCAGTTGAGCTGGCTCACCATTGATGGATCTTTCAGCCGCTGCTCTTTCAGCCTGGGCTTTGAATAGAATTGTCTGGCTTTGAACGATGGCCAGCTCCCCGACGTTGATACCCGAGAGACTGCCCTCTGCCGTCCAGCCAAGCGACGGAGCGATAGCAATGGCCGAGCAGAGAAAGCGCGCAGTTTTATTTCGCATAGAGGTCACCTGTCACTGTCCAAAGAAGATGGCCAGTCTCATATTTGGTCTTGATTTCGCGCAGCCGTAAGCCTTGAGCGGGCGCACCCGTGAGAGCGTCCAGAGGTGTAATTCCAGTGGCGTAGCGCAACTCAAACTGCTTCCATTGAGGGGGTGGCGGTGGAGGTGGTGCAGGCTGGCCAGGGACAGCCGGTTGCACTGGAACTTCGACCGGGACTTCTTTAAGCGTGGGTTGCTGCGAGAAGTTGTGTAGCCAGGACGACAAGTTCGCCAACATGTCGTCAGCCGCCTTGAGAGGCTCGTCACCGGCAGCAGGTAGCGATATGTCGAATTTTAGGAGCGCCAAAGATTTGCTTTCGTCAAAGACTGGCCCGCCTGGGAAATGTCCCAGGGTGGCTTTGATGAGGTTGTCGGCTGTGCTGTTGCCGGATCGCCTGTACGAAGAGACCACTTGGGTACCGTCGCAAAGCGCGTCTGAGAACTCCCACCCCGCAATGGAAAGCGGAAGTTGGTAAATGACGCGGCTGCATTGCTCAAGAAAGTCATCGACAGAAGGGCGTTTGGCCCAGGGATGTTCAAGCGCTTGGGGAGGTTGTTCTACACCCGATTCTTTTTGCAGCCTGGCCAACTCTTCAAGGCGTCGTTGCTCAGCCTGGAAAGCAGCCTCCTTCGCGATTTGTGCTTGATGATTCTCCCATTGTGCCCAGCCAAGGACACCGACTGTGATCAGCCCTGCAAGAATCGAGAGCTGCACCAGTTCGGTTTTGGAGAGTCCAAATACGAGAGGGCGGAGTCGATACTCACGTTTCAAATTTGAGGGTTGAAGCAGCTCCTCGACGTCTAGGGGGTGTCCGCCCATTTCGAACTCTGAGGGCAGGTACTCGTGGGTGAAGCTGATGCCACGACTGCGCTGCTGCGCGACTCGGCGCCGAACCTCGGCACCTGTACCAATCATGTCGCACCCAGAGATCACCCCACCTTGATAAACAGCGACTAAGGCATATTGGTCGAGGTCGCTGTCAGTCCTCCAAGCGGCAATCCACGAGTCACCCAACTGGCCTGCGAGGGTCGCTGCAAGCGAATACATGCCCTTGGTGACATCGTCGCTGCGAGCCACGAACCCTGCTTGAATGATGGCGGGCGTTCTTCGAATGGCAACAATGTCTAAATGGTGTTCACGGCCGTACTGTCGTGCTTCCTTCATATGGCCAGTGACACTGCCTAGGGGATGCCAGCGCAGACCAGTGACGAATGATTTGCCACGATACAGCAGTACCTGTACCCGAGCAGAGCGTGTGCTTTTGACGGTTTCCACGACCATGGCTTACCCCTTAAAACCTGCACAATGCAGCGCTGGGCTAGGGCAAGAGCCCCATGGATCGTTGGCAGCTGGTGTATTCAGGGAGCTAGGGCTTCCCGTATCGCTATCGACGACTGGTGTAATCAACACGACCAACACACTGTGGTCTGTGCTGCGGATGCGGCTCCCACCCAAACCGAAGAACCCCGGATCACCTACACCGGACTTGGTCGCGTTTTCGCTATTCTCCTCAAAGCCTGTCAGTACCAGCGTTTGACCGCTGCGAAGTTTGACTTTGGGAGACAGGTTCTTGGTGTCGTAGTCGGCGGTTTGTACGCTGGAGCCGTTGCTGGTGAAGGGGGTGAAGGTGGGTTTACTGCTCATGCTCAGGGTGATCATCAGCAGCAGGTTGTCCTGGTCGATAATCCGAGGAAGCAACATCATGTTGAAGCCGCTGGTGATTGTCGCTGGAGTCAGTGATGTGGACGATCCGACAGAGGCCGTTGTGGTTGTCGAGCTCGACGCAATATAGCTTTGCACGTTGCCGATCTGGATAGGTGCCGGCTGCAGATTCAGCGTTGTCACCGACGGCGAACGGACATTTGAAATTCGGCCCTGCTCCGACAGCGCCTTTATGATCAAGTTAGATCCCGCCCAGGGCGACTTGGAGGTGTCCAAGATGCTCAGAGAGCCCGAGACCGCATTTGCGCCAATCCCAGTGCTGGCATTTTTGAGGGAAAAGCCCCATTTGTTGCTCAGATTGGTATAGACCGCTGTCCAATCCAGGCCAGTCTGATCCTTGTCGCTGAGGGTCACCTCGAAGACTTTGACATTGAACAGCACTTGGCGCGTGATGCTGCGGTTGATGGAGTTCAAGTATTTCGAAACGTTTGAAAGGATTTCCGGCCGGTCACTGATCGTCAGGGTGCCGGTGGACCGGGAAAGGAACATACGACCAGCAGGTTGCTGACTCAGCATGGCTTCGACGTTTTTCTCAATATCCCCGATCAGTGATGTCTTGATGGTGACGGTAGTGCTCTGGTTACTGCCGGACTCGCCCGAAGCGCCTGTTGATGAGGATCCTCCACCTCCACCGGAGCTGCCACTGCCTGTGGAGGTCAACAGACCCGATTTCACCGTGCTCTCGATGACCTGGTCATCACCAAATGCCCAGACATCGAACGTTTTGGTATCGAAGTAAGTGATTCGCACGCTGCGATCATCGGAGGAATAATTCCACGCCAAACCCAACTGGGCGGTCACTTGATTCAACAAACCTGACAGCTTGCCGCTGTACTTAACAGGAAATGTACTGGGCGTAGACAATCCGGTCATATTCGTAGACCGGACGTTGTTGGGCATGTTGCCGATGACACCGGCGGGCATGAAGCTGGAGAGGTTGTCAGGGGCAGTCAACACCGGTGGAGCTGTTGGGCCTGAGCTGCCTTGGTTAGAGCTGGATAAGACGCTGGGGTCGATGGCATCCGGCGCTACAATGACTGGAACGCCACATTCGCTGGTAATGTAGCGCGCTACCTCCGCGATCCCCACGTTATACGAGGGGCGATAGGTAATGTCGCAATCCATGGTCAGCGGTAAGCCCCGTTTGGCGACCATCGGCTGTTTTGATACCCAAGGCTTGTCGCTGAACACAACGGTGTCTCGAGTGGGCTCTTGCTGCTGATTGCGTAAGAAACGGCTGTATTGAGAGGCTGTGGCGGCGTCGCTTTCGGCACGACTGGCCGACTCGTTGACCCGTTGCACGGCGCAGGCACTAGCCAGGGATACGGTGAGTGATAGGGCTACGCCCCGAATCCAGAGACGTGCAGCCATCATTGTTTCCTCTCTGCAATGTAAATCACACGCTGTATGGGTGATGAACTGCCGTCGACCACAAAAGACCGCGGGGCTCCGTCGTAGAGCGGGAATATCTGTTTGATGGCTTCCTCGAAGCTGCCCTCGAATCGCAGTGGCGCATCAATGGGGTAGTCCAGATCGTCGGCCTTCCAAATCAACTTCCAATTGGCGGTAGCTGCCCACGCTTCTACGGTTTGACGAAGGGTTGAGCCAGTGGTCGCCGACCATGTCTGGGCCAACGGCTTCGGCGCGGTTTGCACTGTAGAGGCTGGTTTAGTCGCGGCAGCATTGTTAGATGCGGAAGTGGACGACCCTACCGATGCGGGTACCGAAACGGGCCGCACGGCCGGGCGAGCGATAGAGCCATCCTTGGCGGGTGCTGCTGGGGTAGATACAGGTTTGGGAGGTGGAACGTTTCCCAAGTTCGCTACGACGGTAGAGGTGCCTGTGATTGGTGCCGCTGATGGCACGGCTGCGACAACTACGGTGTTATTCGAAGTGTTGGCCACAGCAGAGGCTGGTGTAGAGAGCGTGTTGGTAAGCGCAACTTGAGTTTTTGCAAGTTGTGGGGAATCAGGGAGCTGATAGCCAGGGCGTAAGACATAACACACCTGGCGGTTCACCTCATCGACCTTCACCTGCCACGCCGGTCCGGCGAGCACCTGCAGTGTGTTACGTAGGGTCATTGGCCCCAGCTTGTACTGAGCTGCCGGCAGTGGCCGTGTGTACAGGATATTGACGTGGCCAGTTTCAGGCGAGCACAGCGTGTAACCGGACCGGTCAACAACGTACTGCATGGCATCACGCACGTTGGGGTGCATGTTGGCAGGGATGCTGATGTCAATGATCTGAGCCATCAGGTCACGCTGGCCGGAATCAGGCAGGGTGCTGACCAGGGTGTAGCGGCCATAGCGCACGACTGGCTCTTTTTCAGCAACGGCGCCACTGGGGTAGAGGTCCGGTGCGAGCATGTCAGGATTACGGCTGCTGTCGTACGCAAGCTTAGGCGTCTGCGCCGTATTGGTCGTGCAGCTGGCGACAAGCGCGAGCAGGGAGAGTGTGGTGAAGTGCCTGATCATGTGCCCAGAGGCCCCCTTTGGTGATGGAGGCACAGTGACAGCCAGTCTTTGGCGGTGCAGCAGGAAATACAAAACTGCGTCTTGTAGGATTTATATAGACTCTGCCCCTATGGTAAGGCTAGGTAAAAAGAGGTCGAGTCACAGGCCAGGCTTGAGGCCGGTATTCAACACCGGCAAGCCGGGGCCGAATCAATGATTCAATTCAGGAGAGGGGCAAGTAGCCTGCGGGCAGACATATGTTTGATCTTGATTGATTAGGCTCAAGGTGATGTCGGTCAGGAGCGTTTCCTGGTGAAAAGTTTCTTGGTCCACGAGACGCTGACTGGAGACTCATTCATTTTTAGATGCAAGCTGAGGTACTTGTCTTCGGCATCTGCGTGACTAAGTTTTAGAACACTGCCATCTTCGAGGTCTTTCCACACCAGGTACGTTTGGTACTGGTCCATTTTCCAGCCCGCAGTATCTTCACGTCCCGCCTGGCTTATTTGGGGATAGAGGTCAACTCTCAGGCCCATTGTCTGCACGATATGCTTGAGCCGTTGGTAGCACTGAAAAAACGCTGTGTGAACGTGGTAATGATTCAAGAGGATAGGCGTCATCCCATGTCAACAGCTTATCCTGGGACCAGGCAGGTGGTTGATCAAACTGCTTACGCACGAATTCAAAGTTTAGGTTTCCGAGCTGTTCTTCTGATGGGGGCGTCGATGGGGTAGACATAGTTCGTGCCTCGATATCTTTACGACGTTCTTATGGAACTACACGCCAAGTGGAGATGGCTCGCTCAAGATTGCAATAACAAAACGTCTCTGAGCGGTGAATCCAGAACAGCCGTTATTTCTTCGTAACTGAAGGGATATTGATCCAACTCGTCCATGACGGACTCTACGAAAAAGGCAGGCACGACGAGCTGCTGTTTCAGGTCGCGTGAGGCCATTGAAGTGACCATCTCACAGAGCCTTTCCCGTTCGGCAATTCGCGCCTTGATAGCTTTGCTGAGTTCAGGTGCGACTGTTTGGGCCAGCTCGCAAAGCAACTCGATGTTCAGAAGTGCGTGCAGAATGAGGTTTTTCCTGTAGTCGAGCGTAGGGGCTGGCTGGAGAAACTTCATATTGGCCACCTGAAAAATAGCGCCGGCGTTGGCAATGGCCATGCTGGCAGCTTTACGATACCTATTCAGCCGGAATTGAAGAGCGCGAGTGGTTGGGATTTTCCTATCGAGGGCAGTTCACAACCCGGCTAATAACTCAGATCTAGCGTTGGCCGCTGCATCTGGTTCGATGAGGTCACTTGCCAACTGGCGTTTATCCAGCAGCATTTGCCAAAGCATCTGGTCGATGCTGTTTTCCACCAGTGGAATTTTCACTACGACCATCCGTAGTTGCCCGTTTCGGTAGGCCCTGTCCTCTGCCTGGTCCTGCAGTCCAGGTGTCCAAGGCAATCCTAGGAACATGACGTAATTGGCTGCAGTCAGGTTGTTGCCGGTACCGGCAGCAGAGGTCGTGGCAGCGAAGACGCGGGTGTCTGGATCGCTTTGGAAGCGGTCGATCGCTTTCTGCCGCTTGCCGACAGAGTCACTGCCGACCACCGTCACACATCCATAGCCGGCCTGTTCGCAATGCTTGCGTAAAGTCGAGACGGTGTCTTTGAACTCGCAGAACAGTATCACCTTGTCCTCCACATCCAGTTCGCACAGCAGCTCCATGACGACGCGAATTTTTACCTGCTCCAGCAACTGGCGCAGCGACCCTAGCCTGGCGAGGCTTGGCCTGTCTTCGAGGCGGATCCGATCGTATTCACGGCGCTCTTCGGCAGACAGCTCCACTGGCAGCGTTTGCCGCTGCTTGCCCTTGAGTCCCGGTAGCACGTCCTTGCGTCGACGTAGCATCCAATCACCAATGGCATCACGCAGGTTCTTGCGAAAGTCCTGGCTGCCGGCGAATTGTTCGCAGAACGCCTTGAGTGGGAGCTGGCCCACTGGGTGACCCGACAGGCGTAACAACGTATGCAGCTCAGACTCTCGATTGAGTACCGGTGTGCCAGTCAGTAGGTATCGATTAGGCACCTTGGCGGCAATGTCGAAGCCATGACGTGTCCACGCGGCGGTAGGCTCTTTCAGGCGGTGGGCTTCATCAATGATCATCACTTCAAAGTGGCCCGCTTGCAGAACAAAATCGCCCAAGCGCTCGTAGTTGGTGATGATCCATTGCGCAGCAGGATCAAAGACCTGCCGCCCTATTCTGGCGTCGGGATACACCATTTGGATTTCGCGCTGCCAGTTAATGATCAGCGTCGACAAGGTGATGACCAAGATTGGTCTATCGGCCGCTCGGACAGCGGCGGCAATGATCGCTTGGCGTGTTTTGCCAAGGCCCATATCATCGGCAAGTAAAGCACTGGTCCGTTGCAGCAGATGCCGGATGCCTGCTGGTTGGTGGTCCAGTAATGAATGACCCGCCAAGGCCTGGTCGATCTGTTCAGCGGTGAACTCGGTCCGCTCGATTGATGGCACAGCGGCCAGGTATACGTCAGTTGAAACCTCTTCGTTACCAGGCAGCGCAACACGCTCTTGGGGCGGACCTCCTAGGCTGATGCGGGTGATTTCATCAGCAGGAACAATGGATCCGTCGGTCAGCAGCTCCTGTACGGTGTCCAGGATCACGAACTGATCCTCTGACACTCCAAGCTCCATAATCAGGTTGCTTCGCACCAGTTCTGCGCCGGCATCGATGCGCCAGGACTTGGATTGTCCGAGAAAAACACCATGCATACGGCGAGAAACCGCGACTGCTCCAGGATGGTAATCGCCTGAAAGCAGGATGCCGCCCTGCGCGAGTGGAGCAATGCGAAAGACCAGTCCCCAGGTGAATGCTCGTCGATCCGGGGCCTGTTGCGCTGCTGCAAGTTTTGCAGAGAACGTCTGCCAGCTTTCGTTGAAGCGGCTCTCAGTCAACTCCATCAGGCGGTGAAAGAGCAGATCCAAGTCATCCAGCAACTTGCCTTTGGGCAAACGCCAGTGGCGATGTTGAGGATGCTCTGCACGGCGAATGTAAAAACCATCGCGCTCAAGAAAAAGACGATTGGCCCCCTCAACGTACTGCAACAAAATGCCAAAGTCATAGCCATCGAAAATGACCTTCTCAACCAGGTCTTGCCGAAGATTCATCAGACGCGGTCGGCTCATATTTTGCTCAGGCGTTGGTTGATCCATTCCGCGCACGCTTGAGCATGCAGTTTTTTTCGGTTTCGATTTGTATAGCGAGACATGAATAAGGTTTGGTCGGGCCATTCCAGGTTGACGGCGAGCTCACCCGATTTGATCTTTGCCCAAAACCATTGATAGGCCCGGTTAACCCTGGAGCCCGACTTAGGTGTGCGATTGCCGAGCCCTCTCAGTTGTATGGTCACCAGGTTTTTGGGAGTCAATTTCTCTAGCGCTTCTCCCCTGGCA
>ENA-OOOY01000013-OOOY01000013.1-human-oral-metagenome-genome-assembly--contig:-NODE-13-length-13278-cov-9.493347_pt1 | contig 13278 bp, 9 predicted proteins | sample MGYA00245295_ERZ501132 | MGnify/ENA primary metagenome ERZ501132 (study PRJEB25959, sample SAMN05335000) | human oral metagenome | host: human-associated | place: USA: California | collected 2014-03-28... | reverse complement strand
AAAACCAACTCCGGCGGCACCGATAACGTCTGGTTTTATGACGTGCAGGCAGATGGTATGAGTCTGGATGACCGGCGCACTCCGCTGCTTAGTGAGGACAAGTTAGGCGTTGCGCCGAGCGTTGCCTTGAGTGAAGAGGATCATGCCAGAAACAATCTGCCCGATGTGTTGGCGCACTGGAATGAGCGTAAGGGGACGGAACTAACTCGCCCGCGCACGGCGCAAAGTTTCTGCGTGCCTAAAGAAGAAATTGTTACGCAAGGCTATGATCTCAGTATTAGTCGCTACAAGGAAGTGATTCATAAGGAAGTCGAGCATCGTACGCCTCAGGAAATATTGGCAATGCTGGACGAGTTGGAAAAAGAGATTCAGCTAGGAATGAAAAATCTGAGAGGTATGCTGGGATGACCTCGTTTGTGACAGTTACCTTGGGTGATGTGGCGACATTTATACGTGGGATTACCTTCAAGCCTGAGGATGTTGTTCCGGTGGGAACTGAAAATTCAGTTGCATGCCTGCGGACAAAAAATGTTCAGGCTGAACTCGATCTAAGAGATGTTTGGGCTGTGGACAGAAGTTTAGTGCGCCGTAACGATCAGTTTCTGCAAGAAGGTGATATATTGATTTCCAGCGCTAATAGTTGGAACTTGGTTGGGAAATGTAGCTGGATTCCTGCGCTTCCTTGGAAAACAAGTTTTGGTGGTTTTGTATCGGTTCTTCGAGCTAATCCCGAACATGTTTATCCGCGTTTTTTGTTTTGGTGGTTTTCGTCAACCCGCATCCAGGCTATGGCAAGAAGTTTCGGTAATAAGACAACTAGTATTTCAAATTTGAATGTTGATCGTTGTTTGGAACTTTCTCTTGATCTTCCAAGCTTGCAGGAACAAGTGCGCATTTCGTCTATTTTGGATCAGGCTGAATGCCTTAGGGCTAAGCGTCGAGAAGCGATTTTTAATCTTGATGCTTTAGCTCAAGAGGTTTTTATTGATGTGTTTGGTGATCCCAGCTCTAGTCAAAAGAAGTGGGAGGTGAAAAAGCTGAGTGAGCTGGTGTTGGAGTTTCGATATGGCACATCAGAAAAGTCAGGGGGGGAGGACATCCCTGTTTTGAGGATTCCTAACATCGCAAAAGGTGATGTTGATATATCGGATTTAAAGTTTGTCTCTCTTGGGGTAAAGGACTACGAGCGTCTGCTGTTGAAAGAAGGAGATATTCTTTTTGTGCGGTCCAATGGTAATCCTGAGTTTGTTGGGCGTTGTGCGGTTTTTGAACAAGGGTCCTGCGGTCGAGGTTTTGTTTATGCTTCTTATTTGATTCGCGCGCGTTTGAGTCAAGATGTTGTTTCTCCTTACTACTTGCGTGAGTTCTTACTAGGTCGAACGGCAAGGCAGTCGCTTTTAGCTAATTCAAAAACATCTGCAGGGCAATACAATATAAATATACAAGGGTTGGGTAGCATTGATGTGCCTGTCCCTCCGTTGACCTTGCAGGAGGAGTTTAGCCGTAGACTCTCAGCAATCAAAGATATGAAAAAACTGTATCTAAACGATCTCTCGAAGCTTGAGGCCCTCTTTACCTCTCTCCAAATCCGCGCCTTCCGAGGCGAGCTCTAATCCATGCGCGGCTCAATGCTCCTGATCTGGTCCCGTACCTGGCGCGAGCTCTGGAGCCCCTTAAAGCGCGACACGGATCGGCGCCTGCCGATCTGTTCTGCGAGTGTACCGGGCGTTGATGCCCGCCTTGAAAACGCCACCGTCCCTTGCAGTTCTGGCCGAAATCATCGACGACCCTCCCCAGAGTGTTCAAGTCTTCCGCCGGATCACCGCCGATGACCTTATCGACGAGTCGGCACTACTGAGCTTTCTGCAAAACGTCTACGGCGTGCTCGATGAGCTGGCGGGAGAGGCGCTGGCCAATGCGCACTTCAATCGCCTCTCTGGTTTCATCGAGACCTGCAACCTGCGTTACGAGTTGCGCCGCCCCGTGTTGGTTGTACCCGACCGTACCCGGGCTGTTCGCCAGCCTAGTTCAGGGATTGCGCGACAGCCATGCCGAGCACCCGCACCTCCACACCCTGCAGCGGGATTTCGACCAGGCTTTTCGTGATCTACACGACAAGGGCGGCGAAGGACGCATCAAAACCTGCCTGCAAAAGCAGATCAACTTGCTGGAAGCCTTGGGCCGCGACAATCCTCGGGTAAAGGAGTAGTCGCTGTCGAGCATCTGCGATCAGCTCCCCCATTGGCCTCACGCCAAGGTTCGCGAGGCGCTGAAAAGCCTCTATGGTTTCACCTGTGACTATCCCGGCAATCGCCATGGCGGCAAGCCCGGCAGCGTGGAAGGCAATATAGAGATGCGCGATATGCTGGCACTTTGTATCCTGTCCACCGGATTCACCCCGTACCTGACCGACCGGTTAGACGTTGCCGCCATATTTCAAGGATGTTGATATGAGTAACTTTGCCTTCTTGCGCACTGAATGGCCCGGCCTCTATGCCGAAGCGGTCAAGGCAGAGGCCAATGTCTTGGCTGATCCGCGCTCTTCCTGTTTCTATGCCCGGCGCACTCTGGAGTTGTTGGTGGCGTGGCTGTTCCAGGCCGATCGCAGCTTGAAGTTGCCGTACAAAAGCGATTTGTCGGCGTTTCTGTTTGAACCCAGCTTCAAGATCCTGACCGGGCCGATGCTCCACACCAAAATGGAAGTCATCCGCAAGCGTGGTAACGATGCTGTGCACAGCGCCCGCCAGGTACGCGAGCAAGATGCCCAGGCCGTCCTCAGCGAGCTGTTTCATGTGGCCTATTGGCTGGGGCGGCATTACGCACGCAGTGCGGCCGGTAAACCGGATGGTGCGTTGCGTTTCAACGCTGCGCTATTGCCTAAACCGCCAGGAGCCGTCGCTACCCAAAGCCAGACTCAGCTGCAAACGCTTGAAAGCGAGCTCGCTCAACGGGATGCCGCGCTGGCTCAAGCGCAAAAGAAAAACGCGGCCCTGGATCAAGAACTCGTCTCGCTGCGCGCTGACGTGGCAGCAGCGAAAGCGGCCAACGCCGTACAGCCCGATACCCACGACTACAACGAAGCCCAAACCCGCGACCTGTTTATCGATCAGTTGCTGCACGAAGCCGGTTGGCCGTTGGATGCAGCTCGTGATCGTGAGTATGAAGTGGCGGGCATGCCGAACACTCAGAACAAGGGCTTTGTCGACTACGTGCTCTGGGCCGACGACGGCAAGCCAATGGCGCTGATCGAAGCCAAGCGCACTCAGCGCGACGCCCGTGCCGGGCAGCAGCAGGCCAAGCTGTATGCCGATTGCCTGGAATCGATGTACGGCCAGCGGCCACTGATTTATTTCACCAATGGCTACGAGCACTGGCTGTGGGACGACACCTTGTACCCGCCGCGTTTGATTCAGGGCTTCCATAAAAAGGCCGAATTGGAACTGCTGATTCAGCGCCGTATCAGCCGCAAGGCCTTGGGGCAGGCGACCATCGATCCGTTGATCGTCGAACGGCATTACCAGCAACGGGCGATCCGTCGTATCGGCGAAACCTTCGAGCAGGATCGTCAGCGTAAGGCGTTGGTGGTGATGGCCACTGGTGCCGGCAAGACCCGCACGGTAATTGCCCTGAGCGATTTGTTGATGCGTTGCAATTGGGCCAAACGCATTCTGTTTCTGGCCGATCGTGTGGCGCTGGTCAATCAGGCGGCTAACGCCTTCAAAAGCTTTTTGCCCAGTGCCGCTCCGGTGAATCTGGTCACTGAGAAGAACACTGAAGGGCGCATCTATGTGTCGACCTACCCGACGATGATGGGCCTGATTGATGAAAAGCAGGAGGGGCAACGCCGCTTCGGTGTGGGCCATTTCGATTTGATCATCATCGATGAGGCGCACCGATCGGTGTATCAGAAATACCGGGCGATTTTTTCCTACTTCGATGCGCTGCTAGTTGGGCTGACCGCTACCCCTAAAGATGAAATCGACCGTAACACCTACAGCCTGTTCAATCTGGAGAGTGGCGTTCCGACCGATGCCTACACCCTGGAAGATGCAATTGCAGAGGGCTATCTGGTCAAGCCTCGCGGGGTTTCGGTGCCGCTCAAATTTCAGCGCGAGGGAATCCATTACGACATCTTTCCGAAGATGAGAAAGATCAGTGGGACGAACTGGAGTGGGGAGAAGAGGAAGAAACACCGGACGAGGTTAGCTCCGATGCGGTAAACCGCTGGCTGTTCAACACCGACACGGTAGACAAAGTGCTGCAAACCCTCATGGAGCGCGGCCACAAAGTGGCGGGCGGTGACCGCTTGGGCAAGACCATCATCTTTGCCAAGAACAACGCTCACGCCCAATTTATTGCTGACCGCTTCGACGAGAGCTATCCCGATAAGGCCGGTGCCTTTGCTCGGGTGATTACTTACAAGACCGAATATGCGCAGTCGTTGATTGATGATTTCTCAATCAAGGATAAGGCGCCGCACATCGCGATTTCGGTGGATATGCTCGATACCGGGATTGATGTGCCGGAAGTGGTCAACCTGGTGTTTTTCAAGATTGTTCGCTCCAAAGCCAAGTTCTGGCAAATGGTCGGGCGAGGTACGCGATTGTGCAAAAACCTCTTCGGCCCAGGGCAGGACAAGGAAGATTTCTTCATCTTTGATTTCTGCCAGAACCTGGAGTTTTTCAACCAGAATCCCGAGCCCACCGAGGGAACATTGAGTGAGCCATTGGGGCAGCGCTTGTTCAAAGCTCGATTGGAAATGTTGGCGGCCCTGGATCGGCGGCGTAACAGTGTCGAGCTCAAGGAGCCTCGTGGCGCCTATGCGACCGTGTTCAGCGATGATCAGCTGCGTGACGACATTGCCCAGTCGCTGCATGAGCGGGTGTGCTCAATGACGCTGGACAATTTCGTGGTTCGCCCTAAACGACGTTGGGTCGAAATCTATTCCGCTGCAGGCATTTGGAAAGATGCCGGTGAGACTCAACTGCGTGAGTTGGCCGAGCACGTTTCAGGATTGCCGACCACTTTGGCGGAAGAAGACGAAGAGGCTAAGCGCTTCGATCTCCTGCTGCTGCGATTGCAGCTGTGCATTCTCAATGCAGAACCAGGTTTCGTCCGTTTAAGTGAACAGGTGCAAGACTTGGCTCAAGCGCTGCTGGGACAGACCAATATCCCGGCGATTGCGGAACAAGTGCTGATGATCGAAGCAGTGGCGGGGCAGGAGTGGTGGGAGGATGTCACCGTTTCGATGCTGGAACAGGCTCGCCGCAAGTTGCGCAGTTTGATCAAACTGCTGGAAAAAGGGCGTGGCGTTACCGTCTATACCGATTTTGAGGACGAGCTGGGACAGATCGACGAAGTCATTATGCCTTCGATGGTGAACCCGGCGAGTTTCGAGCGTTTCCGTGATAAGGCCCGTGCTTTCTTGCGCGCACACCAGGATCACCTGTCGTTGCAGAAGCTGCGCCGAAATCAACCGCTGACGTCCTTGGATCTAGAGGCTCTTGAGCAAATGCTGGTTGAAAGTGGTGCTGGCGCAGGCGAGATCAATCGTGCGAAAGAACAGACCAGAGGCTTGGGATTGTTCATTCGCTCCCTGGTTGGCCTGGATCGCGATGCCGCCTCTGACGCGCTGTCTGGCTTCCTGGCTGGAAAAGCACTCAACGCCAGCCAGATCGAGTTTGGTAACTTGGTAATCCAGCACCTGACAGAGCACGGCGTTATGAGTGCAGCCCTGCTGTATGAGTCGCCCTTCACCGATATCACGCCAAGTGGTCCGGACGGCTTGTTCGAGCCGAAGCAGGTCGATGAATTGTTTTCGGCATTGAGCAAGATTGAGGCAAGTGCTTTGGTGGCGTGAGTTAGGTAGTAGGTGAAGTTGGAGTGACGCGTCCTACCTCGTCTGGAAAGCTATTTGGCGGTCAGCTTGCCCATGATTTTTGCTTTCCGATCGGTCGCGGGAGGGCGCAGGTAACTGCCATTTCTACCGCGACGATTCAGGCACCGCTATCGGCGCATGTAATCGACAAAGGTACGCCACAAGCCAGTTTGCGAACTTAAGCACCGTAGTTCAGGACTGCAAATGCACCGTATCAATCGAACATCAAAACCTGCGTCAGACTGGGGTCGTAATCCGTATTTCCCAGATGGCTCGCCATGCACATTAGGCCAAACGCCATTGCCTTGTGCTTATTCCAGAGAGTTTCCAGGTTCTCCAGCAGAGGCAACAAGCATTTTTTTCGTAGCGACCGAGTTCATAGTGGTCAGGCTGTGAGCCGATCGTGTCGAAGTAAATTTCAGCCCCCAGCTCTTCCTCTGCATCTGATCGCAAGCAAGCCATTTCATCGTAGGCGTCACGACATTCCTCGCGCTCCTGGGCCATAAACGTTTGGAACTCGGCTTCGTTATCGGAGAACTCCTCCTTTAAGTCATCTGGCACATTTGCCAGGCTCTGTACGAAACGCCCTCGGTAGTCCTGCTTGATTCGTGCAACGAAGTAATCGAAGCGATCGAAGCGATCGAATTTATGGATGGTATTCGATAGCCATCCGGCTTTGACGTTCAACCACCGACCATCGCTGACTTTATCCGCCAGCATATCCAGGTCATCTCCCAGCGGAGTACCGCCGAATACCGTTTTCAGGAAATCGTGCTGCTTGTTGAACTGGTCATAGTGTTTTTCGTAGGCACAATCTATCTCGTTTGCCTGTTTGATCGTCATTGGTAGGGCTCGCTTGGGCTGACTCAGAGAAGCGCAAAGTGCGGGGCTCGAGGTTGTGCTGCCATTACTTTAATTGGAAGGGATCAGGTTAGCTTGAATAGAGTGAGGGATGATGGGTAGGTGCAGTCATCCCTGAATCTTACGAGCGGAGAGATCAACCCTCAAAAAAGTGATTGGCCTCAGCTTTTTTATCTAACCCGACTACTACGCTTTCCGTGATACGGCACGCGGTGGGCGGATTGGATGGCCCCCAGTGCCGGCAGTAATAGCGACCTTCGTTTACCGCCTCACCTTCCTCAGTGAACACTTCGATCACCGCGTTCCAGAGGGACACTTTCGGCGCTTCGCTGGTGGGGTCGAGGCAGAGTAAATGAGTGATCTGCAGCTCATCCTCGTCATCGACCTGAAAGCCTTGGTATCCGATGACGAGAAGCCAGTGTCCCGACTGTCCGCCTTCCCATTGAACACCAACTATGGGGATCTTTCGTTGATCGACCGCTTCGGCGAGGTTGCCTATAGTGGTTTTGCGGCGCGGGGCTACATCCAATACGTCGGTTACCACCCCGGCTCTCTTGAATAACTCGACCAGCCAACTCACGTCGAAATCGTCGGTGCCTTCGGTCACAAGTGCACCAAAGGCCATCAAGTTGTCGCGAAAGCGCCCAAGACGAGTACGGCCGTCGAACGTATCGAGCGACAGCGCCTGCTCGCGAGACATCACCCCGAGCGTGATCAGTGTCATCACGGCGCAGTAGGGCCCACAGGCCCCATCCATTTCACCTTGACGCAGGTGGATAAGGTCGTTGTTGTGGGGGTGGGCGCAGGTCACGGGGCCATGGGGTGAAACGGACAACCATGGGCTGACGAACATTCGATTCATGCGGTGTCATTCCTTTACGCATGGGGCAAGCCACGGCCTGGGAAGTAGCCGTGGCGAAACTGATGCGATGGATCGGCTAGTTGCGGATTTGAAGCACTGTCTGGTAGTTACTGGGCAGGCTCCAGTACTTTGTAGACGCCAGGCGTTACCCGCAGGTATTGGGCCTTGGCGCCATTGCTGACACTGTTTCCACCTGCACCGGTCTTTCCGTCACTGGCTTTGTTGGCGATGGTCGTACCAATCGCCGACTTCATGAAGAACTCGAAACCAATCCGATATTTTTCAACTAGCTCCTTACCCTCGGGGTACATCACCCGGCGACGCTCCGAGGTCAACTCCTGAACCTCAAAGGGATCACTTAGTGCACCATTTCGGGTTTCCAACAGAATTGATTCATACAACGTCATGCTTTCTTCCTTTGAGATGTAGGCGGTCAAAAGTAATCCTGACCGCCGGGATTGATCGTTAACGCGAGAGTGAAACCCGCCCACGGCTAGAAAACGCGAATGGCACCGGCAGCCGTAGGCAGGAAGATCCAGGCCTCTATCACAGGCCTGCCAGATGCCGCCTCAATCGCTTGGGCATACGCGTCAAGTTGGCCTGCATGTTCTTGAGCCAGTCGCTCCCACTGCGCCTCGGGAGATGGATTGGATTTGTGGTCAATCAGTACCCAGCCATCCTTCGTATCCAACAACAGGTCAATCCGTCCATTCAGTATCTGCCCCGAGGTGAGCAACTGTTGCACCGGGTACTCTGCCATGGCTTTGGCATGCGGCCACCGGGACTCGATCCAGGAATGCAACGCAGATAGCTGATTGATGACCTGGCTGGCGCTCACATGCTCATGTACTTCATGGCTCAGCAGCAGGCGCTGCACTTCGTCCAGGACGACGGGACGGGTTGGATCGGTGAACGAGAGGCACAGACTGGCGTGAATCGCGGTCCCCAATGCACTCATATCCGGGCTGCCCTGCAAGGCGATGCGGGTGCCGATTTGGCATTTTTCGCCGGCGCCTGTCACCGATCGGATGACGCTACTGGACGGCTGAAAGCTCAGTTGCATACGCGGCTTGGCAACTACCAGTGGGGCAAGCCAATGCAGATTTTGCACGGCAACTGCGATAGGTTCTGGCGCATTGTCGGCGGTCAGTGTTCGACAGTCAGCCGGCAACGATTTCCCGCTAGGTAAACGTAGAACTTGCTCGCCTGGGGCTGTCATCAACCACGGCGCTTGAACGCAGTCGAGCCACTGCCCGGTTGTTTTTCTGCCGGAACGTGCGATCACCAGCAGATCGCGGGCTCGGGTCATGCTCACGTAAAGCAGGCGTTTTGCTTCTTCAACAGCTTCCTCTCGGCACGTTTTGGCCAGGCTGGTCTGCTCGAACTTCTCGGCCAGTGGGACCTTCTGCTGTTTGCCTAGAGGCCAAGGCCAGTAGCGGATGAAGCGGTCGTGCAATGGTTTGTGCGGATCGAACGCGCTATTGGAGCGCGAAGAAACGGACCATAGGCGGTCGCCAATATCGCGCGCCAAATCCATCAGGATGACCACTGGCCATTCCAGGCCTTTGCTTGCGTGGTGGGTCATCACCTGAACGGCGTCCAAAGCCGGTGTGGCCAATGCATCGTTGTTGGTGCTGGCCGTTTCGCCCAACCAGAGCACCAGCCCGGAGATAGATGCAGCCCCCAGCCCATTTCGGCATAGGTCCTCATATTGCTGCGCCAAGTCGATTATTGCGTCGAGGTTGGCCATGCGCTTTTGAGCCTGTGCTGGCGAGGTCGACCAACTCGTGACGCGCGAGGGTAAGTCACACTCAGCGATTAAGCGCTGCAACGCTTCCACAGGCGTCAGCAATGGAAGGTCCGCGCGCAGCCGCGCCACTGCCGCAACCAAGGGGTGTGCCCGATAATCGTCGACGTCTTGCTCGCGCCACAGCGCTTTTGGATGACCCGCATGCAAATAACGCAGGCGCTCCGCAACCCAGCTCTCCGGCTCTTCTGCCTCAGCCAGCGAAACAATCTGCGCGGTAGCCAGGGTATCGAAGGGATCATTCAAGCGACGCAAGCACGCCAGCGCCAGGGTTGCTTCTGCGGTAGCCAGCAAGCCGGGCTGTGCAGTGGAGCAGGGCATTCCCGCTGCAGCGAGGGCGGCGGCCACTTTGGCGACGTTGCTGTGGGAGTAGCAAAGTACGGTGATATCGCCCAGCTGGACGTCACGGATTTCCTTGCTGGTTTTATCGAATACCTGATGCCGGTTTTTCACCAGTTGGCCAATGCCTTCGGCCAACGCATTCACCTGCTGCTCGGCATTGCTGCCATCGAGTAACCAATTGGCGAAGGCGGGCCCGGGCAGTTGGTCCGCTCGAGTAGGTATCAGCTGAACTTCGTCGGGCGGCAAGCTGCTGGAGAACGCCGGGCCAAACACTTCGTTCGCCAGCTCGACCAGCTCCGGTCGTGAGCGCCACGAGTTACGCAACACCTGTTTCTCACCGCCCATTTCGGGTAACGCGTTGAGGATGGCCTGCATCAATGCACAGTCGCTGCCACGGAAGCCATAAATGGCCTGCTTGATATCGCCTACCCAGTAAACCCGTTTGGCAAAGCGCGAAAGCTTCAGGAAGACTGCCAACTGCATCGGGCTGGTGTCCTGGAACTCGTCAACCATGACCAGATCAAGTTCTTGCTCCAGCACCTGAATCACGGCGGGGTTGTCTAGCAGTTTCAGCAATGCGTGTTCCTGGTCGGCAAAGTCCAGCACGCCGAGCTCAAGTTTGCTCTGGCCGTACACGTGCAATGCGTCGATGGCCAAGGTGAACACCTGTTCCAGATACACCGTGATATCGCGATGCAAGTCCGTGTGTTCTGCGTAGCGCTCTACCGTTTCGGTCAGGCTTGCAACCAATGGCTTGAGCTTGGCTTCCGGGGCCGATTTGGCCAACTTTGCCCAGGCACTCCAGCGCGCGTTGCCTTGCAGCAACTCACGGTGGAAATCCATGAGCAGGGATACATAGTCCGCCGTAAGCTTTATCTTGCTGTTGGCAGCGATCAGTTGTCCAAGCACATCAGGAATGATGCGCAGGAGCTCACCGCTCAAGTCGGTTTTGGTCGCTGAGGGGAAATGCTCAAGCATATCCTCGGCATTGCGGACTGCAAAACCACGGGCCAGATCGAGGTCGATGTCGTTGGTGCGTAGCTGATCTAACAGTCGGCGAAGTTCATCGAGCCAGTTATTGCTCGCATAGTCGCCCTGTTGATGGGTGACTTCCAGGCCCAGACGGCGTGCGATGGCAAGGAAGGTGTCCATGCTTTCGCCATGCAGGACCCGGTCTACTGCCTGATTGAGCAGCACTTTCGCCTGATTCTCTTCCAGCACTCGCTGTTGTGGAGGCATGCCAGCTTCAAATGCGAAGCGCTCCAGCAATTGGCCCCAAACGCTGTTGACGGTGCCTATCCGGGCTTGCCCCATAGAGGTCGCCAAGCCAATCTCACCTTTTTTGAGCAAATGGCTGCGTACTCGCTCGCGAAGTTCGGCTGCCGCTTTTCGTGTGAAGGTGGTGGCAATAACGCCTGCAGGTTGGACCTGCTGACTGAGCAGTTCCTGGTGCAGAATCTCCGTGAGCCGGTGAGTTTTTCCGCTGCCGGCGCCTGCGCTGATAAAAGTGATGTGCGCGTTCTTAGGCATTGTCATTGCTCCCATCCGGCCAGGGCCAGGTAGTCGTTGTAGGCTTCCTTGAGGTATTCCATTGGCATCGCTTTCTCGGGCGGTGTCGAATCCTCGTCCTCTTCAATACTTTCCAGTGCCACTTCAAAGACGCCCGCAGTGATTTGCGCCTGACGCCATTTCCAGGCCTCGGTGAAACTCTGCCAGAGTTCGGGCGTGGTGCTTGGCGGATTGGCGGGCACCCGTTCCGAATCGGCAAATACGCGGTCATCCGGTGTCAGCAGGCGGGCGGACTCCAGGATGAAATACGCCACGGACGGCAACGAATTGGTCTCCTGACGCAGCAACTCGGCATAAATCGCCAGTTGTAAATGGCGGTTCGCCTTGAGTTGTTCGGGATATTTTTTGCCGCCGGCCCACTTCATGTCGACGATGGCTCGATGCCCGTCCTCTGTGGTCAATACCAGGTCGGCAGCACCCGCCAGAGCGCCTCCAGCGAATTGCCCGTCCAACGCCTGCTCTGCGGTTACGACGCGGACATTGGCATTGGCCAAGTGCGCTCGCAACTGGGTCATTGCACGCAACACTCGGTGGCGCAGGGTTGACAGATCGGCACCGCGCCCCTCCATCAACAGCACTGCCCCTTCTTCACGCACCACGCGCGGGAAATGAATCGAGAACCATGTGGCGAAGTCTGCCGCGTCCATGGTCAAACGCGTCGGTTCTGCTGAAAAAGTGTTCAGCTAAACGGTGGGCAAGCGAACCGTTCAGAAGAAAACTGTCGCTCAGACTGAGACTCTTGGATGCCTGAATCTTGGCTCCGTATTGCAGCAGCCATTGGTAAGGGTTGAACAGCAGCAGGTTGAGGCTCGAGAAAGAGGCTTTTTCTGGCAGAGCCAGCGGCATGTCTGCCGGCAGCTTCCACCAGCGTTTGCGCACTGGTAGGGGGGTCGACGGTTGTGGCTGAAATAGGAGGCCGGGCGCAAGCAAAAGGTCCTCCAGCGCATGTATTTTTGGGGGCTGAGCAACCGCTTCGATCATCTGCCAAAGTGGGTGACTTTCCTCGTGCGGTGGCGCTAGCACCAGCGTTAGATTGCGGTTCGCGACCAGCAAAGGCCGTAGCCAGTCTTGGGCCGCTTGAGCCAGCAGCGTTCCACCGTCGGGCAGCGCCACTCCTGCATTTGCGAGTTGCAGCAGTTCCGCTTTGGACCACGGCGAAATGGCAGGCAGTGCCGGCATGGCCAGATTCCACCAGACCACCGTGTCCGAGCTCTCAATGGCGGCCCCCGGGCGGGAAACGGTCGAATGAGCGCCGACCTGGGCGGCCAGTAACGGATTATCCGTGCCACTCGCAGTGGCCTGTTCGATCACCTGCTGCAACTGCCGCGGACGCAACCGCTCGACGCCTTGAAGTTGAAGCGTCTCTAGTGTTTCCAAAGCTGCTTCGCACTGCGCATAACCCGCCCGAGCAGCTAGGCTGTGTGCGGGTTCTTCGTGGCCCAGGCGCGGTTGAAAGAACGCCAGCAAGCGCTGGACACGCACCAGCACTTCGCTCAGCGGCGCGCCTTCATCAACACTGAACGTGGGAGCTTCGAGCCAGTCGCCAATGGATGTCCGAACACGAGGCGCTTCGGCACCGTAGTGTTCTGCGATGCGCTCCAGGACTGCTTCCCATTCGGCTCCGACAATACCCGGCATACTCGATACCTTGGTCGCCAACTGTCGACGGGCAAACAGCCGAATCGGGCATATCGGATGGGTCAGAAACTGTAATAGCGCCGGGTAATTCAGTGGCGCCCAAAGCAACTCCATTGCCAAAGGCAATACCTGCAGGGCCGGCCGCAAATCGCTGCTGCCATTCAGGCCATGGCGAGCTTGGTTTGCACCGACTAAATGACCATCAAGGCAGAAAAACAACCGGGCAGTGGCTCGACTGCGTTCAAGCGCCGTGGTTGATGACAGCCCCAGGCGAGCAAGTTCTACGTTTACCTAGCGGGAAATCGTTGCCGGCTGACTATC
>ENA-OOOY01000012-OOOY01000012.1-human-oral-metagenome-genome-assembly--contig:-NODE-12-length-13600-cov-25.539598_pt1 | contig 13600 bp, 12 predicted proteins | sample MGYA00245295_ERZ501132 | MGnify/ENA primary metagenome ERZ501132 (study PRJEB25959, sample SAMN05335000) | human oral metagenome | host: human-associated | place: USA: California | collected... | reverse complement strand
TATCCTGAGTGCCATTCAATTTATCAGAGTATATTAAATTTTGCAAATCAATGATTTTCCTGTGCCTTACCCCGGTTAATTGATCTAATCATTTGTTTATTTGCGATTAATCAACTTTATGTAAGTTTCCATTTTTTTACAATCTCAGCATTGAATCCGTCTGCCTCTTTTGGATTGGGCACTCCCCTTCCTGTAGAAATCAGATGATACAAACTATTGTTGATATAATTACCCCAGGCATCGGTGCAAACATTGTAACATTCCTCTTCCGGCACCAATCCGTCATGAGTAAACTTTACGGTTGTTTTACCATTATTTTCGGAGATTTCAAAAACCAATTTTGTACCCCGCCATTCATTTTTGTTTTCTGTAAAACTGAACTGATTGTCTAAAACATCATAAACCAGCTTTCTATCCGGAATTTCTCCACTCAATCTAAGTTTCGAAAGGTGAACATCTTTATAATGGTAGAGAAATGTTTCACCTAATTTATCCGTCTCGCCTTCTATTTCTTCAGACCACCAGCCCCTAAAGTTTTTTATAGCATTAAAACATTCGCCGGGTGTTTGGTCGACAGAGAATTCTGTAGTGTAACTCTTATTATCCATATTGTGTGAGATTTTAGGTTTCTATTCTAGATAATCCATATCACTTCATCTGGTTGAGTAAAGTTAGTAAGGAACCTAATTTTATGGTCTTGTCTTATGGCAAGAAATTAACTTTGCCATCTCAAACAGAAATAACAAAATACATATTTCGTTTAAAGTAATAGAAATGCAATAGTAAAAAATTCATTAATTCAACCTTGTCAAGGTTCATTACTAATTTTATATTAACCTTGACAAGGTTTACGAGATACAAAACCTTAAACTTATCAATACTCCCTTACCTGCACCGTCGATACATTTTTTATCTTAGCACCTCTTCCTGTTTTTGTCAACAATCCGGTTTCAGCATTACGTCTGAATACGACAGCATTCCCGCTTCCTGTATTCGCGGTAATTAAAAATTTTCCTGTAGGGTCAATTGTGAATACTCTCGGATGTTTTCCTCCCGTTGGCTGATAGCCTATTGTTTTGAGTGTACCATCTGCCTGAACAGAAAATATGGCAATATTATTTTCTTTACCACGATTTGAAGCATAGAGATAGCGACCATCCGGAGAAATATGAATATCGGAGCTTTCAAAACCTTCTTTATACTGATCTGAATGAGTATTAATTCTCTGCAGATTATTTAACTTTCCTTCTTCATAAGTATAAGCACTTACAGCACCACCCATTTCTTCAATACAATAGGCAAACTTACCATTCGGATGAAATGTAAAATGTCGTGGTCCGCTTCCGGGAACTGTTTTAGTAAAAGGAATTTCTGTTAATGGTTCTTTATTATTCTGATCGAATCGGTAAGCTCTTATTTTATCAGCACCCAAATCAGGCATAAAAACATAGCGATAATCTGATGAAAATACAGTTGAATGGATATGAGCACGATCCTGTCTGCCAGGATTCACACTACCCTCAGAAAATTGAAAATTCTGGACATAAGGTTGTATTATCCCATTTTCTGAAACCGGATATACAGAAGCACTACCTTCCGTATAGTTACCATTAATCAGCCATTTTCCACTTTTATGAACTGTAATATATACCGGATTTTCACCGCCGCTTTTCTGACTGTTGATATAGGTAAGCGTTTTTTTATCCGGATTAAATTCAAAGCTGCTTACACTCCCGGCCTCTTCGGTTTTACTTTCTGTGCATGCAAAAACATATTTTCCGTCCGGCGATAAGGTTAAATAAGACGGATTCAGAATCCCCCTTACACTTGTCACTTTGTAAAGTTTTCCACTATTGGTATTCAGCCGATATACATAAAGACCTTCTGCCTTCTTGTCCCAGTTGAAGGAACCAAAAAATACATAAGTGTCTTGGGAATAAAGATGTACAGATGCAAAAACAACAACAACCAACGCAGCTATCAACTTGAATTTCATATAGTTAAATAGTTTTTAAACAGACCAAAAGTATATTCCTAATTTAATACAAATCAATATATTATTCTTCACATATTAGTGAAAACATTAATATCCGTTGCAGAAAAAATTATTTTCATTGAGTTTTTTATAAAACATTATCTTCGTAACCGGAAACAAAAAACAAACAAGATGAAAAAGATTGTATTCATAATTTCAGCTGCATTTTTACTGAATTCCTGTGTTGTATCTACTGCTGCAAAGGTTGTAAAAGGAGCGGTAAATGTAAGTTACAAAGCGGTAAAAGGAACCGTAAACGGAATTAGTTGGGCAGTAAGCAAAGCAAAAGGAAAGATAGATGAAGACCGCATAGATGGCACCTGGAAAGTTGTGGGTGTATATCGTGGTTCTTTTGAAGACTTTACAAAAGATCAGAATCCGGAAAGCAACTTTACATCTGAATGTACAAACGATAGCTTTGATCAGATTATTTTCAATTCCAGAAAATCAAAATTCAAACCGGTACACTGCAGTTCGGATAAAGAAGAGTGGCAGAAATACGCTATGGAGTTTGGGAAAAATCCTGTAACCAAAGAAAAAGAAAACTATATAGAATACAATTCCAACAATTATATTTCGGTTATTGATGTCAATAACAAAACTATGGTACTGGAAGGAAACCTGATGCCTAAATTAGCTTTCTCAGGAGCAAAACTGTATCTTCTGGAAAAAGTAAAATAGAAATAAATTATACTTAGAAACGACAGTGCAAGTGTTCTTTTGTGCTGTCGTTTTTATTTATATTCTAACAGATTTCCGAATACAACCGGAATTATATTTACTACATTTACATTTCGGAGTTTTTGCCTGTATAATGAAGGATTATAAGTATAAGATATTTACATCTGCTATTGAAGAGAATATCAATAAAGGAATATTAAAACCAGGAGACTGGCTTCCTTCGGTTAGGAATATAAAACAGGAATTTAGCTTGAGTACAAGCTCTGTACAAAGCGGTTATGATTATCTTGTATTCAAGGGTCTCATAATTAACCTTCCTCGCCGTGGCTATAAAGTAGCATACATATCCAAAGCAGATGAACAACATCCTATACCTACTCCTGTTCCCAGAGATCCGGTTTTTCATGAAAATATAACTCTGACCTCTGACATTGGTCGCCATACTGAATTTACGTCACTGAATACAGCTGCTCCCTCAGATCTTTTGATTCCTCAGAAACTCCTGCTGAGCACAATGCAAAAAGTTATTCGTGAGAAAGGAACTGCCTTACTTCGGTATTACCCGGCGAATGGATCGGAACAATTAAGAAACCTACTATCCAGACGGTATGCCCGACATGGCGCCCCGATTAACCCCGATGAAATAGTCATTACAGACGGAGCTCTTCAGGCATTATACATTGCACTGGCTGCTACGACAGAGCCGGGAGATATTGTTGCAGTTGAAAGCCCCTGTGTGTTTTCCGTTCTGGAAGTTATCGCTAATCTTCGGCTAAAAACAATTGAAATTCCGGTAGGTTACAAAAACGGTTTCGATATCGATTATCTTGAAAATACCTGCAGAAAGAATAACATAAAAGCTATTGTACTGACCCCTAATTTTCACAATCCTACAGGTATCTTAATATCTGATGACCGGAAGAAAGAAATACTGATAATTGCTGATCAATACAATATTCCAATTATAGAAAATGATATATATGGCGATCTGCATTTCAGCAATTCCAGGCCTTCCAATATCAAAAATTTTGATACTACAGGCAATGTCATTACTTACTCTTCATTTTCAAAAAGTCTGGCGCCCGGTATCAGGTTAGGTTGGATGTCTGCCGGCAGATTTTTCCCGAAAGCCGAACGTATAAAGTTTTCACTTGGCAGATCTGTGTCTCCGTTTAATCAGGAAGTTATTAATCAGCTTCTCAGCTCTCCCGTTTATGACAGGCATCTCAGATCTTTCCGCTTTCAACTGGAACAGCAGGCCTTAGCCTTGATAAATACCTTTAACCAATATTTGACTGACTCTTATACACCGGTTCCGCAAGGTGGCTATAGTATATGGAGCAGACTTCCTGAAAAGGTTGACATGAAAGAATTTTACAGTTATTGTGAAAAATACCGGCTTCATTTCACTCCCGGAAAAACATTTTCTTTTACCAATATTTATGACCATCATTTCCGGAGTATCTTCTCACAAAGGATAACTGACTCTGATCTTCAATCGATACAAAAGATTGGAGCTTTATTATCCAACTAACTGTACCGATTATTTCACAACATTCTGTACCTTGTACCGAAACAGAACTTCCTCTAATTTTACATCAAAATTTAAAACAAGAATGGATATAGCGGTAAGGTTTACTATAGGTTCCGAGGAAGGAGTTAACCAACTTTTAATGCTTCAGAATGCACAAATAAAAGGACGATATAAAAATGTAGTGGATACTGAACAACTCAATGATTATATTAAAGAACACCTGAATCATCGCAATACAATTAATGAACTAAACGATCTTAGTACTCAGCTACTCATCTTGTTTGTTGAAGATAAACCTGCAGGTTATACTATTATCCGAAACTCTTTTCAGCGGCCAGCAATTCTGGAAGGAAAAAGAGTGATTAACTATACTTCTTTCTATATTTTACCCGAATATGACAATATGGAAACAAGGCAGGCTTTGTGGAAAAAATGCCTTTCCATAGCTCGTACTTTTGATGAAGCTTGCTGGATAGAAACACTGGAGAACGATCCGTTGATTCCGTTTTTTGAAGAATCCGGATTTGCCATACATGAAAAATCGGTTATGGAGCCATTTGGGCAAGCTTCAGTTACTTTGATAAAATACAACCACTAAGCATTTGAACAGACTAAAAACTTAGCCTGTAAGTATATTCCCAACGCAATATTTCTCCAGAATTTTAATCAGGGTGAGCTGTATTTTTACTTCTTCACTTTTTTTAGTGCATCAAGATATTTTTTCTTTACACCATTGTCTTCTTCTTTCTTGGATAAGATTTCGATTTTGGGAAGTAAGGTTTTATTGTAATCCATTTTTAGTTTCAGGATTTCAGCCAGTGCGTAGGCTGTAGCCCATCGAACCACGGTTCCTTTATTTTCAGCATTTTGTAAAAGCCCCGCTATTGCCGGGGCTAATTTGTCAGCAAACTGCTTCGAAATATTCCCGATTACTTTAGCACTCTCCCATTTAACTCTCGGTTCTTCCTCTGCCAAAGTTTTTATAACATAACTTAACAAAGAATCATCCGATGTAATCACAGATTTTTTAGTAGCATATTCTACAGCTTCTATACAGGTTGCCTTATTAGTTGAAGATTGTGTGTCTGCAAATGCCAATAATTCATCTACTGGTAATTCCCGACTAATAAGCCACTCTCCAATTTGTGCAACTTTAGCCTTAGCTTTTATAGATTTGTCCTGAAAAATTTCTTCTAAACTCATATTCTTTGAGGCATTAAAATTACTTTATCATCTGTTTTTATCTTGGGACAATAATACTAAGAAATCTGATATCTGTCTGCAATATTTTCATTGGGCCAAACCAATACAATTATCTGTTTCTTTCATGTATAAAAACACAATGCAATAGATAAATATAAATCAATAATAATTGAAATAATTTAACATAATAAAATTAAATAAAACTAAAATAATTTGACAAAACTATATTAAAAATTTGATTTTTATTATTTTTTTAATATTTTTATAAATAATTATTTCTAAAACTACACTAAGATGAACACAAATCACAAAAAAAGTATGGCCCTGGGGGTCGTATGCTTTCTCGCCGGAAACCTCTGTATCTACGCACAGGAAAAGGACACCTTGAAAAGCAAGACAATTGAGGAAGTAAAAATTACAATTGGCTCCCGAAACAAAGCCAGAGTTGCTACTGACACACCTGTTCCTATTGATGTTATTAATATTGGCCAGCAATCAGTTTTAAGTCCGCAAACAGATCTAACACAGATTCTGAATTATGCAGCACCCTCCTTCACTTCCAATTCTTCCACAGTTGCTGACGGAACAGATCACATCGACCCGGCTCAACTCAGAGGTTTAGGACCAGACCAGGTATTAGTATTATTAAATGGCAAAAGGCGGCATACCTCATCACTGGTGAACATCAACGGCACTCCCGGAAGAGGCTCTGTTGGCACAGACCTTAATGCCATTCCTTCTTTTGCTATTGAAAGAGTTGAAGTACTGAGAGACGGTGCATCTGCACAATATGGCTCCGATGCAATTGCCGGAGTTATTAATGTGGTGATGAAGAAAAATACAAATCAATTTACAGCAGCTATTACCGCTGGCGCATTCAATTCCAAAGGATCTAATGACCACCAGAAAGGATGGGATGGAGATAAATACCAGCTAGACCTGAACTATGGAACAAAAATAGGTTCTAATGGCTTTATCAACTTTACAGGATCATTAATGAGCCGAGGCGATACCAGAAGGGCTAATGCTGCTACCGGAACTATTTTCAATGCCTATAATGCTATTGAACAAAGAGCTTTGCAAAATGGAGTAAATATCAATTCTCTGTTTTCAAATATCAGCAATACACCAAATTCCCAGCGTATTATTGATTACATACACCAGTATGCCGGAAATGTAGGTTATTTCACAAGCGCGCAACAATCGGCTATTCAATCGGCTAATACTATATCAGCATTACAATCAGCTCTTAATTTTGATGTTACCGAAAACGAACTGGCCTACAGAGGACTTACAAGAAATGACTTCAATATGCGAATCGGTCAGTCTAAACTGAAAAGCGGTCAGTTATTCGTCAATTCCGAATTCGACATTACTTCCGGTATAAGAGGTTATGCATTCGGGGGTTATTCATATAGAGACGGGAATGCAGCCGGTTTCTTCAGAAGACCTAACCAAAGCCGGACTCTTACTTCTGTTTTTCCCAACGGATTCTTGCCAGAGATTGCATCCGCAGTTACCGACATCTCTTTTGCTGCGGGATTTAAAGGAAAAATAGGCAAAGTAAACTATGATATAAGCAATACTTTTGGACAAAACACATTTGATTATACGATTAAAAACACTACCAATTCTACAATGTCCTTCTCAGATAAAACAGAGTTTAAAGCCGGATCATTAGGTTTCTCCCAGAACACGATTAATGCTGATTTTGATACCAAGTTCAATTGGCTGAATGGTTTTAATCTCGCATTTGGTGCAGAAGCCCGTTTTGAAAATTTTAAAATAACTCAGGGTGAGGAATCTTCATGGGCCAGTTATGATATCAATGGAAATCTGGTAACACCTAAAACTGATACCTCCTTAAAACCAACAGATTTTTACGGCAGCAGCAGACCTGGTGGTGCACAGGTATTTCCTGGATTTCGTCCGGAAAACGCTTTGAATAAAAGCAGACAATCAGTCGCCGCTTATATAGACTCAGAATTGGATATTACTGACAAATGGTTATTAAGTGCTGCTCTAAGATTCGAAAATTATTCGGACTTCGGCTCTACCTTTAATTATAAAATTGCAACACGTTACAAAATAACAAATAATCTGAACTTCAGAGCAGCTCATTCTACCGGATTCCGTGCACCTTCCTTACAACAGATTTATTTTAACTCTACTTCTACTCAGTTTGTTGGTGGTGTACCTTATGAAGTGGGAACTTACATAAAGTTGATTAATCGCAAATAAACAAATGATTAGATCAATTAACCGGGGTAAGGCACAGGAAAATCATTGATTTGCAAAATTTAATATACTCTGATAAATTGAATGGCACTCAGGATAATTTTGCGAAGCAATTCGTGCATAAAAACATAAGAGTATAAAAATAATTGTGCCTTGATGTTAGAAAATATCGCTAAGTGTTTTTGTCATATGTTTCCTCTATCCATAAGTTAAGAAAATTCAGAATTAATGTCTTAATCAGCTTAATAGCTTAATACAAAAAAATCACACAAGTTGCTATGTAATCCCTTTATGGATAAGAAGCTTATACGTCTTGTGGTATATTATAAAAATAAGTTACTTACACCTTATTTCCTGTAATACCGCTGAACTTATTCCCCAGTTTGTCTTTATAAAAGTCACCTTCTTTTTTAAAGCTTGGTGCATCTACTTCTTTTAGAAGTTCGTTTTTATAATAGGCATTTTTTGCATCTTTCCCGAAATTATTATCCATGAGTATAAATGACTTTACATCCGCACTCGGAATGACTTCCTCATCATAATAAACATTGTTCTTATCTTTTGAATATGGATTGTCTGCATATGCACTATTTTTTTATCAATAGGAAATAGCTGAAAGGAATTGACATCAACTTGATCATATTTAAATTTTTTGCCTCTGGATAATATGGTGCTATTGTTTATACCAATAATATCCTGATTAATGACTCTGATCTTGTCGATCTTATCAAACGAACTGGTCACGACACCTGAGTCTTGTCGAAATGGTGGAAAGTATATAGTGTTCCCAATTCTTATATATTGTTTGTTTATAGCTTCAACATTTCCGTGATTAGGCAGAATTGACTTAAACTTTCCGATATTAGGAGAGACATAAACAGAGTCTTTATCTTTCAGGAAATAATCATTGATGAATGCAAAAGTATTCCGGTCGGCGTTTATTATGCGATCGGCATAGAAGTAATGATCTTTATCTCTGGCCCAGTTTATATGGTCTTTTACCAGTTCATATGTTTTGGGATCTGCCCCTTTAATAATACCAAAGCCGAGAGTCTGATCAATATAATAAACGTGAAGACGATCTTTCGGAATCTCATTGTCAACATAAAAGGAGTTTCTGTCAACCAGCTTTTGAGTCATATTACGAAAGTATACCGAATCTTTGTCTTTGGCTATGTCTTCTGCCAGAACTTCAAATGATTTTGGATCAGCATAATCCATATGTGCGGTTCCTACACCAAACCAGCTGCCACCCTGACAATAAACTATTTTTCTTTTGGAGTCGATAAAGTAAGAACCCGATTTCTGTTTATCAACTGGCTTACCCACAAAATATTCTTTACAAGAGATACAAAAACTCATTAGAACAAAGGCCAGAAAGAAGGTGTATTTTTTCATTTGTATATTGTTTGTCAACCAACAGAACAACTAATATACGCATTATCTGGTATTTGAAGTGCTGAAATTTTATATCTACCCAGTGATCTGTTTTGTACTTTTGCACAGCATAAAACGATCAGACACTTTTACTTAAAAACATGGACAACAGATTTTCCGATAACAATCAGGTTGGAGTAGTTTCTACATTTTCTGAATTGGTAAATACCGATTTTCAGGGACATACCAATGCGCTTTGCTGGCACAGAAATTTAGACGGAGATTTTAAAGAGATTGTAACTCAGCTTCAGTTAAAAGAGAATATTACAGAAGTTTCCATTGAAGATCTTTTAGCATTGCAATTATCAGAAAAGGGGAGTGCTGCCAGAGAAATTATACTCAATGATTTGCAATTATTAACCGATTTTGGAGCGTCGCCTTCACTTAATTTGCTGAAACGCTATGAACGTGATGATGAGTTCGATTTTATTTCGACCGATGTCTATTCCTGGCATGTAGATCGCTCACCTGTGGGTACAGATACTTTTTTATGCACTTACTATGGTGCCGCTAGCGATATTATTCCAAATAATCAGGTGGTGCAAAAGATTCTGATTCCGGAAGTTCGTGAAAAGCTGAAAGAGTTACACGATGGACCAGAATCAGAATTTGAAGATTTTTTAAAGGAAAATTATTTTGATCTGCACTATAAGGCTAAACCAAATGCCGAGCCTGTTAATTTAGGATTGGGGCATCTTTGGAGATTGGCGGTAGATCATCCGGATCAACATGTTTTGCCATGTGTGCACAGGGCTCCTGTGGAAAATAATGAATATCGGTTGTTGTTGATTTGCTAAATGATTATGTGATCTGTACTGATACCTGCCTGTCACAACTCCGCAAAGGCTTCAGTTACAATTCCGTATTGTTTTATAACAATTAATTTTCCATATAATCAACTGCGTATTTTACCCAGTCCGAAATGCTTGTATCAAGATAAATATCAGGCTGAACACCAATGTTATCAATCGGATAATCTGGTAATCGGAATGAACGGTACGTTGGCATCAGGAGTTTGTAATTATCACATCCATATTCGAAAAACATAGCATTGGCATAATCCAGAACCCCAGAGGATGGTATCCCCATAATCTTAACTTTCTTGCTTTGCTTTGCTCTTAAAAGAAAATTCTCTGCCGCACTCCCTGTATGATTATTTGCCAGTACTACAATCTGCGAAGGACTTTTTGGAGCATAATTTATGTTTTCTATATTGACTTTCTTATCACTGAAGTTTACATATTTGCCTAAATTCTCTTTTAATAGAACAATTCTCTTTCTTAGATCATTGATCTCATCTTTGTTCTTGATAGAATCCTTTTCAAGTCCCTGTAAATATTTTTGAGAATTGCGAATGAAGTTTTCTGAAGACAAATACTCTGCACCAACAGATCTTATAGGATTTGTGCTGATGTAGGGTAGTATAGCACTATAAGCGTTATCCGTGCCACCACCATTGTCTCTTACATCTATAATCATAAATTCTGAATTTTCGATAAGTTTTTTATTCTTTTCCAACATTGCTTTGATAACATCCAAAAATATGTAGCTGAAGGATTGTAGTTTTATCAGAGTTGTTCTGGGTGTAAGCTTTTTCACGTAAAAACCATTAATATCATTGATCTTATCTTTTATCTCTTCCTGGTTTAAAGTAGCAGCAGGTAATTGTTTTGTAAAAGAAAACCTTGAGGTATCAAAAAATAAAATACTAGAGTCATAGATCTTATATTTTCCTTTTTGTACAGAGCGGTCCTGCGTGTAATATTCATAAGTTCCGTCTGCAAATAATCTGAACTTAATCTCGTTAGGTTTCCAGTACTTAGGATCTGCTTTGATGATGAAACCAATATATTCATTCTGATTTACCTTTTTTACGCCAATCTCATAATTGTCATCTTTCCAGATACCTTCAAATTGATTAGGTTTCGTAACAATATCTTTTTTGAATCTTTTCAGGTCTATATTTGCTGGTTTTGAAGTTTTTGTTTCAGTGTTTTTTGAAATGGTGTTCTGTTGAGATAGATATTCATTAGGTAAAACCCAGATATGCCTGTCTTTGAAAAATCCTGTATAGGCTTTCAAAATATCCAGACATTCGGAAGGATTTTTATTTTCCAGAGCTAATTTTGTTGTACTTTCTTTAACGCTGTTGTAAAGTAATTTGTCCTTTGTTTTAATGTCGAAGCCTGGATATTCGCTTTCGATTTTAAGAATTATTTTCTGTAGGGCATCATTGCAGTTGCATTGTGTTTGCGCATTTACATAGCCAAAAACAGATAAGAGAAGGAATAGTAAAACGATTTGAATTTTCATTTAATTTTTTTAGCAAAAGAAATGAATTCCGGATTTCTAAAATTGTAAAAATCATTCAATTTTAATTTTTGTTGTAGATCCAGGTCAGGTCTTTTTGGTTCACAGAAATCTCATTTTTCAAATGCTTTGGGGATAATCCTGTGAATTTTTTTAAATCATTAATGAAATGAGCCTGATCATAATATTGATTTTGGTATGCAACCGCTGTCAGTGAATGATTTGGGTTTAGCAAATCCTGAAGAACATTTCTGAAGCGCAATGTTTTAAGATATGATTTTGGATTTTGGCCCATATTATCCTTGAATAAACGAAATAATGTTGTTTCACTTATTTCTAAATCTTTAGAAAGTGTGTCGAGAGTCAGATTCGGATTGTTGTTAATCATCAGCATGGCCTGTTTCATTCTTTCCGGAATCTCATTTTTCAGGTTTTTAAGTAGCAGAATTTCCAGCTCATCAGCTCTTTCATTGAAATTGTCATTATCGAATATTTTGTTCAGGATGCTTTTATCCTGTGAAAAAATCTCTTCAAATACAGCATTGGAATTCATCAGGTTTTCATAAGATTCTTTTGTGAAAGCTCTTATTGCAGAAGGCTGAAATATGATACAAATCTGATCGAGAGAGGAGTCTATCTGTACATTAAAAGGCATTTTGTGAAATCCATACAAACAGCTTGTATAATTGTGTCCTTCGGAAATATTGCATAGATTAATGTCGCTCTTATTGATATAAGTGATCTTGTTTTTCTTGTAAATCGCCAGACACAGATTACTGTTTGGAAAGGTGGTGTAATTTAAAAAATGTTCATCACACTTGTTGAAGAATAAAAAGTATTGTATATATTTTCTGAGAATCTCATTTTTAGGTTTTATAATAACTGACTGCATGATTAGCTAATACTTTAAAAGTGATAATAGCAAAGAAAATTATCATTAAAAGATATTAGTAAAAATAATAAAAAAATTAAATGAAGAAACTTTTAAAATCAAAATAATAGTGGGCTTCGGGGTGTCTCATAATTGATTTTTTATTTTTTAAATTTAATTACAATACTTTCAATGAATAAAATAAATCACAAATTTTATTTTAAGGGAAAATATATATGTATTTGCTTTTTTTGAATAACTTAGCGAAACAGCTAATCATAAAATATGTCAATCATTATTTATGATAGTTATAAAGGCTATTATTGCACACCAATAGAACTTAAAAACCAGCCTAAGGAATTTTATGACAAATCACTCAATATTAAAATTCAGAAACATGCTAAAATATGCATTCTTATTTTGTGCTTTTATAGCATTATCGGGACAAAATGCCCGTTTTGTTTATAAACATTCTTACTTGAAAGACTCATTGAAGCCGGATGCTAAAACAGAAGATGTTACTTATCTGGATGTCTCACCAAAAGGATCTTTCTACTACAAATACGAAGAATATAAACGTGATTCTGTATTGCAGAAAATGAGAAAGAGCAATATGCTGATATCTCAGAAAACACATTATAAAACTTTTATTGAAAAGCAATATGCGAACCCAACAACCGATATGTATACGGATCTAGTAGGTGGATATTATAAAATAAAAGAGGAAAGGCCTCTGAAATGGAAGGTGCTTCAGGAGAAGTCGGTTTATGAAGGTTACAATGTTCAAAAAGCTTCCACCGTTTTTGCGGGACGCAAATGGACAGCATGGTTTACGAATGAAATACCAATTTCAGATGGACCTTATAAGTTTTCCGGATTGCCGGGATTGATTCTGAAAATCTCTGATGACAAACAACAGCATAAAATGGAGTTGGTAAAGACCTCTGATGTTTTTATTATGACCAGCTTCGATTTTACCAATTCGTACAATTATTCGTATGTATCCGGTTATACAAACTATTACAACTATTGGGGTTACGCAGGTTCCACAACCAATTACGGTACCGGCAGATCATCTTATACAGATAAAGCCAATATTGAAAAACGGATTACTATTGATAAGGATGGTGAAAAGAAAGAAGTGAATTTAAAGGAAATGTAGTCAAAATAATAAGAATTTATGATTATAGATGTAAGAGACAATGGTGGTGGCACGGATAACGCTTATAGTGCTATACTACCCTACATCAGCACAAATCCTATAAGATCTGTTGGTGCAGAGTATTTGATC
>ENA-OOOY01000011-OOOY01000011.1-human-oral-metagenome-genome-assembly--contig:-NODE-11-length-14565-cov-7.442790_pt1 | contig 14565 bp, 15 predicted proteins | sample MGYA00245295_ERZ501132 | MGnify/ENA primary metagenome ERZ501132 (study PRJEB25959, sample SAMN05335000) | human oral metagenome | host: human-associated | place: USA: California | collected 2014-03-28... | reverse complement strand
TTTTTTGTGTCTGAAGCAGAAGATCCTTTGGGAAAATTCCTACAAAAACTCAGCATTTTCCACGCTAATCCTAGAGGTCAATCCTCGAAAATGGGCGTATTCCTTTGTAGCCGAGTGAACCAAAATGCCTAGCCTGCCACTTCGTGTCCTGGTGCTTGAAGACCACCTGTTCCAGCGCTCCGTAGCGGTCAGCTTGCTGAAACAATTGGGCTGCGCCGAGGTACTGGAGGCCGGCAATGGTGTGGAAGCATTGACCCTCTTGCAAGCGGTTGGCTCTGTAGATGTAGTGTTGTGCGACCTGCAAATGGAAGGTATGGATGGCCTTGAGTTCATTCAGCGTGCTGGTACCGCCGGGCAACTGGGCGCCGTCTTGATCAGCAGTTGCATGCCAAGTGATGTGCGTCGCGCAGTGAGGCAGATGGGCTCACTGTTGGGGCTGAATATGCTCGGTGATGTTGCCAAGCCTTTGCACGCAGATATTTTGCGTCAGTTTCTAGAGGCGTATCTGAGCGGGCGGCGGTCCGCGCAGTCCATCCCGGCGTGTGTAGAGGAGGCGAGCGAAGAGCAGGTACGACATGCTTTTATCGATCAGCAACTGGAGCCCTATTATCAACCCAAATTCGATTTGCGGACCGGCGAGGTATTGGGGGTGGAAGTCCTAGCGCGCTGGAATCACCCCACCAAGGGCCTGCTCGCGCCCGCTGTGTTTCTGTCGACGGTTGAGCGTTGTGGCTTGATCGATGAACTGCTGTTCAGCCTGATGCGTCAGGCGCTGAGCTTGCAGTGGCAGATCAGGAGCCAGGGCGCGGCTCTGGACCTTGCGTTCAACCTTCAAGCGAGCCAACTTGCCAGTGTTGAGCTGACGTCGCAGATCAAGCGGATATTGGCGTCAAACCAGACTCCGGGCTCAAGCTTAACCTTCGAATTGACCGAGAGCGGATTACTCGAAGTACCGGCGATGTGCCTGGAAAACCTGATACGGCTGCGCATGATGGGGTGTCGCTTGTCGATCGATGATTTCGGTGCAGGCTTTTCCTCGTTGCAGCGCCTGTGTCAGTTACCGTTTAACGAAATCAAGCTCGACGCTGAGTTCGTCCGTGGCCTCAATGATGAGCCCCGTTGCCGAGCTGTGATCGGGAGCACCCTAGCCTTGGGGAGCACCCTGGGCATGTCCGTGGTAGTCGAGGGCATTGAAACCGCCGAGCAACATCGAGAGCTTTTGGAGCTTGGCTGCACCCAGGGTCAGGGTTACTGGCACGCCCGGCCAATGGACGGCGCCGACCTGCTACGTTGGCTACAGCGAACGGCGCAGGTCGCTAGGAGCCTCCCATGACCAATAAAGCCTTGCGTATCATGATTGCCGATCCGCAACACTTTCAACGTTTGCGGTTGGAGCGAGACTTCAACTACCAGGGCTACTACGCCATAGCACCTGTATCGAGCTTGGAAGAAATGCTAAATCTACTGGAGTACGGCGACAGCGTTTTCGACTTGGTAATGATAAATGCTAGCTTGGCGACAAGCTTTCGATTCAATCTGTTGGCGTTTTGTATGGACCATCCCTTGATCCGGCAAGCCTTTATCTACGACGTGCCGGAGCGGCGAATTTGGCTTTCACCACGGCGCCACGACGCGGCACAACATTGGTCACGCCTTCGGCGATGTCGACGTTGGTGTCCAGCTCGCTGGTGTCCACTGTCACGCGGTTCTTGCGGTACGGCGTGACATACGGCACCAAGGCGTAGCCCTGCTTGTTGGTGAGGATGCCCGGAGCGTTCTGCACGCCAACATTCGGGGTATCCTTGACCTCCACCAGGGCCACGGTTTCGCCCAGGGTCTGGCCGAACTCAATGCCTTCGCTGTGGGCCAGTACCGAACCCGAGGCGCTGATCGAAGCTTGCTTGTAACCTTGGCCAACACTCACGCCGGCGCCCAACTGAGCAAACGGTGCGCGGTAGCCGATCAGGGCCGAGCCATTGTTACCGGTGTTTTCCACGCGGTTGGCGTCGACGTTGTACGTCATCTCGCCATTGCGACCGCTGATGCCGGCACGCTGATCAAGGCTGCCATCGTTGTTGCGGGTGACGCTGAACGTACCGGTGCTGCGGGTCTGGCCGAGAGGCATCGATACGGTGAACACCACCTGATTGCTCTGGCCATAGTTGTCGGTCAGGGTCTTGCTGGCGTAGACGCCGTAGGTCACACCCTTGACCTGAGTGTTGAAGCCCAGTTGCATCTGTTTGTCTACACGGGACGAGCCCCAATAGTTCTGCTGGCTCACGTTTAGGTACAGCGAGCCGTAGCTGTCCAGTGCCTGGTTGAGGCTTGCCTCGACCTTGCTGCGCTTGGAGATGTTGGCGTAGTCGTTGGGCTGTTGCAGGCTTACCGCTTCGGAGAAGTCACGGTAGCCTTCAGTGGAGTAGCGATAGCCGGCGAACCGCACCGATGTGCCGGTCTCAAAAGCCTTGCCGTAACGCACGCTGACGCTCTGGCCTTTCTCGCTGCCCGCCTTGGCCGACCGCGCGTTGGGAATGTCGGTCTGAGCCTGAGTCACGTCCACAGATACCGCGCCGAGGCTGCCCAGGCTCTTGCCGACACCCACCACACCGGCACGATAAAAATCTGCGCCGAGGGCGCCTCCGTAAAGGGTCAGATCGAATGGCAAACCGTAGGCCAGCGACGCCTGGACAAACGCGGGGTGTTCACCGCCCTGTGCGGCATTGTATTGACCAGCGGTGAAGCTGTAGCGCCAGGTTTTTTCCCGAAGCATGTTGGCCAGAGTCGCATAAGGCTGGGTGAAGCGACGCTCACGGCCATCGGCTTCGGTGATGATCACTTCCAGGTCGCCACTGCCGGAGGCCGAGTTCAAATCGTCGATCTCAAAGGCACCGGGCGCCACGTAGGTGGTATACAGCGAATACCCGTTCTGACGCACTTCCACCTTGGCCTGGGTTTCGGCAATACCGCGAATGATCGGCGCATAACCCTGCATCGAGTCGGGCAACATGCCCATGTCCGAAGCCACTTGCATACCGCGAAAAGGCACGCTGTCGAACACATCGCCAGGCGTGAAGCTTTCACCGACGGTCAGGGTGCCCTTGATGGCAGTCAGGTCGCGCTGGGCGTAGGTGTTGCTGCGCTGCCAGTCGCGGCCGCCTTGGTCATCCTGGCGGAACGAGGAGCTGGAGCGAAAACGCCAGTCGCCATAGTTAAAACCGCCGGTGGCATACAGGTTGTACTGGTGGCCGCTGCCCCGGGCATCGCTGCTGGTTTGCGCAGCCGAGAACTGATAATTGAGCATTGCGGCATTGATCCCGCGGTCCCATTCCTGCGGATCCACATAGCCGGCGGCATCGCGGCGCAAGGCGATCTGGGGCACGCTGATATCCAAGACCAAGCGGCTCGCATCGAAACTTACCGAGGCTCCGTCAATCAGGCTTTCCAGGTTGACGCATTCCGGCAGGATTTCACCTGGGGTGACGAAGCCATCAAGCTTGATCCCAAGTTCCTTGAGGAAGTCTTCAGACAGGCAAGCCTTCACGTCACCACTATCGGCGTCCTTGGCAAAGGTCATGTCGCGGCGGCCAAAGAAGCTCTGGTTCAGGCGCACCGCCACCGGGTAAGTGCCGGGGCCGATGCTGCCACTGTTGGCGATCGCGTCCAGGTCGAGGTTAGGGCCGGCACTGGTGCCGCCAAACGACTGCATGAAGCTGGAATCAAACTTCGCAGGCTCCCCCGCTTGCGCCAGGCTGCCGACAAACGCGGCCAGGACAGCAACGCACAGCGGCAAAGGTGCAAAAGGCACGTTTGAATGGCTGATACTCGGGATATGGATTCGCATGGCAATACTCAATACGAGCCCGTCGCACCACACAGGCGGCACGCGGTTTCGTTCGCAGGTAAAAGGGATGGAGCGTGTTAGCGGGGGCTGCCCAGCGGGGCTTTTTGTGGGTCGTGTAGCCGCCGTAATCGTTGATGGCGCTGAACTCGACCTCACCGCTGGTGCCGGTAAAACCCGGTAGCGAATAACGCTGGCTGCTCATTGGCGCGACCATCGTCGGCTCGTTGACCTCGACCGAGCGGCCACTGGCGTTGACCTTCACGCCGATAAACGACACATGGAACGCCGACGGGTTATTGACCACCAGCACCGGCTTGCCCTGCGTCTGCACCAGGCTCCACTGCAACTTCGGCAGCGTGTCCAGTACCGAACCCTTGAGGCCGACAGGGCGATAAAACAGCTTAATCCTGGTGCGCATAGCAATCTTCAGGGTGTTCTCGTCGCCGGCACTCGCCACCGGGATTTCCTGGGCGTTGAAATAAAATACCGACTCGCGATCCGCCGGCAGGTTGCCCGGCACCTTCTGGATGCGCACTACTTGCTCTTTACGTGGGTCGAGGCGAAACAGCGGCGGGGTCGCCACAAACGGCGTCGGGGTGCTGTTGTCATCTGCCTCGGTGTTAACCCAGGTTTGCACGGCATACGGCTGGGAGGTGGTGTTGCTCACCGTGATGGCGGCGTCACGCTTGCTGCCATCGAACACTACCCGTGTACCGCCGAGCATGATGCCGGCCTGGCTGACGCTGCTGAGCAAGCTCGCACCAACCAGCAGTGCCGCCAGGGACAGAGTTTTGAAGGGAAAGGCTTTCATGTCGATCATCCTCTTGCCGTTGGGATGGCAGCCGGAGCGCGTTGACCCGGCTGTGCATCGAGGGGCTTACTGGTAGTCGATGGTGAACGCTGCCTTGGCGTTGGCCGGACCCGCAGTGGAAGCACCGGTAGCGATGTAGTTGGCGGTGAAACGCAGTGGCTGGGTCAGGTCGGCGTAGGGCGAGGAATCCAGGCCCAGTTGCACGTCCTTGCCTTGGGCGTCCTTGATCTGTACCGCGACGTTGGTGGCTGCGCCGGCGTCCGGGGCTATGCCAACCCATTGACCACTGGCACCAGCGTTGCCGCTCAGGGACAGGAACTTGACCACGGCTTTCTTGCCGGCAACGGTGCAGCCAGGGGCCGACGTGTCGATGGTCAGGCTAAAGGCGCCGCCGCCTGCGATGTCGCCTATTTTTGCCAGGGAGGTGGCAGGTACGTTACCCAGGCTCACATCACCGGCGCCGGCCGAACCGTTCAGGTCGCTGACCACTACCGGGCAGGTGTTATCGGTGACGCTACCGATGAAATTGATTTCGCCATCGGCGGCCATCGCGGCTTGGGAACCTGCGGCGAGGACTACAGCGGCAACCAGACTTTTCAGAGCAAACTTGTTCATAACGGTATCCAGATAATAAGTGGTAGGGAGTCGGCCCGCTGGGGCCTTGACCTCATGTTGGTAGCGCTGCCGGTGGCAGGTTTTTCGCTTCAACGGGTTCATTATCGGAATTGGAGGAAGGACTAAATGTAGGAAGCAGCTATTCGATTTGTAGGAAATTTCCCAGTGATTTTTCCAGCCTTCGGCGGCGTTTCCAGGTGCAGGAAACGCGCTGAACGCGACGTCGTGAAGGGCTAGTAGTAATTGATGGTGAAGGTCGCGGTGGCATTCGCCGGGCCGGCGGTGATGCTGTCTGCGGTCTGGATGTAGCGGGCTTTGAGCGGAATGCTGTAGCTGGCGCCTTCTTGAGTAAGAGGGGTGATACCGCTGGCATGCAACGTAGCTAATGACAACGGAGAACCACGGCTATCAGCAACTTGCAGGCCTACCCCTGTGGCTGCGGGCGAGTTGCCTTGAGCACTGGGGTTAAGGCTTAAGATGCCCAGGGATGGGTTGATAGCGGCCAGAGTCGGATCAATACGTACTTGCAGAGTGTTGTTCTTACGTGAGCCAAGATTGCTGCTGGAGCCATCGTCCGCCCAACGCGGTCCGGTATCCTGATAATAGCCATTGAATGCAGGACAGTTGTTCAGTGCGATATTGAAATCCTTCCACTGAGTGAAGGTGTTCTTGCCGGAAAACTCGTTGGTCAGATGCGTGCCCATTGGTACGTTTACGTCCGGGGTTAAACAGGTACGCGAGACGATGTTGATGCTTCCGGAATAGTTGACCCTCATAACCTCAAGACTGTTGCTGGAGATCCAGTTCTGCGAAACCGTCGGCAGCGAGGCTCCCTGGATAGTGCCCGCTGTGACCTCACCGATTTTTATGAACGAAAGATCAAATGTCAGCGTGTTTGAAATGGTCCACACACACTCAACTTCATTGTTGCCACAATTACCAATGCTGGTTGAGGTGGGCATAGCATTGCCGGCGTACCAGACAACGACGCCAATGCCCTTGACCCCGGACTCATAAACCTTGCCCCCGTAAGGAACACCCACCCAACTGGACAAAGGCATAGGTGTGACAGACGGCCAACGCCTGGTCTCGATGTTGTAAATCCCAGGTGAGCAGCCGAACCTGACGGGTGAAACTTGCGTGAACGTTTGTCGATAGATCTCCGCACCTAACGGTACATCCCTGCCGACAGTAAGATTGCCGCCCAAAAGCGGTTGAGTGCGAATCATCGGGGCCGTATCGCTGTAAAAGTTGCAATCCGCCATAGCCATCCCTGTCACCAACGACAGCCCTATCACGGTCACACCGGCTTTCAGCCCCCTTATCCACTTCATTATCTGCTCTCCCGTGCGTTGCTCACTGAGGCAACGCGACTATCCAATTGATCGACCGCACACACCGCATCCACTTGGCGCAATGTCTTGCCGTCACTTTTCCCCGCAGGCAATGGCAACGAGCATTGCTGCCCCGCTTGCGTGCCCCAACTGATCAACAACCGCCGGGCATCTTCCTTCACCCGGGCATAGAGCTGACCGCCCTGGCCGACCACGCCCACCGATACGCCTCGGTCATCCACAACACTGGCGCCAAACGGTAGCGGGCTACCATCAGCCAGGGTCACGTTAAGCAGCAGGGCCTGACCATTACTGGTGCCGTACTTGAGCGCCACCACGGCACCGGCCCGAGGCGCGACTTGCTGGCTGGTTTCAGTCAATTCAACGTCCAGGGACGTGCCCAGCGGATCGATGGCTACCTCGTTCAATTCATAAGGACGCAGGTACGGCACCACGGCATTGCCGCGACCGTCGAGGCGCAAGCCAGGGAAGCCCACCACTTGCACCCTCAGCCCCCTTCGCACTGACCACCGCCATGGTTTCACCGCGATAAGGGGTAAAGGTCACTCCGCTGGGGTGTGCCACGACACTGCCGCTGGCATTCAGGGACAGGCTGTTATAACCATCACCCTGGCTAACGGTGGCGCCGACAATGGCTTTAGGGCCGGTATACTGGCCGTTGACCGAGGTATTGTTGGTGCGGCTGGCGCCTTCATGGCTGCCGGTCAGGCTGTAGTTGTACTGGCGGTCTTCACCGGCCGTGCCGCTTAAAGTCGTTTGTTCGCTGTAGCTGCCGTGGGTATCACGCAGTACACGACCCGACAATTGCGGCGAGTTGACCGAACCGCCGAACTCCAGTGGCATGCTAACGGTGAGCAGCAAGCTGTTGTCCATCTCGCCCAGGCCAATGCGGCTGCGGTTGGCACTGATGCCATAGCTGACCTGCCGTACCTGTTTGTTGTAGCTGAACTGGTACTGCACGTCCCGTCCCGGCTGGTTCCAATAGTTCTGGGTAAAACCACTGAACGCCACCTGGCCCCAGGGCCCCAGACTCTGGTTGGCCGTCAGGGTCAATCGGCTACGCGGGCGCCCGTAAAGGCTGGTGTCCAGGCCGTTGCGCTCGGCATCCAGCAACTGCATCGCGTTGCTGAAATCCAGGTAGTTCTCGGTGGAAAACCGCGTCGCCGCCACGGCAAAGTTACTTCCGGTACTGAGGATGTTTTTGCTGTAACTCATGCGCACACTCTGCCCGCTGGCCTTGCCGCTCTTGAGGTCGGTCTGGGCCTGGGTCAAGTCGATCCCCATGGCACCAATCGGCGTACTGAACGCCAGGCCGCCAAGCAGCGCGCGGTAATCATCACTGCCCTGAACACCGCCATATCCGGTGAAGATATTGCTCAGACCCAGTTGGTAGGTACCTTGCACCAGCTTGGCCTGGCGCTCGATGTAGTTATTGCGGGTTTCACCTGCAGTAACGTTGAAACGCGAAGTGCCGGGGCGAAGCAACTGTGCGGTGGACGCGTAAGGCACTATGAAGCGTTGCTCGCTGCCGTCAGCCTCATAGACGGTCACTTCCAGGTCGCCGCCGTAGCCGGTGGAATACAAGTCGTCGATGACAAAGGCCCCCGGCGACACTGTCGTCTCATACAGCAGGTTACCGGCCTGGCGCACCGCCACCCGTGAGGCAGTGCGGGCGATCCCGCGAATCACCGGGGCATAACCGCGCTGGGATTCGGGCAACATGCGGTCGTCGGTGCCCAGTTGCACACCGCGATAGGCCAGGGTGTCAAAAATCTCGCCACTGGTATTGGCTTCGCCGACGGTCAACTGGCTCTTGAGCGAGGTAACGTCACGCTGGGCGTAGGTATTAAGGGTTTGGTAGTTCTGCCCCGTATCCTTCTGCCAGTTCAACGAACCGTTATGACGCAGGCGCCAGTCCCCCAGGTTCAAACCGGCGTTCAGGCCCAGGTAGGCTGAGTCGTAATTGCCGGTGTTGGTGGTGTTGTGGTTGGCGTTGAAGGTGTAGCTCAAGGTCCCGGCGGTGACGCCACGGTCCCACAGTTCAGGGCTGACATACCCACGTGCATCCCGGCGCAGGGCAATTTGCGGGATGCTGATATCCAGTTGCTGGCTGGAAGGCGAAAAGCTTGCCGTAGCACCCTCGATCAATTGGCTCAGGTCCAGACAGCTTGCGCCGCTCTCCAGCTCGGCCGTGGCCTGGGTCGACAGCTTGTGCAGGTCCACGCCAATGAGCTCCAGCAAGCCACGGCTGAAGCACACCACCGGATGGCTACCGTCTTCGGCGGCATTGATGCGAATGTCCTGGCGACTGACCAGCTTGCCATTGACCGCAACATCGGCCCGGTAATCACCTGGCAGCACGGGGTTGCCCTTTTCGTATTGAGTCAGGTCCAGGCTGCGAGAGTCCTCAGGCAAAAAGGCATCGTTGAACTGCACGTCTTCAGCCCAGACCAACGGAGCCAGGCATACACCCGGCATTACGGCCAAAGTCTTGAGAATCAGCACCGTCAGCGGATTTAGGGCAAAGCGGCGGCTCACCTGCGGGCAGTGGCCCAGGCGTGGGATAGTCGTCATAAATCACTCGTGCGCTAGAACATTCGCGGGTGGATCAGGGCTTGAGCGCCTGCTTGATCGGCATCAGCGCGCCGTAGTCATTGATCGCGTTGAACTCCACTTGGGCAGCGGCACCTGGCAGCGACTTGAGGCCCGGCAAGGCAAACACCTGGTTCTCGCCGGGGTTGATCATGCCGTTGTCGCTCTCAAAGCGCTGGTTGCCGACGGCAAGGGTCAACTCCACCAGAGAGACGTGAAACGCCGTCGGGTTGAATGATTGCAGCGCATAACCCTGGCCCTGGGGGATAACCTTCCATTGCACCTGCGATGCGCCTCGGCAGCTGTGCCCGGCAGGCCGTCGGGTCGATAGAAAATCTTGATCCGCGAACGAAAGGCCATTTGCAGCACATTCAGGTCCACCGGGCCCTCGGCCTTGGGCGGAATTTCCAGCACGTTGAGCCAGAACACTGACTCCTTGCCCGTTGGCAGTGCCGCCCCCGTAAACATCAGGCGCAAGCTCTGGCCCTTACTCGGGTCGATCCTCGAGACCGGCGGCGACAGCACAAACGTGCCTTGGAACTGGTAGGACTGGACTGCACGTCCCCGGTATCCACCCAGGCCTGCACCAGCGCGGGGTGCAAGCCGTTGTTGTTCAATTTGACGGTGATTTCTTTCTGGCCCGCCGGGTAAATCAAGCGGGTACCGGTGATCACCACACCGGCCATGGCCTGGGAACAGACCAGCGTGGCCAGCACTAACCACGCGCTGCGACAAAGATTTTTCAGACAGGACATAAAACACCTCATCAGCCCGACATCGGCGCGCCGGGTCGCGGCGCGCTGACGTGAACGCGGCTTACTGGTAGTCGACGTTGTACGTCACGGAGCTGACCACAGTGCCTGGGGTGGTGGCGCCGGTAGCGAAGTACTGCACGGCGTAAGGCATGTTGGCTGCGCCATTACCGTCGATGGTGTTGCGGGTGGTCTTGGTGCGCTGGTTGGTGTTACCGGCCTGGATCACCGCGCCGCCTTGGGCGTCAACCAATTGCAACTGCACGTTGGTGGCGGTGCCAGTCATGTTGTTCAGGTTGCCGCTGATTGGGTCGACTGTAGCGCCGGAGTTGAAGAAAGCGGCCGCGGTGGCGGCGGTGCCAACACAGTTGCTCAGTTGAATATTGAAACCGGTACGGCCTTCAGCCTGGCCGGCAGCAGTCAGCAGGCCGGTAGAGATGGTTGGCAGGGTCACGGTGGCAACGGCAGGGGTGACCACGCCGTCTACCGCGATGGTGCAGGTCTGGTTAACCAATTCACCGTTGAAATTGATGGTGCCGTCGGCAGCGTTGGCGAACTGAGCGCCAGAAGCGCAAACCAGTGCAGCAAGCGTGAGGGCTTTAGTTTTCATGGTGCAACTCCAATGGGAAAGTTTTAAACACGGTCGCTAAGCGCTGATGAGTTGCCAGGTGCTGAATGCGCGCTGGAATAAACAAAGCATCTGCTGTGTGCGACGGGTTTATCTTCCTTTCATGGAGTTTTGAGTCATGTAGTACCAATCCCTCGGGCGTGTAGGAAGTTTCCGAAGGCGCGTCAGTCAGCTGTCAAGCCAGATACTCCTCCAATCGCTGATCCAATTGCTCCATAGCCTGCTGCAAGTTATCCACCGCTTCGGTCAGCAATGCCGAGTTCAGCCCCTTGCAGGCGGTCTCCAGTTCTTCACAGGTATGGATTAGCCGTCGGGCCTTGATGATTCTCGCCCCACCCTTGACCCGATGGGCAAGGTCTCCCAGACCGGGGAGATCATGTTGGGTAAACAGTTGCATCAACCGCGACATATCTTGCTGATTGCTGGTTGCGAGGTCTTGGAGCAGACTCTTGATCGAAGCTGCGTCGCCACGGCTGAGTTGTTCGAGGCTAGTCAGGTCAATATCGTCGAGGGTTTCGCGACGCTCTTCCTCGGTGGGCACAGGCACAGTGTCAGGGGCCAGGGGAGCGAGCCGCGCACTGAGGTCCTGGAGGCTGATGGGTTTAAATAGGCAATCGTCCATCCCTGCCTCGATGCAGCGGTCTTTCTCTTCTGGCTGGGCATTGGCAGTCAGGCCGAGAATCAGCCCCGGTTGTAAGCCCCTGGCGAGTTCCTCGTCCCGAATCGCCCGCGCTAGTTTGTAGCCATTCATCAGCGGCATGTTGCAGTCAGTGATCACCACGTCGAAATGTTGACCTCGCCAAGCACGTAGCCCGTGGGCGCCGTCTTCTGCGTCGGTAACCCGGTGACCGAGATAGTTGAGTTGCTGCGCCAACAAAAGCCGGTTCGCCGGGTAATCGTCGATTACCAAGATATTCAAGACCTGTGGTGTAACGGGCTGAGTTACATCAGCAGCGGCCGGCTCCTCCAACGTCATTAAGGTTGGCAAGCTGACCCGCACTTCCACTTGAGTGCCCTGTCCCAGCACACTGCTGAGCACCAAGGTGCCGCCCATCATTTCGCTCAGTGTGCGGCTGATCATCAAGCCCAACCCCGAACCGCCCCGGGCTGATTGTGCGTTGTTGCTCGCCTGGGCAAACGGACTGAACAGGCGCTGCTGATCTTCATTGGAAATACCTATCCCAGTGTCCTCGACCCGCAGGCACACCGCCAGGCGCTCGTCATTACTGTTTGGCTCGGCAACGACCCGCAGGTGCACCTGCCCTTCGCTGGTGAACTTGATAGCATTGCTCAACAGGTTGGACGCGATTTGCTTGAAGCGCAGCGGATCAACCAGCACATCACGGTTTACGGTGGAGTCGAGGTCGAGGATCAGGCGCAATTGCTTCTGTCGCGCCAGCCCCTCGAAAATCCGTACCACCGACTCCAGTAACTCACGCAGGTTGGCGCGTTCCGGAGCCAGCGAAAGCCGACCGGATTCGATACGAGCAATGTCGAGGATGTCGCCGATCAGATCCAGCAAACCCCGGGCGGCTCCGGATGCGACCTCGATAGAAAACCGATCCATAAAGCCTTGATCGGCCTTTTTTAGGGCCAGTTCCAGCATGCCGATGATGGCAATGATAGGCTGAATTTGAAGAAATATTAGCGTGGCATTCTGGGTGTTTTTTGACCAGTCACTATGCTGGTCCAAACGTGGAAGTCATGCGAAACCATTGCAACCTGATGATGCTAAAATGGTATCAGTCAACCACATTCTCCATGGAGGGTCGAAAATGAAAAATATCGGGCGTACAGTTGGAATCGTAACTGGACTAATGTTTAGCGCAATGTCATTCGCTGATAGTGATTGCCCAAATACAAGTTATGACAGTGGTTACAAAAAGCAGCTGCCGATTGTGGGACGTGATGAGTTAATAAAAACAAACACACCCCTTTTTGCTAACGGTAAGATTACCTGCCTTATTGGATTGAACTATCGAAAAATGAGTGAAAACGAGAAGCTCCGCATTGAGACTGGGAGCTTTAAAGATATTAAATATCGAATTTACTATACTGACGGTAGCGGCTCTATACAAGGCGATAAAAACAGCACATTAGACACTATCAAGGATTTGCATGTAACCAATTGGAGTACGGGTTGCAAGGTCGATGGCATGGAAGACAAACATTGGTGCTATATACAAAAGAAAGACTTGATGGTGGGCATATGGAAAGACGGAAAGAGTTTTATAAGCATTGGCAGTGAACATTTTCCGAATTCAAATATTGCGATTAGGATTGACCAGCAAACCCCGAATAGCGCCACGGCTGAAAATGGCTTTAACAACAAGCAAACCTCTCAAATCATAGAGCAACTAAAAACCGGTAGCAAAGCATTGACGCGCTACCAAGAATGGCCGTATGAGCAAAATAAAGACCTCACCATAGACTTATATGGGTTTGCAGAGGCTTGGGAGATAATAAATACCATATATAGAAACCCGAGTTGAAATATTTTAGAGCCGAAAAAATTTACTACCTGACTAGACGAATGAAGAAATGGACAGTATCAACCCAAGTTTAATTAAGGGACATCAAGGAGATGTAATAATGAATATTGTTAGAGCCGCTGGCAAATCATTTGGCCAAAATGATGATTTTTCAATTCGCGTAGGTACGGACCATCCAAACAGTGGTGTCTGGCAAGGCGAGAAGACGATATTGGACTTTAAGCACTGCGAAAATATCGAAATGAAAGTTTGCACAAATGGGCAGCAGTCTGAGCTTGTTCATTCTTTGCGCATTGAGGCACAAGGCGAGTGCGAGTGCGATAAGCTAATAGAGGCTTTGCAGTTTTCTGTTGACACATTACAAATGAAACGAAAGTTAAATCCCCTCATTTGTGGTCAAGAAGCCTTTAAATAAAGAGGCCCACACGTTAATCTATTTAGTACAAGGAAAAAAATTATGAATTTCGATGAGCACTTTAGAGAAAATATTAAAAAACTTTTTGTTGACGATATAGCACTAACAGCAAAAGAGTGGAGCTCGCAAAAAAATATTACTTATAATGACGCCGTTGAATCGGTTGTTGATGCAGTGTTGAGAGGAGATCAAAGCCTCGGATTCGGCTTGGATTTGGAGTCAATGAAAGAGAATCTAGACAGCTTTGAAGACAATGACGATTTGCCGGAGCTTTCTAGTGAAGTGCGAGAGCAGCTTGATGAAACGTATAAAGAAGACTGTGTCAGACAAGCTATTTGCCTAATTATTGAAGATGATGCCGACCCTGAATACGAATTTGATGCAAGCGATATTGAAAATTGGGGCATACCGGAATCTAAAGAGATATTGGCGCTAATTGCGGAACTACTGGAGTTGCCTTATGATTTAGCGCTAAAAAGATATAACGAGCGAATGGTAAAAGAAGGCAGAACTGACTTAATGTACACCTAAGTAATGGTTCTATTACTGATGATGTTAATCGAAAGGATACGCTGTAAATGTTGAAGTTTTTCAAAAAAGGAAAAAAGAAAGACGCCCAGCACATAGCTCAATTATCTGAGCTTACTGGTAAGGAACTTGCGGAAGAGGGATTAAATCAAATCGCGTTAGCTATAAAGGCAAGGTCGATAGAAATTCAACCGGGAAAAATTTTTAGCGATATATATGCTCACGGAGATAAACCCGCTGGCGTTCCCAGGTTTACCTATGTGATGTTCAGCCCGACCGTCCAGAATGAAGTGATTGCGCGGTGTACCATTATCTACGACTCTCAAAAAGATGGTGTTGGATGTTGGCAAATTGACTGGGCTGTTCTTGAAAAATATCGTGGATATAACTGGGGTAGCACAATAGCGAAAAAAGCATTAACCGAATTTGTAAATGGTATGCAGAGAGTATTTCCCAATGGATTTATCGTAGAGGCAATTGTAGATCAAGATAATGAGGCGTCAAAAAAATCGCCGGTTCTTTGATAGGTGATGATC
>ENA-OOOY01000010-OOOY01000010.1-human-oral-metagenome-genome-assembly--contig:-NODE-10-length-15675-cov-2.529071_pt1 | contig 15675 bp, 19 predicted proteins | sample MGYA00245295_ERZ501132 | MGnify/ENA primary metagenome ERZ501132 (study PRJEB25959, sample SAMN05335000) | human oral metagenome | host: human-associated | place: USA: California | collected 2014-03-28... | reverse complement strand
GATCAGAACGTTCAACAGAGCGATGCGACGGAGGGGTATCGGCCGCTTTTGATCGGCAGTCCGGCTCCGCAATTCGTCACGCGAACGACGATGGGCAACAGGTCATTGGATCAATACCGTGGCCGATGGCTGATTCTCTTTTCTCATCCGGCTGACTTTACGCCCGTCTGCACCAGCGAATTCATCAGCTTCTCCAAGGCATATCCCAAATTTCAGGAGCTTGGTTGCGACCTCCTGGCGCTTTCCATCGACAGTCTGTTCTCGCATCTCGCGTGGGTGCGAAGCATTCGTGAACGCTTCGGCGTCATGGTCCCTTTCCCGATCGCGGAAGATCCGTCAATGGCGATAGCCGAAGCCTACGGCATGATTCACGGAGGCGCTGCCGACAGTTCGACGGTCCGAGCGACCTTTGTCATCGATCCCGACGGCCTTATTCGGGCTCTTATCTGGTACCCGATGAGTACCGGCCGCCGCGTCGATGAGATCGTCCGCCTCGTCGCGGCGCTTCAGGTTACGGACAGCGACGCGGTTTTGACGCCGGAAGGCTGGATGCCGGGCGAAGATGTGATCGATGCAGCGCCGCTCAGTATCGAGGAATCCGATGCCACGGCTGGATCTGGTGAAATCCACGACTGGTACTATCGCGTCCGAAAGTTGCGAGTAGACAAATGAAGAATGAAGACAGCCAAAAGCCGGTCGTTAAGGGGTTCTTCGACAAGCGAACCTTCAGCATTCAATATGTCGTTTCGGATCCGGCTACGAAGAAATGCGCGGTTATCGACCCCGTCCTTGATTTCGACGAGAAATCGGGCGCAACGGCAACACGTTCAGCGGATGAGATTCTTGCTTATATCGCCGCCGAGGGCCTGAACGTCGAGTGGATCCTCGATACCCATCCGCATGCGGATCATCTCTCCGCCGCCCGATATCTCAAGAGCAAGACCGGGGCGCCAACTGCGATTGGCGATCGGATTAGCGAAGTGCAAGAGCTCTGGAAAAAAATTTACAACTGGACCGGATTTTCCCGCCGATGGATCGCAGTGGGATCACCTGTTCGCGCCTGGTGAGCGGTTCAAGGTTGGCAACATCGAAGCCAGCGTGTTGCTTTCGCCGGGACATACACTCGCTTCGATAACATATGTCATTGGCGATGCCGCATTCGTCCACGACACATTGTTCATGCCGGATTCCGGCACCGCACGTGCCGACTTCCCCGGGGGCAGCGCCGCCAAGCTTTGGCAATCAATCCAGGCGATCGTGGCGTTGCCGGAATCGACGCGAGTGTTTACAGGGCACGATTATCAGCCTGGTAAACGTCAGCCATTATGGCAAAGCACGGTGGCAGAACAAAAAGGCACTAACAAGCATTTGGTAAAAGCCAAAACGGAGGAGCATTTTGTCGCGCTGCGTGAAGAGCGCGACCGAAAGCTCCCGATGCCAAAACTAATTCTGCACGCGCTGCAAGTTAACATCCGGGGTGGGCGATTGCCCGAGCCGGAGTCGGACGGACGGCGTTATCTCAAGTTTCCTTTAGACGCGCTCGCCGGAGCCGTATGGAGTGAATCATGAGGTTGGTGAAAACAGCACCCGACCTAATCGAACTCAATATTCGGCAAGCTGCGGATTTGATGCGACGTCTCAGCAATCCAAATCGCTTGATGATTGCTTGTGCGTTGATCGAGGGTGAACAATCTGTTTTCGGAACTGGAAACCAAGCTTGGCATCAAGCAGCCAATTTTGTCGCAGCAGCTTGCCGATCTGCGAGAGGCAGGCGTTGTTCAGGCGCGACGATCATCCAAGTCGGTCTTTTATAGCGTCGCAGACGCCAAAGCCGGTCACTTGATCGCGGCACTTCATCAGATTTTTTGCGACGATCCCTATCCGGACGCCGCGCCCTTCAAGATTCCAGTCCGAGTGAAAGCCGCGGCGCAGGCCGCCGTTTTCGCGCAGGTCAGGCGGCCTTTCGAAAAATAGCGGGAAACTGAAATGCAGCAAACCTATTTGCAGTCGTTGATCGGGGGCGGGCTGATCGGGCTGTCGGCGGCCATCCTCTTGGTTCTCAACGGACGCATCGCCGGCGTCAGTGGCATGGTCTCAGGCGCGATCGAGTTCGTCAGTCCTGAACGCATGTCGCGTATCTTGTTTCTTGGGGGACTCCTCTGTGGCCCATTGATCTACCTGCAATGGTTCGGCGTCTGGCCACAGGTCGAGGTAACAACCACGGCTAGTTTGATGGTGGTTGCCGGTTTGCTTGTCGGTTTTGGGACCCGCCTTGGATCGGGATGCACCAGCGGACACGGGGTATGTGGCCTTGCGCGCCTGTCGCCGCGGTCTTTCACCGCGGTTATCGTGTTTCTGTGCACCGGGATCGCCACCGTATTGGTCATGAGAAAGTTCGGTATCACATGAGCTGTTTGGCGCGAAATCTCGTGTCGCTGGTGTGCGGACTTATTTTTGGGTTCGGCTTGGCGCTATCGGGAATGCTTGATCCCGCGCGCGTTCGCGGATTTCTCGATATATTTGGTGCGTGGGACCCTAGTCTGGCCTTTGTGCTTGGCGGAGCGGTCGCTGTTTCATCGATCGGCTATGTCATGTCGCGCGGGATGACAGAACCCGCGTTGGACATTGCTTTTCGTTTACCGACCAAGACGGCGATCGATTCTCCTCTGCTCATTGGCGCAGGACTGTTTGGGATCGGTTGGGGAATTTCTGGCCTATGTCCCGGCCCGGCGATCGCGTCATTGAGCTTCGGCATTCCGGCGACAATTGTTTTCACGATTGCCATGATCGCAGGTGTTCTCGTGCATGACCACCTGATTAAAGCGCGTCCAAACCAGCAAGCATTACAGTGACGATTTGGTCAGACGGTCTCGCGTTCGGTTCCGGTGGCCTCGTCGGCTTTTCCTTGGGGCTCATCGGCGGCGGCGGCTCGATCCTTGCCACGCCACTTCTGCTTTATGTCGTCGGCTTGACGCCGCCTCATCTGGCTATTGGCACGGGTGCTCTTGCTGTCGCAGCAAACGCGTTCCTGAATTTTACCAATTACGCGCGCCGGGGCACCGTTCGCTGGCGCAGCGCTTTGGTGTTCGCGATCGTTGGCAGTGTCGGCGCGTTTGTCGGGTCAAGTGTAGGCAAGGCCATTAACGGTGACCGCTTGCTGTTTCTGTTCGGTCTGCTGATGCTGGTGGTCGGAGGCCTTATGCTGAGGACGAAGCGATCTGCGCCGGTAACAGCCCAGGATGAAGATGCCCGGCCGTGGTTGGCAGCTGCTACTGCGCTTGTCGTTGGCCTTGCTGCGGGATTTTTCGGAATCGGCGGCGGCTTTCTGATCGTGCCAGGGCTTATCTTCGCGACGGGCATGCCGATGATCAACGCCATCGGGACGTCATTGCTGGCGGTGGGAGCGTTCGGACTGACGACTGCCGTCAATTACGCATTATCGGGTCTCATAGACTGGACCGTCGCGGCTGAGTTCATAGGCGGTGGCTTCGTTGGCGGCTTGATCGGGATGCGTCTCGCAAGTCATCTTTCGCAATTCAAGAGCGCCTTGAATATCGTATTTGCGTCGTTGATTTTCGTGGTTGCGATTTACGTTCTCTATCGAAGTGGACTTACGCTATTCACCTAACCAGCGCTAAAATATCTTCGATTCCTCTTGTTCAGGTATGATTTCATGACTTTGATGGAGCCGCTGCCGTCCTTTCTGAAATCGAGGTCATCCTTCTCGGACCCCATATTCCGTGTCCTCCTGAGCCTGATTTTCATCATTGGCGGACTCGGTCATTTTGTGGAACATCGTCAGATGCTCGCTCGCATCGCTGAATCGCCTTGGGTGAATGCAATCGAGATAATAGGTAATCCGTCGATGTTGCTGTGGCTTTCAGGAGTAATCTTCATTGCGGCTGGCGTTGCTCTTGCGACCGGATTCCTGACCCGGCTATCATCGCTCGCACTTTTCGTCACTTTGATACCAGTAACGATCGCAGTCCATTTTGCTCCGGGACATACTGGACCATTGTTCAAGAACGTTGCGATTCTCGGAGCTTTGATCCACTTTTATTTTCGCGGAAGTGGTGCGTATGCGATCGATCGACTCCTGGTGCCGGCCAGAGTAGACGGTGCGGCTTCAGCCAAGGGGGCAATAGCTCGAATTAGGTCTGTTTTGTGATGAGCTGTTTGTGCGGGAATGACAAGGCAGCACGAAGGCCATTTCCGTCACTCCGGTTCTTTAGCGCGAGTGTTCCGCCCAGCTTGTCGGCTGCGAGTTGCACGATCGAAAGTCCCAAGCCGCTCCCATACGGACTCTTGTGACGGCCGCGAAAGAACCTCGATGTCACAAGTGCCAGTTCGGAATCCGGGATTCCGGGGCCGTCATCATCAACGGAGATTGTGATGGAGGATCCGACGCGGACAGCGTCCCAGGTCACGGTGCCATTGTTCTTGATATGCTGAATTGAATTTTCATGAAGATTTCGCAGGGCCACCGTCAGAAGCTCGCGATTTGTCGCGAAACCGGTCTCGTAAAGTGCAGGAGACAAAACAAGGTTGGCTGAGTCCGAGAGCGGATCGGCCGATATGATTTCGTCGAGAATCTCGCCGAGATTGACGTTATCCGTTCGTTGGAAATCGTCCTGGGCGTCGATCCGTGCAATTGCCAGCAATTGGCGCACCAATCTTGAAGTCCGGTCAACAGAAATCACAATGAGACGCAGTGCTCGTCCTCGCGCCTCTGGATCTTGCGTCGCAATGGCGACCTGCGCCTGCGTCTTCAATCCGGCAAGTGGCGTGCGCAATTCATGAGCGGCAAATGCCGTGATGTCGCGTTCGTGGCGACGTGCGGATTCAACCTTTGAGAACAATCCGTTCAGGGAGTTCGCGAGCGGCGCTAGTTCCGGAGGCGCTTGGCTTGTCTCGACGGGGCTCATATCATCGACGCTTCGATTTCTCAGGTCTATCGCCATCAAATGAAGTGGCCGTAATCCTTGGCCTAAGACGGTCCAAATCAGAAGTCCGAGCAACGGAAAGATTAGCAGTGTCGGCCAGAGCAAGCCCTTGATGAGATCACTGATGAGCCGCTCCCGCAGTCCGAGGCGATCGCCGACGAGTACACGGATGCCCTTCGCGGGATCGGAAATGGCATAGACGCGCCAGGTTTCACCACCGACTTGCTGATCGGAGAAGCCATCTGTCTCATTTCCCAAACTGTCGCTAGGGGCACCACTTGATCGGGCTACCAGCCTGCCATCCAGCGACCATATCTGGCACGACAATTGACGCTCGTAGCTTGCGATCTCGGGCAAAAGGTGCTCGTCCGAAGGTGATCTGTCCGAAGCAACCGCATCGCTATTGATGGCCAGAGAGCTGACCATGCGGGCGGCCTCCTGAAGCCGGGTATCGAGCACGTGTTCGACCTCGCTCCGTGTCTGGAAAAATACCCAAGCGCTCGCGCACAACCAGATTAAGCCGGTTGCGACCGTAAGGACGATGAAGAGGCGACCTCTTATCGAGCGTGTAATCATGCTTTAGCCCCCCGCATTCGGTATCCTATGCCCCGCACGGTCTCGATCAGGTCACGCCCGATTTTGTTGCGAAGATTGTGAATATGCACCTCGACGGCGTTGCTTTCGACCTCGTCCTGCCAACCGTAAAGCCGATCTTCAAGATCGCTCTTCGAGCGGATTGCTCCGGGGCGCTCCATCAACGCGGCGAGAAGTGCAAATTCGCGACGTGACAGGTTTATCGCTTTGCCGGCCGCGGATGCGCTGAGCGTCGCCGGATCAAGCACGATCCCGTTGTATGCGATATGCGACGTGGCACGGCCAGTCTTTCTCCGTACGATGGCGCGCACGCGCGCGGCGAGTTCGTCCAGATCGAATGGTTTCCCCAGGTAGTCATCGGCGCCTGCGTCGAGCCCTTTAATCCGGTCCGCCACCTCGTCAAGTGCGGTGAGGAGAAGAACGGGCGTCGTGTTTCCCGCTGTCCGAAGGGTTGAGAGCAAATCGAGGCCTGAACCGTCCGGCAGCATCAGGTCCAGCACGACCGCGTCAAATGAGGCCGTTGTCAGTGCAGCCAAGCCGTCTGCGCAAGTGGTAACCGCATCGACGGTGGCGCCCACGAGGTTCAGGCCAGCTTTTAAACCGTCCAGCAGGACGGGGTCATCCTCGACCACCAGAATTCGCATCACATCCTCGTTCATCCGGCTGACGCGTCGCAGGCGAGCCTTAAGGCTGCCTTAAGGTAGGGCGGCGAAGTCAGATACCACCTTATGATTGTGGACCGTCATGCGAAACGCTTGTCTACGGATTCTCTTCGGTCTGCTTCTGCTTACGCCCGTGGCTGCGTCCGCGCAGGCGCAGAGCCCTCCGGGTGCGGATAAGGTTTTCCAGCTTAATGTTGCCCACGGCGCGGAAGGTGCCTTGATCCTGAACTGGGTCATTGCGCCAGGCAATTACCTCTATCGCGACAAGATCAAGATCACGAGCCGGCAGGGTGCTTCGATTAGGGCAAGTACACCAGCCGGAGACATGAAAGACGATCCATCGTTTGGCGAAACGGAGATCTATCACGGTCAGGCGCAGGCCTCCGTGTCAGCGAAGTCACTGGGCGATCTAAACGACCTTGTGGTGTCCTATCAGGGATGCGCCGAGCAAGGGATCTGCTATCCGCCAGTCACAAAAACCATTGATTTGAAAACACTATCGATTGCCGGACCGACTGCTCGGGCAACGGCGCCGGCCCAATCGAACAGCAACTGGGTGTCCGATCCGTCTTTGGAGCGGCCAAGCGCATCTCATGCGGATGCAACGACACAGCCGGATAATCTCGATCTCGGCGGAAGTGTTGTCTCAATGCTGGCCGCCTTTGTCGGATTTGGCCTGTTGCTGGCCTTCACGCCGTGCGTATTCCCAATGATTCCGATCCTTTCAGGAATGCTCGCGCAATCAGGCGAGAAGCTGACGGCCCGACGTGGCTTTGTGCTGTCAGGCGTCTACGTCGTCGCCATGGCGCTCGCGTACGCGTCACTGGGGGTGGTTGTCGCCTGGTCGGGGCAGAACCTGCAAGCCGCGCTTCAAACGCCGCTCGCGCTAGGTTTGATGAGCGCAATTTTCGTGGCGCTCGCTCTCTCGATGTTCGGTCTTTACGATCTGCAGCTTCCGCAAAGCTGGCAGAGCCGCCTGGCCGGTGCCGGTAGCCGCCGTGCTGGATCAGTTGGCGGGGCCGCAGTCATGGGATTCGGCTCTGCATTGATCGTAGGCCCGTGCGTCACGCCACCCCTGGCCGCGGCTCTGGTCTATGTCGCTCAGACCGGAAACGCGTGGCGTGGAGCGTCGGCGCTGTTCGCGCTGGGAATCGGGATGGGTTTGCCGTTGCTGGCGTTCGGGACGTTCGGCGCAAGCATCTTGCCTCGATCTGGACCGTGGCTGGCACATATAAAGCACGTGTTCGGCTTTGTTTTCCTCGGCGTGGCGATCTGGATGATCTCGCGCGTTCTTCCAACCTGGCTCGTTATTGTTTTGTGGGGCGTGGGCCTCGTCGGGACAGGCATCTACCTGGCCGCTCCACAGCTACGTGAGCGAAGCCGGGGACAAGCATGGCGCAAATGGCCTGTCTTGGCGGGCGTTGCTTCAGCCGGCTTTGGTGGGCTTCTGATGATTTCCGCCGTTGTTGGCTCGTTCGGCTTGCCGGGACAACTCACCGGAATTCCCGGCTTCGCAACAATCACCGCCGCGCACGCGGCCAAATTCGAGACCGTCACCACGCCGCAAGCGCTCGATGAGGCGATTGCAAGCGCGCGTCAGAATGGCAAGCCCGTCGTGCTCGATTTCTCGGCCGAATGGTGCGTCGAATGCAAGGTCATGGATCGCACCGTATTCTCAGACTCAGCCGTATTGGCGCGTTTGCACGACTTCACGCTGATCCGTGCGGACGCCACCAACTACAACGAAGATACCCGGTCGTTGATGAAGAGATTCGGCGTTGTCGGGCCACCCACGGTTGTTTTCCTCGGCGCGCGAGACAGCAAGGAAATAACCGGCGCAAGAATCGTCGGTCCCGTCGACTCAACCACATTCCTGAAGCGGCTCAATCAGCTTCAACCGTCCTGAAAAGTCCATTCACAAAGGAGAGACATCATGTTCGCCACACGTCCAAGCAATTTTTCACCGCGCCTGCTTCTCTCATTGGCCCTCTTGATGCCGATGACCGTTTCGCACGCGTTCGCGCAGGATGCCGATACGTCCACAGAGGCCATCCAGAACGACCCGGCCACTCCCGTCGCGGGAAATCCGAAAGGCGATCTGACAATCGTGACCTTCTTCGATTACAACTGTCCGTTCTGCAAGAAAGCAGAGCCAGCGTTGGAGCAGGTCGTAAAAGAGGATGGCCATATTCGCCTTGTTTATAAGGATTGGCCGATCCTTACCAAAGCATCCGTCTATGGCGCGCAGCTCGCGCTGGCCGCCAAATATCAGGGCAAATACGATGCGGTTCACGCCGCGCTGATGTCGATTCCCGGTCCGAAGATTCCCGAAGACCAGATGCTTGCAGCGATCCGCAAATCTGGCGTCGATATGGACAAGCTCGATGCCGATCTCAAGGCGCAGGCGACGAGATCACTGCGCTGCTCAGGCGCAACCTTGCCCAAGCCGATTCGTTAGGATTGCAGGGAACCCCAGCCTATCTTGTCGGCCATTACAAAGTGACGTCTGCCCTGACTTACGACGGATTCAAGCGTGCGGTGGCGGACGCGCGTGCCCAGGCAAAGAAATAAATGGCACGACTTGTGACGAACTCGCTCACCTGCTTTCGACGGGCCGGTAACGCCGCAATGGTTTTTGCCGGAATAGCGGTGTTAGCCGGATGCACCACAACGTCATCCACACCGGCGCCCGTAGCGTTTTCGGCACAGGCAAACCCGGCTGCGGCCCAGGCTTACGCCGCAACCACCAACGAACCGTACAAAGTGGACGCCATCGACGTCGCTGACATCGACCCCAAATACCTTCGCCAAGTGGTCGATTTTCCGACCCGGGAGCCAGTCGGAACAATCGTCGTCGATCCGCACGAGCGGTTTGTCTACCTGGTGCAAGAACATGGAAAAGCGCTGCGCTACGGCGTCGGTGTTGGGAAAGAGGGTCTCGAATTCACGGGGACTGCGACGATTGAGTACAAGAAAAAATGGCCGCATTGGACGCCGACAAATGACATGATCAAGCGCGAACCTGCACGATACAAACCTTGGCAGAAAGGCATGGACGGCGGTGCACGAAATCCGTTGGGCGCGCGTGCTTTGTATCTTTTCAAGAATGGCAAGGATACGCTGTTTCGCATTCATGGCACGACGGAGCCTTGGAGTATTGGCAAAGCCGTCTCGTCTGGCTGCATTAGAATGGTCAATCAGGACATTATTGATCTCTACAGCCGGGTGCCTGATGGTTCGAAAGTTGTGGTTCGGTGATACGCCTCGGTGCTGCGCGGTCGGATAGCGGGCATGGAAGTCCAGATGATCGTGGATAACAGTCAAAGTCCAAATTCGGTGCCGTGGCCGCCGCTCATTTTGGCGGTAGCGATGGCTGCGAGTCTCGGGCTTGGTCAACTGGTCCCTTTACCTTTGCCGAGCGATCTCTGGCTACAAATTATGGGATCCATCGTTGCGTTCGTTGGCGTCGCGCTCGATCTATGGGCCATTTTGACGATGAGACGGCTTCATACCAACATTCTTCCTCATCGTGCCGCGGGCCGGCTTGTGACCACAGGGCCATTCAGATTCACGCGCAATCCAATCTACGTCGGTAACGCGACTTTGATGGCGGGTATCGGCTTCGCTTTCGGGAATTTCTGGTTTGTCCTCCTGGGGGTTGTTTCCGCCCTTGTTGTGGATCGACTGGCCATTCGCCGTGAAGAGCGTCACCTAGGAGCGCGCTTTGGTCAGGACTGGCTCGACTATGCATCTCGGGTCCCGAGATGGCTCATCTGAAACGCCGTTGGGGGCCTTATTGGAGAGTTGAAATGACCATGATTGGAAGACGGACCGCGCTGCAAGCGCTGGGACTGGGAGTTGTTGCAGGTGCCCTCAGCGTGTCTACAAATCAAGCGTCGGCGAAGGAGGTTGACGGATCTATGCTCGTTCCATCGGACGGGCATCATCTCAAAGAACTATCTGAACATCTCGCCAAACTGCCAAGACGCCGAGACTTCAAGACCGTTCCCATGATCCTGACGGAAACCGATCAATGGGATGCCGAGGCCCTGAAATCCGTTATTGCGTACAAATCGCCATACAAACAGGTTTGGGACAACACCGAGATTGGCAGCCCGTGGCTCAACCTGATGCGTAATTCGATCAATGCCCAGGTATGGTCGTTCAAGCACCCTGACTTTCTGGCGGTATCGGCGACTCATGGCACGGCGCACCTTGCACTCTTCGACGATACGATTTGGGAAAAATACCAACTGACGAAGCTCGCAGGCGATAAGTTCAAATCGAACACCCTGATCAAGGAATCGTCTGCTGCGAAAGCAGACCCAAAGAATTTTGAGGACGCCGATGGCGTGTTCTCACCGGCGGACAATTCCATTCCGGTATTGATGAGACGTGGCGTCGTGTTTCTGTCCTGCCACAATGCAATATGGGAAGAGGCCGCCGCACTTCTCAAGGCTGAGAGTAACCCCGACAAGCTGACTCACGAGCAACTCGCGGCGGAGCTGACGAACCATCTTTTGCCTGGGGTGGTGCTCACACCAGGCGCGGTTGGAACGCTGCCCGAGTTGCAACGAGCGGGCTTTCACTACGCCAAATAAGGAGCGGCCATGATTTTCAAAGCGATCGTTGCAAGCGTGGTTGCTCTGAGTGCAGCAATGCCCGTCACGTCGATGGCCCGCGAGGGCTGGAAAGGGCAGGCCGAAACTCCGCTCTACAAGGGAGATGTTTTCCCTCCGTGGCAAAACGGAGAGAATAACGATGTTGTGAATCGGGGTTTCGAGTTCACCATTCCGGAGGTCAACAGTCTGGCCGATTTTCACGGCGACGTAACGGACCCCAAGCTAGTTCTTTACGTTGGCGGCAACTACTTTTTTGCGATGGCGCCACTTGTAAAGGCGTTTGAGGAGAAGCATCAGGAATACAAGGGCAAGATTTACTGGGAGACAATTCCGCCGGGCTTGCTCGTCAAGCAAATGAAAGCTGGCGGAACGATCACCTCGGGCAACATGACATGGACGGCCAAGCCGGATGCCTATTTTGCCGGCCTTGTGAAGGTCAAGCAGTTGATCAATGACGGTTTGCTGGTCGCGCCTGCGGTGCCTTATGTGACCAACACGTTGACGATCATGGTGCCGAAGGACAACCCAGCTCAGGTTAAGGGCTTGGCTGATCTCGGGCAGGCCAAGGTTCGGCTGGCGATGCCCAATCCCGAATTCGAAGGGATTGCCCGCCAGATCAAGGCGTCGTTGCAAAAGGCTGGTGGCGAAAAGCTGGCAAAAGCTGTGTACGAGGACAAGCTGAAGGACGGCAGTACTGTCCTGACCCACATCCATCACCGCCAGACGCCGTTATTTTTGATCCAGGGCGTGGCTGACGCCGGGGTGACCTGGCAATCCGAAGCCATTTTTCAGGAGCAGGTCGGTCATCCGATCTCTCACGTTGAAATTCCGACCGAGCAGAACACCGTTGCGATTTATGCCGGTGCTGAAGTGAAGGATGCTGCACACCCAGACGCAGCAAAGGCGTGGCTCGACTTTATAAAGTCGCCTGCCGCCCTCGGTATTTTCGAACGCTACGGATTCAAGCGCTACGAAGCAGCGGGCAAATGAATCAACCGGGAGCGCGACTGTGAAGCAGCATGAAATACAGGAAGATCATCATTGCAGCCGCGGCGAGCGTACCCCACAGGAGCACATATCGTACGTTATGACCGACGACAGCCCCTCTCGCCTCAACGTCCGTTCGTTTAATTGGGCTCTCTTCACGGTCGGCCATGTACATCTCCGGGTTCAACAAAACTCAACCTCTCAATTCGAAACTAGTTCCAGGTAATTACAAATCTTCGACCGTTTGCCAACGCGCTCAGCGCACAATCATTGATCGTTTCCAAAAACTTGAGAGTTCTCGATGGATACCCGAAATCTGACGATCATCCAGGTCAACGATACCCACGGCTACCTGGAGGCACACCCTGAACTGGTGTGGCATGGCGATGTCGCGGCTTATCCCACAATGGGAGGTTACGCGCGTATCGCCTCGATTTTGAAGAGCGTTCGGGCTGAGTGCGGCGGATCGGCTCTTGCGTTGGACAACGGTGATACGTTTCACGGGACGTACCCTGCGGTCAGCAGCAAAGGAGAAGCGCTCATTCCGCTGGTCAATGCGTTGGGGTTTGATGCCATGACCGCGCATTGGGAGTTTGCATGGGGACCGCCGCATTTTCGTGCTCTGTCTGCGAAGCTGAATCATCCGATGCTCGCGATCAATTGTTACGACAAAGAATCCGGTGAACTTTACTTTCCGGCATCGGTTGTATTGGAACGCGGCGGCCTGCGCGTCGGCATTATCGGCGTCGCGGCGACCATCATCGATAAGAGTATGCCGCCGCATTTTAGCGAGGGGGTGCGCTTTACATCTGGTTGCGAGGAATTGCCCGGAGAGATTAGCCGCTTGCGAAACGAGGGGACGGACCTGATCGTTGTGCTTTCCCATCTTGGATTTCCACAGGATGTCCATGTTGCTCACGCGGTAGACGGAATTGATGTCATCGTCAGCGGGCATACCCACAACCGGCTCGAGCACCCGGCGCATATCGGCAATACGCTTATAATTCAATCCGGATGCCACGGATCCTTCGTGGGCCGGCTTGACCTGAGCATCGCGGACGGAAAAGTTGCTGATTGGCAGCATCGACTGATCCCGGTTGATGAGTCAATCGCCGGCGATGTGGAGATGAGCGCGCTTGTCGAAGGCGTGATGAAGCCGCATCGAGAGATGTTGAACGAGTTCGTCGGGCAGACTGCCGTCGGCCTTCATCGTGACACCAATCTGTATGCACCGATGGACGATCTTCTGCTCGCGGCGATCGCGACCGCCGGCGATACGGATATCGCCTTTTCGAACGGCTGGCGTTACGGCGCGCCTATACCGCCGGGTTCCATTACGATGAATGATTTGTGGAATATCATCCCCACTAATCCACCGGTGTCGACAGTTGACCTGACGGGTACCGAGATTAGGGAAATGATGGAGGAAAATCTCGAGCGAACATTTTCGGCCAATCCGTTCGGGCAGATGGGCGGCTATCTCAAGCGATTCCGTGGACTGACCATTTACGGCAAGCTGGAGAATCCTCCAGGCCAGCGCATTGAGCATATCTTCAGGCGAGGCGTGCCTGTCCTGGCTGGCGAGACCTATAAGGCGGCGTTTGTAACGGCACAGGGCGTACCGAAGAAATTCGGGCGCAAGCGCAGGGATCTTCCCGTTCGGGCGATCCAGGCTCTTCGCGATTACTTAAAAGAAAACGAGGCTGGCACAAACGACGGTCTCGGGCGTTTCGTAGCGGGGTAGGAATTCTTCGGGGAGGTCGATTTGTGGCTGACGTGGTGGTCATCAAGACCTTCCGATAGCGACGCGCTAATTGCGAGTCACGGGGGGTGGACTGCAATCGGCTTCGCCGTAATTGTTGGAATTATTGTGGTGGAGACCGGTCTTCCAGTACGCGCTCGCGCAGCCGACAATGGCCGAGACATCGCGCTAAATGGCAACGGTCGGGGTGCACACGCATGCTCCTCTTGTCATGGTACGGAGGGCGAAGGGCGTCCGCAGGCTGGATATCCCCGTTTGGCGGCCTTAAGCTCAAACTATATAGAGCGACAACTTAAGGATTTCGCGGACAAGTCCAGAGACAACGACTTGATGCACCCCATTGCGAAGTCTCTTTCGCCGAGCGAGATACAAACCGTGGCAGGATATTACGCCTCGTTGACCGCGCCGAAGGCGGAAGAGCCAAAGCCACTTAATGATGGCGACATCGCTTTGGGTAAGGCGCTTGCCGATAACGGAAACTGGTCGTCGGGCTTGCCTGCTTGTGGACAATGCCATGGTCCCTCGGGACAGGGTGTTGGCAAATCGTTTCCCAGGCTGGCGGGTCAGGGCTACTCCTACCTTCTCAATCAGTTGAAGGCGTGGAAGAGTGGCAACCGCAGCAACGATCCCCTCAATCTTATGACCGGCGTCGTTAGCAAGCTCGACGACAAGCAAATGAACGCTGTTGCGGCGTATTTCGCGAGCTTGCCAACCACCCCTCAGCCAGGCGGCAAGCCATGATGGGACAGAGGCCTAATTTTAGCACCTGGGCTGTTGGGTTGCTGTTTATGGGCATGGCGGCGTTCCTTGGGTACAGCATTCCCCGGCAGCAAAACGCGCCAATGTCCAAATCTGGCCCGATTCCTCAGTCCATGCCTGCGCCGACAAAAGAAAGCGATATCAAGATCGCTTTCCAGCCGCCCTCGGAGGATAAAATCCCGGACAATGAGTTCGGCAAGATGGTCAGGCTCGGTGCCGACATTTTTCATAATACGCAGGACAATGCGAAAGAGTTCGTCGGTAATTCCTTGCAGTGTGCGAACTGTCATATCGACAAAGGTCGCCTTGCGAATTCGGCCCCCCTGTGGGCAGCCTACGTTGCTTTTCCCACCTATCGCGCCAAAAACGGCCATGTGAACACCTTCCAAGAGCGTATGCAGGGGTGTTTCCGCTTTAGCATGAACGGCAAGGCTCCCGAGTTAAATAGCAAGGTTCTCGTTGCGCTGGAAAGTTACGCGCACTTCCTTGCTACCGGGGCGCCGACCGGCGCTGACATGCCGGGTCGGGGCTATCCCAAATTGGCCAAGCCTGCGAAGCTCGATTATGCGCATGGCCAGGAAGTCTACGAGCAGAAATGCGCCCTTTGCCACGGTGCTGACGGTCAGGGGCAACAGGCCGCGACGGCACAACGGTATTTCCCCCGCTTTGGGGGCCGCGCTCTTTCAACTGGGGCGCGGGCATGAGTTCGATTACGAATGCCGCCGGATTCATCAAAGCCAACATGCCGTTCAGTCAAGGCAATACGCTTTCCGACCAAGAAGCTTGGGACGTCGCCAGCTATCTCGATAGCCAAGAGCGACCGCAGGATCCGCGCTTCAAGGATTCCGTTGCGGCAACACGCAAGGCGCATCACGATTCACCGATGGATATGTACGGCCAAACCGTGAATGGCATTCTTCTAGGACGAAACTCGCCGCCATCGGGCCCTCAGCCTCGTTGAACGTCCTTTTAAATCTCGTCGGACTTCAAGAGACACGCGGTAGTATTTCAAACGAATGAAACGGAGGTGGACACGGAAGGGTCCACTCCAACGTAGTCGCGCCTTCGCCCCAATAATTGTTTTCCAAAATGCGTTTACCCGCGAAAACTGTATAGAGAATCGTGCCAAGCCCCCAGACAAATGCAAAAGCTCCCAGAAATGCACCAATCGAACTGACCAGGTTCCAACCCGCAAATGCTTGCGGATAGTCCAATACGCGTCGCGGCATTCCCGCAGCGCCCACCATATGCATCTTCAACCGACGTCTGACCAACGTGCATGAGCCGAACGGACTTGAGCCCTACGCGCCGCAGCGCGCGGGAGCGACCGCGGCTTTGGGAGGTTG
>ENA-OOOY01000009-OOOY01000009.1-human-oral-metagenome-genome-assembly--contig:-NODE-9-length-16120-cov-4.128431_pt1 | contig 16120 bp, 7 predicted proteins | sample MGYA00245295_ERZ501132 | MGnify/ENA primary metagenome ERZ501132 (study PRJEB25959, sample SAMN05335000) | human oral metagenome | host: human-associated | place: USA: California | collected 2014-03-28... | reverse complement strand
CTGGCCCTGGCCACCAGCCGGGCCTTCCAGACCTTGCACGGAGGTGAGCTGCGCATCGTGCGGCAACAGGCAATGGACCAACTGCTCGAACGCCTCACTGCGCAACTGCACTGGCGCACCCGCTACCATGAAGACCCTCGCCTGCCACGGGTGGCGCACAGGGCCCGGGAATACCTGCATGCGCACCTGCAGCAAGATGTGGGCATGGATGAACTGGCGCTGGCCTGCGGCGTCGATCGCTTTCGCCTTACCCGCGCCTTCAAGAGCGCCTTCGGCCTGCCACCCCATGCCTACCTGGTGCAACTGCGCCTGGCCCGCGCCCGGCATTGGCTGGCCAACGGCAAGCAACCCGCCGACGTAGCGATTGCCCTGGGCTTTGCCGACCAGAGTCACCTGGGGCGCTGGTTCGTGAGGGCGTATGGCCTGACGCCGGCGGCGTATCGCAAGCGGTGTTCAAGCGTTTTTCAGCGCTAGCTGCGCCACCACCACTCGTCGGCACTGTCAACTCTCACAGGTTCGCCACGCCCCCCGATAGGTGTTTGATCTCCTTGTCAGCAGTCGGCCACTCAGGGCCGCGCCTCATTCAAGGAAGCCTGTCCATGCCCAATTTTCCCATAGCCCCGGATAATGCGCCGCTGGGCGACAACAACCCGCCCGGCAACGCCCTCGTGCTGCATAACCCATCGTCAGGCCTGGCGTCGCGCCGCGTCGAAGACCTCGACCCGCCCAAGTCAGCCTATCCGTCGGTCCCGCTGGATGCCACGCTGTATCCTGAAAGAGGGGTCTACGGCCTGGGCATCCGCCACGTGCGCCCCTTTGCCCAGTGGACCTTCGAACGCTGGTTCAACTTCAATTACGACTTCTACGCCCTCTACCTCAACGACCTGGTCAATGCAGTCGCCGCCGATATTGCGCTTGAAGACCGGGACCGTTACGACTTGTTCGTCCCCGAAGAATTCATCCCCGAAGGCGACGTCCAGATATACGGCCGCGTAGTGCGGGCCGGCAGCGGCCAGGAGAGTACGTCGCCGCTGCAAACCATCCTGATCAAGACCACCCGCCCCGGTGGCCGCGATAACGACCCCGGCAGCAAATGGCACCCGGGCCTGGTGATGACGGTGGAAGGCCTGCCTGAGGGCTCCACCGTTAATATAGATAATGCCAACAGCGGGGTCTGGTGCCTGATCCAGCGCTATGAAAACCTGCGCCAGAATGACCAGATCGAGCTGTCGTGGGATGGGGTTTTAGTCACGCATATCGTCAGCCCGGCCGAAGTCGCGGGTTCAGGGCCGATTCGCGTCTTTGTCTCCAGGGACATCATTTTGCAGGGGGGCATTTCGGCAAGCTGACCCTGCGGTTTCGGGTCTCGGACGTGGTGCAAAACTTCTCCGGGGATAAATACCAGTATTCCAAACCCTACTTCCTGGACAGCGAGCTGGATCCAAACCTGCTTTCTGCACCGATCTTCCTGGTGGATGGCGAAGAGGCGACCCAGATCGACTTCGATACCCAGAGCGAGGCAACCTTCGAAGTGCTGGTGACGGTGCCTCGGCAAACCCCGGCGCCCCTGCCGCGGCACCAATTGGCGGTGACGTTGTTCGGTACCCTGGGCGACGGTTCGACCCAGGTGTTCCCCTTGGCCCCGGTGGTGGACAGAAACCTCAGCGTTGAATTTGTCACCGTCGACCGGGAGATTATCGAACAACTGGTGGGCGGGTCCTTCCGGGTCTCGTTCCAGTGGCTGAAAAACGACGGCCGCGTGGAGCAATCCGGCAGTACCTCCGTCAGCGTGGTGGGCACGCCGGTGGCGATGCCGGCAGTGACGGTCGCACCGATCGAGGTGGGGCTGATCGAGCCCGATCAGGACATCACCGTGCAGATCCCCTTCTACGAACCCCACAACCCGGACTGGCTGGAAACCCTGGTGATCGAACATATCCGTCCTGGCGGCGGCGGCGAAGACTACGTGGAAGAACAACTGGCGGGCGCCCAGGGCGGCACGCGCTACGTCAGCAAAGAGCACCTGAAACAGTTTGAAGGCGTGGGCGACATCGCATTTTATTACCTGGTCAACGATGGCGCCGGCCACGTCCTGGACGGCAACGCATTGACCACTCGCAAGTCCCGCGAGCTGTTCGCCCACGTGGGTGAACGCATCGGCAACATGCCGACTGCACACCTGGAAGGCGCCCTGGGCAACAACATCGACCCCAGCCATGTGACCACGCCCACCTTGCTGCTGACCCTGCCCCTGACCTTGCCCGCCCCGCACGGGCAGACCGAAGAAGGTGACCTGATCCACTGGAACGCCATCGGCTCCGGCCTTGACGGCTCGGCCAGTGGCGTTGTGCGCATCAACGGCGGCACGGCAGGCAAGCCCCTGGTTTTCCCGGTGAGCCGGGCGATCCTCGACAACAACAATAATGGCAGCCTGCGCATTACCTATAGCCTCGAACGCAGCGGCCCGCCGCGCCTGGTATTGCGCTCCGAGGTGCTCAACCTGACCGTGGGCCGCGGCGTGCAACTGGACCGTCCGGTTATCGACGGCGCCACCCTGTTCCCCGACGCACTCAACCCCCTGGCAGCATTGAGCGGCGCCAAGGTCATCGTGAGATACCGGCCGATGCAGGCCACCGACCAGATCAAGGTCGACTGGTTGAGCCGCGACGGGCTGGGCAGTGCCACCGAGTACACCCTGGGCAACCCGTCCACCAACGAAGTATTCGTGACCATCCCGGCGCGCACCATCGCCAGGGGTATTCGCCCCGGTGGCAACCAGATCAGCGTGCAATACCACTTCAACCGTGGCGCCTTTCCGTACCCTTCGGACACTGTCGACCTGCACCTGCTTCCCCTCACCGGGCTGCCCACACCGACGATCGACGGCATTGGCGACAGCACCCTGCTCGACCTGTCGAAACTCAATGACCAGGCCCGCGCCCGTGTATCCGTCTGGCCGTTTATCGATGCCGGGCAGTTTATGTGGATGAGTTGGGAGGGCACGTTTGCCGACGGCAGCCCGTACCGCGAGGACACCTACACCGCCAACCTGGTCACCGAAAACGGTGCCGCCAACGGTATCTCGCCACCCGCGCCAGTGGACAAACTGCAGCGCTTGATGGATGGCTCGCACCTGACCATCCGCTTCTGGGTCAGCCTGGCAGAAAGCCCCGACAAGAACACCGCCGTGCTGTTTGGCGTGCGTGAACACCGTGTGCAAACCCTGCCCGCCGTGCTGCCGCACCCACGGTTCAACGACCAGCCCGGGGCAACGCTGACCATTCAGCCGCTGGACCACGTAGACAACGCCAGTGTCACGGTGGCGTATGGCGGCATGAATCCAAGCCATTCCATCCAGTTGCAATGGATTTTCCCGGATGGCGGTGTTGCGGATATTGGCGCCAAGGACGGCCTGGACGGCGGTCGTGTGGATTTCGTCATTACCAATGAAGTGCTGGCAGACAGCGTCGGCAAAACCATTGAGTTGCGCTATGTCGCCACCATCAATGGCAGCCCGGTGCCTTCAGAAACGCAGGTATTGACAGTGGCCAGGATCCCGGCGGGAAGACCGCCACAACCGCGAATCAATAACATGAACAGCGGCACAACCCTGGACCTCCAGGCGTTCACCGGGGATGCACACGCCTCTGTAGCCAAATGGGAATTGAGCAAGCAAGGTCAACGTGTATGGATCACGCTGGAGGCGGCAGGTGTAGAACCTTTGTCGGTGCTGAGGGCACACGCCATTACTGCTGCTCAAGCGGCCAACGGCATCACCAACCAAGCTGTCTCCCGCAGCTGGCTGGCAAGCCTGGGGAAAAACACTACGTTCACGGTGACCTGCAAAGTGACGTATGACGGCAGTGACGATGAGTCAAAAGTCATCCCGCTCCTGCAAAGTACCTATACCGTGACATGGCTAGCGGAGGTCACATTTATTCCTACCCTCCTTCACTCATCAAGGGGGATCGTCGTCAGCCCTGACGGGCGCCGCGTTTATGTCGCTGTTGGCGCGGGTGGTAGAACTGCGATTTACGTTATCGACACAGCAACGGACGCCATTATTCACTCGGCTTCGTATGACATTCAGTCCAGTGGGCACCTTGCAATTCACCCGGACGGATCAAGACTCTACCTGGACCTGGTCCACACCGGCATAGCGGTAATCAGTACAACCTCCTTTGCCAGAGTTGCGACCTATGCCACCGAAAATGCACAGGACTTGGCGATCAATACTGCAGGCACTCGGCTATATGTTACTTCGAGGACCGGTGCTTATACTTACGACGCCGCCACCGGCAATCGGATAGCTCAAATAGCGGGTCAGTCTTACTTCATCGCCCGCTCACCTAATAATACGCGTGCCTATCTTACGACCTATGGCGGCGGTTTCAACGCGGTTGATACGACTGTTATCAATACTGCAAACAATAGTGTTGTAACTGTCATTCAGGGAGTGATTGGGCCCATGGCATTAAGTACCAACACCCCTCGCCTCTATTTGGCGAGAGCTGATGGCTTGGTGATAATAAACACCAACACCAACAGTTTGGTGACCGTGATTGGGGTAGGATGGGGAAGGTCGGTTGCAGTCAACCCGGTACTTCCTCATGTCTATACGGCAGGGTACAGGGTCTTCAACATATTTGACACAAATACGGACAGGCTTATAGCGACTGTACCCGTGGACATTGGGTTTGGATCTGGCAATATTGCAGTACTACCAAACGGTTCAAAAGCTTATTTCACCGACAGTGACTCGCAAGGACTCTATGTCATGCGTTATTGATTAACTAACCGAGGTATAACCGGGACAGGTCCATCTAAACCATGCACTTGTCCCTTTTTTTGTCCCCTATAGCTCTCCCGCCACTATCCCCTGCCCGTGTCCGCACGCCCCTGCTCAAACCTTCCAGACACGCCACCACGCCCCTGCAACCATCGACTCCATCGTCCCACCTACGGAGTCGCCCCACCATGTTCCCTACCCTGTTGCCCTTCCTTTTATTCGCTTTTGTAGCCTCCATCACCCCTGGCCCCACCAATATCCTGGTGCTGAGTAACAGCGCACGGTATGGCTTCAAAGCCGCACTGCCTATCGTGCTGGGCGCATGCGCGGGGGCGGCGGGGATTGTGCTGCTGGTAGGCTCCGGCGTTGGCCAGTCGCTGGCGCACTGGCCCCGGGTGCAGGCAGCGATGCAATGGCTGGGGGTCGCCTGGCTCAGCTATCTTTCCTGGCAGATCTTCAGCGCCCCCGCCGAGTCAATCGACCCGGCTGCCGTGCAAAAACCCCTGGGCCTGGCCGGCGCCGCCAGCCTGCAACTGGTCAACCCCAAGACCTGGATGATGGCCCTGGCGGTGGTGAGCGTGTTTGCCGGCAATGGCGATGAACGCCAGAGCCATGTGCTGTACCTGTCGCTGGCGTTCTTTGTGATCGCCTTGCCGTGCCTCGGCGCGTGGGCATTGCTGGGGGTTGGAAGCAGCCGGGTGTTTCGCTCGCCCAAGGCCATGCAACGGTTCAACCGCTGCATGGCGGTGTTGTTGCTGGTCTCAAGCTGGCTGAGCATCTGGGTGTAGACACAACCATTCGTCGGCACTGTCAGTTTTCACAGCTATCCGCTATCGGGGCTGCGGGTGTTTGATTTCCCTTGCCTATATGCACAGCCAGCGCTGTGCGTGACTTCCAGCAAGGAGTGGTCAGCATGCCCAACCAACCGATCGACCCCGATGACAATGCCTCGGTCATTGAAGACCCAGGTGTACCTGTTTCCGACAGCCCCCTGGCCCTCCTTGAGCCCGCGCTCCTGCCGGTGATCACGGCTGAAGACCTGGCCCCGCCCTATTCGGCGTTCCCGCCGGTCTCGCTTGACCAGTATCCCGATGAACCTTACGCCTATGGCCTGGGCATTCGGCATGTTCAGCCCTATGCGTATTTCGTCCTGGAAAAATGGCACACCTGGGCCATCTTCGACGCCTTTGAGTTGTACGTCAATAACGATCTTCAGGTATCTGGTGTCGTCGAGATGGACCAGGATCGTTATGGCATGTACGTCATCGCCGAACGCATGCCTGAAGGTGAAGTGCAAGTGCGCGCGCGGGTACTGCGCGCAGGCAGCGGCCAGGAAAGCACCTCGCCGCCGCAAAGCATATTGATCAAGACCACCCGTCCCGGCGGGATAGAGAACAATGGTGACGACAAATGGCACAGTAAACTCAGCCTGAGTGTCGACGGCTTGCCCGAAAGCAGCACGATCAACATGGACACGATCAGTCGCGGGTTATACGCCGTGATTGCGCCCTATCCGAACGTGCGCAAGAACGACACCATTGAGTTCTATTGGGACGGAATTGAGATCAGGCACCTGGTCACGGCCGCCGAGGCTGGCGGTATCCAGCCGATCAGGGTATTTATCAGCAAGGAAAATATTCTCAAGGGTGGCCTCAACGGCGCACTCACCCTGCGCTTCAGGGTGTTCGATGTGGTTCAGAATTACTCAGGGGAAAAATACCAGTACTCCAAGCCGTATGGACTGGTCGCCGAACTGGACCCCAGCTTAATGAGCGCGCCGTTTTTCCTGGTGGATGACGCGGAAAGCCGGCAAATCGATTACGACACGCAAAGTAATTCACTGTTCGAAATCCTGTTGCAGACCCCACGGGTGACACCGGCCCCGCTGCCCCCAAACCAGGTCACGATTACCCTGACGGCCACACTGGCGGACGGCACGATCGAAGAACTGGTGCTTGATCCTGTCGAAGTCAGGAACGGTCGGGAAGAGATCTTCCCGGTGGACCGCGATTTGATCGAGCGCGTCATCGGCGGCTCGTTCAGGGCTTCATTCGTCTGGCACACCGCCACCGGTGGCCACCTCGGGCAGTCTGGCAGTGTCACCGTGACGGTGGTGGGTACACCGACCTCGATGCCGGCAGTGACCGTGACCCCGAGCGAGTTGGGCCTGATCAACCCGGACGATGATGCGTTTATCAGCATCCCGTCCTACCAGCCCCACGCCTACGACTCGCTGGAAACCCTGGTCATCGAGCAAATTGTTCCAGGGGGCGGTGGAATTCGCTATTCCGACCCGCAACTGGCCGGGGACCAGGGTGGCACGCGCCGGGTTCCAAGCGAAATACTGCAACAGTTCAAGGGGCTGGGTGACGTCGCAGTGTATTACCTGGTCGATGACGGCGCAGACAGCCAGTTGCATGCCTACGGTGCGCTGATTGAACGCAAATCACGGGTGCTGACAGTACGCATCGACGAACGCCTCGAAACCATGCCTGCCCCCACCCTGCAGGGCGCGATTGACGACAACGTTGACCCGGTTGACGTAGTGGGCGACAGCGTGCTGCTGACGCTACCCTATACGGCAACCAGGAGCCGCGACCATATCCAATGGAACATTGTGGGCACGGGCACAGGCGGTTCCGCCAGCGGTTCGGTGACGATCAACGGTGCGACACAGGGCCAGCCACTGGTACTGCCGGTGAGCCGTGCGGTGCTGGATAACAACTTCGATGGCCAACTGCGCATCACCTACAGCCTGGAACGCGAAACCCCGCTGCCGAAACTCACCTTGCGCTCGTTTACAACCCTCCTGACCGTGGGCCGTGGCGTGGAACTGGATGCGCCTGAAGTCGTGGAAGCCGAGCAGTACCCTGACCGGCTTGACCCGCTGGCGGCTCAATCGGGTGCAACGGTGCTGGTGAAATACCGGCGCATGCGCGAGAGCGAATCGTTTTCAGTGAAATGGGTGACGGCCGATCTGCTGGGCAGCACCGTCGAAACGGGTTGGGGCAACCCCGACACCAATGAAGTGGGTGTGCCGATAGAGGCCCGTACCATTGCCAAGGGCATTCGCAACGAGCGTAACCGCATCAGTGTGCAATACAGTTTTACCCGCAGCGGGTTTCTCCATGAGTCGGATACTCTGAACCTGGACCTGCTGCCGTTGAGTGGGTTACCCACACCAACCATCGACGGGGTCGGCAACAGCGTGATCCTGCCGACGAACGAGCTTGTTGCTCAAGCCCGCATCCGTGTGGCGGCCTGGCCTTTGGCCTTTGAAGAGCAGTTCATGTGGCTGCAATACACGGGTACCAACACCGACGGCAGTGCGTTCAACCTGGACACTTTTATCGCCGCCCCTGTTGGAGAAAGCGCCACCCTGGGTGTCTCGCAACCCATACCGTTGGCGGAGCTGCAAGGTCTCAGGAACGAGTCGCACCTGACCATTCGCTTCTGGGTCAGCCTGGCCGAAAGCACTGATAAAAACACCGCAGTATTGTTTGGTGTACGCGAGCATATTATCCAGTCGATCCCCGCCACATTGCCGCGCCCGGCCTTTGCCAATCTGCAGGGCGCCACCTTGACCATCGACCCACAGGACTGGCAGAACAACGCCTATGTGGCGGTGGCCTATAACGAAATGACCGCGGCCCACCGCATCGCCCTCGAGTGGATTTACCCGAACGGCACCATGGCCACCATCCCGGCGCAGAACGGTAACACCAATAAGCGCGTCGACTTTCAGATCAGCCGGGACATCCTCGCCAACAGCGCGGGCAAATTGATCGAGCTCCGTTATATGGCGACGATAGGGACGACTATTGTCCCGTCAGAAACACAGAAGCTGACCGTCAACCGTGTTCCGTCCTCGGCGCTGCCTCGGCCGCTGATCAATGGCGTCCCTACAGGCGGTGAGTTGAACCTCAATAACTTCAGCACCAATGCCACCTTGAGTGTTGCCCCTTGGCCTTTGGCCGCAACGGGCCAGAAGGTCTGGGTGCAACTGACCAGGGCGGGCAGCGCGCCGTTGAATGTGCTGACAAACTACAGCCTGCTGGCGGGAGAAGTATCGACCGGCTTGGTGAACAAGGCGGTACTGCGCACATGGCTGGACGGGCTGCCTAACAACAGCACCATCACCGTAACGTGCAAGGTAACGTTTGATGGCAGCAGCGTTGAATCCACGGCCATTACGTTCCCCACTGCGACCTATACGGTAATTACTTCGCTGAGGATTGATCAGAGTCAAATGAACTTGAACGGTACAAGGGTGCTCACCAACTGGCCCGCAACCGGGAGGGATTGGGCGGGCAATACGCAGACACGAGTAGCCAGCGGAGGGGTTGGTTCTTATTCCTACGCGTCCAGCGCACCTACTATTGCTTCAGTACACTTAACCACGGGAAAAGTAACAGGCAATCGTAATGGTACGGCGACGATCACCGCGAGAGACAGAAATAATATTTCGCGGTCCTATACGGTCGTTGTCTCTAACATCTTCCAACTACAAGTCAATGAAACACACCAGTCTCCTACTGCTGCTATTAACTGGATGAACTCAATAGGAGGACGCCCACTTGTAATAGGCAACAGCGGAAATGGATCGATAATTTCCGCGTTAAGCTCTATATACAACCCTCCTCCAAGACTCAGAGAGTATGGACTTTGTTCATTCAATGGTGATTGGTACAACTTCATAACGATAGGAACCGGACCGCTATACTGGGTGGCTGTGCGCGGGCATTACAACATGTCAGCGTGGTGCATGACTCCCTATTAAAAAATCAAGATACTTAACCCCACAAAAAAGGAAGCCTCGGCTTCCTTTTTTCTTTACCCCTGTTTCCTAGAAATCGTAACGCACTCCCACATTAACCCCCCACGGCTGATCCACCTTCTTGCCCTGGGCATGTTCAATATCAGCGTGCAGCTTGACGTTCTTCGACACCGACATCGCCACGCCCGCTGCCACTTCGATACGCGAACCGAACACATCGTTGTTGAAGCGCTGGTCGTTCACCTTGACCTTGTTGCTGTGGTTGAACTCATGGGCCAACGCTGTACGCAGGTAGGGCTGCAGCACCCCGCCGCTCTCCAGCTGGATATTCTTGCCACCTGTCACGCCGAGCTTGCCCACCACGGAGGCGGTGCGATCACCCTTGCTGCAGGCCATTGTCCAGCTCGTAACTTTGCGCCTGGATAATCGCTGTGCTCAGTTGCGAGTACGGTTCTACAAAGTAACCATCGTCGAGCTTGATATGCCGGCCGACTTCCGCCGATGCGCTCACGGCATTCTGCGTGTAGTTGCCCTTGGCACGCTTGCCGTCGCTCATGGTCACGTTGACCTCGTTGTGCAAGCGGTTGAGCTTGACCACGCCGTCGAAGTACAGCCCGCTCTCGTCGTCGATCCAGGTGGCATAACCCCCCAAGTAGTAGCTGTTGACCTTGCCGCTGCCGGAAGTGTTGGCGCTGATGTCGGACGTGCTGTGACCCGCCATGACACCGGCCATCCACTGGCCATCTCCGCTCGACAATGGCGCATCGGCCCCCAGGCTCAGGCCACGCTGGTTTTGCGTGTAGCCACCACCGTCCTTGTTCCCGGCTACCTCGTATTTGTTGCCGTAGCCACGCATCCAGAACCCGTTGCTCTGGCCGTCGCTGAAGCGCAGTTCACCCATGCGGGTACGCAGCAGGGACATCTCGCCGTACAGCACGGTGGGGGCCGTGTTGAACAACGCCATCACGGTTTTGGTGCTGTTGCTGGTGCCACGACGGTTAGGGTCGAGGTACCAGTCGGTGTCTTCCTTCTTCAGCCCGTAGGAATAGGCGCCCACATCCACGGTGTCGCCGTCCAGCGAGAAGTGCGCATCGCCACCTTCGGTGTGCACCACACGAATCGGCAAGGCACTCGCCAACTCGGAGCCGGTCGCCGCCAACAGCAGGCTGTGGTTGCCCGTGGCAACCCCGTTGACGTTGAGCAAGTCGGTCTGGCCGGTGCTGAAGTCGGTGTGCATCACATAGCTGCCGTCACCCGACAGGCTGTTGACGTCCAACTGGAAGAACTCATCGGCGCCGCCAAAGTGCACGGTGCCGCCGCCCATGATCAGGTCGCCGACTGAACTGTCATCCACCAGCATCCAGTGGGACGCTGAATTGACGCTCAACTCGGCGACGTTCTGCAGTTTGCCGGTGAGCCAGGAGCCATTGTTGAGCTGCAACCTGGCGGTGCTGCCGTCTTCGACCACCACGTCACCGACCAGGAAGCTGCGGTCGACGTTCATGTTGGCGGTGGCGCCGTTCATGACTTCCAGCAGCACACCGTTTGCGCCGGTCAGCGTGGAGCCATTGAGTACATGAATATCAGCAAGGGTGGATTCCCCGGGCCTGAACGAGCCGACCTGAATCGCCGAACCGGTCTTGCCCTCGACGCTCGAGCGGTCGAGGATCAGGCTGCTGGCCAAAGTCGGGTCGTTATCCACGCCCATCTTCACGCCAATGTCTCCACCAACGATGCTGGTATTGAACGCACGGGCCTGGCCATTGAACAGTTCGATACCCACGCCATCATCTGCGGTCGCCTCGACACGCGAATCGGTCAGGTCCAGCACACTGTGGGCACTGGCCGAGGCACCGCGGGTGCTGCCGGTGATGTGACTGTTGACGACCGTGACGCTGGAACCATTGGTGGCGCCCAGGGAACGGGCCGCTGCCAGCCCGGTTCCGTTGTTGTGGGTAACGTTGCTGTTGGTGATCAGCACGTTGCTGCCCGTGACATGAACCCCGGCCCTTCCCGAATCCCGCGCAATGACGTCCGAACCATCGATGCGGATGTCGGAGTTGATTGCGGCAATGTCCCGGGTGCTGCTGCCGGCATTGACAATCAGGGTTGCGGAATTGGCAGTGATTTGCAGGGTGGGCACTCCATGAACCGTCAGGCGGGAACCTGCACGCAATTCAAAAGTGTCAGGGCGCGGGCCAGGCCCCACCGTTTCATCCGGGCCGGTCACGACACGCGCTTCGGACAGCTGCGCCATGAGCATCAGCAGTGTGACGGCCTTGGCCTTGAAGGCAAGGCTTAAGGGAGTTGGTTTGAAATTGAATGGAGCTGACATCTTTACGGACCTCTGGGTTGGCGTTCCTTTACGGAAAAAAACTGGCCGGTTCCGAAAAGCGTGTGGACCCTGCCAATCAAGCGGCGCCCAAGGTACCCAGAGCTGTTCCCAACATCTGTAGGACTAATCCCAAGGTGCTGTGCTGAAAGTGAATGCAGTTTGTAGTCGACCCAACGGCAAAAATGCCAAAGAGGAGCAAGGCTCCTCTTTGGCATTAGGGCTCAAACAAGTATCAAGGAAGCGGGACGGCAGTACCGTCGCAGAAAAAGCCATTCGTTCCACCTATCCGAACCCCGCGAACAAGAGGATGCGCTTCATCGGAAGGTAATGGTCCTTCAGGCAGGTTGATGGTGTACCAGATCCGCGCGGAGCCGGCCAGCCTTGCACCCGAGTTGGGCTGGATGGGTTTGTAGATGGTCTCATAGGGCCCCAGGAGCAACTCGAACCCAGAATTGATCATGGCTTGCGTGAGCGGTATGGAGTCCACACGACCCACTGCTGCCGGGACCGCTACCATTCCTGCATTGTCGCTGTAGCCTTGCCAGTGCAGCGTAACCACCATCCTCAGTTCAAAGTGCTCCGAAGGCGGGATAAACACCACAACGTTTCCGGGAGGATTTTCAGGCCTGAACGTAGCGCAGTTGATCGCCCCTCCGTCCGACAGATGTCGTACCACCGGCGGGGCAAGCTCTTTGAAGTTGGCATTCACCGTCACCGTCGTGTCAGGGGAAAACTGGCGGTTGGTGCTGGCCCCTTGGGCAATGGTGTAGAACACCGTCTTGCGGCCATTGCCATGACGCTCAATGAAGCTCCACGGGATTGAGAGCGGAATCACCTGGCCAGCCGAGGCGCCGGTCACCGGTTGGGTAGCAACGAGTTCGCCCGAATAGTAAAGGCGGATCGTAAAGTCGCTGGCATCCGGTGTGGGTGCCGTACTCCATAACGTTACCCGAGCAATTGCAGGCCGGTTGGCGTGGTCGCGCTCCAGTTCGTCGTCGGGGCCCTCGGTACCGGTTGCGTCCACCCCGTTCACGACTACGGGCAGCAGGTCATCGTTGATCGGGTCCGGGCCAATGGGAGTGGGGCCGACAACAAACAGGTCCAGGTTGACGGTGGTGGTCGGTGTCGCCGGGTTGTTGACAGACCGCCGCCGCACCACATAGGAAACCGTCAACGGCAATAGCCCTCGAGTGGCCCCATACAGGATTTCCAGCACCCTGTACGGAACGTAAACCTCCGCCGGGAAACGGCTGTTGCCCAGTGGCTGGGCCTCCAAGTTAACGGTGGTGATGCTTGTCCTCAATGTGACGAGGAATTCATCTCCATCGACGCCGCGCAGAAAGTTCGTATATTCAGGAATACGCACGATCATGCCGCCGTCCAGCGCAACGTCCGCCCGATCAATCAATACATCGCCGGGGGGAGAGGTTCGGTCAACCAGGGGGGCCAGCGGTGATCTCACTGGAGGTGCCCCTGTCACGATTGACTGATGAGGGCTCCGGCACCGCGCAACTCTACTACACGGTTCAGGACTCCTTTGGCGGCGTCAGTGTGCTGAATCCCAGGAGAACACTCACCATCGATCTGGACTCGCCTGAGTTACTGAACCCTCTGGATACTGTGGATTTTGTAGTTGCCCCGACCCCGAACGTCGATGAGCAATACCTGCTCGATAACGTGCCGGTGGCGTTCAATATTCCGTTCTACACCGTGCGCGCGGACAGGGACCGGATTGAATTCTACCTGTCCAACCGGGATAACCCGCCGCTAAGCGCGGCGGACGCCGAGTACGTGATCGCGTTAGCCTCAGACCCGCTGGTTGCTTACGTGGACCCCGATATTTTTCGCAGGTTGAACAACGGTGACGCCTATATTTTCTACCGCATTTTTGACGAGGCAGGCAATTTCAGCAGCCAGAGTGCCGGACTGCTGTTTCAGCTGGCACTGACGCCGTTGCCGAGCAACTTGCCGCGTCCGCAAATTCGGCCACCGGCATACGACGACGGCCTGATCAAGCGCGATGATGCACGTCGTGGCGTGTTCATGCGCATTGACCCCGCCTACGACGATTGGGCGCCGGGGGACCAGGTAATCGCCTATTGGAATGCCGTCCGACAGTCCCGCAGCCGGTACTGAGCTTTCCTTGTGATGTGGAAATTCCATGGCTGACCCTCAGGGGGCCTGCGCCTGTACTGGTTCCCGAAGCGGCGGTGGTGCGCTACGAAATCATTCGCGGAGCCCTGCCTCCATTTCGTTCCTTATCGGAACGGTTCAATGTCGACCTGACGATTGCCGGCCAGGACCATCCCAATGCGCCCGCATTGCTTAACCCGACCCTGGCCAGCGTCACGGTGATAGGGCGCGGCTCCAAGACTCCCAATCAGCTCAATCATCTGGATCGTGGGCTGGCTGCCCAGGCATATGTTCCCTTGTTTGCAGATCCGGTTGCGGGTCAATTGCTCAGTCTGTTCTGGAACGGTGTTGGCCCGGTGGCCAGCCATCCCGTGCAGTTGGGGGAGGTAGGAGGGCAGTTGGTGTGGTTTACCGATATTCCCTGGAATCTGATCGAGGGGACGGTCAATCCACGTCTGCCGGTCCATTACCTCACCAGTAATGGGGTCAACGAACAACAGTCGCCGCCAACTTTTGTGAATGTCGATGTGACGGCGCTGATTGATTTTACTCCTCCGCAAGTTCAGCACACCCTGACTAGCGAGTATGTGACCTGTTGTTCTTCGCCTTCGCCTTTATATGGCGTGCATTGGTTGATTCCGGGCAATATCGGCCTGCAACTTAACGACGAGGTGCGTTTTCACTGGCAAGGCTATGCGCGTAATAACTGGGTTGATCCTATTGCTGGCACTGAATACGAAGAAACCATCCAGGTGCTGCAACCCCATATTGATAACGGTATTAAAGTTGTGGTGGAACCGTTCGACCGGACCCTGGAGCCTATGCGCGAATACGGTTCAGCTGTCGCCAGTTTCGAAGTGTGGCGCAACCTGGGCAAGGTGGGTGACTCCCGGCCAGACGTCAAGGGGAGCGGACACATCCGTGTCGACCTGACCTTTCCAACGGGTGGGTTTTGTAAACCCGGGGATGTCATTAGTTGCACCAGTGATGGAAAGGCAACGTTGGTCAAAGATTAAAGGACTGGATGTATTTGTTGTTGTGCAGGGAATAGTCGGCGTGTGATAGGCGTGCAAGCGCTTTGTCTCGCGACGCGAACGGCTACGTCAATGGTAGGGAAGTGTGGGTGAGATGTAATTCGTCTTAATATCTGGAGACACGTAATGAAAAAGGACACGCTCGACTTTATCCGTAACTATGCAAAGAATCGAAGTGCCAATACGAGTGATGACGCCTTGGCTGATGGTATTCTTGAAGGTGAGGTGCCTGGCTACCCTGGATTGCTTTCACGGGAGTACAACCTGCGTGAGAATTTGAATTTCTCTATTCCACTATGGCCTGACGCCGATACCCATCCGTTTTTTGACGATCAAGTCAGTGTTTGGTGGAAAAATTTCGATGACACCGAGTGGGGCGAGCCCATTTATAGGTTCACCGTTGCTGCCCCAGGGCCTGAGACAGTGGTGAACATTGCTCAAGGTCGGCGGCCCGCGGGGCGGTACCAAATCAAGTACGGAATTTACGTACGTGGCGTTGACAACCATTCCGAATCAGATCCGCAGACCATTGTCGTTGACCTGACACCACCGTATGCCATTTCCCCCGATGCACCGCCGGCGCCGATTCCGCCTGCCGACCTGCCGACACCTGCCGACCGCGACTACTTTGAAAGCAAGCCCAATGAGTCTGCAGTGTTTACGATCCCGGATTATGTGGCGCATGGTCGGGCAGACGGCGATTGGGCGTATCTTTACTATAATGGCTCCGATACGCCCTATGCACCCAACCCGCCCGATCCTTCGCCACGCTGGAATCTGCCTGCGGACCTGAGCTTTCCATTGCCATTATCCGTGGTTGACGCCAATCCGGATGGCCTGCGCAATTTGCGGTATGAGTTGTTCGACGCGGCAGGGAATTGGGCGCGGCTTTCGACTGCCTACGAGATGGACGTGGGCCTGTTTCCAGCGCCCGAGAACCTGCTGGCCCCCCTGGTTGACCGAACCTCTCCCCCCGGCGATGTATTGATTGATCGGGCGGACGTTGCGCTGGACGGCGGCATGATCGTGCGTATTCCTGAATATACGAAATC
>ENA-OOOY01000008-OOOY01000008.1-human-oral-metagenome-genome-assembly--contig:-NODE-8-length-16221-cov-23.706474_pt1 | contig 16221 bp, 20 predicted proteins | sample MGYA00245295_ERZ501132 | MGnify/ENA primary metagenome ERZ501132 (study PRJEB25959, sample SAMN05335000) | human oral metagenome | host: human-associated | place: USA: California | collected 2014-03-28... | reverse complement strand
TCAATCAAGGTTACTAAAATTATTTACTAGAAAATACTTTCAGAGAAAATAAAAAAAGACCGCTCAAAATTTGAGCGGTTTTAGTGTAATTAAATTTTGAAAGCCTTTCTGTATTTTTTTATTTAGTGGTGATCAAGCCGTCGGGCTCGATTGTAAATTCTGCTTGCTCAGCCAATCGGCCATCTTCAAGCATGAGATAGTATCCACCATTGTATGGCACAAAGCAGTCTGATTTCATATCGCCATTTTGAGCATCCAGGTAATACCATTTCTCGTAGTATTTAACCCATCCAGTCTGCATGGCACCGTCTGCGTTGAAGTAGTACCATTTTTCATTGATTTTCTTCCAGCCGCTATTGGCCATGTAGCCATCTTTGTCAAACCAGTACCAGTTTCCATCTGTGTGATGCAGCCATTGGTTTGCATACATGTAGCCATTGTCATTGAAATAGAACCAGTTTCCATTAATCGCTTCAAATTTTGAAGTAGGGTAAGAGCCATCTTTACGGCTCCACCACCAACCAGTGTCATCATATTTCCAACCAGTCTGGTCTTCTTGAGGCGGTACGATATAACCTACGATTGAATTGACTGAACGCTCATAGTAGCGACAAGGTCCACCAACGTCGAGATAGTCCCAGTTGCCATCGATGTTCTGCTCAATGGTCTTAATGGTAGAACCGTCTGAATCTTCGTATACAAGTCCAGTATGGCCATAATTCACACCGTCTCCAGCGACAAAGTTCTTAACAAAGAACCAACCAGCTTTTGGATATTGAGCGCCATAGACAACTTGTAAGCCTGCTGCTTCTGCTGAACGTAATAAGTCAATCGCATTTCCCCATAATCGTGCGCCAAAAAACTTATAAACACCCATGCACGTCAAGTCTGCGCATTGATAGCCGTACATTCCATCATAATCGACACCAGCTCCAGCGTCTGCTTTATCGATGAAGAATTGGACCATTTCCCTAGTTTTACTCATTTATACTTTTCCTCTCTTATAGTTAAGTTGTCGGCCAAGGATCGTCAGTAACATACGATATAGACGATACTCGAATATCTCCGATGTCCTTGTCAGTAGGAATTGGCTCTAAAAATTGAAAACGTAAGTGATTTGCATCACCTTGTCCCCCGACATACCAAGTTCCATACGGTATACCGTCGTCATTGAAAATTTGACCGATTAGTGAATTTGCGGTTCGATATCCGTAAGGAATACCACCGTTTGACAGTATGAAACATTTTTTCTCACGATTACCTGGGTGCGCTACAAACGCTGGATTATTACGTCTAACAATACCAAACCACCCCCATTGTAGTCCACCGAATTGGTAATATACGGTATCGTTAATTCTTCGGATACGCATCGAAGAATTACCTAGTTTAGAAAGTATGTTTAGACCTTTCCAACCTGTGTCACCGTCTAATACCGCCCAACCTTGGTTTCCTGAAGGAGTTCGTTTAATCCATTTCAAGGCTCCATTTGTCTTAGCTGTGTCAACATAGGTTTGACCTAGTGTACCTTCGACTTTACCATTCGGCATGCCAGTACCGGTAAGCTCACTAGACGAAGTTGAAGCATTTTGACTGGAAGCTGGTAAGATAATACTTCCACCACCATCTGAAAGTGACACGATATTTCCATTGATGCTGATTCTTTGAGGAATGCCTACACCATCACGACCGTCAGCGCCTTTGGGACCAGTAAGCCCGATAGGACCTTGAGGTCCGACTGGTCCAGGTAAGCCAGTAGGTCCTTGTTCCCCTCGTTCTCCACGAGGTCCTGGCTCTCCATCTCGCCCACGCTCGCCCTGTAAACCTTGAGGGCCAATAGGTCCTTGAAGCCCGTCTGCTCCTCTTGGTCCAGTTTCACCTGTTGCACCTTGAGGACCACGTTCACCTGTTTCTCCCTTGTCCCCTTTAGGTCCAGGAGTTAAGGCAATATTTTGTAACTCTTGCTTAGTTGCAAACTGACTTGTGTCTACACTTGGCTTGTTCTCTAAAGCCACTACACGCTCGACAAGTGGCTTGTCGTTATAGATGGTGTCATTGTCAGGCTTGGTCTTTAAGGCTTCAATATCGGCAGAAATATTGCTTATTTTAGCACGAATACCACTATCGTCATACGTGCCGCCTTGCTCTTTGATTTTTGCAAATAGCGCATCCAACTCTTGCTTAGTAACAACATCCTTGACGTTAACAATTCTCCCCGATTCACGTTCAATAAGTGGTGTCTTAACTGCCTTGTCAATTTCACTCACATGGACATTAAACATAAAGCTATACACATCCGCTGACTGCTCTACTTTTTCAAAGTAGATGTAGCCAATAACAGACTCATCTGTCGTGATCAATGATGTATCGAATTGAACCGTAAACGAATTACCTTCGATTGTTGCTTCAATTTCATGGTATCGTTTAGTGCATTTGAAATAGAATAAGCAGATGACTTTAGTAGCGGTCAAGTTATCAAGTGTGAATTTAAACTCAGCGATACCTTTATCTTTGCTATAAAATTCTTGATAAAGTCTATCTACATCCCGATCGCTGGTTGAAATGGTTAATTTTTTCTCAATAACCTTTTTCAATCGCTACCTCCTTTCTTCAAAAAGAAAGAGAACCCTTTTGGGTTCTCTGATTTATTTTTCAGACCAAGCATCGTTCATCTGCTTGACTGCTGACTCAACGAAAGTATCGAGGTCACTGTCAGTCATGCCGATATTATACTTGTTAAGCTCTGCCCGAATTTTGATTCGAGCTTGTTCTAACTTCTCTTCGCCTTTGTAGCCAGTTTCAGCCGATACCTGTTCAACTGCATTGACCGCATTCTTGGCCAAGATTTCGACGATTTTGACAGATTGCTCACCGCCTTTTTTCACCAGGTATTCCTTGATTGATTTGACTGCGATTCCAGTCAGGATGACAAGAATGCTAATTGCTGCATTGATGATGATTTCATTGATTTGTTGCATCGTATTTCTCCTTTACTTCGATTTCGATTTTATCTTTCTGGTCAACATTAACTAGTAATTGACCAAGTTTTCTAGCATTATCTTTCTTGATTTGGTTGATGTAAGGTTTTAGGAATTCTGGGAATGCCCAACCAATCGCTTCCCAATTTTCAAGCACAGAGCCTAGATAGTTAGCAATAAAGAACATTGTCCAGGTAATTCCTAACGGACGAACACCCAACGAACGAGCATACATCGCAACAAGTAAGATGACTGTGAATACTACGAAATGACGAATCAAACCCATGGTTCCAATCTTACTATCAAATCGTTTAGTCTTAAATGCCTTGACATATCCTGTAACGATATCCAGGATCATTAGCCAAAAAAAGATGTGGATGTATGGACTAGACGAAAGGTTCTTTAGATGTTCAATAAGCTCATGAATTGGTAAATCTCGCATACGTCACCTCTTATTGAACAGGTTGTGTTTCTAGTTCAGATTTAGGCGCTTGCCATTTCCAAACTGCAAGAATTCCGTTTTGAGATGGTGAACCTTCTAGTTGTTGAATTGTTTCGCCTTGGTAGATAAATTGTTGGTTGGTCTGAATTAAGATGCGTTTTCCTTCACCGTTAAGTTCAACATGTTCAGGGTCTTCAATCGCAAACATTGAACCAGGAGAGTAGCTTTCACCGTTTTTAACAAGTGGAAAGAGTTCAACGAGCTCTTTATAAGTAGTACCGTAAGCGATTTTCTCACCCATGATAGAATCTTGAGCCATAACACGAACTACCTTATTGATTTTTTCAGTGATTTCAAGCAGCTGGTTCTGTTTGTTTTCAGTTTGGGTAAGCTTCTGTTCAGCTTGCTCGATTTTAGATTGAGCTTGGACGATTGCACTTCCTGGATCTAATTCAGCCTTAATGATATTCAAAACCGCTTGAATAAGTGTTTCTTCATTGTCTTGAGTGCGGTCTCCAACGAGTTCACGTTGGTTGGTGCTGTAGCGGTTGCCTTCCTGCAGTCGAATTTCAACAACGGTTGTAGTTTTGTCTCCGAAACCACGAGTATAAGGTTTAGTTGCGAGTGTGTAGTTATTTACTGTCATTTTGTTTGTCCTTTCACTTCTTCAAATTTTGCTTTAAGTTCTTCATCTGATTCGATGATTTGTTTCATCTGCTCTAGTTCCATTGCTGTAACGGTGTATAGAGCTTCTAGCGTAGCTGATTGAGTAGCTTCGTTGCTGATTCTATCACTCAATGATTTAATCGTGAGACTACTAATCTGCTTGTCTTGTTCGTTCATGTTGTTTCCAACCTTTCTACTTTTTGGTTAAGTTCTTGAATTGCCTTAATAAGATAAGGCACAAGTGCGAATGTGTTATAAGAGTATGCGCCATCTGGATTTTCATAAAATGCTTCTGGTGCGTATTTCTGGACATCTTGAGCCATGATACCACAAGAGATATCTTCAATCTTGTCATCATACTCCTTACGATAAGAGTATGTTTTGAGCTTTTCGATAACATCCAGTCCAGACACTTGACTGTCTTGAATGTTGGTCTTGTATTTACGGTCTGAGATTTCTTTATTGATTGGTATCCAAGAATATCCACCACCTTGTTTATACATATAGAAATAGCCGTTTTTTTCTTGAAAATGTGTGTAAATATCTGAGTGAACCCAAAATCCTGCTATGTAATTATCTCTTACATAATAGATATTACCGGTCACTTGTAAGTCTCCGTGGATTTTAGGAGTATTCCAAAATTGCGCTTTGTTGTAACAGTGCATTTCTCCCGTGCGTTTTACAAACCAAGCATAGTCACCTGCTTTGTTCCAGTTATCTCCCCAGTTGACCCAAAGGGCTGTTTGACCCCAATCAGAGCTACCGTTGCTCATACCGACTGCGAATTGATTAATACCAGTTAGCCAGGACACAGATGGGTCTTTATCGTGAGTACCGATTTGGAATCCACCGATGCGCCCTTTAAAACCTTCAAGCAAGGTTGCAGTTACAACTACTGAGCGTAATTTATTGATAAATGCAGTTTTAGCAGCTAAAGTATCCGTGAATATGTCGTTCGATACAAATTTTCGAGCCATAGCTTGGTCCATAAGTACCTTGTCGGCTGTGATGGAGTTAGACTCGATGATATCTGTATTTAACTTCCCGATTCTTGCATCACCCACAAACAATCGCTTGAAGTAACCGTCTATCGCTGTGATTTCATCTAGAAGCGTTCTACCTTTAAGTCGGATTTTAGCAGCTTCAATCAAAATTTGATTGTTAGTTGCATTGATTTGTGAAACAATCGAACCTTCACTTGTTAGATTTTGAACTGCCCATGATCCAGCAAGCTGTGTGACTTGAGTTCGTGTTGCTTCCAAACCTTTAGCAATCTGTATCGCTCTTGTCTGTGCATCCGTAGCAAGTCCTTTAGCTTCGTCTGTCATTTTATAAGCTTCGTCAAATTGACTCGGTTTAAAGCTACCAGTTTTTGGCCCTCTCACAAGCATAGGCTCTTTGACTTCTATCCATCCATTTTTTACAAGATAGAAGTAAATAGGGAAGCTCCCTACTTGGTCAAAATCAAGGTCTTCTGTCATTTTGAACGTACTTTGGAAGTCAATCCAAACGTTTCTGACTGGTGTTTTCGGAGTGGCAATCGTTTTTTGTAAAACAGTTTTGTTCTGTGAATGATTTTTAATAACCACGCAAAACTCATGATCTAGTTGTCGTCTGATTTTATACTTAAAACCTAGCGTGTATACTTCGCCTTTTAGGATTTTAGGAACGTAAATAGGTAACGTGAACCCGCCCCAGTTATAGCCAGTCAGACCTTGAGCATCAATATTGAATACGCCATACGGTGTATTATAGATATTGACTCCATTTCTCTTATTAACGATTGTATGTTTATCAAGCTTTTCAGAATTGACAATCAAGTTATTATCGCTGACAACAAGATCGTTAACTTCTGTTTGGAAAATTTCATTAGTCATAACCAAACGTGAAATCTTATCAGGTAAGCCTTGTTCTGTGTTACCCAAAACACGCTCATAGAGTTGACTTGTTTCTTTAACTCGTTGGAAGTCAGCTTCATTAACCTTGCCAGCAATTTGACTAGCTAGGCTCGTGAACCGTCCGTCAATGCCTTGTTTGTAATCAGCTAGTTTGACCTCGTTATCTCGTTTAAGGGTTTCAAAGCGTTGGTTCGTACTTTCAACGGTTTCTGTAAAAGTGCTTTTAGCGACATAATCTCTTGATATTGTTTCACGGATAGCATTTGTTTTGCTGGCTGTTTCTTCTCTAGCATATCGCTTCAATGCTTCTTGACGTTGACTGTCCTTATCAATGAATGATGTTATTTCTCCGATTTTTGTTTTTATGCCTTCTGTCGTTTGATCGACTTCAAGCATTTTAGAACCATATTCATTTTTAAAGTCAGTAATTTTGTCATCTTGCTCGTTAACTCTATTAGAGATATTGATGAAATCAATAGAGTTTCCCCGGATAACTTCCTTGATTTCACTAATAAGTTCAGCAGTCGTGCCAGCTTTTTTCAAGGCTTCTTCTGCTTTTGCTTTAGCTTCGTCAAAACCAGCTGAGTTGAAATCTTGAAACCTTCGATTGATTTCTTCGGATAATGAGCGTTTGTTTTCTTCGGTTTTTGCTTCAACGAGTTTGATTTGGTCGCTAAAATCTTGCTTTATTTGGTCAACCTTTGCATCGAACCCTCTATCTGCTTCCTCAATTTGGTTTTGAAGTTGAGCTTCAAACTCATTGAATTGTTCAATCTTTTTGGTAATTGTACCTGCATACGAATATTGCGCATCATTCCCAGCTTTGCTGTCAGCGCTAATGCGACCACGAAGCCCACCTTTAAAATTAAAAGATTGGCTCAAAACTGGAGATTTAAAAGTCTCTCCTGTGTTGGTTTTGATAGTTACCCACTGACCAACAGCAAGTAATAGATGCCCTTGATAATTCAGGCTGTATGGATAATACCTAATATCCTTGATACTGTGATACAAGTTATCTAAGGCCGATTGGTACATCAACACATTCTCAATCTCGAGCGAACGACCTGTACGCAATCCGACCGTGAGCGTTTCTTTGTCCTTTTTACAGGTTATCCCTGCAATTTGATACTCAATCTCGCTCTTGGTCAATCCGTGCATGAAGTAGCTATCAGCAGTAATCGTGATACCCGAATCAGTCAACTCTTTGATTTCAAGTTTCCCCTCACGATTGAAAAAACAAGACATCCCAAGCATTTGAGCTGATAGCCCTAATACGTCTCGGAATGTCATTTTTTTATCTTTCGGAACTTTGTCAATTCGATAATTCATGGATGCGATACCCATGTTTTCATTGGCAAGTTCGACACCTGTCTTTAAACAGATTTCTTTGATCACATTTCTGATTTCTGCTGGATAAGTTAAGTCTGTGACGTGTTCACGGTTCAACTTAAACATTCCATCCATGAGATCAAGCTTGGTCGTTTTACGATTGCGGTCTATCTCAATATCGTTAATGAAATATTCACCCATTTTGACCCATTCATAGGTTCCATCAACCAAAAGGCCAATCTCTGGATAAATTTTATCTAATTTGCTGAACGATGTAATCACGCTCGCAAAAACAATCTTGGCACTACCTGCACACGTCCCACCTGGCTTATATGTATCGCCTTTGATGTATCCGTAATCAAAACTAGCCTCGTTGATATCTCTAGATTGATACTGTCCTACTCTGATAGTAAGAGTACGGTTTTTAGCAAACATAGCTTCATTGAATTTCTGTCGTCTGAATACATCCATGTTTTAAAACCTACCTTTCTATCAGATTGAACTTGGCACCAGACCAAGGTTTGAGTTCGTTTGTAAATGAGTAGCTCGGAGCCGTTCTATCACCAACGTAGAACGTTTTTGTTGTTTGACCATGTATTGGATCCGGATAAGACACCGTGAAGAACTCAGGTGATACGGCATTTAAAATCTGGCTCATTTCACCTTGAGTCAGCATTCCCCATTCACAGTCCAATTTTCGTTTGGTCGTGATACGGTCACGCACCATGTCTCCGTTAGCATTGCGTCCAGTTTCTCCGTCGATATCCTGGATACCGACTTGAAAAGATTTGGGAGGCTTAACAGCCACCCCGTTAATGATTAAGCGTGCCATTTTACCTCCCTTTAAATGTTAAGCAAGACTTGTCCTGCACGTTCTTGTTCTCGATTGATTTCTTGGATGGCCACACGTCCGAATTCGTGGCCACCAATCTGGATCACGATGTCGCCATTGCCACTAAATCCTCCAGACTGTGGCAAACCACCACCTAGAGCGTTGACTACGGCACCACCTACGACACGTCCCATAGTCTGCAAGAATCCAGTATTCTCAAGTGGCATGACAACCTCTTTACCAGCTTCACCAATCATGGCCACAGTAGGACTGTCAACGATACCACCACGAGCTAAACGAGGGAGACTGACATAACCAATACTTCCTAGAGATACTCCAGGGATTTTATTGATCATTCCGATAACACCGTTAATCATACCAACGAAACCATTGACAACATTCTCGATAGTTCCAAGTACCGCATTAACTGCGCTTCTGAAAGCTCCACCAACTGCGCTACCGACCATTTGACCTGCGTTCACGAAGATGTTTTTGACCGTGGTCCACACACCAGAGAAGAAGCTACCAATCGTGCTGAATGCGTTCTTGACCGCTTCAAATGCTGTTCTGAAGATATTCCCGAACCAAGTAGCTACGTTAGCAAGTGCAGTCGTCACATCGTTCCATCTTTCGCCAAACCAAGTGCCGATTGAAGAGAATATGTTTGTAAGGGCGTCCCACGCCTTTTGAAACATATTCCCAATCCAAACTGCGACATTCGCTAAAGCAACCGTAATATCAATCCAACGCGCTGCAAACCATTCGCCAATCGGTGTGAAGATGGCAACGATGCTGTCCCAGAGACTTTTGAAATAAGCAATAATACTGTCTAAAATTGCTTTCAATATTGCTATTGTGCTATCCCAAATTAATTGTAATAAAGCAATGATAGAATCTAGTAGAACTTTTAAAGCAGCAGAAGTCAAGTCTATCAATCCGGTGAAGATTGTAGATAAGATGTTCATGATAGCATCACCTGTTTCGGTGAAACCTTCAAAAATCTTGCTCATATCACCAGTAAGGATACCTGTGATAATATCAAACACGCCTTTGATAAAATCGGCTATGCCTCCGAATATATCAGCAACCGTATTGAATAAGATACGGAAGACTTCTCCGATATATTCAAGAGTCGGAGCTAGAACTCTCGTTAATTGCTCAACGATAAAGCTAATGACAGGTGATACATACTGAACAACGACTTGATATAATTCATAGAAGCTAGCCATCATATCTAACACCTTTTGAATAAATGGCGAAATATGCTTACTAATCGTGTCCGAGAAACCTTGACCAAGTTTTTTGATAATAGGTTGGATGTGTTCGTTCCAACCTTTCACAAAAGAGCCGATAATATTTGATATGCTTTTAGAAACCAATTCAATCGTTGGGCGATAGTAAGTATCATACAAACGACTGATTGAGTCGACCATATCATTAATTGCTTGTTCTGCACTCTCGAAAATCGGAGCGATGTCAGACAAAGTATTTGAGAAAATCTCAGCAATGCCAGGCATGTTATCTGTAACAATTCGCTCGATACCTTTCATAAGGTCGCCACCGAACTTGTAGCTAATCTCTACAATACTTGAACGAATCGCTAAAATAGACGACACAACCGAACTTCCGATACGAATAGCACCAGTCGATGTAATGACATCATAGAAGCCGTCTGCAAACGCTTGAGCGATGTTTCCGGCCGAGGCGAACATATTGCCCGTGTTTTCAAATTCTGCCACCAGAGAGCGAATGATGCGCTCTTTTTGGCGTCCTAGACCATTTGCGATACTTTCAGCAAGGAAAACACCGATACCAACTCCGACGGTGCCGATAGAACCCGCAATCTGCCCTAGTGCATAAGCGATTTTCTTGTTCATGCCATTGAAGGCATTAACGACCCGTGGATCAGTAGCGATTTCTTCAAGCGTCGTCTTGATTTGACCAAGACCAAGCTTGATACGTTCTAGCCCCTCAGCTCTGAATGCAGCAGTGAAACCTTTGCTAAAGAGGTCAGATAGCCCTTTCAGCTTGTTTCCTAAGCCATCAAAAATGCTCTTGAATTGGTTATCCATATCGGTTAAGGCAATTTCTGGCAAGATATCCTTGAAAGGTGCGCCACCGCCACCCTTTCCTTTCTTACCTTTGCCTCCACCGCCTCCGCCTTTGCCTTTTCCAGCACCGTCATCATCACCAGAATCATCTTTTTTGCCTAGTAGGTTGATTTCATCAAATCCCATTAGACCAAGCAATTCCTTAACGGCTTTTTTAGCTGACTTGGCTGTGTCGTCGAGGTTATCGGCCATACCACCCGAAGCGTCATCTGCGTCACCCATGGCATCTGCTAGGTCGCCTGCACCGCCTGCTGCATCTTGTAGCGAGCCGTTCATGTCATTGACTGCTCCGGCTACACCACCGTCTTTTACAGTTGCTTTTTTGTTAAACATCAAAGCGATGAATTCGGCCAATTTAGCAGTAACGTTCTTCAAGACCATAGCGAATGAGTTCAAGACTGGCATGACAGCGTTCACGATTGGTAAGAATGCATTCCCTACGTTTAAAGCAGCATCTTTCAGCAATGATTTAAACAAGCTGATTCGTCCGTTGACTGACTGAGACAATGTTGTACCATATTTGGCGGTTGCTTGTTCCAGGATAGCCATAAGTCGAATCTGTTGCTGAGTTTGGTAATCGAGCTGGTCCCAGCTTTGGCCATTTGCAAAACGTTTGAACGCTTCAGTAGATTGAATCATCGCCACATTGACGTTGATTCCCAAATCTTCAATTGCTTCGGTATTTCCGAGCAAACCTGAACGAATACGTTCCATGACGTCCGTGATACTACGACCTGAACCTTCTGCTACAACTGCAGATGTCTGAAGCATCTTAGCAGTATAAGCGCTAAGCTTGTTCGAGTCTTTGATAAAGCCAGAAAATAAGTTTGAATATACCGCCCCATATTTTGTCGCTTCACCAACGCCCATGTTCATAGCACTCGCGTTGTCGTTAACCCATTTTAAGAATGTTTGTGAACTCTCGCCCATTTGGCGCTTGATTTGATTAACTGCTGCTGTTACTTCAAGAGCCATTTGAGTCGAATACATACCGACATCGAGCATCTTCTTGCCCAGATATGCCAACCCAGCGAATTTAGCTAGTTTAGCAAATGTACCCAACATTGAACCGGACTGTGCTTTGATCTTGTTGGTTGATTCTTGGACCTTACCAGATGCATCTTTAACTCTATTCTCGACTTCTTTCATCTTGTTTTTGAAAGGTGCGATTTCAGCATCAATCATTACCTTGAGCTCATCAAGAGTAACTCCCATCTATTCTCCTTTCATCTTCATTTTTCGATTATGACTTTCAGCGAATGCGCGCATACGTTCCTTGTGCATCCTTATTTCTTGTTCTTGCCTTGCCTTTTCGACTTGGTTTCTCTCTTCCTGGAACAAGTCCGGAGCGTAGTCCCAAACATCAAGCGGTTTGGCTTCTTTAGAGAGTAACAAAGAAACGTTATTCGCTATCATCTGCGAAAGTCTGTAAGATTCAACTATTTTTTCTTTTTGTTTTTGAATCGTGACACGATTGTGACTTTCAATCATGTCTCTGATTTCTAATATGGTTAAATCCCAAAAATCGAGAGGCTTTCCCCCGATATCTAAGAACATCGGATATAGCCTCTCAACCATTTCTTTTACTGAATGTACAGTAGTCTCTTCTAGTCGACTACTTCCATTTTGGTTTTGGATTTCTTGGGAGCTTTTTTCTTGTTTTTCTCCTCCCGTGGCATAAAACCCGATACTTGAAGCATCGGCAAGACAACATCTGCCATAAACGCTGCCTGGTCACCGCCATTATCCACGTAAGAATCATATAGATCAGATACATCTTCGAATGAAATGCCGTGCTCATATTTCTGAAGCGCTCCGTGAGTCAAAAGCAACATCACCTTGAGTGGCGGCAATGCAAAAGACTCACCTTCAGCGGGCATGAACACCTTGAGCAAGTTAACTCCGATTTTTTCTTCGACTTTAGTCGCTTGCAAGGATGTGAGGCGGAGTTTCAACTCCTTATCCTCACTGACTTGCCAAACTGCGTATGGTAGAGTTGTCATCTATTAACCTCCAATTCCGTCTGTAAATTCAAGTTCAGATTGCAATGCAATTTTAAGAGTAAACTCAATAACAGAGTTCACGCCACCACCGCCAAGCTTAACAGATACTTGGCCTTCAAATTGAACCTTAGTTTTATCTGGGTAAGTTTGTTCAAAGAAGAGTTTCTCCTTATCTTCCGCTGCCTTACGCAAAACACGGTAAGAAGAACTTGTGCTTGAGTTATCATAAGCGAACTTGTACTCAAGCTCTCCTGCATCACCAATACCAAATTCGTATTTTTTAACCTTATCTGCAAGGGTTGTGTTTTCAACCTTTTCAGGTTCGATACCGAATTCAGGCACTTCTTTAAGTCCTACAAGGTCAGTATAAGTTCCTTTAGCTTTTCCATAAGCGAGCTTAATTCCATTTGCTAACATCTATTAATTCTCCATTCTGTGTTGATAAACCAGTTGCGAGTCTAGGTCGACGATGCCTTCAAATCTCATTAACTTATGACGTAAGTGTGATGGATCCGGAACATCTTGACAGTCAGTTCTTCGTAATCCTAACGATGCAAAAATCTTGTCGATTTCAACTGCTAGACTACTTGTACTGTCTTTGTCGAATATATCAACTTTGTAGCGGATATTCGACTTGCGCTCTTTTTCGCCATACCATTCGCCTGGTTTGTTTTGTTCTTCTAAAAAATGACGACTGGGAAGTTCTCCCAATCGTCTGGATAAGTATCGGTCACATTATCTGCGACCTTCTGCAATTCTTTGTAAATTACGGGTTTAATATTGATCATTATATCTGCTCCTTCAGCTTCCTACTAATGAATTTAGAAATACTTCTTGATACACGGTCATGATTGTCTTTTAATGCGGGATACAAGTAAGGTTGTGCCGGCTGACCGTACATCTTGTAGAACTCCCCCATCTTTTGAAAATGGTAAGGCCCTACGTTGATTTGGTCTTCGTGCACGTACCACGGACTAGAGCGATAAGACACGCTAACTTCTGGTGATATACCTGAGTGGTTAGCTAATCCTTTCGGACCTGTTCCGAGCTCGACATATGCGCCATGATCTGAGTTGGTGAAGATTTCTCCGATTGCTCGGTCACCTTCCATCTTAACCCTTACTTTAATACTGTTTCTCAGCTCACCATCATTTACTGGCGCTCTGAGTTTAGCTTCTGCTTGGACTACGTTTTTACACGCATTCAAAACCGCACGTCTGACAATATCATCGCCAACTTGTTTACTTGCTAGTTTACGACACTTAGCAATTAAACTATCTGCTCCGATTAAATCTGACACGTTCTAACTCCAGGACTTGATGTTGGCTATACACTTTTTTCGAGATAACCCGATGCGTGACTTCTGTCTCGCTCTCGATACAAACACCATCTTTCACATTGATATCTGCATCCTTGCTCGCGTTTGCATTCAGGATATCATTCAAGCGTTCACCATAAATCTCAGATTGTAGCTTGCTACTAGCCGGCCACAATTCCAAGCGTACCCCTTCAACCTCGTCCGTGTATCCTTCTTTAGCAATTCCCTCATCTGTCACGGTTTTCTTGAACCGTTTCATAGGATATAGCTTTAGTCTACTCTTTTTCAAAAACATGACCTGCCACCCTTGCTAATCGATGCATCCGAATACGCTGTAAGACGCCCGTAGACAATCCGTTTTCTCCATAGGTTACAGAGATACCACCTTCACTCCTAGACTGCTCTCCCTCGCTTCCTGAGCGGTTGTAGAGCTCGATTACAAGTTCAGGTATAAGTCTTTCAAGTGCGGGTGTTAGATTGTCTCGATTAGTTTCTGATAATATGATATTTTCTGCCCGTAAAATTAAAGACGAGAGGACTGCTTCGTCACTCTCGCCTGTCAATATTTTTAGTTTTCCAAGTTCCATAAGACCTCCTAATCTAAAGGAGTCGTCTCGTCTCCTTGTGCTTCGGTTTCTTCTTCGCCAATGATTTCAACCACATCTGCAATATTGACCGAGAACCCTTCTTCAAGATTGTGAGACAGTTCGCCAAAGCGTTCTTCTGTCATCTCAAAGATTTCGTTCTCTTGTCGAACCACATTCGCTTGCCAATCATTGAACGCTTGCTTGACTCTGACTTTCATAGGTCAGACCTTATTTCTTGATTTCAGCAAGCACTACCTTAGAGTCGTCTGAAACGGCAACTGTGTAGAACTCGTCAATTGAGATTTCAGTAGAGCGTTTCAATGACTTACGGTCTACTTCGACATTTGGGTCACGTTTAAGGTAAACAGTCAACGCTGGAGTGTCTTTCTCAGTTTCATCGTCATGAGTGAGCTTGATGATTGGGCAAGTGTAAAATGCGCTAGTTCCATCAAGAGCGACTTTCTTAGTTGGAACGATTCGTGTGTTAGCGATTGAACCAATTTCACCAGTCATTACAACTTGGTTCGGATATTTATCCGCTGAGATGAAGTTAGGGTCTTTGCGCAAAGTTGTCACTTGTTTCGGATTGACAAACATTACTTTTTCAGTGTTGACTTCTTCTTCAAACAAATCAATAGCGTCTACGATTACATCATAGCTGATTGCTTTTGTCTTAGAGTCAAACTTACGAGTGTTTGTTTTTAAAAGAGCGTCCATTGCATCGTTATCAATTTTAGATGCGATTGAAAGCGCAAGTTGATTCTCAGCATTACCTACTGGATCACCATAGCCTGAAAGAACAGCTTCGTCTGTCAATTCAACAGCTTTCATAGCTTTCTTGATTGTAGCAGTCTTAGTAGATGTTCCAAGAACTACTACGCCAGCTTCTACACCTTCGTTTACATCTTCGGCATCACCGATGTAAGTATATGATGGAACGGTAATTGTGTTACCTGGTACACCTTCAAGTGTGCGGTCAATAGCTGCAAATGGGATTACTTGCAATTTCTTTGGTAGTTTAGCTGCAATCATATCTCCCATTACTTCAGGATTTACGAGATTTGCGATTTTAGTTTGTGTCATGTGTTAAATTCCCCTTTTTTATTTAGCTTAAAAATGAGTTATACAATTCAGGATTTGACTGTTTCAATGCAGCCTTCTCTGAATGGCTCATTTGGAAAAATTGAGCTCTTGAAAGCCCTGCTGATTGTTGTGGCGCAGTCTTAATAGGTGCGCTACCCTTCATGCGTTCGGATACACCTTTCTGTACTGCATCCTCCCACGTTTTTTGAATGCTTGAAACCGATTCGGTTACAGCTTCAGCGTTTGATAAATCAACCACGGCTACTAATTCAACTGGTAAGCCACGTTCACTTAACATTGCTTTAGCTTCTGCGGTCAACTCCTTACGAGCAATAGCTTGTTCACGATTGGCTAGTTCTTGCTCACGCTGATCTAACTGATATTTTTGTTTCTCATCAGCGTTCATTTTGGCAAGTTTCTTGGCTTCGTTTTCCTTAGCTTCTTGCTCTGATTTCCACTTAGCAAATTTCTTATCGATGATGGCATCGACTTCTGCATCTGTGTACTTCTTCTCGTCTTGCGGTTGTTTCTCGATAGTAGGTTCTGCAGGTACCTCTTGTACTTCAACCGTTTCGACTGTTTGTGTTTCTTCGTTCATTACGAACCTCCTATTTTTTAAGTCGTCCCCGACTGTGTAATTCCATAGCTTTTTACGTCTTCAATGCTTGGACAATATAAAAACCGCATCAATTCTGACACGGTTTATAGCAATTTACAGTGATTTATAGCAGTCTATTCCTGCCAGTCAAGATGTTGGATCACCTACTTTCTTTTCTTAAGCTCTTTGTTTAAATTTTTCATAAACAAAAAGATAAAAGCTACCAGTGGTAGGAATACCAACCACCCCAGGGCAATCAACACCCATTCCCAAATAAACATGTTTTACTCCTTTCTGAGCATGAAAAAAAGCACTTAGATTTTTTCTAGGTGCTTAATAAATTCTGTCATCGTAATCAATCGGTTTTTCAAATGCTTCA
>ENA-OOOY01000007-OOOY01000007.1-human-oral-metagenome-genome-assembly--contig:-NODE-7-length-16985-cov-7.214735_pt1 | contig 16985 bp, 8 predicted proteins | sample MGYA00245295_ERZ501132 | MGnify/ENA primary metagenome ERZ501132 (study PRJEB25959, sample SAMN05335000) | human oral metagenome | host: human-associated | place: USA: California | collected 2014-03-28... | reverse complement strand
AAAAAAAACAACACCGATGAACACCAGACGCCCGAGGAAAAAACACGCACGACCCTGCATACCTGGCTGGAACGGCTACTGACGTTTTCGCCGCTGGGCCAGGCGGGGCTTGCCATTGACTCTGCCGTCAATGCCCAGCAGACCTATGAGTTTATATACCGCGCCTCCCCGCCCGGCCAGCGCCAGCAATACAACGAGTCGATGCGGATCAAAAAGACCCCGGAGCAATTCAGGGAATTGGTGTGGAACACCGAACGCGCCGCGCCGTATAAAACATTCCTGGATACGTTCTGGCCCAGCCACGAAAGCAAATACACGGCATTGACCAAGGCCTCCTTCGTTGCCGCCATCCTGCTCCAGGAAAAGACCGGCAGCCTGAGCCCAAGCGACAAGGAACTGGCGCTACGCGCAGCGAACTTGACCACCGATAAAGACTGGTCGAACCTCCGCGTCGAGGACCTGAAAGCCTCTGCCGCCCAGGACCCAGGCCTGGAAATGGGTCTGCTCAGCATCAACGGTTTTCAATCTTCGGACCTGCTGTACATCACCGACAAAAACCCCAAGGTCACCGATGACGGCAAGATCATCAGCCCCACGCTTTTGTATATTCCCGGCAACTCGTCGCCTATTCATCGCTTTGACAGCCAGGCCCAGATGAAAAACTGGCTGGCTGAGCAAGCTGCCGACCCCACCAAGCGCGAAGCCCTTTCAACCCATTTCACGCTGCGTGACCAGGCCGACCGGACGTTCTCCGACGGCGTGAACCAGACACTGACCGGGCTGGGTGGCTGGCACCGCAAAGACGCGCCGGATGCCGATGTGTTGGAGCGCCTGAATGAATTCAACCCGCAGACTTTCATCACCACCGAACCCCTCGCCCAGGACCCATTCGAGGCCATTACTGCCCGCCAGAAAGATCGCTCGTACAAGGATGCCGAGACCCAAATCGTCACCGACAGCGACGTGACCAAAGCCAACATCCTCAAAGGCCTGGAAACCGCCACCAAGGTCGCGATGCTGATGACGCCGCTGGCACTGGTGATGCCCGAAGTCGCCGTGGCCCTCGAGGTGTTCTACGTCGCCTCCGGCGTAGCGGAGGCCGGTATCGGCATCGATGACGTCAAGCACGGCAAGAAAGGCGGGGCCGACCATATCGTGTTCGGAGTGCTCAATGCGCTGCCGACGGTGGCTTCGGGCGCAACTTCACTGGTGGAGAAAGGGATAGAGAGGGCCTCGAAAGCCCTTGAGTCCTCCACCCGCATCGCCCTCACGCGCGAAGTCGAGCCGGGAGCTGCAGGGGCAAGCGTGCTGGTACCTGAGGGCCTGTCCGCAGACCAGACCTTCCTGATCAAGCGTGCAACCCATACCGATGTAGTGGTCGGGGATGACGTTTACCGCTACGACCCCGCACAACCGGACGCCTTGACCAAGATGGGGCCTACCGAGCATGCCGAGCCGCTGGAGGATTTTGAAGCCGTTTGTGCGCCGGTTGGGCGCCGCGTAAAGCGCAACATTGACAGCTTGTGCTACACAAAAATGATCGAGGACGCCGATACATCGGTCGCTCAAGACGCCCAGGCACTTGAGCATCGGCGTCTCTTGCCGGGCGCCCCAACGCAGGAAGGCGCGCGGACCGTGGTGCATGAGCACAGGCTGTATAGAGTGAGCGACACATCCAGCCAGGAGCTGATGTCGGTGCCCGGGCACACGCCGGTTACCTACCGCAACCAAACCAGCGGGGTGGTGCTCAATGAGCCGGACTTCGGCTATGAAGATATCGGTCAACCACGGGCGCTCAACCAGGAAACCGTGGTTGTAAAGCTGGACCAGATCAGTGATCTCAGTGATGACCAGCGCGTCCTGAGGGGCATAAAAATACCCTACGCAGGAATAGATTATGTGGTGGTCGAGGGCGATACCGGCATTTACTACGTGGCCGAATACGACGGTTCGAACCCTGCGCTCAACTTTCAACGCATCGCCGCAAACACCGATCCGGCCAGCAGGGACATCATCAGGCTGCATGACGAGTACAAGGACCTCTATCGTGACATTTCCGGAAAAACCCACAATAACGATCTGGTGATACTGCCCTCCCTGGACTCACTGGCAAAAAAACTGAGCCTTGAATACAACTTCACACCCGATCAAGCCACCCAACTGGACCGAGTCCTGGCCGGACTGTCCGATGAAAAGAAACGTGAAGTTCTACTGGCAGTCTATGCCTGGGACAAGAAGGTAGAGGTGGCCGCCAAGACCATACAACTTGAGCCCCTTCAAAAGCCTCACTATTTCGGGCAGCTCACGGTCAACGAGCAAAACAAGGCCTACGCCCGTTGGGGCAAGAGAACGGTGGAGGAACAGTTCCAGACAACCGGTATACGGTCGGCCAACCAGAAAACCCTGGCCGATGCCGGTAACAGTCTGCGCAGCGACGTGGCCAATGAAATAGTGACCTGGCTATACACTCGAACCGGCGCGCCCAACTACTCGGAGGTCATCCTGAAAACGGGTGCTGGCAATTGCGACCAGATGGCCAGGGTCGCCACCGATACCGTTAACGCCAGTGGCGGCTTTGCCCGCATTGCACAAGTGCAGGGACACACCTTCAGCGTGGTCGGCGGCCCCGCAAGTCAGCCTAACCTCTTGACCGCTGGATTTGCCGAGCCCGAATGGGCTGATGCGTGGATAGTGGACCCATGGGCCGGTATCACTTGTCCGGCCAACGAGTACCACGGCCAATTCGCACAACGCATGCAGGAATGGAGCGACGAGGGCCGGCAAATCCTGATCGGAGATGGTGGTACGCCGCCTCGGCACGTCTGGAGCGATCCTATGGACCCGCGGTGGATACAGTCCACCGTTTATGGCGGCGCACAGGTGTTTTAAGGCGATCGCCGCGACGCAGGCGCTTGTCTCAACCTGGGTAACCCGAACGGCGGCAACCGTGGTGACCGCCGTTCTCGTTCGCGTAGCGTTCACCTGCCATTTCAGGGAGCAGGACTGCAATGCCGCTGCCTTCGGGCAGCATTTTTTTGCCTGGCACTTAATTCAAGAAGTTTCAGCGGTAATAACCGGTTACCAGCTTCAGAAAATGCTTAATCGCCGGGCGTCTGCTGGTCCGGACACATTGAAGTGCGTTGGTGATAAATCTTTTCAACTTATAACCCGTGCAATGGACAACTACATCCTCACCCTCAACGAGCGGAACACGCCTGGACGCTGCACCACTCATGGCGTAGATCACCGTACTCCTCATCCACAGTTTATGGCGGCGCAGATGCGTGCAATCAACATCCAGCCAGGTAATCTGAAATGACAAGCTCAGTTCAACTTAACATTGTCCATTACCCAAAAACACCGCTACCCGGTACGACTCAAGAACAACGTACCGAGGCGCTGGAACGGATACCGCCAACGCCATTGAAGAGTACCGATATTTATGAAACGGACAACGTTGGCACTGCCGCCAGGAACGAGTCTGATATCTACAAGGCAACCATTTACGGACCCGACTTTGTTCACGCGCCAGGCGATGGGTATATCTACAATGAGCGAGAGGCTCATATCGATGCCTATGCCAATCGTGTAAAGACGCAGATCGAAAATATAGAAAGTGGCACTGAAGGCGAACGAAACGTCAAGTTCCAGAACGTGCGCCTGTTCATGGACCCCGCAGGATACTTCAGTGGGGGTTTATTGGCAGCCGGGTTCGACCCGCATGAAAAGTTCACGGTAACGTTCAATACCTATGTCGGTATGGGCACAGCACAAAATCTCTCTGATACCCAGACACACACTTATTTCGCATGGGAAATTGCAGCGGGTGCTCTAGCGCACGACAGACCCGCACGTGGTGGGGTTTTAAATTTTCCTGAAATGGAAATAGAAAAAAAGACCGGACAAAAATCAATGATTTGGAAGCGTTCGGCCGACAACTTCAAGCTCGCTGGGAGAAAGACATAGCCGCGCCGATGCGCGAGGGCTCCGGAACAATAGCAGAGCGATCGGGAAAAGCAGACGCCTATGTAACACGGGGCACGTTGCTGAGCCTTCGTAGTGACACGGAAAATTTCGCAAGGTTAAGCCCTGCCGGCCAGGAAGCGGTGAATCGCACGCTGGACAAGAATGGGCAAGTGATTATCCCCAATATTTACGGCTACCCCATGAGCGGGTATGCCTTTATCCCCTACACGCCTTACGATGGCAATACCGCCAATCGCCCCAATCAGGGAGTCATGATCGACTTGAAGAACGGCGCTGTCCGCGAGATAAAAGGCGATGACGAATTTGCGAACTGGGCCAAAGACAATCGTGATGAATTGATGCGCCGTTTCAATACCGGTGATATGCAAGGGCGACACAATGCCCACTGGCCACCGGCCGGGGCGGTGCTCGACAGCCTGATCCAGGATAATCGGTCGCGATATCCGGGGTACGAACACTGGTACAAAGATAAATCCGTGCCGGTACGAGAGCTATTCAACTACACCGAATCGCGAAAAGCAGGTTATGGGCTGCAATTTGGCGATCTGAACAAAGGTATCGCCCCCCACTATCAGGAGCAGAACGCCAACAATGCGGTGTGGGCCGACCAGACGGATGTGTTTGGTGCCTCGCAGCAAGCCTGGAAGTCGGTGAAAGACACCTGGGGCAAAACCTTTGGTAATCTGCCCATTGTTGGCAATATAGGCAATATCGTGTTTGGCGTGCATGACAGCCTCTATGGCAAGACCGCAGGCGAGCGCACAGGGGGAACTGCTGCGGCCGTCATCTCAAGCCTGATGCTGGCACACGAAGTTGCACCCGGTTTGGTCGAGGCGAGCCTGGGTGAAACTCCGATCACGTTCAACTCCACCGTTACTGAAGACTACCGCTGGAACTATAATTCGCAGAAGAGCGAATTTGAGCTGACACGCGTTTCGAAAGTATCCGGCGATAGTCATCCGGACCCGTCTTTAAATGAAATTGAGTCGAGTGGACCAGAGGTCCCCCCGGCATCTATCAACGTAGACGGCATCGAACTGCCGCCCCTGAAAACGGTTAAAAATCTGCCGGTCGGCGAGGCCCTTTTTTCTACTGCTGAAAAAACCAGTATTCTCAGTGGAGAAATAGATAGCCTGAACACTATCAACGATAAACTTTACACGTTCGTGGATGTGAACAAACAAGGTTCGGCCCAGCGATTGAACATACTGGTACACGGTAAAGTCGATGAGACTACCGGGGTCGCAAAAGTTTCTTATGATGGAAAGCTCAATAGTCCGGAAGAATTGCTGGATACGCTTCACAGCAAAGGGATCCATCCGGAAGAGTTCGACAACGTGCGCCTGCTGTCATGTGATTCCGCAACCGGTGGGGATGCTTCGTTTGCCGCTCAATTCCAAAAGTTGATTGGCCGCCCTGTCAAAGGTTATAGCGGCACCTTGAGTGCCAACCTGGCCCCTGAAGAGATAAAAGCTGCCATTGACAAGGTAGAAAAAATCTACCTGGAGAACTTATCCGCACAAAATATTCAGATCACCGATAACGTCCGTACCGCAGTAAGAGCTGAGGCTGAACAGTATGTCAGCGAAGAAATGGCGCGGATCAAGAAATTCAAGCCGTCAAAGAGCAACCCGTACTGGAATCCGCTCAAGTGGTGGGCGTTCACTTATAAACCCGAACACTTTCCGGCTAAATCGTAGCGACCTGGAATAGCCGAATCCCGGAGACACTGGGGCCTCGCATGCTTATCTCTACCTGAGTGACAAGAACGGCGGTAACCTCGGTGACTGCCGTTTTCGTTCGGGCACTATTTGCCTGCCACTTCAGGGGTCTCCATGGAAAGAATCACCTTAAAACCGCTGCTCCTTGCTGCCGGCCTGCTGGCATTCATGCCCATGGCCCAGGCAGCCAGCACCCTGGTCTACTGCTCCGAAGCCAGCCCTGCCGGCTTCGACCCCAGCCAGTACACCAGCGGCACCGATTTCGATGCCTCCGCCGAAACCGTGTTCAACCGCCTGACCCAGTTCAAGCGTGGCGGCACTGAAGTCGAACCCGGCCTGGCAACCAATTGGGACGTGTCCAAAGACGGCCTGATGTATACCTTCCACCTGCGCGATGGCGTCAAGTTCCACACCACCGACTATTTCACCCCGACCCGTGATTTCAACGCCGACGACGTGCTCTTCACCTTCCAGCGCCTGCTGGATCCCGAGACCCCGTTCCGCAAGGCCTATCCATCGGAGTCGCCCTACTTCACCGACATGGGCTTGAACACCACGATCAAGAGCGTCGAAAAACTCGACGAGCACACCGTGCGCTTCAACCTGAACAACGTTGACGCCTCCTTCGTGCAGAACCTGGCCATGAGCTTCGCCTCGGTGCAGTCCGCCGAATATGCCGCGCAATTGCTCAAGGAAGGCAAGGCCGCGGACATCAATCAGAAGCCGGTGGGCACCGGGCCATTTGTGTTCAAGCGTTACCAGAAGGATTCGCAGATTCGCTACAGCGCCAATAAACAGTATTGGAAGCCCGAAGATGTGAAGCTCGACAACCTGGTGTTCTCGATCACCCCGGACGCCGCCGTGCGCCTGCAAAAGCTCAAGGCCGGCGAGTGCCAGGTCAGCGGTTACCCGCGCCCTTCCGACATCGAAGTGATGAAGCAAGACCCCAACCTGCGGGTTCTTCAGCAAGCCGGCTTCAACCTGGGCTTTCTCGCCTACAACGTGACCCACCCGCCCCTGGACCAGCTCAAGGTGCGCCAGGCGCTGGACATGGCCATCGACAAGCCGGCAATCATCAAGGCGGTGTACCAGAGCGCCGGACAATTGGCGCAGAACGCCCTGCCTCCGGCCCAGTGGTCTTATGACCCGACAATCAAGGACGCGCCCTACGATCCGGCCAAGGCGCGGGCGCTACTAAAAGAAGCAGGGGTTGCACCAGGTACCACCCTCAACCTGTGGGCGATGACCGTACAACGCGCTTCGAATCCCAATGCCCGGATGTCGGCGCAGATGATCCAGCAGGATTGGGAAAAGATTGGCATCAAGGCCAATATCGTCAGCTATGAGTGGGGCGAGTACATCAAACGCGCCAAAGCCGGCGAGCACGACGTGATGATCTACGGCTGGACCGGCGACAACGGCGACCCGGATAATTGGCTGGGCGTGCTCTACAGTTGTGCCGCGGTGAAGGGCAGCAACTATGCAAAATGGTGTAACCCGGCCTACGACAAACTGGTGCAGCAGGCCAAGGTCAGCAGCGACCGCGAGCAGCGCATCAAGTGGTATCAACAGGCACAAAAAATCCTTAAGGAACAAGTACCTATAACGCCTATCGCAAACTCGACGGTTTTCCAGCCCCTGCGAAAGGAAGTGCAGGACTTCAAGATCAGTCCTTTTGGACTCACTCCCTTCTACGGCGTCAGTCTGAATAAGTAACAGCCGCGCCCCAACCGAGTGCGCCAGACGCCTCGGCTGGGCATTCCTGGTGCAGCCCTCGCACCGAAAAAAACCCTCAAAAGTGCGTAAATGTGTCTGAACTTACACATATGCGACATTCGTGTACGTTCGTACCACTGTTTAGCCGTTGTAGGCTCTCAACATCTTGCATTGGGTATGGGCCCTGCATAAGTATCCGCAGGTCGACTCACGAGGTCGCCCTCACTACCAAAAATGACAACAAATCATGAGGCCAACATGCTTAAACACGCAGTCATTCCGTTATTAGTCAGCGCCGGTTTAATGGCTGCTGCACCTTTCGCCCAAGCGGCGAGCAACCTGGTGTTCTGCTCCGAAGGGAGCCCGGCCGGTTTTGATCCAGGCCAGTACACCACCGGAACAGACTTCGATGCTTCGGCCGAAACCATGTTCAACCGTCTGACCCAGTTCGAGCGCGGCGGCACCGCTGTTGTTCCTGGGCTCGCCACGACCTGGGACGTTTCCCCGGATGGCCTGACGTACACCTTCCACCTGCGTGAAGGCGTCAAGTTCCACACCACCCCGTACTTCAAGCCAACTCGTGAATTCACGGCTGACGACGTACTGTTCACCTTCAACCGGATGATCAATAAAGACGATCCGTTCCGTAAAGCCTACCCGACCGAGTTCCCGTACTTCACGGACATGGGTATGGACACCAACATCAAGAACATTGAGAAAGTCGATGACCACACCGTCAAGTTCACCCTTGGCACCGTGGACGCCGCCTTCATCCAGAACCTGGCAATGAGCTTCGCCTCCATCCAGTCGGCTGAATACGCCGCCCAGCTGTTGAAGGAAGGCAAGGCACAGGACATCAACCAGAAGCCAATCGGCACTGGTCCGTTCGTGTTCAAGAGCTACCAGAAAGACTCCAACATCCGTTACACCGGCAACAAGGATTACTGGAAACCTGAAGACGTGAAGATCGACAACCTGATCTTCGCCATCACTACCGACCCGTCGGTGCGTATCCAGAAGCTGAAGAAAAACGAATGCCAGGTGACCCTGTTCCCACGTCCGGCCGACCTCAAGGCGCTGGGTGAAGACAAGGACCTGAAACTGCCGCACCAGGCCGGTTTCAACCTGGGCTACATCGCCTACAACGTAATGCCGGTCCTCAAGGGCCAGACCGCGCCTAACCCGCTGTCCGACCTGCGCGTGCGTGAGGCCCTGGACATGTCGGTGAACAAGCAGCAGATCATCGACTCGGTGTACCAGGGCGCAGGCCAACTGGCTGTCAACGCCATGCCGCCAACCCAGTGGTCCTATGACACCACCATCAAGGATGCGCCGTTTGATGTGACCAAAGCCAAGGCTCTGCTCAAGGAAGCCGGCGTCAAGGAAGGCACCGAGATCACCCTGTGGGCGATGCCGGTCCAGCGTCCGTACAACCCGAACGCCAAGCTGATGGCCGAGATGCTGCAGAACGACTGGAAACAGATCGGCCTGAAAGTGAACATCGTCAGCTATGAGTGGGGCGAGTACATCAAGCGTTCCAAAGGCGGCGAGAACCAGGCCATGATCATTGGCTGGAGCGGCGACAATGGTGACCCGGACAACTGGCTGAACGTGCTGTTCGGCTGCGATTCCCTGGCCGGCAACAACTTCTCCAAGTGGTGCGACAAGAAATTCGACGGCATCGTGAAAGAAGCCAAGGCGACTTCCGACGTAGCCAAACGCACCGAGCTGTACAAGCAGGCGCAACATATCCTCAAAGATGCAGTCCCGATGACACCTATCGCGCACTCGACGGTGTATCAACCCATGCGCAACAACGTGCAGGACTTCAAGATCAGCCCATTTGGCTTGAACTCCTTCTACGGCGTGAGCGTAAGCGGCAAGTAAGGATCTCTGGCGGCGACGTTTCATAACGTCGCCGTTATTGCATCCGCCAAGACCGTAGGAAACAGACCACCTCCGCACACGCTGCCGTCCTACGGCAGCTAACTGCGAATCGCGGCTCCGTTACCTACAAGGTCTGTCAGATTCGTTGCATTTACTGCCCGGCTCCCGACCCATAACGTCGTGGTACGGCGGACGCATCGTCTCTGTAGGGCAACTGCCGTTGTGGGATCAGTGTTGTCGCAAGGTCGTGAATGACCTTGCGATTGCTCACTGACGAAAACAACAAACAAGGATCGGGATTGTTATGCGCCATACCACCGTTCTATCCGCGATATTTGGCACCAGCCTGCTGGCTGTGGCCTCGATGGGCCAGGCTGCCGAGAAAAAGAGCCTGGTGTTTTGCTCCGAAGGCAGCCCGGCGGGCTTCGACACCGCGCAATACACGACGGCCACCGATAACGACGCCGCCGAGCCTATCTACAACCGCTTGGCCGAGTTTGAAAAAGGCGCGACCAATGTCGTACCGGGCCTGGCAACCCGTTGGGATATTTCCGAAGACGGCCTGACCTATACCTTCCACCTGCGTGAAGGGGTGAAATTCCACGGCAACAAGGACTTCAAGCCGACGCGCGACTTCAACGCCGACGACGTGCTGTTCACCTTCAATCGCATGCTTGACCCCGAACACCCGTTCCGCAAGGCCTACCCCACCGAGTTTCCGTACTTCAACGGGATGAGCCTGAACAAGAATATCGCCAAGGTCGAGAAAACCGACCCGCACACCGTGGTGATGACCCTGAACACGGTCGACGCCGCGTTTATCCAGAACATCGCCATGAGCTTCGCCTCGATCCTGTCGGCTGAATACGCCGACCATTTGCTCAAGGTCGGCAAGCCCAGCGACATCAACCAGAAGCCGATCGGCACCGGGCCGTTCGTGTTCCAGCGCTACCAGAAAGACTCGCAGATTCGCTACACCGGCAACAAACAGTACTGGGACCCGAGCCGCGTGAAGCTCGACCAGCTGATTTTTGCGATCAACACCGACGCCTCGGTACGGGTGCAAAAGCTCAAGGCCGGCGAATGCCAGATCACCTTGCACCCGCGCCCGGCCGACGTCGAAGCCCTGAAGGCCGATCCGAATCTGCAACTGCTGACCAAGCCGGGTTTCAACCTGGGCTACATCGCCTATAACGTGCGGCACAAGCCCTTCGACCAGCTCGAAGTGCGCCAGGCCCTGGACATGGCGGTGAACAAGCAGAGCATCCTCAACGCCGTGTACCAGGGCGCGGGGCAACTGGCGGTCAACGCCATGCCGCCGACCCAGTGGTCTTACGACGACACCATCAAGGACGCCGCCTACAACCCGGAAAAAGCCAAGGAACTGCTCAAGGCTGCCGGCGTGAAGGAAGGTACCGAGATCACCCTGTGGGCGATGCCGGTACAACGGCCGTACAACCCCAACGCCAAGCTGATGGCCGAAATGCTGCAAAGCGATTGGGCGAAGATTGGTCTCAAGGTGAAGATCGTCAGCTATGAATGGGGCGAGTACATCAAGCGCACCAAGAATGGCGAGCATGACATCAGCCTGATCGGCTGGACCGGCGACAACGGTGACCCGGACAACTGGCTGGGCACCCTCTACAGCTGCGACGCCATCGGCGGGAACAACTACTCCATGTGGTGTGACCCGGCGTACGACAAGCTGATCAAGCAAGCCAAGGTCGTCACCGACCGCGAACAAAGGACTGTTCTATACAAACAGGCGCAGCAACTGCTCAAGCAGCAGGTGCCGATCACGCCAGTCGCCCACTCGACGGTCAACCAGCCGTTAAGCGCCAAAGTCGAAGGTTTCAAAGTGAGCCCCTTCGGCCGCAACGTGTTCTCGGGCGTCAGCATCAACCCATAAAAAGATAACCGGATTGCGCAGGGCGAGCATTCGCCTTGCTGCAAACGTGCAGCCTTATTTCGGGTTTTACCCATGGGCAAACGTTTGCAAAGGCTTGAACGAGTTACACACCCAATAGCCGGTTCACCTAAAAAGACCGGCATTAAAAAGAGAACCAAAGGAGCTTCACCCATGAAACTGAGCAGCACCGCGCTACTGGCCCTGGCCATCAGCAGCATCACGGCTAACGCCTACGCTGATCCTGCAAGCCAGGACTTCGTTCCAACCACACTGGCCGGCACCAGCGCCCAAAGCGAGGCCAAAGGCTTTATCGATGGCGCAAGCCTGGGCGGTACAACCCGTAACTGGTTCTCCAACGAACAACGCTTCCGTGGCAGCAAGTTCACTTACCAGAAGCACGGCGAAGCCCGTACTGACAACTACCGTACCAACTGGGTGCAAGGCACCATCCTCAACGCTACCTCGGGTTTCACCCAAGGCACCGTTGGCGTGAGCACTGAAGTGGCGGTCTACAACGCTCTGGTCCTGGACCGCAGCAAGCGCGACATCAAGGGCGGCTCCAACCGTACCCTGGCCGACTCCGACGGCGACGCTGTAGACCAGTGGAGCAAACTGGGCCTGGCCAACGTCAAGTTCCGTGTCTCGAACACCACCTTGACCGCCGGTCGCCAGAACTTCAGCAGCGGCATCATCGACACCATCGGTAACCGTGCGCTGCCTTCGAGCTTCGAAGGTGTGAGCTTCAACAGCGAAGAGTTCAGCAACCTGTCCTTCCAGGGCGGCGTGTTCGACCGCGTTTCGCCACGGACCGAGCAGAGCCTGTCGAAATTCCGTACTGAATACGGCAATGGTCGCCAGGAAACCGACAAGGTCAACACCCTGGGCGTCAACTACCAGCCGTTCAAGAGCCTGAAGACCAGCCTGTTCGCCGCTAACGTGGAAGACTTCTGGAACCAGTACTACTTCGGTGCTACCCACGAGCTGGGTGACAGCCAGACCCTGTCCCTGACCACGGGCCTGAACTACTACAAGACCGTCGACGAAGGCAAAAAGTTGATGGGCAAGATCGACAACGACACCTACTCGCTGTCGTTCGGCCTGACCCACCAGGCTCACAGCCTGACCTTCTCCTACCAGGCCGTGAACGGCGACGAGTACTTCGACTACCTGCACGAAACCAACGGCATCTACCTGGCCAACTCCCTGACGTCCGACTTCAACGGTCCGAACGAGAAGTCCTTCCAGATCGCCTACGGCATCAACATGGCCGAATACGGCGTGCCGGGCCTGAAGTTCAACGTCTACTCGGCACGTGGCTGGGGTATCGACGGTACTCACTACACCGGCGACGGCGGCCGCGCTGGCTTTGCCTACAACGGCATTCAGGCCCAGGACGGCGAGAAGCACCAGGAATACGGTGTAGGCGCGGCTTACGCGATCCAGAGCGGCGCACTCAAGGCCACCACCATTCGTGGTACCTACGTGACTCACCGTGCCAGCGCCAACCAGGCTGACGGCAACCTGCGTGAGTTCCGCCTGGTGACCACCATCCCGTTCAACATTCTTTAATCAGCGCCAGGTCGGCGGCGGGCTCAGGACGGGCCCGCCGCCTACGCTTGTCTGGTCCAATCGATTGCAGAGGGCTCTTAGATGAAAATGCTCCCGTTACAAGCCGCCATTGCCGCTGCGCTGTTGAGCGTTGCTGTCGGCATCTCGGCCAAACCGTTGGTCGTCTGCACCGAAGCCAGCCCGGAAGGCTTCGATCCGGTCCTGTACACCACGGCTGTCACCGCCGACGCCGCGGCCGAAACCATCTTCAACCGCCTGGTGGACTTCAAGCCCGGCACCACCGAAGTGATCCCGGCACTGGCCAAAGACCTGCCCGAGATCAGCGCCGATGGCCTGACCTACACCTTTCACCTGCGTGACGACATCAAGTTCCACACCACCGACTACTTCAAACCCACGCGCAACATGAACGCCGACGACGTGCTTTGGAGCTTCAGCGCCAGCTGGACCCGAATCACCCGTGGCACAAAAAGTCCAACGTGGGCTACCCATACTTTGAAAGCATGGGCTTCAAGGAACTGCTCAAGAGCGTAGAGAAGACCGATGACCACACCGTGGTCTTCACCCTGACCCGCCCTGAAGCACCGTTCCTGGCCGACCTGGCCATGGCGTTTTCCTCGATTCACTCCGCCGAATACGCCGACCAGTTGCTCAAGTCCGGCAAGACCGATGACCTGAACGCCAAGCCCATCGGCACCGGCCCGTTCATCTTCACCCGCTACGCCAAAGACGCCCAAGTGCGCTTCAAGGCCAACCCGGACTACTTCCGTGGCAAGCCGCCGGCTGACCCGCTGATCCTGGCCATCACCACCGACAACAACGTGCGCCTGCAAAAGCTCAAGGCCAACGAATGCCAGATCGCGCTGTATCCGAAACCGGATGACGTGCCGAGCATGAAGGCCGACCCGAACCTGAAGGTGGCGGAACTGGCAGCGATGACCACCGCCTACACCGCGCTGAACACCACCCACAAATACATGAGCGACGCGCGGGTGCGTCACGCGATCAACATCGCGTTCGACAAGAAGGGCTACAACGAATCCCTGTACGGCAAAGGCAACGCCGTCGACGCCACCGGCCCGTACCCGCCAACCCTGCTGGGTTTCAGCGACAAGCTGAAAAACCCGCCCCGCGACCTCGACAAGGCCCGCGCCCTGCTCAAGGAAGCCGGCGTACCGGAAGGCACCGAGTTCACCCTGTTCACCCGCAACGGCGGCGGCCCGACCAACCCCAACCCAATGCTCGGCGCCCAGCGCATGCAGGCGGATTTGGCGCAGATCGGCCTGAAAGTGAACATCAAGGTCATGGAATGGGGCGAAATGCTCAAGCGCGCCAAGAATGGCGAACATGACATGGTCTCCGCCGGCTGGGCGGGGGATAACGGGGACCCGGATAACTTCCTCACCCCGAACTTGAGTTGCGATGCAGCGAAAAACGGCGAAAACTACGCCCGCTGGTGTAACAAGGAGTTTCAAGACTTGATCGACAAGGCGCGCGCCATCGCTGAACCCACCCAGCGCGCTGCACTCTATGAACAAGCAATGGACGTTTTCGACAAGGACCAACCATGGATTCCCATGGCTTACCCGAAAATGTTCACCGCCATGCGTAAAAACGTCGAGGGTTATACCCAAAGCCCTCTGACCACAAATAACTTCGCCACCACCCAGGTGAAGTAGATAAGAGACGCTCGGCACCGTCGACATTGACGGTGCCGAACCTGCCTAACCGGCTGATTGAGGTACACAACAAGATGTTTAGTTTTATTGCCCGCCGATTGGGGTTATTGATCCCCACGTTTTTCGGCATCACCTTGCTGACCTTCGCGTTGATTCGCATGATCCCTGGCGACCCCGTCGAAGTCATGATGGGCGAACGACGAGTCGACCCCGAGATGCACGCTCAGGCAATGGAACGCCTTGGTCTGAATAAACCGCTCTACGCGCAATACCTGGATTATGTCGGCAAGCTCGCCCACGGCGACCTCGGCGAATCCCTGCGCACCCGTACCAGCGTGTGGACTGAATTCACCGCCCTTTTCCCTGCGACCCTGGAACTGTCCATGGCCGCCCTGTTGTTCGCCGGCATCCTGGGGCTGTTAGCCGGGGTGATCGCGGCCTTGAAGCGAGGATCCCTGTTCGACCATGGGGTGATGGGCATCTCCCTGGCGGGATATTCGATGCCGATCTTCTGGTGGGGCCTGATCCTGATCATGTTCTTCTCCGTCAGCCTGGGCTGGACGCCAGTCTCCGGACGGATCGACCTGCTCTACGACATCGAGCCGCGCACCGGCTTCATGCTGATCGACACCCTGCTGGCCGACGAGCCGGACGCATTCTGGGACGCGTTGCACCACCTGATCCTGCCGGCCATCGTGCTCGGCACCATCCCGCTGGCCGTTATCGCGCGGATGACCCGTTCGTCGATGCTCGAAGTACTGCGCGAAGACTACATCCGCACCGCCAAGGCCAAGGGCCTGTCGCCGGCACGCGTGGTGTTCGTCCACGGCCTGCGTAACGCCTTGATCCCGGTACTCACCGTGGTCGGCCTGCAAGTCGGCACATTGCTGGCCGGGGCGGTCCTGACCGAAACCATCTTCTCGTGGCCCGGCATCGGCAAATGGCTGATCGAAGCCATTGGCGCACGGGATTATCCCGTGGTGCAAAACGGCATCCTGTTAATCGCCTGCCTGGTGATTCTGGTGAACTTCGTGGTGGATATCCTCTACGGCTTCGCCAACCCACGCATCCGTCACCAGCGCTGAGATCATGACCATGACCACACCTACTCCCGCGGTAGCAGTCGATCAAAGCCTGCTGTACCCGTCCCCGTACAAAGAATTCTGGCAAGCCTTTTCCAAGAACAAGGGCGCCGTTGCCGGCCTGCTGTTCATGTTGCTGGTGGTGTTTTGCGCGCTCTTTGCCCCTTGGGTGGCCCCGCATAACCCGAGCGAGCAATACCGTGACTTCCTGCTGACCCCTCCGGCCTGGCTGGAAGGTGGGCAGATCCAGTTCCTGCTGGGCACCGATGAACTCGGGCGTGACCTGCTGTCGCGCCTGATCCAGGGTTCGCGCCTGTCGTTGCTGATCGGCTTGTCGTCGGTGGTGATGTCGCTGATCCCGGGGATCCTGCTGGGCCTGTTCGCCGGTTTCTTCCCGCGCCTGCTCGGCCCGACCATCATGCGCCTGATGGACATCATGCTGGCCCTGCCGTCGCTGCTGCTGGCTGTGGCGATTGTCGCGATCCTCGGCCCTGGCCTGATCAACACCGTGATTGCGATCGCGATCGTGTCGCTGCCGTCCTATGTCCGTCTGACCCGCGCTGCGGTGATGGGCGAACTGAACCGTGACTACGTGACTGCCGCCCGCCTCGCCGGCGCCGGCCTGCCGCGCCTGATGTTCGTCACCGTGCTGCCGAACTGCATGGCGCCGCTGATCGTTCAGGCCACCCTGAGTTTCTCCTCGGCGATTCTCGATGCTGCCGCCCTGGGCTTCCTGGGCCTTGGCGTACAACCGCCAACCCCTGAGTGGGGCACCATGCTGGCTTCGGCCCGCGACTACATCGAACGCGCCTGGTGGGTCGTGAGCCTGCCTGGCTTGACCATTTTGCTCAGCGTGCTGGCAATCAACCTGATGGGCGACGGCCTGCGCGATGCGCTGGACCCGAAACTCAAGAACGCCGCCTGAGGAGATTCCCATGTCACTGCTAGAAATCAAGAATCTCAATGTCCGCTTCGGCGACAAGACCGCCGTGCCGGTGGTCGATGGCCTCGACATCTCCGTCGACAAAGGCGAAGTACTGGCGATCGTTGGCGAGTCGGGTTCGGGTAAATCCGTGACCATGATGGCGCTGATGGGCCTGATCGAGCACCCCGGCATCGTCACTGCCGACGCCCTGAACTTCGACGGCAAGGACATGCTCAAGCTGAGCAACCGCCAGCGTCGGCAGATCGTCGGCAAAGACCTGGCGATGGTGTTCCAGGACCCGATGACCGCCCTGAACCCCAGCTACACCGTGGGTTTCCAGATCGAAGAAGTGCTGCGCCTGCATTTGAAGATGTCCGGCAAGCAAGCGCGCAAGCGTGCCATCGAACTGCTCGAAAAGGTGGAAATCCCGGGCGCAGCCAGCCGTATGGATGCCTACCCACACCAGCTGTCCGGTGGTATGAGCCAACGTGTGGCCATCGCCATGGCATC
>ENA-OOOY01000005-OOOY01000005.1-human-oral-metagenome-genome-assembly--contig:-NODE-5-length-19420-cov-30.319028_pt1 | contig 19420 bp, 22 predicted proteins | sample MGYA00245295_ERZ501132 | MGnify/ENA primary metagenome ERZ501132 (study PRJEB25959, sample SAMN05335000) | human oral metagenome | host: human-associated | place: USA: California | collected 2014-03-28... | reverse complement strand
CAGCGCACCCAAACGGGCCACAGTCGGAAGAACTCCCAGACTTAACCGTACTATATAACCTAGCTAAAATTTGAAAGGATATACTATGACTTTAAATACTGAAAAACTAACACAATTTGCACAAGCGTAGAGTATGGATTGGTGTCGATGTTGGTAAAGTTAACGACTTATTTGCTATATCCACAATGGCGCAGATGGACGACTATTGGTTTTGTGATAGCTTCTCATTTGTAGCCACTAAATACGGTTTGGTGGCCAAAGAAAAGCGTGACGGTGTGTCTTATACCAATTTAGAACGTATGGGTGAATGCGAAATCACGACACTCGAGAGTGGTGTGATTGATGATGAGCGTGTTCTTGAGAAATTGGAAGAAATGATCTATATGAACGAGTGGGAGTTGCAAGCAATATGCTTTGACCCGTACCAATTTAGCTCATTAATTGCAATGATCGAGAAACGGCATCCAGAATGGCCACTGATCGAAGTTAGACAAAACACGATGGTATTAAATATGCCCACTCGACAACTACGAGATGAGGTTTTGAAAGGGACAATTAAACACGCTGGGAATCAATTACTGACTATGGCGATTAATAATGCGCGTGTCAAAGTTGATAATAACGGTATGCGTATTGATAAGGATAAGAATAGCAATAAAATTGACCCATTGGACGCTCTATTAGATGCTTATGCAGTATGCTACCTCGAACCGTTCGATGGCTCTGGCTACTGGACAAACGAGAAAATTTTGGGAGGAGGTAGCCTATTTTGATCTTACTGAAATATATACACACAATCCTATTGCTGATCGGCATAGGATTTTTAATTTACGGTTTGTTTTTAGTTAATCCAATAGTTGGATTCATCTCGACTGGATTAATTTTGATTATTTTAGCAATTTATATTGATCGAGGGGGTGCGCAATGAAGAAACGAATCAAGAAGAAATACGAGCTACTAGAACGTATTGAGTATTTAGAGAATGCTCTCTTTAAATTTACACAAGATACAGTAGATGTCATTGAAGTTTTAGCAGATCGAATTAAACGACTTGAACAAAAACATAAGAAGCATTGATTTCAATGGATAGAAAGGAGGTGAGATTATATGAGTTTCTTTCAACCATTGGGATCAATTAAACCCTCTTATGATGATTACATTTCATCCGTATTATCTGGCAACTACTCCCCAGAATACACGGGAATTTCTGCGTTAAAGAATAGCGACATCTTAACTGCAGTAACCATCATCGCTGGAGATATCGCACGATTCCCACTATTGAAGAAAGACTTTACTGGGAATATCGAACAAGATGCAGATTTGAACTATCTCTTAAATGTTAAATCGACTGGTAATGTGTCAGCACGTACATGGAAGTTTGCAATGACTGTTAACGCGATTTTAACAGGCAATTCATTCTCACGGATTCTACGTGATCCAAAAACTGGCAAGGCGCTTCAGTTTCAGTTCTACAGGCCCTCAGAAACAACCGTAGAAGAGACGAACGACCACAGACTAATATATACGTTCCGTGACCGTTTAACGGGTAAAGCGATTGAATGTAAAGCGGAAGATGTCATTCATTGGAAGTTTTTTAGCCATGACACTATTTTGGGACGATCTCCACTACTATCACTTGGTAGCGAAATCAGTTTGCAAGACGGTGGACTGAATACCTTAATTAAATTCTTCCGCGATGGATTTTCAAGCGGAATTATTAAATTAAAAGGCGCTCAGTTGAACGGTGAAGCACGTAAGAAAGCCCGTATGGACTTTGAGAAGATGCGTGAGGGTTCGACTGGTGGCAGTCCTTTAGTATTCGACGATACACAAGAGTATACACCACTCGAAATTGATACGAATGTCTTGCAGTTGATAACATCCAATAACTTTACGACCGCACAGATTGCGAAAGCCTTGCGAGTGCCTAGCTATAAGTTGGGTGTGAATAGTCCTAACCAGTCCGTGGATCAGTTAGCTAAAGATTACGTTACCAACGACTTGCCATTTTATTTTGATGCTATTTCAAGCGAACTTGCCCTTAAAGTACTGGACGATGAAGAACGCAAGAAATATAAGATCGACTTCGACACTCGAAGCGTGACAGGTCGAAACGTAGATGAAATCACGAAGTTGATTATCAACCAAGTTATCACACCCAATGAGGGGCGCGTGGAACTTGGTAAAGAGCGTTCGTCTGATCCTAACATGGATCGTTACCAATCCAGCTTGAACTATGTCTTTTTGGATAAGAAAGAAGAGTACCAAGCAATGAAAGGGGGTGAGAATGAAAATGGCAAAGAGAATCAAAATGAAAGGGCCACTAATTCCGAATAATAGCCAAGAAGCCTACGACTACTTTGGCTTGGAAGCGGTAAGTGCTAAATCTATCACAGATGCCTTTCCAGAAGACAATGGCGACATCGTTTTAGAAGTTAATTCAAACGGTGGACTTGTCACGGTTGGTAGTGAAATCTATACAGCATTGAAAAGCTATTCTGGAAACGTAACTGTAGAAGTGACAGGAATGGCTGCGAGTGCTGCAAGTGTTGCGATTATGGGCGCTGACAAGGTGCTTATTAGCCCAACAGCACAAATCATGATCCACAAGGCGCTTTATGGATACGTATCTGGCAATAGCGATGATTTAGATAAGGCTTCTAATGCACTGAAATCAAGCGATAAAGCTATTATCAATGCTTATGTAGCTAAAACTGGTTTATCGGAAGAAGAAATTCTTGACATGATGAGAAATGAAACCTATATGTCGGCTAGTGAAGCAGTTGAAAATGGATTTGCGGATGAAGTGATGTCCTTTGATGATGTCGGAGCAGTGGCAAGCCTAGAAAATGGATTGTTACCGCAAGCGGTTATTGATGACTTCTACGCTAACCGTAGCAAGCGTAAGTCAGAAATTCAAAATATGCTACGAGAAGTAGAAAAAGAAGAATTACTCAGAGGGCTTTAAGCTCTTTTTTTAATACCGAAAGGAGAAATAAAGGTATGTATACAGAAAAAATGAAACAGATTAAAGCGCAGATTGCAAAAGTTTGTGTAGAAATCGCTGCTAAGACAGAAGAATTAAAATCTGCCTTGAATACTGAAGATCTTGAAAAAGCGCGTGCACTTCGCGTTGATATTGATGCTTTGAAATCTCAAAAAGAAGAAGCTGAAAACGACTTGAAGTCTTATGAACTTGCAGAAGCTGGTAACGCTGAAAGCGAAGCTGGTAAAGCTCATAAAGTAAAAGCAGAAACTAAATCTTACCGTGAAGCAGTAAACGAGTACATCCGTACTAAAGGTGCAAAAGCTGATGCGCAGTTGAAACTTGAAGGAAAAGACCTTCTTATCCCTATGAATGAAGCGGTAAATCCAACACAAGATGGATTGAAAAAAGCAAACACTGAAAAGGTAACTAGCAAGGAAATTGTTACTACTCCAATGCGAGAAGTTAAGACAGTCCTTGACCTTAAACAATTTGCGACTATCCACAAAGCATCTAAAGGTGAAGGTTCTTACCCAATCTTGAAGAAAGCTACTTCTAAAATGGCAAGTGTTGAAGAATTGGAAAAAAACCCAGCTCTTGCTAAACCAGAATTTACAGGAGTTGACTGGAAAGTTAAGACTTACCGTGGAGCAATTCCATTGTCACAAGAAGCTATTGATGATGCAGACGTTGACCTTTTGGCAATCGTAGCTGAAGCAGCACAACAAATCAAAGTTAACACTACTAACGATGCAATTGCTACTGTATTGAAAGATTTTGAAGCTAAGACTGCTGCTGACTTGGATGCAATCAAGGAAATCTTGAATGTGAACCTTGACCCAGCCTATAACGTATCATTCGTAGTTTCTCAAACTTTCTACCAAAAACTCGACACTTTGAAAGACAAGAACGGACGCTACTTGCTTCAAGATTCTATCGTTTCTGCATCTGGAAAAGCATTCCTTGGACATCCAGTATTTGTCGTTTCTGACACAACACTTGGTGCAGACGGTGAAGCTAAAGCCTTTATCGGTGATATCCAACGTGCTGTACTCTTTGCAGATCGTCAAGAGCTTGGATTGCGCTGGACTGATAACGAAATTTACGGTCAATACTTGCAAGCAGTAGTACGCTTTGACGTTAAGAAAGCTGATGCGAAAGCTGGTTACTTCGTAACTATGCCCTAATACTCCCCCAATTAGCGGGGGTGTCTCACGGTCAGCGGTAACTCTAGCAGTACCAACCGCAAGTAGCACCAAAGCCGACATCATGGCTTATCTCGATAGCAAAGGAATTTCTTACACTGCATCACAGACCAAAGAGCAGTTATTGGCTTTGATCGGAGGGTAGAAATATGAGTGTTTCAACCGAATTGTTAGAGAGTGTGAAGCTCTACTGTAAGATCGATTATGACTTCGAAGATGAACTAATCGAAGAAATGATTGAATCAGCACAAGATGAAATCTGTTTTGCTATCGGAAATGATGTAACTCCTAAAGAATTAGCGAAATACGCTAAATTTTCGCTTGCGGTCAAAAAACAAGTGAAAGAAGAATATGAGCATCGTGGCTTATCTGCTGACACACAACGTCATGGACTAGCAAACGGTGTACTTAATATTATCCATCAACTACGCACACGGAGGGAACTCGATGATTACAAGAAAAATGAATCACAGAATAACGTTCTTCCGTGAAATCGGAGGTCAGAACGAAGATGGAGAGGTTATCTCTCCGATTCGTGAAAACCTCTATACTTGCTGGGCTGAGGTTGCTAAGACTTCCTTGAAAGACTTTCAAGAGGGAGCGAATCAGACAGCGAACAAGAAAGCAAAAGGAATTGTTTCTTCGAGTGAATTGAAAACCTTGTACGTCCGACATCATCCAAGACGGCCATTTGATAGCTCTGACCATGTTGAATTTAATGGATTTGACTATGATATCGTGTCTATCGATGTGGATGAATCGTCATTTGATATGGACAAGATCAGCATCAAGAGGCGGACATGACGAAGGGTCTGGATCAGATTTTATCGCGACTTACTGAATTACAAGTAAAAGCTCCGAAGGCTGCACGAGCAGCAGTAGGAGAAGGAGCGGATGAAGTCGAGAAGATTTTGAAAGTAAATACACCAGTTTACTTCGTACTTGATGGTGTCCATGCCAAAGATGATACGAAAGTCACAGGTTTTAAAGGTGGTGACCACGGTTTGATATCAAAAGATATTGGCTTTGGTCGTGCTACAGGCTGGCGGATACATTTCCCAGACGATGGTACAAAATACCAGAAGGCACAAGGGTTTGAAGAGAAAACAATAAACGAGGCAACACCAATTGTTAAGGAAATATACGCTACTAAAGTGAAGGAGGGATTGGGATTGTGACAGTAGAAACAATAGCTTATAAGTTATTAAGCAGTAGTGAAGAACTGAATAATTTGCTGGATAAACTGCGAGGTAAGAAGTTTGGCCTTGGATTTAAACAAGGTATCTTTACCTACGACATACCAGAGCGCCCGACAAACGCTTTGAGTAAGGAACTCGCTCCATTTATGCGTATCTATCCAACTTATGAGAATGATGTTGAATTTGCGGACGATAAAGCCATCTCAACTGAACACAGGATCACAATCAACTATTGGTGCGTGAACGCAAAGCAGTCCGAACAGATTGCTGAATTGATGGATAAGATTTTAGAAAGTAACGGTTTTGACCGTTACACAACGAACGAACTGCCAAGATATAGAGATAACGATATTGACTTACTAGTGAATGTAAGAAAGTATCGTTTTTTGATTGGCAACTGGAAAAATTAAGAAACGAGGATTAATGAATGTCTAAAGTTAAATTTGGATTGCGTGGATTCGAATTTGGTGAAGTTAACGCTGAAAACAAAGTCCCAACTACTATGAAATTGCCTGGTATGAAATCTGCTAAGATTGATATCACGAACGAACTTGTAACGATCGCTGCTGATGATGGCCCGTACGTAGTATTGTCATCTGGTATTACAGGTACACAGTTGGATATTTCTGTACTTGACCTTTCTACTGAAGCACGTAAGGTATTGTACGGAATCGAAGTGAAAGACGGTATGGAAGTATACAATAAGAACCTCACACCTAAAGATGTGGCTTGTTGCTTCCGTACATCTACAGAAGATGGGAAAGCTATCTGGATCGGTCTCCTTAAAGGTAAGTTCTCTCTTCCGGGCATGGAAACAGAAACTAAAGATGGAACACCAGCTCCAAAAGAAGATACAGTTACAGGTAACTTTGTGGCTCGTGGTGATAACGAAAACGGTGACGTTATGATTATCGCCCGTGAAGATAACCCACAATTCAACCTTGAAAAATTCCGTGAGGCTGTATTCCCAAAGTCGTAAGCGCCTCGCCAGCAGCAGTGGTAGGCGCAGGATAATAACTTTCTAAGCATGGATTTTATTTCCATGCTTTTTATTTTTATTTTTAAACCAAAAAGGAGTAGGAAATGTACACAATCAAGCTAAAAATTGGTGGAATTGATAAAGAATTTACCAAAGAATACATCAATGTAGAGGATAATCTCCTCGCGACTGAGCAAAACGTGCGACAATCAGCACTTATCCAAGATGCGAAAAAAGCAAACGACCCTAAAGAAAATCGCAAGTTAAATGAAGCATATCTCAAGATGTTTGTGGATATGTTTGGTGGTCAATTTAAGGTAGAGGATTTGAAGCAAGCAGATATTGAAATTTTGAAAACACTCGAAAAAATCTATCTCGCAGCGCTTGGAATCAAAGAAGAAGTGATCGAAGAACTTGAGGGTGACGAAGAAAAAAAGGGATAAGCCCAGAAGAAGCGCGTGACAATCTCTTAATCTGGTTTCAAGAGTTAATGCAACAGGGATATACAATCCTTGAAATTAAGCAAATGCGACTATCTGACTTTGATCTAATGGTTAAGGCCTTTGAGACGAAAAAAGAGGAATCAGAAAAAGAAACTACGCTTGATAAAGCATTTCCGCTTTTATTTGGTTAGGAAAGGAGGATAAATGGCTAGTAATTTAGGTGAATTAGTAGCAACGGCATCGCTGGATATCCAACCGTTTATTGGCAATACCAAACAGTTGAGCTCATATATGCGTGGTCTTGACAAGTCTTTATCAGCGATGGAGAAATCCTTTAAGAAGGTTGGTAAAGGCGGTAAGAATCTAGCTGGCATGAAAACCGTGCTAGGCGAAACTGCAAACAGCATTAAAGCCTATGAGGGAATTTTAAAGCAACAATCAGAACACTACAATAATCTAAAATCCAAGATTGGTGATTTAAGTAGTGCGAGCGCTAAGAACAAAGAAGATTTGCTGGGCGCACGTAATGCCATGTTGCAGACGGCTACCACCTTATCAGACTTGAGGGGGCGGTATGCCGACCTCACTAGAGAAATCAATATCCAATCTAGTAAGTGGACACAAGTCGGGAACCGCTTGCATTCATTTGGTAAGAAGATGCAGGGTATTGGTTCGAAAATGCAAAGTGTTGGATCAACACTTACCAAGGGTCTGACTGTACCACTACTTGCTGGCGCTGGGGTGGCAGTTAAGGCTGCGATTGATTATGAGAGTGCCTTCGCGGGGGTAAATCTTTGCCCTCTCTAATAGTAATATTAGAGTAATTAAATCGAGCAAAAACGGTAAAAGCTAAGTATTTTGTGTTATAATAGAGGGTGGATAGATAAGGAAGTCATGAACCTTATTGACAAGAGTGTTACCCGAACACTCTTCCGTTTTGATAATTCGGGTTAAAGCAATTCGGGAGGCTTTAATATGGCAAAAATAAAATGTACTTGTGCCAATTGTGGTAACGAGATTTTTCGTTTTCCAAGTCAAATTTTAGACACAGTGTTTTGTTCAAGAAATTGTCGTTCAGAATTTAATAAGAAAAATTTCACCGAGGAGTTAACTTGTTTATTCTGCGAGAAGAAATTTAGAAAACGGAAAGCGAATATAAAAGGTAAAAATCATTTTTGTAGCAGAACTTGTAAAGACTTATGGCAAAAAGAAGGACTTAAAGGTGAAAATAATCCTTTTTATTCCAAAGAACACACAAAGGAAACTATAAATTCTATCAAACGAACTATTAAACTTACGAGAAAAACAGGAACTGAAAGCCCTTTGTATCGTAAGTTTGAACAAATTTGTGAGATATGTAATAAAAAATATCTAACGACTCCTTATTTGAGCAAAAGAAGCCAACATCATTATTGTTCAATAGAGTGTCACGCTAAAGGCAAGGCTCTATATGGAGTTGGTAAGAATAACCCAAACTACAATTCAAATCTTTCAGACGAAGAAAGAGCAATGAAGAGTAGAAGCAAAATTTTAGGTTATAAAACATTTAGATTATCAGTTTTGAAAAGAGATAATCAAAAATGCGTTATTTGTGGTAGTACAGAAAATTTGATTGTACATCACTTAAATTCTCATCATTGGGATAAGAAAAATAGAGTTAATCCAGATAATGGAGTTTGTTTGTGTGAATCATGCCATAAAGATTTTCACAAGAAATTTGGATACAAGAACAACACAAAAGAACAATTCAAAGAATATGAAATGAGCATCTAGTAACTAGGTGCTTTTTTCATGCGCAAAATATAAGCTAATACCGTGCTAACTTATCAGATGGCGAAAGGCTGATGAGCAGTGTAGAGCGTAGGAAGTGAATAAATACAATCTTCCCAAGAGTGTTCGACAACCTTTTATAAAAGGTTGAAAATGTACGCCGAACTTACGGGAAACCGTAAGAAGTAAAGGATAAAAAGCCTTTACGATAACAAAATTGAAAGAAAACAGTGGACGGAACTCCACAACAATTCGCACAACTATCTACCAGTATCCGTGAGATGGCCAAAGAAATGCCGTCTAGTGCGGTTGAAATCGCACACGTAGCAGAAGCAGCAGGGCAGTTAGGTGTACCAATTGGTGCGATTAAAGACTTCTCTAAAACGATGATTAATTTGGGAGTGTCTACTAACCTAAGCTCGGAAGAGGCTGCATCATCGATCGCTAAAATTGGTAACATCATGCAAGTGTCTGGAAAGGACCTTGGCACATGGTCTGGACACTTTGGGTCAGCCGTGGTGGATTTGGGTAACCATTTCGCCACAACTGAACGCGATATTGTCGAAATGACCAATCGTTTAGCAGCAGGCGGTAAGTTAGCTGGTTTAACCACCCCAGACATTTTAGGTCTTGCGACTGCAATGAGTAGCGTAGGTATCGAAGCAGAAGCAGGGGGAACTGCAATGACGCAGACCCTCACTGGTATCGGTAAAGCCGTATCGGGTGTTGGTAAAGGTGCGAAAGAGAAACTAGAAGTCATCGCACAAACCGCAGGAATGACTGCAGAACAATTCTCTACCGCTTGGAAACAGAAACCAGCGGAAGCCTTACAACAATTTATCAAAGGTTTACAACGTGCGCATGATGAAGGCAAGAATATGGATGGCATCCTTGACGAACTTGGTATGACAGGTATCAGACAAGGAAATATGCTGAAATCTCTTGCATCTGCATCAGATAAGATGGGCGAAGCAGTCAGTCGCTCTAATACCGCTTGGAAAGAAAACAGCGCACTGACAGAAGAAGCCCGCAAACGTTACGAAACCACTGAATCACAACTTAAAATCTTTAAGAATAAACTCACAGATATCGCTATCGAATTTGGTGGGCCACTCTTAAAGGCATTAAATAGTGCATTGGATGCTGCTAAACCTTGGATACAAACACTGTCCGACATGGCTAAAAAATTTAGTGAAATGTCTACTGAACAGCAACAAAGCATCATCAAATGGGTTGGGTTTGCCGCTGCAATTGGTCCAGCGATGAAAATATTAGGCGGCGGTGCAAGAATTATTAGTGGCTTTTCGAAGACTTTGGGTACAGTCGCTAGAGGAATTGGTAAATTTAGCGGTGTACTAAAATCTGTTTCTGAGGGTAATGGATTTATCAACAGCTTAAAAGGAATGGCTACTGGTATGACCGCTACTGGGACGGCTGCTGAGGGTGCGGCAGCTTCTTCTGGTTTATTTGCAAAAGGAATAGCCCTGCTTGGAAGTACTACTACTTGGGGTATTATAGCAGGAGGAGTAGCTATCGGTCTGCTTGCTGCTGTTGCCAAAGAAATAGGAGAAGCAAACGAACGTACGCAAACGTGGGGTACGAGCGTAAGCAAGCTACAAGACCAAGAATTGTCACGCTTGAAATCCAAAGTCGATGAAGTACATCAAGCTACAATCGGATTTGGTCAAGGTGGCGCACAAGCGGTTGAGAATGTACGTAAGAGCGTACAGGGACTTGCTGATGATATCCAAAAAGCGATTGATAAAGACCTTGAAAAGACTTTAAAAGGTCTTGAAAAAATTGGTGCGAATGAAACAATCCAAAAACGTGCTGTAGCACAAGCAGAACAGCAAAAGAAAAATGTAAAATCCATGACAGATGAGATTATACAGATTTATCAAAACGCTTCGGATCAAAAACGCAAGATCACTCGTGAAGAACAAGCACTTATCTACGATTATGAGAATCAATTTATTGATAAGCAATTGTCGTTACAGAAGTATTCTGCTGATGAACGTACTGCGATCATGAAAGCCATGAATGGCCAGATTAGCGATCTGAATGAAACACAACTACGTAAAGGATCGGGTGTTGTCGCTAAGTGGCTAGAAAATGAGAAGAAACTCTACAATGAACAAGTGACTGCATTGAAAGATGCTCACGCAAAGGGAATTTATAGCCAGTCCGAATATAATAAGGAATTGGAAAGATTAAATTCCGAACACAAGGCTAAAATGGAAGCCTACGGCCGTGAGTATGCAGCTCTTCAAAAGAAACTGAGCGAAAAAGTCCCTCTCAATTTTGGCGATGATCGACAACGTGACTTGTATTTTAGAGAGTTGCGAAAGAGTTGGGCAGAACTTGGACTTGACTATGACAAGATGATGGCCAAGGCAGACCAATTCGCTGATATCGTGGGTCGTTCATCTGGTATGGTTGCTAAAAGTGTGCAGAATATGTCGCAGGAAACCAAAGATGCCAACAACATCTGGAATGGATTAGTATTTGATCCTAAGACTGGACAAGTCAAGACCAATGCGCAAGAGGAAGTAACTAAAGCTCTTCAAGCTGAAAACGGCTGGGAGAATATGCAATTCATCCTCAAGCACGCAAACCTTGAAACAAATGCTAAGATGACAATCGGACAAGCATTGGTTGAGGTTGGCAAGTGGGATAGCTTAACCCCTCAAGAGAAAGAGCTTGTAGTTGGTAATAACAAAGGTATGCAAGCTGTCCTTGAAAGCAAAACATTGCTTGAGCAATACAATGCTATGCCAGCAGCAGTCAAAGAATTGCTGATGAAGAATACCGACTTCCTTTCATCTGGCGAACGTGCGACTGCGATCATTGAACGTTGGAATACACTCACACCAGAGCAGAAAGAGTTAATCTTAAAAGATGCTGCGAGCGATAAGGCCGAACGTGTAAGACTGGCAGTTGATTCGTTAACTGGTATGGCTCATGTAGTCAACTTGGACGCAGAAGACAAGACTAAGAGCGCTATCGCCAGTGCTATGTCTAGCATCTTGACACTACCAACAGATCATAAGACTGATTTAATTGCAACACCAGACGGGGTGACGCTTGGAACTAACCAAGCTATGGGCGCTTTAGGGCTATACAACGGATTCGCTGTACCAACCAAACAAATTACTGTTGATCCAAGTAATGCTACAAATGGCGCACAACAAGCGATCAATAAACAACAAGAGTGGAATAACACTCCAAGCCCAGTCAAGCCACAGTTAGGTGATCCAACGGGGGCGATAACTGCTGCTCGACAAGCGATTGATAATCAAAACGCTTGGAACGCAACACCATCGCCAGTAAAAATCATAAACGCGGATGCGTCTGGTGCTCAACTTGGTGCAGCGGTTGCTAGAGGTGCGATCATGTCCATCCCAACATCTTGGACGACAGTTATCACGACTATCGAAAGAACAATTAAAGGACATGCTAAAGGTACGAACTACCATGAGGGCGGACTTGCTATGGTCAATGACCAAGGCGGTACACTCTACAAGGAAATGGTAACACTACCAAACGGATCATCATTTATCCCAGAGGGCCGTAATGTTATCCTTGATCTTCCAAAAGGATCAAAAGTTATGCGAGCTGGTATGACCAAAAACTTTATGCGTGAATTAGGAATACCGAACTTTGCAGACGGCGTGGGTTGGAAACATTCGGAAGTAGCGAACGTTACACAAAGAATTAAGAATGTGAATGAATGGAAACGTGAGAACGAACAGCGTGATCTTATACCGTTTATTCAAGAGTTGATCGACCAAGTGAAACGTGGTAATAATCGTGGAGAACGGCCAAACCAAAACTATACATTGAATGTACACGGAAATAGCAACGGTCAAGATTTGACACCAGAATTTATGAAACGATTGATGCGTGAACTAGCTTACTATACTAATCAAGAGGGGAGGGGGTTAGCTTGACAACATTTACTTTTAACGGAAAGAAAAATACTGAATTCGGTCTACGAGTTGCAGAGGGCAAGAAAATCACTACCTCTAGTCTTGATATAGAACGCGTGGCAGTCGCTGGTCGTGACGGTGAGTTATTGATAAGTAACAATCGTCTTAATTCTGCTGAACTAAGTTTTCCAGTGAATTTTGTAAAGGAAAAAGGCTTGATCGCTACAGAAGTTTATAAAATTTCTGAATGGTTAAATGTAGCAGGTTATAAAGATTTAACCATCTCTTATGATCCAGATTTTATCTATCGTGCTGCCTATCTTGAGACGTTTAGTATCGAAGAAACCATGCGACAATTTGGTAAAACGACAATTAATTTTGTTTGCTACCCAGTCAAATTTTATAAACAGGGCCGTGCTACTCAAACCTTACAGAATGGTGCGACAGTCAACGGTATTGGGAATGTCAATGCTAAACCTATCATCACTTTAGTCGGGTCTGGTGATTGTACGCTCACTATCAATGGTCGCAAGACTAAATTGCGAGGTGTGCAAGGCAAAATCACTCTTGATATGCAAGCTAACCAGGTATTCAAAGATAATCTGCCAGCATGGGATAAGGTCGTACGGTCTCCGCAATTCCAAATGCCGTATCTTGACTATGGACGGAATTTGATTAGTTGGGACGGTAATTTTAGTGTGTACATGATCCCGAATTGGGGGGTTAAGCTATGAGGCCTATACTATTTAATAAAAATGAGCAGTCATTTGATACGTATGGCCTTGGTGAACTTAACGTTACCAAGGGGACTGTAACCCGTGAACGCAACGGAAATTATACGCTATATTCAGAAATTCCCGCGAACGATCCAATGGTTGCAACCCTTGAGAAAGAAATGAAGCTCAAGGCTGACGCTGGACTGCGAACTAAAAACCAAACCTTTGAAATCTCACGGATCGTCAAAGATAGCAGTAACATCGTTAAAATCTATGGACAGCATATCAGCCACAAGCTGGAATACATGGCAATTGCGAATGGCAGACCCTTTAGCGGTTCCGCCTTTACTGCTCTTGCTATCTGGCACAATGCAACAATCGGTGATTTACGTTTTGATGTATGGTCGGATATTCAAACCACTGGGAAAGGTGTGTTTGACATCTCAAAAATGGAAAACGCACGTCAAGCCCTTGGTGGTGTCGAGGGTTCTATCCTTGATATTTATGGTGGTGAATACGAATTTGACAATATGACCGTGCGACTGCATAAGCAGTTAGGACGTACCGCACCAACCGTATTAGAGTATGGACGTAACATCTTATCTGCCGAATCAGATGAAACGATTGAGAGTGCTTATACTAGCGTGCTGCCGTTTGCGACTTACACACCAGACAAGCCAGAGGGAGATAATAGTGATGGTCAACCAGATCCAGTTACCGTAACGCTCCCAGAAAACTATGTAGATAGCAAATACAAGGCTGTATACGCACATCGCAGAATTAAAGTCGTAGACTTCTCTAGCGAGTTTAAGAGCGATAGCAAAAGCAAGGATATTCCAACTCCCGACAAATTGCGTAAAATCGCTACTGATTATATGGAACGAAACGCAATCGGGAAACCTAAGATCAATATTAAAATCGAGTATGCTGATTTAGCTAAAACGCTTGACTATGCAGATAACGGCTGGATTGAAGAACTAGAACTATGCGATATCGTACCAATCTATTATCCACAGATCGGACTGACTGATGAAACTGCTAAAGTAACCACTATCACTTACGATTTTATCAACGAGCGAAACGAAAGCGTGGAATTTGGTGATATTGGTACTAATGTAAAATCAACCATGCAAAGCGGATTGGCTGGTAAGGTTGATGATATTGCTAAAGCCCAGCAAGATTTTGAGAATAACTTACCAGATTATCTTTTAAACGCTCAAGGCAACAAGGTTTGGTATAACAGACCAGATAACAAAGAGCATAAGATTGGTGATATTTGGTTTGAGAAAAATGGCATCTATGACCGTATGTACGTCTGGAATGGCTCTCAGTGGGAAAAGCGTATTGACACAGAGGACGTAGATAAAGTCAAGAAAGAAGTTGATAAGCAACTAGAAGAGGCTAAGAAATCAACTGCTATCGAGATTGAGAAAGCAAACGCAAAGGCACAAGAAGCCTTGGTTAAAGCTGGCACACTCCCAGACGCTGGAAAGTTGTCGGATCAGATCAAAATGCTGATTTTGAATAGTCCAGACTTCGGTACGAAAGTTACACAGACTTTCGAACAAACTGAAAACGGTGAGACGATCTATAACAAGATCGCTGGGAAGATCGAGAAGAAATTTATCACGGTTGATGCCACAGATGTAAGATTTAGACAAGCGTCTGAACAGGTTGATAAAAAGGTAGCTGGGGTTAACGACAAAGTAGACCAAGCGAATGACCGTATAGATCGAGTTAACAGTAGCATCAGTAACACTAATCAGAAAGTAACTGATGCTAACAGTCGTATTGATGCTACTAATCAAAACCTAGCTAACACTAATGCTACGGTAGCAGAGCATACACGTCAAATTGAAGTACAAGTCCAAAACTACAATGCAGTTAGGGAATCTACCAAACTCTATGAACGTATCATCGGAACATCCGAAACAGACGCACCAGATAAACTCTCCCGTTTGGTTATGTCGAGTGAGATATTCCAGACGGAAGTCGGGAAGTATATCGTAGATGATAATAACTTGATCGTTAATTCAGAGACGATGGACCAGCACGTTCTTATAAACGAAACAAGAGCGGGTGTGAATGTTTCTGTAAACAACGGAATTTTTACAATCAAAGCTCAAGGTCTAACGTCCAACAACTGGTCGGGATTCACGCTCCCGATTTACGTTCGCAAAATTTATAAAGGTGAAACATATTCTGTAGGCTTTAAATATCGCGTTCGTGGTGCGCTTGATGGTGATTTCAACGTCATTATTAAAAACCACGTTTTGAATCGTGCAGCGTTTACAGCCACGGCCGCACGGTCAAATAGTCCAGCTTCTGACGAGTGGAAAGAATTTCAAGGAACATTTTATATGTCCTCGGATTTTGAGTTTGGCAAACACAAAAACTTACCATTTTATGCTTACATAACAAAGAATGGGTGGTTAGAAATCAAAGAAGTCATGCTTGTCCGCGGATCAAATACGGGACCTTATAAACCAAGTCAGTTTGATGATGCTTACAAAGCCAGTAAGGAAGCTAAAGATCTTGCTAGCGATGCGCAGACCAAAGCAATCCAGATCGCGCAAGGCACGGAAGCGATTCGCACGCAAGTAAGCCAGCTTTCTGGATCGTGGGCGGTGCGTAACCTCAATAACGAGGGTGATGTACTTAACTCAATCAACGTACTTGCGAATGGCACGAACCGAATAGACGGACGGCTAACGCACATCACAGGCCAGACTAAGATTGATAATGCGGTGATTAAAGATGGTATGATTGCTAACCTCAACGCTGATAAAATCACGGGTGGCACGATTGACGCAAGTCAAGTCAATGTGATTAACGTTAACGCAAGCAACGTACTTGCTGGTACACTAACCGGTATGATTGTTCGTGGTGGTCGAATCGAAGCGTTAGATGGGACATTAGCGATTGACTTAAACAAAAAGAAGATTAGGCTCAATGGTGATAATGTTGGAATCGTGCGGGAATTTGAGGGATATCCAACTCAATTTATACGGTACGAAGCAAAAGTAGAGAATAATCAAAATCACGGGCGAACCATTATTGGTAGCAATCGGAATGGATCGGAAGAATGGAATTCCACTACATTCGCTGGTCTAGTAATTGACAATAACCAAAATAATGGAGAAGATTTTGCTTATCTATTTGGTGATATAACTAAATTACGGCATTCTCCAGCGGATGAAGGATGGAATTTTAAAAATGTAAACCAAATTTTAGAACCAGCTAAATGGACTAAAGGGTCTGCAATTTGGGCTAGGCATTTTGTTGTCCCCAAAAAAACCAAGTCGGACACAGATAATCCAGATGGATTTGTCCGTCTGGAAGAAAGCGTGGCCGCTTTGTGGAAATTGTGGGCTCATGCCAAAGGTGGCGTCACAATGAGTACAGCGATGCAGAATAAGATACAATCCATGCTCGACGCTTGGAGTTTTGAAAGAGATACGATTAAATAGAGGTGATTGATGAACACAACAGACAAAATTATCAACGATGTCGCAGTCCAACTTGCGAATAAAATTATTGAGTGCGCTAACTACAAGGCGCACTACGAAGAGGTACAAGAACAACTAGCGCGAATTAACAACGTACTAGAAGCAGATGAAGCATTGAAAGAGTTATTCGATGAAGTAGCTCAGAAAGGATAATATATGACATTTAAAGTAGTAAACAAATACTTACAAGAAACTAACAAAACATTCGTAGCAATTCGACAAGATGCACCATACACAGCATTTGACCGTGTTTTAATCGGTGACCGTACAAGCGAATCAGATGAAGCGTTGATCCAAGCCGTGCTTGGTCAAGTGGCAACTGAATTTAACCCGGCCGAGGGTGTCAAGAAGTTGCAAGAGGACTTGCACGTCCAAGCCCAAGAGTATGAAGTGAAGCTCGCCAAGAAAGACGAAGAGATCCAGAAAGTGAAAGACGTGGCAGAATGGAGCGTACTTGCCCGTGTGACTGACACAGACCACCCGCTAGATCCTACAGTATTCAAGCGTGGTCTTGAGTTGGTGGACCTTGGTAAAGTTGGGGCAACCTATCCAGCACAAGCGATCTTCGCTATCGAGGATCCAAACCATACCGAAAAATACAGCGAAGGTAAGCGCGTTATGGTCCAAGTAAATCAACCGTTCACATATAACGGCGAAACGTTGGAGCAGCTCGCAAGTCTTGAGCAAAACGGCAAGCTGGCAGTTTGGAAATGGACAGAGCCTAAAGAAAACGCACCTCAACCAGCGGGAGAGCTTGAAACTCAACCCGTCCAGTAAGCTAGTAGCTATATAGGGGGTGGTTAAATTGGACCTATTGGCACTAGTTGATAAATTGACTCCCGTTTTAGTTGTGATTATTCCAAGTTATTTCTCGTTTAAGAGTACCAAAACCTCGAAAGAAGCTGACAAACGTCTTGAGGGTCTATCTAACAAGATAGATACCCTCGAGAAGTCAGTCTCAAGCGTGGAAGAGATTGGGAAAGATAACCAGCGGAATTTGACGATTATCGGGAAAGGATTGCAACGGCTGCAACGTTTTCGATTGCAGGAGAATTTGAAGAATGCGCTCAAACGTGGACACACGAACCAGCACGAACTAGAAGAGTTGTCGAAACTATATGAGAGTTACGTCGAATTAGGCGGTAACGGTGCTATAAGAGTGCTTTTTGAGCGCTTTTTGGAGCTAGAAATTAAAGAGGAAAAATAACATGGATCAAATTACAAGCATTATTACTTCATCAGCTATGAGTATTTTGGTGGTATTAACTGGGATCGTGGTTCAAGCGATCAAAAAATACTTGTTAATGCGCGGTGGTAAAAAAGCGATCGAGATCGTTGAGATCTTGGCAAAGAACGCGGTCAACGCTACAGAGCAGGTCGCTGATAAGTTGGATATCCACGGGAAAGACAAACTCGAACACGCTAAAACTAGCTTGATCGAGGGTCTTGAATCTCAAAATATCCACTTGACGAATCAAGAGCTCAATACATTTATTGAAGCAGCAGTTAAACGCGCTAACGATGAATGGAAGAAATAGAGAGGTCGAATATGAGTGTACAACAATTAACAGTCAACTGGTTTGTTAACCGTCGCGGTTTGCTTACTTATTCCATGCTAGGAAGCCGTAACGGGGCAGATGGCACGGCTGATTGTTCGGGGTCAATCTCGCAGGCTCTAAAAGAAGCAGGGATCAAGATCATCGGCTTACCGTCGACTGTCACACTTGGGCAGCAACTCGCTAACAATGGCTTTTATCGCGTAAGTATTAACCAAGGCTGGGACGCTCAAATGGGCGATATCGTCCTTATGAGCTGGGGTGCGGATATGTCAACCTCGGGCGGTGCTGGTGGCCACGTCGGAGCTATGATTGACGATACATACTTTATCTCTTGCGACTATTCGACTCAAGGCGCACCCGGTCAAGCTATCAATACCTATCCTTGGAATGATTACTATAGCTGGAATAAGCCTAATTATATCGAGGTATGGCGATACGCTAACACAGCACCACAGACCAACAACCAAGCAAACACAGCCGTACAGCCAAAAGACAAGGCCTATTATGAAGCGAATGAGGTTAAGTATGTCAATGGTATGTGGCAAATCAAATGTGACTATCTAGCTCCCGTTGGGTTCGACTGGACCGAAAACGGGATCCCGGTAGCAATGGTGAATTGGGTTGACAAGGACGGCAACAACTTGCCAGACGGAGCAGATCAAGACTTCAAATCTGGAATGTTTTTCAGCTTCGAACTAGACGAAGCTAATATCGCGGATAAGGCCACGGGTGGCTACTACGGCGGGTATTACTGGCGTTTGTTTGAGTTCGGACAATTCGGCCCTATCTGGCTGTCATGCTGGGACAAGGACGATCTGGTGAATTATTACGAATGAAAAGGGGTGATTGAATGAATCGCTCAAACTGTACAAACTTAAAGCAGTTTGAGGGTGGTCGAGTTGTCAAACAAGGCGACTCGGCTTCCCTTTTTGGGTTTGCATTATATGACGAAAGATGGACTCCGATTGATCTTGAGGGGCAGGAAGCTACAGTTCACTTTTACTAGTAAAAAAGGTAAAGCATCATTTTCGACAACTGTCCAAGGTTCAAAAGTAACTTTTAAGATTCCCAAAGTCCTTCCAGTTGAGAGCTATCTCGTTGAGGTCGTGGCTGGTGGATATGTCT
>ENA-OOOY01000003-OOOY01000003.1-human-oral-metagenome-genome-assembly--contig:-NODE-3-length-22701-cov-9.944671_pt1 | contig 22701 bp, 28 predicted proteins | sample MGYA00245295_ERZ501132 | MGnify/ENA primary metagenome ERZ501132 (study PRJEB25959, sample SAMN05335000) | human oral metagenome | host: human-associated | place: USA: California | collected 2014-03-28... | reverse complement strand
GATGGCAGCTTGGCGCCGAGGATCTGGTTGTAGCGTTCGACAAAGCCGCCGAAGTACTGCTGGCGATCCAGGGAGCTGCCGACTTCGATACGCGGGGCGTGGCGTATGTAGGCGTTGGCGGATTCGTTGATGTAGCTGAGGTAGGTCGGGGCCTTTTGCACCACGTCCAGGGTCTTGCGATTGGCCGATGGCGTAATGCTGAAACCCTCCATCAATTCGCTGCGCCACTCGATCGGCCGCTCGGCGGTGAAGCGTGCCTTGAAGTGGTCGCGCCGTGCGGCGTTGGGGCCGAACTGCAAGGCGTAGTAGAACTCGGTCATCAGCGGTTTGGCCGGGTGATGTTCGCGCACCGTGTAGCGGATTTGCGTGCCGACCCGCAGGTTGGGAAACGCCAGCGAGGTCTGTTTTTTCCCGGGAGAAACCCTGGTCCGGGTTGGGGGCGGTGCGGGTGTCGATTTGCGTCGGGTCCAGGGGCACAGGTTTGCCGCCGGGCTGGGTGGACTCGGCCTTGATCAGTTCGAAGCCGTCTTCTTCCTGGTAGCTGAAGTCGATCCGCGAGAGCATTTCGCGGCCGCTTGGCTTGAGGATGGTGTAGTGAAAGCGGGTAGTGCAGTCGACGCTGGCGTCGCGGTTGAAGTGGCAATGCAGCTCGGTGTCGCTGGCCAGTGGGGCTTCGGCCATTGGTTGCAGGGCGGCAAGCGCGCTGTGACTGGCAAGCCCCCAGCTGATGCAGATCAGGGGACGGTAAAACGAAAAACGGAGCATGGGCGCCTCAGGTGGAACATTGACACAAGTACCCTAGGGGTACCGAGAAGGCGCCGGATGATAATGGATCGCAACACGAATGCCTAGCATTGTCCGACAATTAATTACGCTGTAAGGCCCGATCTAGAGCCTTCGTTAATGTTTTAAGGATTATTTTGCGAGTTCAAACTCGACGCTTCCCAGCCGCTCACCGTTCACCAGCACGTGAACCGCATGCTTGCCGGGATAGTGCTTGCGCGTGGTCAATTCACGGATATGTTGGCCACGGCTGATGGCGTGATGTTCTCCGGCACCCAGGGTAAATGCCTTGAGCTTGAACACCTTGGACGCGCTGTGACCGGCGCTTTTCACATAGTCGATGGCGTAGTCGACCACCAGCTTTTGCGACGAATCGGCAGTGGACTCCAGGCTGAAGGACAGGTTGATCCGCTCCCCCAATTTGATCGCCGCCGGCTCGACCTTGAGTTGATGGATCTTCACTTCGGCCCTGGCCCCGGCGCCCATGATCGTCAGCGCCCGGGTGTTGCCTTGCTTGATCAGGCTGCGCAGCGCGTGGCGGGCGATCCACGCGGTGTGGGGGTTATCCAGGGACCAGCCTTCGATCAGGCCCAGCACCCAATCCGGATGGTCCTTGGTGATGTCGTTGAGGTGGTTGGCCACCGACTTGCGCACGTAGAGGCTGCTGTCGGCCTTGAGATTGTCGAGGATCGAAGCGCACAGGTTCGGATCGGCCTGCACCTCGGCCAGGCGAAACGACCATGGCAGCCGTGGCCGTGAACCTTCGCTGGCGAGGCGTCGTACGTGTTCGTTGTCGTCCAGCGACCACTGTTGCATCACCGCCAGGGTGCGCTTGAAATCCTTCAGCAGAAAATGCCGCACGGCAAACTCGGCGGAGCCGAAGGTGGTGAAGTACTTGAGGGCAGCCATGGAGCGCTTGAAATCATCGCCGCCGTAGCTGGCAACGTAGTGGGGCAGGAACAGGCTGACAAAGGCGCTGTTCAGCCGAGGGGCCAGGGCATACAGCAACTTCAGGGTTTGCGGATAATCCAGCGGGATCACAGCGTTGAGGCTTTCACTGACCCGCGCCATGCGCTGCATCACCGACAGGTCTGCCAACCCGGCCTTGGCGTGTTTGAGAAAACCCTTGGCGTCGAACGCCGGGTACACCGCGGTCATTTCGCTGGCGATGTGTTGCAGGCGTTCGGCGTTGAAGATTTCCTTCAGGGCCGGGGCGCTTTGGTCGGTCATGGGCAAGTCCGCGGTTAGCCAGAGATGCCCACGAGGCTAACCATCAGTGCCTAGAGATACCAGCGATATTCCCGCGCATGAATTTCCTGCTGGAATGCCAGGTGGTCCTGGCGTTTGTTTTCGCAATACACGTCGACAAACTCCGCGCCTAGGCCTTCGCGCAACGTCGGCTGATGCTGCATGGCGCGCACCGCCTCCAGCATTTCCACGGGGAAGTCCGCGCCGCTGTTGCGGTCTTCGTTCAGCGGGGCGATGGGCTCCTTCGCTGCTTCAAGACCATGCTCAAGCCCCACCAGAATCGCCGCCAATACCAGATACGGGTTGGCATCGGCACTTGCCAGGCGATGTTCGATGCGCAGGTTGCGCGGGTCGGATTCAGGGATTCGCACGCACGCGTCACGGTCTTCAAAGCCCCAGCACGCGCGGGTTGCCGCGTTGACCGTGCCACCAAGGCGGCGGAAGGCGTTGTGGTTGGGCGAGAAGATCGGCATGCAGTGCGGCAGCAGTTCCAGGCAACCCGCCACCGCGTGGCGCAACGGTTGCTGTTGGTGGGCCGCCAGCAGGTTATTGCCCGCCGCATCGTACAGGCTGACGTGCACATGCATGCCGCTGCCGGGGTGTTGCAGGTAAGGCTTGGCCATGAAGCTGGCGCGATAGCCGTGCTTGAGGGCCACGCCACGGGTGCTGCGGCAGAACAGGGCGGCCCAGTCGGCGGCGCGCAGGCCGTCTTCCAGGTGGCCGAAATTGATTTCGAACTGGCCGGGGCCGAGTTCGGCGTGATCACCGTGATGTCGATGCCCTGGGCCTTGGCCGTCTCGACCATATCGTCCAACACCGGCGCAAAGCGTGACAGGCGCTCGATGTGCAAGTTGGGCTGGTCGTCCGCGTCATCACTCAGCGGGTCGCGGGCAAATTGCGGCAGGCCGTCGCTGAGCTTTTTGTCGAACAGGTAGAACTCCAGCTCGAACGCGACCACCGGGTGAATGCCTTTGCGCTGCAGGCGTTCCAGCACCTTGGCCAGTACTTCCCGGGGTTCGAATTCGATGGGCGCTTCGGTGCCGTCGGAGGTAATCAACATCTGCCCCAGCGGCTGCGCCTCCCAGCTCACCGGCTTGAGGGTGCCGGGCACCAGGCGGCGGTTGGCGTCCGGGTCGCCGTCGTGGAAGCAATAGTCGCCGATCTTGAACAGGCCGCCCTGGGCACCTAGCAGCACCGCGTTCTGCGGCAGTTTCAACGGGCTGCCGGCGGCGACCTTTTCCAGCATCTCCACCGGGTAGCGCTTGCCGTAGAAATGCCCGGGAATGTCCAGGGCAATCAGGTCGACGTAGCGCACATCGGGATGGTTCTGGCGAAAGGTCCGGACTTCGGCCAAAAGCGTGGAAGCATGGCTTTTCACGGGTGTTGCTCCTAGTTGTAGACCCACAGCACGCGGGCTGGCAGGTCGGTCAGGTTGCCGTAGCGGCAGTGGGCAAAACTGGCCAGGTGGAAGCTGTCGCCGGGGCCCAGGGTGACCGAGTCCGGCTCGCCCTCGACCCACAGCGTCAACTCGCCCTCCAGCACGTAACCGGCCTGTTCGGCACGGTCGCTCATGGTTTGTTCGCCGCTGTTGGCACCGGGGGCCAGCAGGCTGTCGAGGATCGAGAACGCGCCGTGCATGCTCGGCGACACCAGGATGTCGGTGATGCCATTGGCGTAATACACCGTGCGCCGTTCGTTGGGGCGGGTGACCCAGTCCACCGCCTTGGGTTTGGACAGGCTGTAGAAATAGGTGGTGGGCACACCGAGCGCGTGGCTGATGGCTGTGAGGTCGGCCACGGTCGGGCGCGACAGGCCGCGTTCAACCTGGGACAGGAAACCCACGGAACGCTCGATCTTTTGCGCCAGTTGCGCCAGGGTGAGCTTCTTGTGCTTGCGCAGGTCGTGGATCAGGATCGCCAGGGCGTCGAGTTCTTCTTGCTTGTCCATGGGCGCTTCGTGAAATTCTTATCAGGAAATTTCATGAAAAATTACAAGATTAATTTCACGAGGGCAATGGGTATGGAGTTGGCAGAGCATTTACGCCGCCTGGAACAGGAGCTGCACCAATGCACCACCCGTGCAGATGCGGCGCGGTTGTCGGTGCTGCTGGCGGATGATTTCGTCGAATTTGGTGCCAGTGGCAATGTGTGGGGCAGCAAGGCCGAGGTGATCGAAGGGCTGCAGGATGAGGTGTTTTCAGTCCGTAGCATCAGTGACTTTGCAATGAAGGTGCTGGCCGAAGGCGTGGCGTTGGTGACGTATCGCTGCCAGCGCGCGGCGACGGATGCAAATGCGGCGGGGGAGTCGTTGCGCAGTTCGGTGTGGCGCGAAAGCGGCGGGCAGTGGCAGATGGTGTTTCATCAGGGCACGCCGACACGTCAGCGTGCACCTGTGTAAGCGCCGGCAGGTCAGACCGTACGCTTGGCCTCGAACCCCGACAGGCTGACATCATCACGATGCCCGAGCAGCTCGGCCACCACCGAGGTCGGCGACTTGTGCTTGTAGGTGTTGTAGTTGTTGACCGAGTCGTGGAAGAGCTGGCGGGTGAACGCGACACGGCTTTCCAGGCTGGCGATTTCTGCGCTGGGTGACGAGGCATTTTGCGCCGCCGCCAATTGTTGTTCGGCCTCCTTGAATTGGCCGAAGGCTTTTTTGCAGCGATCGAGCAGGGCCACCAGTTCCCTGTAGGTGCCGAACACGTAGAGCGCGAGCAAGGTGACAACGGTCACGAAAATGATGATGACGTGGGTACCAGTCATTGGAATTCCTGAGCGGCTGGAAAAAGGAACCAATCTTATCTGATTAATCGCCGGCCCGGTCGCTGGCCGCCCATCCATCTGCCGCTTCCATCACGGCGCTGAATGATTCCACGCCGCTGCGGTCGGAATCTTTACGCGTCATTCATTGAAGGAAGTGCCCATGAAGTCCAAATCCCTTGTTGCCTGCCTGCTGGTTGCCGCGAGCCTCTCTGCCGCGAGTCTCACCGTCCAGGCCGCAGATACCCCGCAAAAAACCGTGCAGCCTTCGAATATCAATACCCGCGACCTCAAGACGGGAGACCGTGCGCCAGACATTCTGATGCGTAAGGAGTCGGCCATTGCCGACTGGAAGAAACGTGGCCTGAAGCAGCCGGAAGAAGACAGCCAGTGGGCCCGTGTAAACGACAAGTACGTGTTGCTCAAAACCACCAACGGTACGATTCTCGACATCACCCCCGTTAAAAAATAAAGCGTTCGGCGGGATGGGTGATCACGCTTCATCCCGCTGGATTTGATTTTTGCATAAATGCATAAATCAGCATTTATTTCGTCTCATCTTGCGTTAAGGTACATCCGCTTGCGGGCTGCAATGGCCCCATTACCTTGACCAGAAATGAGAGCAGGATGCTTGCCACAATAAGAAATTACCCGCGTACCGTGAACCTGTTGTTGTCGGCCACGCTGATCCTCACCCTGGCCAAGGCCATCACCTTTCCGTACCTGGTGATCTACCTCACCAACCACTTTGCCCTCGACATCAGCCAGGTCGGCCTGGTGATCGGCAGCTCGCTGATCGTCGGCTCGCTGCTGAGTGTCTACGGCGGTTTCCTGGTAGACCGCATCGACAGCTATAGGCTATTGCTCAGCTTGAGTGTGGTGTTTGCCCTGGGGTTTATCGGCACGGTGCTGGCCCGGGAAATCTGGTCGTTCTACAGCTGCCTGATCCTGATCAACCTGGCGTACGCGGTGATCGACATCGCGATCAAGTCCGGGTTTGCCAGCCTGTTGCCGGAAGATGAGCGCAGCGAAGCGTTTTCCATCAAGTACACCCTGACCAATATCGGCTATGCCGTAGGGCCGTTTTTTGGCGCGATGGTGGCCAAGCTCGATATCAGCTTGCCGTTTATCCTGTCGGCGGTCCTGGGCTTCGGTTTTTTCCTGCTGTACTGGCGTTGGGGCGACCGCACGCTGGCCACGGTAGACACCACGCAAAAGCCGGTGTCGTTCCTCGCGGTGGGGCGTGTATTGCTGCGGGATCACCGACTGGTGTGCTTCACCGTCGGCGGCCTGCTCAGTGCCGTGGTGTTCGGCCAGTTCACCGCGTACCTGTCGCAGTACCTGGTGACCACCACTACCGCCGAATACACCTACACCATCATCAGCGCGGTACTCACCACCAACGCGATGTTGGTGATTGCCCTGCAATACGCGATTGGCCGGCGCATTTCCCACCGCTACCTGAGCCAGTGGCTGATCTTCGGCCTGGGCATGTTCATGCTGGGGGTGATTGGCTTTGCCCTGGCGAGCAACGTGTGGTGGTGGATCCTGGCGATGGCGATTTTCACCGTGGGCGAAATCGTGGTGTTTCCGGCCGAGTACATGTTCATCGACCGCATCGCCCCGGACAACCTGCGGGGCATGTACTACGGGGCGCAAAACCTCTCCAACCTCGGTGCTGCCCTGGGGCCAGTGCTGTGCGGGCTGGTGCTGGCCAACCTGCCGGCCCACTACATGTTCTACATGTTGGCAGCGTTCATTGTCGGGGGAGGGGTGTTCTATTTTATCGGGGCGTCGTTGAAAGCCCGCGACCTACTGTAGGAGCACGCTTGCTCGCGAAGGTCGTCAACGATAACGCGCCACGCCTGAATGAACGCGGTGCCCGGGCGTTTTTCGCGAGCAAGCCCGCTCCTACAAAGGGCGCAGCGGCAGGTCATCCAGCCTGAGTTTACCGACGGTGTTGCTCTGCAATTCGTACCGCAACTCGTCGACCATCTTTTCCACTTCCTGCGGGGTCTGCAGCTTGTTGACGCTGATCCCGTGACCACCAAATCCACCCGGCCGCTTTCGGCGTCGAAGACCTTGAGCGTCAACGACGCGTCACGGCACAGGGTGAATTCGCAGGTCAGGGGCGACAGGGCCTCTTCGATGCAGTTGCGCAGTTGGGAGAGCGTAAACATCAGGGTTCTCCTCAGCGACGACGCAGCAACAGGCCCAGCAGCAGGCCGACACCGGCGACGATCGCAACCGTTGCCAGGGGTTTTTGCTTGGCGAAATCGCCGACGGTGTCCAGCGCGTCACCGTAGGTTTGCTGCAACTGGCCAGCGGCCTGGCGAGCGACACCCTCGGCCTGGAGACGTTCGTCACCGGTCAGATCACCCAGAAAACCTTGAGCCTTGCCGGCCACTTTTTCGACGGCGCCTTTGACTTGTTCGCTTTTCATGATGGATTCCTTAAAGGGCATGACATCTCAACGGCACAGGACCCGAAGCCCTGTGCCCACCCTTCAAGGTTAAGCAGTGCACCCCCGCGCAATAAGGCGAATTTGCACCGGTCGCACTAGTGCATTTGCACTCTATTTCGGCTTTTTAACCCGCAACTCACCGGCAAACAGCCCGCGCTCACGGGCCCACACGATGGCTGCACTACGGCTATGCACCCCCAGTTTGGAGTACACCGTGGCCACATGGTTACGCACGGTGTTGGGTGCCAGTTTCAGGCGCGAAGCGATTTCCTTGTCGGCCAGGCCTTCGCAAATCAACCCCAGTACGTCGCGCTCGCGGGCGGTCAGGTCGGTAAAGGAAATGTTCGGTACATTGGGGCTGTTGACGCTCTTGGCGTTGGCCAGTTTTTCAATCAGCGTCTGGCTGAACCATGAGGCGTCCTGCATCACTTCCTCGATCGCGGCCACCAGTTCCAGCTCGGAGCGCTTGCGTTCGGTGATGTTCATCAGCACCAGCAGGTAGCAGGGCACATCCTGGATACTGACGGTGTCGGCAGACAGCACACAGTCGATCAGCTCATTGCCTTTCTTGCGGATCTTCAGGTCGAGGCCGTCGAGGTTGCCGGCTTTTTGCAGGGTGGTGAACAGTTGCGTGCAGGCCTGGGGGCTGTCGATAAAGTCGATGTCTTCGATGGATTTGCCGATCAGTTCTTCACTGGTATAGCCGGTGATGGTCATGAAGGCTTCGTTGATATCCACCACCTGGCGGTTGGCGGCGTTGCACACCAGGGTCGGCACCGGCGTCAGGCGGAACGACTTGGCGAAGCGTTCCTCACTCTGACGCAGGGCGGTTTCGGCCTTGCGGCGAGGCTCCAGGTCGGTGAAGGAAAACAGCATGCAGTCTTCCTCATTCATGTCCAGCGGCTGGCCGGCCACGATCACCAGTTTGCTGCCGCCTTCGGGCAGTTTCAGTTCGGCTTGCATCTGTGGAATGGTCGCGCCTTCGCCCAGGCGCTTGACGGCCAGGTCCTTGTTTTCGGCCTGTTCCAGCACGTCCAGTTCATACACCGAGTGGCCGATCACCTGGTCGCGGTTGTAGCCGGTCATCTCCAGGAAGCCCTGGTTGACCTTGATGTAGCGCAGGTCGCTCAGGCGGCAAATCACCGCCGGCGCCGGGTTGGCATTGAAGGTCTTTTCGAAGCGCTGTTCGGCGCTGGCCCATTCGGTGGCGTCGCTCAGGATCAACACCAGCAATTCCGGCTCGCCCGACGCGTCGTCGAGCACCAGGCTGCGCAGGCGATGCACCCAGACTTTTTCCTCGTCGCCGGTGGGGGTGACTTCCACCACCACATCGCTGAACTCTTCACCGTCTGCCACCCGGCTCAGAGGATAATTCTCCAGCACCAACGGGTGGTTGTTGCGATACCGCAAGGCAAAGCGCGCGGCGTATTCCTTGGTGTTGGCACCCAGGTCTTCGACTTTATCCACGCCATGCATCAGCAGCGCGGCTTCATTGGCCCAGAGTATGGTCTGGTCGGCCTCGGCGAGGATCACCCCATCGGACAAGCCGGAGATGATCTGCTGCAGTTGGCGGCGGTTGGTTTCTTTGGCGAGGACGGCCTGGCTCATGGTTTCTCCTGGGGTAAGTCGCATGGGAAGTACGACACCTGAGGCTCAGGATAGTGCAGAGAAAGTGCCCGGCGCGGGGTGCGAATGCACCAGTGCGCCTAGTGCAATTGTGTCGAGACCGCAGGGCAGGTGCCTCGCCAAACTGGCCACCTACCCACTGTTCAAAGGATTTAACATGACCACTGTCTATGAAACCAACCGTTCGCTGTTTCGTGTGTCCTGGGGCTCGGTATTGGCCGGTAGTGCAATTGCCCTGGTGACCTATCTGGTATTGAGCGTACTTGGCACCGCGATTGGCGCCAGCGCGGTAGACCCGATGGCCGCGGGTAACCCGCTGAGCGGTTTCGGCACCGGTGCGGGATCTGGCTGTTTGTCTCGACGCTGCTGGCAATCGGTGCCGGTGCATTCGTGGCCGGGCGCACCGCGCCGGATCGCGGCGGCCTGCACGGCGTGCTGAGCTGGACCATCACCACCTTGCTCACCACCTGGCTGCTGGCCGCGCTGGCCACCAGCGTTGTGGGAGCGGCGGGCAATGTCGTCGGCAAGGGCCTGTCGGCTGCCGGCAGCGGGATCGCCGCCGTGGCGCCGGGTATCAGCGACAGCGTCAAGCAGCAACTGAATGAGCAGGGCATCAAGCTGGACTGGAACAGCCTGCAAGGTCAGCTCGACACACTGCTCAAGCAGAGCGGCAAACCTGAACTGGCCCCGGCCAACGTTGAGCAAAAAGCCGATCAGGCGGCTGCGGACGGCAAGCAGTCGGCCAACGATGCCGCGACCAACCCAGCCCAGGCTGGTGATGAATTGAAGCAGTGGTTCGAGCGGGTCAAGGCTTCCGGTGAGCCGGCGTTGAACGCGGCGGACAAGCAGGCACTGGTCAACATTGTTGCGGCCCGTACCGGCAAGAGCCAGGCTTAGGCCACCCAGATTGTCGACAACTACGCCCAGGCCTACCAGCAGGCCGTGCAGAAGGTTGACGAACTGAAGCAACAGGCTGAACAGAAAGCCCGTGAAGCCGGTGAAGTCGCGGCCAAGCAACTGTCCCGTGCTGCGTGGAGCACCTTGTTGATGTTGCTGCTGGGCGCAGCGTTGAGCTTCGGTGTGGGTCGCCTGGCGATTTCCACCCGTCGTGTACCGTTGGCCTGATCATGACCTGAGGTGATCTATGTGGCGAGGGAGCTTGCTCCCGCTGGGCTGCGAAGCGGCCCCAAAAAGAGGGGCGCGCTACGCACTGGAGCGCCAGCCCGGTCCAGCGGGAGCAAGCTCCCTCGCCACAATGCTTCGCTGGCACCAAACATGCTAGTGTCAGCACTCCAACATCCACTGGCAGTGCCTGGCGATGCGCGACATCTACAGCGTCTTCAACTCCAACGGCGCCTATGAAACCGGGGCCCATGCCCACGACGAATTCATGCTGATGGTGCCCGAACACGGCCTGTTGCGTTTCAAGGATGAAGAAAGCGGGCGCACCACCTCGGTGATCGACCGCCAGTTCGTACTGGTGCCGCCGCAATCCAGCCATTCCTCCTCGTCACTCACCGCCAGCCAGGGCCACGTAGCGTTCTACGTCGACCCCGACTACATGCACTACGCCTTGCGTGACCTGTCCGGTGATGCCAACCGCTTGCTGCGCGTGCCCACCCTGGGCATCTGGCAAACCTCCGCGCCGTTGCACCATCTGCTCCTGGCAAAAAAAGCCTTCAGCCAACCCGACCTGTACATCGACCGCCGCCGCCAGGTGGCCCAGGCCGATCACTTGCTGCTGCTCGAATGCCTGGCGATTTCCCTCAGCCAGCCGAGCCTGCAACGCTCATCTACCGAGCGCCACGGCGCCATGCTGGTGCGTGACGTCAAGGCGTACGTGGAAGGCAACCTCGAACATGCGCCGGGGCTGGATGAAATCGCCGAGACGTTTCACATGTCGCGCCGCCATCTGACCCGGCTGTTCGCGCTGCACACCGGCGAGACGGTGCTGGCGTACGTCCAGCGCCTGCGCCTGGAGCGCGCGCAGACGTTGTTGCGGCACACCCGCATGTCGGTGCTGGAGATCGCCAATAACGTCGGCTATGAGTCACCGTCACACCTGGCCCATGTGTTTCGCCGGGTGCTGGGCGTGTCGCCGGATGAGTGGCGCCGCGGCTGATACCGCCTCAACTTTTTTGATGTCCCGATCCCGCGCATGATCCGGCCCGATCCCGTGCGCCGCAAATCCGTCATCCGTTCATCCTCACCCCGTCAACAACAAACAAGTCCGGCCTACCGGACGAGGAGGGGCGGTGAGTGCAAAACCCTTTATCAGCTTCGCAGGGGTGCAAAAAAGCTTCAAAGTCGAGGGCCGCCAGTTTGTGGCCGTACGCAACGTATCGCTTGAAGTTCAGCGGGGCGAAATCATCACCCTGGTCGGCCCTTCGGGGTGCGGCAAGTCCACCTTGCTCAACATGACCGCCGGGCTCTTCGGCCCCACGGAGGGCCAGGTGCATTACGACGGCGCCGAGGTCAAGGGCGTCAACACCCGTGTCGGCTACATGACCCAGGCCGACCACTTGCTGCCGTGGCGCACCGTGGCCGGCAACATCGCCGTGCCGCTGCAAATCCGCCGCATGCCCAAGGCCCGGATCGACAGTCGCGTCGAGGAGCTGATGGCGCTGGTGGGCCTTACCGGTTTTGGCGAAAGCTACCCCAACCAGCTTTCCGGCGGCATGCGCAAACGCGCGGCCATGGCGCGCTTGATGGCCAGCGACCCGGAAACCCTGCTGATGGACGAACCCTTCGGCGCCCTTGATGCGCAGATGCGCCTGACCCTGCAGACCGAACTCTTGCGCCTGTGCCGCAAGCTCAACAAGACCGTGCTGTTCGTCACCCACGATGTCGATGAAGCCATCGCGCTGGCGGACCGCTGCGTGGTGTTCGCCGGTCGCCCGGGCACCATCGACCATGTGCTCGATATTCCCCTGGGCGGTGAACGCAACCTGGTGCAATTGCGCTCCGACCCACGCTACGTGGAACTCTGCACCGCCCTCTGGAAACGCCTGGCGCCCGACGTCGCCGGTGCTGCCGATCCCGCCTCATTGGCTCACTCGCTGGAGGTCGTATGATCCAGGTCTATCGCTTGCTGTTCCTGATTTTCCTGCTGGTGTTCTGGGAGTGTGTGTCCCGCTGGTTCGGCGTGGAATTTTTCATCAGCCGGCCTTCGGCGGTGGCGCAAAGCCTGTGGAAAATCCTCATGAACGGGGTGTTCTTCTACCACGCCGGCATCACCACCCTGGAAGCCGTGCTGGGCTTCTTCTTCGGCTCCCTCGCAGGCTTGATCGCCGGTTTGGTGCTGGGCCGCGCCAAGCTGCTGGCGGATATTCTCGACCCGTTCCTGACCGCCTTCTACAGCTTGCCGAAAGTCGCGCTGGCGCCACTGTTCATCCTCTGGTTCGGCATCGGCTTGCCGATGAAAGTCATCCTGACCGCGGCCGTGGTGTTCTTCCTGGTGTTCCTCAACACCTACAGCGGCGTGCGCAACGTGTCCCGCGAGCAACTGACCATCCTGCGCCTGATGGGCGCCAAGGAGCGCGACCTGCTGACCATGGTGGTCATCCCGTCCGCTTTCACCTGGGTATTCACCGGCCTGCGCCTGTCGGTGCCCTATGCGCTGATCGGCGCGCTGGTGGGCGAGATCATCGCCGCCAACCGGGGCCTGGGCTACCTGCTCTCGGATGCAGCCTCGCAGTTCGATACCGCCGGTGTATTTGCCGCACTGGTGGGCATCATCGCCCTCGCGCTGATCCTGAACACGGCGGTGAAGCTGGCCGAACGCAAGTTGATGCCGTGGAAGGCCAACGAAGCGGAACGTGAAGTTGCGGTTTAACCCCTTATTTTTGCGGAGCTTGATCATGTTCAAACCACTGTTCATCGCCAGCGTTTTACTCGCTTCCTGCCTGCCCGCCGCGCAGGCCCGGGACCTGACCAAAGTCACCCTGGCGTTCCCCAGCGAAGGCTTCCTCTATGTGCCGATCTACGTCGCGCAGAAGCAAGGCTACTTCGCCGATGAAGGCCTGAATGTGGACGTCATCGTATTCCAGAAAGGTGGCTCGGCAGCACTCACCGCCGTGCTGGGGCGTGATGCGGATGCGTACGTCGGCCTGCCCGCCGTCGCGGTGCGCGCCCGCACCAAAGGCCAGAATGTCCAGGCGTTCGCCGCCGTGCAAACCCAGTTCGGCAGCACCGTGGTGATCGACGGTGCCTCGGCGCAAAAGGCCGGCGTGTCGGCCACCTCATCCCTGGCCGCCCGTGCCCAGGCCCTCAAGGGCTTGAAGATCGGCGTCACCGGCCCTGGCAGCACCACCGACATGCTGGTGCGCTACCTGGCCAAGGATGCGGGGCTCAACCCGGACAAAGACTTCACCATCATGCCCATCGGCGGCGCGCCAAACATGCTCGCAGCGTTTTCCCAGGGCAGCATCAACGGCTTCTCGCTGTCGCCACCCACCATCACCACCGCCGAGAAGCAAGGCGGCTTTGTGTTGATGGACCTGGCCAAGGGCGAATACAAACCCCTGGACGGCTTCCTCTTCACTGCGATGATTGCCCGTGAAGACTGGCTGGCCAGCAACAAGGTCACGGCCGAAAAAATGGTCCGCGCCCTGTGGCGTGCCGAACACCTGATTGCCAGCGACCCGGACAAGGCCCGCGAGTCGGTGCGTCCGTATTTCGCCCACACCGACGCCGCCATCTTCAATGCTGCCTGGACCGCTTCGCTGCCGTCCTACCCGGCCACGCCGCGCATCGAGAAAGACGGCGTTGAGAAAAACATCCGCTTCATGAACGCTGTGGAGAGCGACCCGGTCGAACTCGACCCGCAGCAGGTCTACACCAACTCCATCGTCGACGCCGTTGCGCCGACTGTTTCCACCCTTCAGGGAGAGGCGAAATGACGCCCGAGGTTCACCTGGTCAATGTTTTTCCCGCCACCGCCCGTGGCGCAACCCCGCGCCAACCGTGGCCGTCGCCGATGGCATGAGCGATGCCGACATGCAGCAAGTCGCCCGCGACTATGGCCATGAGTGCGGCTTCGTGTTCGCCGCACCGGTTGGCAGCGAGTTCGATTTTGCCTTGCGCTTCTGGGTGCCCAACCACGAGATGGAAATGTGCGGCCACGCCACCGTGGGAGCGGTGTGGCTGCTGGATCGGTTGGGCATGCTGCACAAGGACCGCCTGACGTTATCGACCCTGAGCGGTCCGGTGGATGCGCGGATCACCGCTGCGGGCACCCCGGATATCCAGGTGGAAATCAGCCAGCCCAAGGGCCAGGTCGAGGCGTTGAACGATGCCGAAGTCGAGGCCGAGATTCTGTCGGTGCTCGGCATCACTTCCAACGAACTGGCACCGCTGCCGATCCAGAACGCTTGCACCAGCCGGGTGAAAACCCTGATCGCGCTGAAAAGCGTGGCGGTACTGGATAGCCTGAAACCGGATTACCGGCGGATGCAGCAACTGTGCGAGCGCATCGGCTCCACCGGTTTGTACCCCTATGCGCCATCGGATCTGGACGGGCGACAATTTGATGCGCGGCAGTTTCCCAAGTCCTCGGGTTACCCGGAAGACGCCGCCACCGGCATCGCGGCTGCCGCGTTGGCGTTTGGCTTGTTGGAGAATGGCCTGGTGACGGCAGATGATCGCCCGGTGCACATCCGCCAGGGCCGGGCCATGGGCCGACCTTCGCAAATCTCCCTGCGGTTTCGCCGGGATGCAGCGGGGCAGGTGCAAGGTTGCTGGCTGGGTGGGCATGTGGAATTTGTCGAGGAACCGGCATGAGCGTGCGCGAAAAACTGCAAGCCCTCGGGCTGGAATTACCCGAAGCGCCGAGCCCCAAGGGGGACTACGTGCCGGTGACGATTCATGGAGGCGTGGCGTATGTCAGCGGGCAGGTTTGTCGGCAGGGTGACAGCGTGATTACCGGGCCGGTGACGGACCAGACCTCTACGGAGTTGGTCAACGAAGCAGGGCAGACCTGTGTGCTGCGGGCCTTGAGCGTGCTGGACCAGGCGGTAGGGCTGGAGAACGTCGAGCGCATCCTGTTCGTTCGCGGGTTTGTGTTTGGCGGGGAAGGTTTCCAGGGCTTCTCCAAGGTGGTCGACGGCGCGTCGCAACTGTTGATTGAGCTGTTTGGCGAGCACGGCCGGCATGCGCGTTCGGCGGTGGGCGTGGCGGGATTACCCAGCAACGGCCTGCTGGAACTGGAACTGACGGCGGTCGTCACTGCCTGAGCCACCCACCAAAATGTGGCGAGGGAGCTTGCTCCCGCTGGGCTGCGCAGCAGCCCCAAAACCGATGATCGCAGTGCCTCGGGCATACCGCGTCAACCGGTTCGGGAGCGCTTCGCGCTCCAGCGGGAGCAAGCTCCCTCGCCACAGGATTCGTGTTGCTTTCACCTCTGCAGGAACCCCGGCGAACGAGTAAACTGCCCGCCTTTTATTCTCACGACGAGACGGTGAGCTTTTGAACGCAGGAAAAACCGCAGGGCTGTTGCTGCTCACCGCCTTATTGGCGGGATGCGGCACCTCGCCACCCCGCACCCCCAACGACATCTGCGGCATCTTCCGCGAAAAAGACGATTGGTACGACGCCGCCAAGGTGACCCAGGCGCGCTGGGGCGTGCCGATCCAGGTGCCGTTCGCGATCATGTATCAGGAATCGGGCTTCCGGCAGGACGCCAAGACCCCACGCAAGTACCTGCTGTGGATCATCCCCTGGGGTCGTGTGTCTACGGCCTCCGGCTACGCCCAGGCCAAGGACGAAGTGTGGAGCGACTACCAGAAAAGCACCGGACGCTACGGCGCCAGCCGGCAGGACTTTGACGACGCCATCGACTTTGTCGGCTGGTACATGGACAAGACCTACACCATTAACGGCGTATACAAATACGATGCCTACGGCCAGTACCTGAATTACCACGAAGGCTGGGGCGGTTACCGGCAGCGTACCTACGCGAGCAAAGCCTGGCTGATGCCGGTGGCAGGCAAGGTTCAGGCGCGTTCGCAGATGTATGCGGCGCAATATGCGGGCTGCAAGAATGATCTGGGGCGTGGGTTCTGGAGCCGGTTCTGGCATTGGCTTTAAGTGCTCGGGCAGTCCTTTGCCCGGCGTAGGAGAGCGGAGCTAAACGGCTAACCATCCCACCAATGGCACTACCGCCAACGTGCTCAGCGCCATTGAGATTACGTTGCCGATATAAGGATGAAAGTGCGGTGGTAACCGTCCTGCAATCGCGCAGGCCAGTGGCGGCGCCATCAGCGCGCCGAGCAACGCACTGGACCCCATCACCATCCAGCTGCCGCCATGGGTCAATACGGCTGCCGGGACTACCGATACCAGCGGGACATACGTGGGATACCAGCCTCGTTTTATCCACTGATGTCGCCAGATCACCACGCCCAGCGCTGATGTCAGCGCTTGCGCGCCGATCAGGTGCAGTATCAGGCCGGATCCATAGGCCGGGCTCATCGGGTTCAGCGCGTAAGCCAGTAACACACCCGCCAGCAAGCCAAGGCTGGCCAGCTCATTGCCGAAGAACGGCGCTTCGGAAAAGTCAGCCAATACCCTCCGCACGCTCCACACCACACCATAAGTCGGTGGCTTCAGCGGGGCGGGCCTTTGCGGCGCTGTGTAATCGCTTCGTACCAGGACCGGCACGTGACGGCACAATACAAAGGCAATCACACTGCCAACCGCCATCCCAAGCACATTTCCGATCACCACCGGCAAGCCCAGTGGTATGCAGACGTAATTAACGATCAACAAACACATCGGCGTGACCAGTAAACCTCCCAGTACGGCGCCGTTGAGCGTCACTTTCCAGCCACCTCCGAACATCAGCACCATTGCCGCCGGCAGTGAAACAAACGCTGCAAACGTCGGTTGCCAAGTGTCAGCGGTCACCGTCCAGCCCCATAACGCGTTGCTTAGCAGCAAGCCGAGTAAGGAGCTGGTTATCAGCCACGGCCACAGCCCTGTGCCGTACGAGATAGCAAAGCCCTGCCAGGACTTGCCCGTGCGGCTGGCCCACCACGCCAGATACGCACCGCCCAGCAGGCCCAGTGACGCCAGTTCGTGTTTGTAGAACGCGACCTCGCTGATATCCCCCAACACCCAGCGCAGCCACGCACTGGGATGTGGAAGGCTGGTCACCATATCGGCATATCCCGGCCAAGGGTAAATAAGGGCTATCCATAGGATCAGCAAAGCACTGGCAAGACCCAGAACTATGACGGTGTTATCGGCCCGGGAGCGCCCTGCACGCGGCTTTTCAAAGAGGCTTTCCATGATGCACCCTCCGATCAGCGTGGCAGGGCAGGGTGCTGGGTGTACCCGAGCATCTGGTCGTAAAGATCAGCACGCCGGTCCCGCTGCAAGTCGTTAAGACTGTTCCAGATAGGCGCGCTGCGGGCACTGGTGAGATCGACATCGGCGAACAGGATCTCCTGCCGATTCGCCGACGCCACGGTACCGATGGGCCATCCATTGGTACCGGCAATCAGCGAACATCCCAGGTAACGCGCATCGCGCTCCTCGCCGATACGACTGGCGGCAGCGATAAACACGTTATTGACGTGGGCGGCGGTCATCGTGAGATACGACGCCATGCACTTCCCCGCGTCGTCGAACAACGGCGGCGGGGTCCACACCCAGTTGTTGAGGCTGCAAATAATATCGGCGCCTTGCTGGCTGAGGATGCGTGGCACCTCGGGAAACCAAATGTCCCAGCAGATCAACAGGCCAATACGGCCTATGGGTGTTTCGAAAACGGGGAATCCTGTATCGCCGGGAGTGAACCAGAGCTTCTCCAGATTCCACAGATGGGCCTTGCGGTACTTGCCAATAAAGCCATCCGGCCCCAGCAATACAGCCGTATTGAACAGCTGCATAGCGGAAATTTCGCTGAGGCCTGCCACCAGGTACACCTGATGTTTACAGGCAAAATCTGTCCAGGCCTGCACACTTGGCCCACCCGGAATGGCCTCGGCATGATCAAACGCGTCCTGACGGCTGGAGAAGAAATAGCCACAGTTAGAGAGCTCTGGCAGCACGATCAGATTGGCACCGCCGCTCACTGCTTCCGTCGCCAGCTCAAGGCTATGACGCAGGTTGCGCTCCCGGTTTTCCATTCCGACCTGGGGATCAAACTGTACGACAGCTATGCGAACAGGACTTGTTGGATCGCTCATTGCGGGTGACCTCTTATTTTTATTCAGCCAGAAGTGGCTGGATGTTTATAAGAGGCGACCTGATGTTTAAATGAAAGTCACGCGTCCGATAGCAATGTAGTTTGCTTCTGCCAAGGCTTTTGCATGGTGTGTTTATTTTGCTGGGGGTGAATATTCTGTTTTGTATTCTGGATAGTCTTGCATTGAGAATCCTCCATTGAAGAGGGCGCCAGTTCTATTGCAGATATTTATGACGGTATCTATTGCGCCCCTGAAACAAGGCTCTGTCCAGCCGGCATCTACTGAAAAAGATTCGCCGCAGAGGTAAAGTCCAGACTTGAATGAGTAGCCCTTATTGTATTTCATTAAGCTGACAGCCTCATAGTAGGTCCCTGGTCTGTACAGTTTTGCGCATCCCAATGAGTTTTGGTCATTCATCCAGCGTTGCACGATGGCCTGCTCGTGGCCGATGTATGGAGAGATTTTTTCTTGGATGTTAGTGGATTTAACCAGGATTCTATCCAGCTCTTCTATGCACTTGGTTATTAACTCTTTGTCACTTAGTGAAGATAATTTTGTTGCGTCATCTTCCCAGGTGTAGCTCAAGAGTATGCAGTCGTAGGTGTGATGCTCGTTATAGCGATAGGTATATACATCATGTATGAAACTGTCGGTAACGATGGCTTGCGGGATCTTCGTGTTTTTGGACAGGAAGGTTTTTTTAACGGGGCGTACACTTTGCAGCTGGTTTCCCAGTGAGCAGTTTTATAGGCATTTATCGTGTCGTAAGGGAGCATCTCTTCATCGAAACCCTCAAGCAGTATTTGTGTTTCGATTATCCAGGAGGGGAGCGTGATGATGACCGAGTCGAAGTCGGCATGGCAGACTTCAGTTTTTTGGGGTTACTAGCATTCCAATGATAATAAACGCGCGTTTTCCCATTTCTCAGCTTTTCCAGTTTTTTTACTGGAGAGTCAGTCAGTAATCCATCCGTCTTCTTGAGGCTGAGGTCATACACGGAGTCGCTTATTTCAGGAGTACTCATAAAGAGCAGACATTCTGCCAAGCCCCGAGACCTTTGTAGCTGGGCTTATTAAACTCTAGTCCCCGAGAGTCAAAAACGGCCGGACTTCTCAGGTGCGGCGAGTCGACTGCCTCGCCATCCAGTTTGACCCGGCCATGAATTAGCTGGAGGTGACTGCTGAAACCAAAAATCGCAGTCCGCAGGGGATAAAGCGAGCAAATGTCATAAAATGCTCCCCAACTGCCATCGCCTATTCCAATTGCATAGAACACAGCCGACTCTTGCGTCGTCATGCCCATGCCACCGAAGTCACCGGGGCGTTCCTTGTGCCAAGACTCAATAACCGGCATTTTCACTAAATCCCTAAACGAGATACTTTCGTATTTTTCAACTACTCTGGTCCAAAATAATTCCCATTGCTCGCTTCCGTATAATTCCGCAACTTTCTGAGTCATACGGTTCGCAAAGTTTCGCCATTTTGCAGACACTGCACTCAGGGTCTCGCCAGGTGGAGGCGTTATACCATCTTTGTTTTTCCAGATCAGCATGGTGGGCTGACTACTATTATCTATACTCCCTTCGCGTAAGTAGATCCCGGTTGATGTGACCCACGGGCTTCCCGGATTTGGGAAGTTTGAATGAACAAGATCAAACGCTTTGGTGTAATAGGCCATCATGGATCGGCCTTCAGTGGGGTTTTCATCAGATCGATTAAAAAAGGGCATACGCATCGCGCCCATTTCAAAGGGCGGTCGTCCTGTATTGTTGGAGCGCTGTCCACCAAGAACGGTAAGGTGTCTGAATCGCCCCGGGTTTTCTAGACACTCTCCAAGCTCGCTGTGTAACGCTTTTCAAACTCTACCGGTGACAGTTGATTGTTGAAACCATGACGTCGTTTTGGGTTGTAAAACATCTCGATGTAATCGAATACATCCCCACGAGCATCTTGCCGCGTGGTGTAGATTTTTCTCTTGATTCGTTCCCGTTTCAGCAGCTGGAAAAAACTCTCAGCTACGGCGTTGTCGTGGCAGTTACCTCGACGGCTCATGCTGGCGACCAGGTTGTTGGCCTTTAAAAAGCTGCGCCAATCAGAGCTGCTGTACTGGCTGCCCTGATCAGAGTGAATCATTACTTCCTGCTTCGGCTTACGCCTCCACACCGCCATTAGCAGTGCATCGATGGCCAAGTCGCTCGTCATTTGTGACTTCATTGACCAGCCAACGACTTGGCGTGAAAACAGATCGAGCACCACGGCCAAATACAGCCAGCCTTCATATGTTCGGATGTAGGTGATGTCGGTGACCCAGACTTTGTTGGGCTCTCTGACATCGAACTGGCGCTTCAATAAATTTGGTGAGGCAACCGCTGGTTTGCCGCCAGATTTTCCTGGGCGTCGCCGATACCCAGTTTGAGAACGCAAACCCTCAAGGCGCATTAACCTAGCCACCCGATGGCGGCCACAGCTCTCGCCGACCTCGCGCAGGTCATCATGGATCTTGCGATAACCATAAACACCACCGCTTTCCAGCCAGGAATGCTTGATCAAACCGAGCAGTCGTTGATCATCCTTGGTTCGCGCAGATTTTGGTTCGGATAGCCATGCGTAGTAGCCGCTGGGATGAACCTTCAGCGTCAGACAAAGACGTCGAATGGAGTAGTCACCCGCAAGCTGCTTAATAAAGGCGTACTTCAGCCGCACTCCTTGGCAAAGTACGCGGCGGCCTTTTTTAAGATGTCTCGCTCCTCCGTCACCCGCTTTAGCTCAGCACGTAGACGGCGAAGCTCGGCACTCTGATCGTCCTCCTGAACGCGCTGCTCTTGGGGCTTGGTGTAGCGCTTAATCCAGGCGTAGAGGCTGTGCACGGACACACCCAATCGGGCAGCCACCTCCGAGACAGGAAGCTGCTTTTCGGTCACTTGGTTGACCGCCTGGATTTTGAACTCTTCGGGATAACGCTGGTTGCTCATGGCACCTCCTAATGGGCCTCATTTTAAGGCATGGAGGTGTCTACGAAACCCGGGGCGATTCAGTCTGCCTCCGATTCTTTTGGATTTCTCGATCAGGGATATGTCTTTAAAGCCGCAGCGATACAGTTCTCTTGCTGCAGTAAGGCCTGTGATGCCTGCCCCGATGATACATATTTTGTGGTCCAAATGAGGCGCCTTTGCAATTCCGCCTTTTTGCTCCACTAAGGCTCGATAATCGAAGCATAAGTCTGGTGGGCCAGGAAAACGGCCCCGCCATTTATTTCTGGTAGATCTCTTTTCTCTGGAAGCGCGGGCAGCAATATCAGCCGGGTAATTGAAGTCTGATCCTATGGTCATACAAGTCATCCTTGATGTTCTATGTTTCTGGATAGTTAGGCTGCTCGTTGTATCGAAGAAGATAAATAGGTGGTTTGTATTTTTTTACGTACGTTTTCGTGATTTTTTGTAGGTTGGTGCATTCGAACTGGCAGGCTATTGGAGAAAACGAGGTATGTGGGCTTGCCAAATGCGTTTGACTCTGGGAAAACGCCCATTTGGCGCGATCCGCGCATTACACAAAACGAGAAAAAATGAGCACCGAACTGGAAATCACCGACATCCGCCTCGGCGACGGCAAAACCGTGGTCAAAGGCGCCCTGATCACCACGCAATACACCGGCACTCTGGAAGACGGCACGGTGTTCGACTCCTCATGGGAACGCGGCAAGCCGTTTCAATGCGTGATCGGCACCGGTCGCGTCATCAAGGGCTGGGACCAGGGGCTGATGGGCATGAAAGTTGGCGGCATTCGCACGTTGTTTGTGCCGGCGCACCTGGCCTACGGCGAGCGCTCGATGGGGGCGCATATCACGCCCAACAGTAATTTGCGGTTTGAGATTGAGTTGCTGGAAGTACTGACGCGGGATGATTGAGGGGCGGTGAACATGGATGTTGTTGAAGCAGGGGAGTTGCCGCGCAGTTCGATAGCGGGCATTCGGGTGGTTGAGCTGACCCTTGAGGATGAAGCCGAGCTGCAGCGCTTTTTCGAAGCAGCCCCGGAATATTTTCTCGCGGTCAACGGTGAGCCAGCCACACCCACGGAGGCTCGGGATGAGTTGACTCTTGAACTGCCCGACACCTGGAGCTACACGCGGATGTATTGGATTGGCTACCGCAATGCCGAAGGGCAGTTGGTTGCGGTGGTGAATGTGGCGTCGGATCTGTTGGCGGTCGGGGTTTGGCATATCGGGTTGCTGTTGGTGGCCACGCCGTTGCATGGCAGCGGTTTTGCGCGGCAGTTGCATGCCGATTTCCAGGATTGGGTAGTGAGCCTGGGCGCACGCTGGTTGCGGTTGACGGTGGTGGTGGGGAACGTCAAGGCTGAGCGGTTCTGGCCCCGGCTTGGGTATGTTCAGGTGCGGACTCGGGATGGCATCGAGATGGGGCGGCAGGTGAATCGGGTTTCCATTCAGGTGAAGGCGTTGGCGGGTGGGGCGATCAATGAGTATTTGGCGCTGGTGGAGCGTGATCGACCGTCTTCTGCGTAGCAGCTGTCGAGCCTGGGAGAGGCTGCGTTCGGCGACTCGGTGGAGTGTCTGGCTTGATGATCGCAGTGTGGCCGACGCAGCCTCGCTTGGGCTCGACAGCTGCTACGGGGGGGGG
>ENA-OOOY01000001-OOOY01000001.1-human-oral-metagenome-genome-assembly--contig:-NODE-1-length-27386-cov-27.191130_pt1 | contig 27386 bp, 18 predicted proteins | sample MGYA00245295_ERZ501132 | MGnify/ENA primary metagenome ERZ501132 (study PRJEB25959, sample SAMN05335000) | human oral metagenome | host: human-associated | place: USA: California | collected 2014-03-28... | reverse complement strand
TTTTTTTCTTAAAATAAATTTACCACTTATACCATCAAACACTTCAATTGTTGCATTAGGAACCCTGATGTTTGGCATATAAAATGATACTCTTGTATACTTTTGTGCAGGCAGATCCACATCGATCCCAAAAGCATAAGCTATATCACTGCTTGACCAGAAATGCATAATTCTCCCATTTCCATCGGGCATTTGCAGCGCTCCGTTGTCATTGTTTTTTGGAGACACACTATCCTCTTTGGCTATAAGTGTTTTATCCATATCCATCACATAAGAGGTATCCGGATAAAAGAAAGTATCATCTGGCCTGTTTTCAAACCGGTAAGTACCAGGATGGGGTGTATTATCTGCTACTTTAGCCGCGAAATAGAAGTTCTTATCGTCATAAGCAAAGTAACCATTAGCATACCCCTCCGCCTTAGTGTCAAAATTTTTAAATGGGTACCAGGCTGCCTCTGTGAGGCTTACATTTTCAGTTCCCTTACTGCTTACTGTTTGCGGTATTGCCGTACCCCATTCATCGAGGTTTCCGTCCACTTTAACGGGAATCCGCGAAATAACATTAACATGCATATCTTCATCAAGAACAGCAATACCATCCTTAGGCGTTTCAATACGGACATTCAGCGGATAAACATTCGCATTATTGGATTGCCCCTTGATTATCCGGACAGGTATAGTAATTGTTTCATGCGGGGCAATGGTTATAGTCTTTGGATAAGACAACTGAAAATTGGAAAGCGTCGCCGTCAATTTCCCACTGATCGGACGATTAAGAATGTTAGTTAGTTGCAGATCAAGTGAAGCCTTTTGTTCAATTCTGGCTGTCATATCATGAGCTATGATCTCCACAGGTTCATAACCATCAATACGGGCATGTTCCATGGCTTTAATAAGCATCGCAAAGGATCCTTTACTACCATCTGTTCGCAAATAATAACCTTGTGTATTTAATGGGACTTGAATACTGTTACCCTTTGGTTTTATGATATTACCATAAAAATCATACAACCTGAAATGCTTATCGGCTGGCAGAATCATTATACCGCCAGAAAGCGGCTGGGATATTTTCAGTAAGCGGGATAGACTGTCCTTTTGATTAGAATTAAGGGAATTATCCTTCAGTTGCTTGCGGATATGGTCTTTATCTGCAACTTCTTTAAGACCTCTTACCGTTCTGAAAAGTAAACGTTCGTTGCCAGAGGGAAAGATGCCGTCTCTTATTGCTATGGGTATTTCGGCACAAAGCCATATCGAGTTAATGCCTCCTCAACCCGAAAAGCAAATTGTTATTTATAAACAGGTTTCAAAAGACAAGCAGAGTATACCAGGAACAGATTGGTCGGCTCGATTGGAAAGAGCATTGGACCGGCCTGCTATGGTTTTAGATCGGAGTAGCGATTGGGAAAGGTTTTTACGTAACGGATTAAAGTCGGAAACAAAAGCTGTTTTTTGGGAGCTTTATGTTCACGGGAATGCTACTGATGAAGCAAATAAAATTATAAAAGAGACCCGGCAAATACAACGGGCAGGAATACCTGTCTTTATTTTTCCAAGTGGAGATACGCCGGTCGGGAGCCAGGATATATTAAAAGTAGTTGCCCGAAGGATAGCTAATATAAAAGGCATATATCTGTTAGCGAGCCCCACAACAGATAATTGGATCGCTTTCAATACAAACGTACGTTCGATTCTTCAGGAGCCAGATGGCGAAATTTCTACAACGAAGGCCGTAATTCAAAGCCGTGATAGAAATTATAATTGGCGGCAACGTCATGCCGACGAGCTGGCTCTGATCAAAGAAAAAGCACCACAAAATATCATATTTGCCAACTCCATCATACATTACTGGGGCGGTTTGCCAAAATCAACCATTGCCCGTGGGCAGGATTCATGGAATGCCTATCTCCAGCCATTAGGTGTTCAGAATATGGGATTTGGCTGGGATAGGATTGAAAATGTGCTCTGGCGAATTTACCATGATGAACTGGATGGTTTTAAAGCAGATCATATTCTGCTCATGATCGGTACTAATAATCTGCAAGTGAACATCAACGATGAAATTATTCAGGGCCTTCGGCAGCTGATTGTCGCTGTTGGGATACGGCAGCCGAATAGCAAGGTATTAATTTCCGGAATTTTGCCACGACGGAATATGGAAGATAGGATTGCACTGCTCAATCAATCCATCGAAAAGTTGGCCGAAGAAAAGAAGGTAACATTTATCAACCCGGGAACCGCTTTGCTCAATAACTCAGGCAAGATCAGAGAGGAATTATTTGGTGATGGTTTGCATCCTAATGCGGTTGGTTATGGTATGCTTGCCCCGGCCATTGCAAAAGCTTTTAGTGAACATTGACTATACCATAAAAAGAGTAAGCATTTGAATTATTGCTTGCTCTTTTTATTTAATACATTAACGATTAAACTCGTCATTATACACCAAATGGTGGCCTTGATCATAAACCCTGATAAAGTCAAGCTGTCCGGACCCTTTAAATCTGCAGAAAAGCCCCCTTATATTTCCAATAGGTGTGTTGTAAACCGTTTTAAACTTAAAAGCATTGTCAATATAAACCATGCTCGTTTTATTTCGGGTTTCAATACGTACAACAGTCCATTTTGATAAATCCACACCTAATGAAGATAGATTGTGAAAATTGCCGGTCAGTTGGGTATCCCCAAATTCAGTATCCGCGTATTGGGTACAGCCAGGTTTAACAAATTTGAAACGCCCGCGCCCGCTTTCGCCGGTAAATTCCAGGCTGGTATCAAAGCAATCGAAACCTCCCATGTTTTGACTGTTGCGTAAACGGAACTCTACAGTCATCTGATCACCATCAACATGAAAGTTACGTATGTTGCGATAATCAACCCAATACTCCTCATTGGTATTGATTTGGAGTGTACTTATTATGGCCGGAATAAAGTATAGTGATGTTTTATCGCTGAATTTATCCCGATCAGTTACCACCCTGGCATTCTGATCGTTATTACCCACATAACAAACCCATCCTTTTGTTGTTACATCAACAGTAGTTTTTGCCAATGTTTTGCCATCAGCAATTAGTCTCATTTTATAAAAGTTTGGAGTTTTGTACTGATAGGTAAGTTCGCCTTTTGGTGCGAGTAACATTTTGTACTCACCGCCGCTTCCAAAATCTATAAAAGCATTTTTATAATTGATATTGGAAAGGTCATAACTAATAGCTGCAGTAAGTGGAGCATGCCCTGAATTATTTTTTACATTGAAAAAAACCTTTGGCTGATCGATAAATTGATTAAAAAATATGGTTGTTCCGATAATTAAAACAAGTAGCAACACCCCGCTGATTATCCAAAATTTAGCTGTTTTATATCGCTGATTGAGCGTTTTAGGAGGCGTATTAACCGTCTCTTCTGATATACGGATATCATTTGTTTCCGTATCGAAATTTTCTTTCAAAAAATGAGCCCAGTCCCTGTATCCCAGGTATTGCACCATCGCGTTTTTTGTAGCTATCTGTGGCTCGTAGTTATCGTTTACCTTAAAAATTCGTTTTAACGTACGAATGCTGATGGAGATTCTTGTTGCTTCAAAAATCTGATAATGAAGTTTTGTGTAATTGTAATCAATCCAGTCATTACTTTTCCCCGACTGCATTTTATCCTCGATTAACTGAGTACATTTTAACAAATAGTCATGGTTCTTCATGTTTAAGTCAGCAATTGTGCAAAAGCATCAATAGTATAATTAATCGGGTTTTAGTTGGCTCTCAAATATCCTAAATGGAATCTAAAATTTATGACAATTCACATTGTTTTTTTACACAACACATTTTTTGCAACCAGCGACTCCTTTCCGTATTTGGAAACTTAAAATCGTTTTGCAATACTACTCCTAAAATCATAAAAATTCATAGCTGGCGTATTCTGCTTGACTATGCCTGAAAATGCATTTAACCTTAAATATACTGAATTGATAGTTTCGCCATCATTGCCGCTGTTAAGTTATAAAGGCGGCCCAATAACCAATTTGAACGCGATAATAAATTATGAGCAAATCTTTTCTGGTGTTATTATTACTTTTTAAAGGATCGCAATTGTTTGCACGAACGAATGATTACCTGATCACCGATTATGGTGCTGTAGGGAACGGCAACCAGCTATGCACTAAATATATTCAGAAAACTATTGATGCATGCCAGGACAATGGTGGGGGAAGGGTTGTGATTCCATCCGGAGATTTTTTAACGGGTACTCTACATTTAAAGAGCCATGTTGAATTTTATCTGGAAAGTGGCGCTAAAATTTCAGGGAGCCGTAACCGGGCTGATTATCCTAAGGTTGCCGGTGAACGCGGGTTGATATTCGCTTTAAATGCAACAGATATAAGTATCACAGGCAGAGGGGAGATTAACGGCAATGGTGAAGCCTTTTTTCATGGTGATAACGCACCTGACCGACCATTTCTGGTTATGATAAAGAATTGCAGCCATGTAGCAGTATCTGGTGTCAGTCTTAAAAATGCTGCTTTCTGGACCTTTCGTCTGCTTTATAATGATCAGGTCAATGTTGATGGCATCCGCATATACTCGCATGTGAATTTTAATAATGACGGATTGGATATCGATAGTAAAAATGTTACTATAAGTAATTGTATTATAGATACTGACGATGACGCGCTATGTTTTAAAAGTGATAGCAGTTTTATTTGTCAGAATGTCACCGTATCCAATTGCGTCCTTGCCTCCAATTGCAACTTTATTAAAATGGGTACCGCCTCTGTAGGTGGCTTCAGGAATATCAGCGTGAGTAATTGTGTATTGCGGAGAGCGTCAGAATCCCGCTTCCGGTTTTGGGAGCGCAATGTTCCTGGCGTAAAGGAACCCGTGACTGGCCTTGCGGGAATTGCGCTGGAGATTGTTGATGGCGGTATTATGGATGGAATTCAAATTAATAACATAGTAATGGATGGGGTTCAAACTCCTTTATTTATCCGGCTGGGATCTCGAAACTTTGGATCTTGCTGGTAAGGTACGGGTAGTTTTCAGAACTTATAACTGGTGGACATCAGTAAAAATTGCCGGCCTTTTCTTTGATGACTCACCCAGTAAGGAAGTACATGATAAAGCTGTTTTTATCAAAGAAGATCTGGACACCAGGGGCAACTGGAAAGTGCTTTATGGAAAAAACGGTTATAATATTATAGGAGTCCCGGGGAAAGTACCTACGGATATAAAACTTAGCATCCCGGAGGTAAAGGTTAAGCTTCCGCTGCCCTGGCCAGAAGGCGTTCGTCATTATACCTATCGTAAAAATCCGGTAACGCCAGATAATTCCGGGCTCGGTTATTCATTTGATAATGTCATATTAGCTTTCAATGTATTGCCGGTGGGGACTGATGGTATGCTGGCAAACCCACCTGGTACAATGCCTCGGTACACAGGTTATAAAGACACGGATTACGAGTATGCCATGAACAGTGTAGCGCCTGAATATGGAGGAGGAACTGAAATCTGGCGGTTGTTAACGCCCCAACTGAACAGAAAACATTTCTTCCCCAGGCAGCCAAAATCTGCAGGTGAAGGGCCTGTAAAAAATGGTCAGTTGGCAATTAAAAGGATTGGAAATACCTTGATTACAGAATGCGCAATTCCCTGGTCAGAAATACCGGATGTACGAAAGGCGTTTGAAAGAGGGGGAAAAATAAAATTATCTTTCAGGGTTAATGATAATGCTTCACCAGCAGCCACTATGGAACTTGCCAAAGACCGAAGTGTGTCTAAAATAAATGCCCGGGCATTTCATCCCGATTGGAAAACGCATTGGGCAAACGAAGTGGAATTTAGTTTTGAAAAATGATTTGTAATAAAATTATCGATATTGACCTATGCTGAAATATAAAATATTACTCCTCATTATTTTAACGAGCCCAATTTTCTGTTCTGCCCAAACCGATAAAATCGCTTGGGCAGAATTTCATGCGCCATTTCAGAATTCTGGCAATGAGGTATTAGGGCAAAAAAATAATTATCCTTATGTGCGGTTTGTTACTAATGCTGGCAACGTTGTTATTCGTTTAACTTATCAGTCGATACCAAATATTGATATAAAAGGGGAGGAGAGCAAATGCATGCTTTATGGTTTGAATGACGATGGTAAATGGATTGAATTTGAGGGAATCCAATCATCGGGCGATACAGTTATTACACAGTCATTTCAGGGGATTTCACTGGATAGCCACATTCCGGTCAGGAATTTTGAATATCGCTTATTTCTGCCAGAGGGAAAGATGCCGTCTCTTATTGCTATGGGTATTTCGGCACAAAGCCATATCGAGTTAATGCCTCCTCAACCCGAAAAGCAAATTGTTATTTATAAACAGGTTTCAAAAGACAAGCAGAGTATACCAGGAACAGATTGGTCGGCTCGATTGGAAAGAGCATTGGACCGGCCTGCTATGGTTTTAGATCGGAGTAGCGATTGGGAAAGGTTTTTACGTAACGGATTAAAGTCGGAAACAAAAGCTGTTTTTTGGGAGCTTTATGTTCACGGGAATGCTACTGATGAAGCAAATAAAATTATAAAAGAGACCCGGCAAATACAACGGGCAGGAATACCTGTCTTTATTTTTCCAAGTGGAGATACGCCGGTCGGGAGCCAGGATATATTAAAAGTAGTTGCCCGAAGGATAGCTAATATAAAAGGCATATATCTGTTAGCGAGCCCCACAACAGATAATTGGATCGCTTTCAATACAAACGTACGTTCGATTCTTCAGGAGCCAGATGGCGAAATTTCTACAACGAAGGCCGTAATTCAAAGCCGTGATAGAAATTATAATTGGCGGCAACGTCATGCCGACGAGCTGGCTCTGATCAAAGAAAAAGCACCACAAAATATCATATTTGCCAACTCCATCATACATTACTGGGGCGGTTTGCCAAAATCAACCATTGCCCGTGGGCAGGATTCATGGAATGCCTATCTCCAGCCATTAGGTGTTCAGAATATGGGATTTGGCTGGGATAGGATTGAAAATGTGCTCTGGCGAATTTACCATGATGAACTGGATGGTTTTAAAGCAGATCATATTCTGCTCATGATCGGTACTAATAATCTGCAAGTGAACATCAACGATGAAATTATTCAGGGCCTTCGGCAGCTGATTGTCGCTGTTGGGATACGGCAGCCGAATAGCAAGGTATTAATTTCCGGAATTTTGCCACGACGGAATATGGAAGATAGGATTGCACTGCTCAATCAATCCATCGAAAAGTTGGCCGAAGAAAAGAAGGTAACATTTATCAACCCGGGAACCGCTTTGCTCAATAACTCAGGCAAGATCAGAGAGGAATTATTTGGTGATGGTTTGCATCCTAATGCGGTTGGTTATGGTATGCTTGCCCCGGCCATTGCAAAAGCTTTTAGTGAACATTGACTATACCATAAAAAGAGTAAGCATTTGAATTATTGCTTGCTCTTTTTATTTAATACATTAACGATTAAACTCGTCATTATACACCAAATGGTGGCCTTGATCATAAACCCTGATAAAGTCAAGCTGTCCGGACCCTTTAAATCTGCAGAAAAGCCCCCTTATATTTCCAATAGGTGTGTTGTAAACCGTTTTAAACTTAAAAGCATTGTCAATATAAACCATGCTCGTTTTATTTCGGGTTTCAATACGTACAACAGTCCATTTTGATAAATCCACACCTAATGAAGATAGATTGTGAAAATTGCCGGTCAGTTGGGTATCCCCAAATTCAGTATCCGCGTATTGGGTACAGCCAGGTTTAACAAATTTGAAACGCCCGCGCCCGCTTTCGCCGGTAAATTCCAGGCTGGTATCAAAGCAATCGAAACCTCCCATGTTTTGACTGTTGCGTAAACGGAACTCTACAGTCATCTGATCACCATCAACATGAAAGTTACGTATGTTGCGATAATCAACCCAATACTCCTCATTGGTATTGATTTGGAGTGTACTTATTATGGCCGGAATAAAGTATAGTGATGTTTTATCGCTGAATTTATCCCGATCAGTTACCACCCTGGCATTCTGATCGTTATTACCCACATAACAAACCCATCCTTTTGTTGTTACATCAACAGTAGTTTTTGCCAATGTTTTGCCATCAGCAATTAGTCTCATTTTATAAAAGTTTGGAGTTTTGTACTGATAGGTAAGTTCGCCTTTTGGTGCGAGTAACATTTTGTACTCACCGCCGCTTCCAAAATCTATAAAAGCATTTTTATAATTGATATTGGAAAGGTCATAACTAATAGCTGCAGTAAGTGGAGCATGCCCTGAATTATTTTTTACATTGAAAAAAACCTTTGGCTGATCGATAAATTGATTAAAAAATATGGTTGTTCCGATAATTAAAACAAGTAGCAACACCCCGCTGATTATCCAAAATTTAGCTGTTTTATATCGCTGATTGAGCGTTTTAGGAGGCGTATTAACCGTCTCTTCTGATATACGGATATCATTTGTTTCCGTATCGAAATTTTCTTTCAAAAAATGAGCCCAGTCCCTGTATCCCAGGTATTGCACCATCGCGTTTTTTGTAGCTATCTGTGGCTCGTAGTTATCGTTTACCTTAAAAATTCGTTTTAACGTACGAATGCTGATGGAGATTCTTGTTGCTTCAAAAATCTGATAATGAAGTTTTGTGTAATTGTAATCAATCCAGTCATTACTTTTCCCCGACTGCATTTTATCCTCGATTAACTGAGTACATTTTAACAAATAGTCATGGTTCTTCATGTTTAAGTCAGCAATTGTGCAAAAGCATCAATAGTATAATTAATCGGGTTTTAGTTGGCTCTCAAATATCCTAAATGGAATCTAAAATTTATGACAATTCACATTGTTTTTTTACACAACACATTTTTTGCAACCAGCGACTCCTTTCCGTATTTGGAAACTTAAAATCGTTTTGCAATACTACTCCTAAAATCATAAAAATTCATAGCTGGCGTATTCTGCTTGACTATGCCTGAAAATGCATTTAACCTTAAATATACTGAATTGATAGTTTCGCCATCATTGCCGCTGTTAAGTTATAAAGGCGGCCCAATAACCAATTTGAACGCGATAATAAATTATGAGCAAATCTTTTCTGGTGTTATTATTACTTTTTAAAGGATCGCAATTGTTTGCACGAACGAATGATTACCTGATCACCGATTATGGTGCTGTAGGGAACGGCAACCAGCTATGCACTAAATATATTCAGAAAACTATTGATGCATGCCAGGACAATGGTGGGGGAAGGGTTGTGATTCCATCCGGAGATTTTTTAACGGGTACTCTACATTTAAAGAGCCATGTTGAATTTTATCTGGAAAGTGGCGCTAAAATTTCAGGGAGCCGTAACCGGGCTGATTATCCTAAGGTTGCCGGTGAACGCGGGTTGATATTCGCTTTAAATGCAACAGATATAAGTATCACAGGCAGAGGGGAGATTAACGGCAATGGTGAAGCCTTTTTTCATGGTGATAACGCACCTGACCGACCATTTCTGGTTATGATAAAGAATTGCAGCCATGTAGCAGTATCTGGTGTCAGTCTTAAAAATGCTGCTTTCTGGACCTTTCGTCTGCTTTATAATGATCAGGTCAATGTTGATGGCATCCGCATATACTCGCATGTGAATTTTAATAATGACGGATTGGATATCGATAGTAAAAATGTTACTATAAGTAATTGTATTATAGATACTGACGATGACGCGCTATGTTTTAAAAGTGATAGCAGTTTTATTTGTCAGAATGTCACCGTATCCAATTGCGTCCTTGCCTCCAATTGCAACTTTATTAAAATGGGTACCGCCTCTGTAGGTGGCTTCAGGAATATCAGCGTGAGTAATTGTGTATTGCGGAGAGCGTCAGAATCCCGCTTCCGGTTTTGGGAGCGCAATGTTCCTGGCGTAAAGGAACCCGTGACTGGCCTTGCGGGAATTGCGCTGGAGATTGTTGATGGCGGTATTATGGATGGAATTCAAATTAATAACATAGTAATGGATGGGGTTCAAACTCCTTTATTTATCCGGCTGGGATCTCGAAGCAATCCTACCGGGGCAATCAAAAATGTGATGATAAGTAATGTGACGGCTAAAAGCGTAAGCAGAATAGCGAGTAGTATAACAGCGGTTCCGGGGTTTAAGATTGAGAATGTGCTTTTGCGGGATATACATATTCAGAGTCCGGGAGGGGGAGTTAAAAATGAATATTTAGCCAAAATTCCTGAGCAGGTGAATGCCTATCCTGAAAATCGGATGTTTAATACTAGTCTTCCGGCCTATGGCTTATACCTAAGGCATGTAAGTAATATTGGTCTTTATAACCTTCAATTTAATCCATTAGATGACGAAGCTCGTCCCGCAATATATGTGGAGGATGGCCTGGGAATTAATATTTCGGAGCTACAGGCTGTTGCTCCAATTGGTGGTGCACCATTAGTAGAACTGAGCGAGACATCAGGAGTAAGTTTTGAAGGTCATGCGTGGAACCAATCAATTCCTTTACTTTTCCTAATTCAGGGAGCACAATCGAAAAATATTATTATATCCGGAAAATACTCCACCAACCTTCAACGCCTTTATGAATTGAAAGATTCCACATCAAAGAATGCGGTTTCTATCAGATAGAAATGGAACTAATCAATGAAAATTACTATACCCAAATCCCAAAACAAAGCGTGTCATACAATAAATTATGCTTTGAAAATAGTTTTGATTGTACTTTGCCTACTGACTACGCAGGTAAAGGCCCAGGAGTATCAAGCAGGCGCTTTTAGGTTTACAATTCCACAGCAAGAAGGTGTTAAAGTGAGTGTATATCATGAAAGGTTAAAAAGTGGGGCCTTACTCGTAACCTGTCAGTTCACTATGACGAGTTCTTTAAAAAATGAGATCATCATTAAGTGGGCCACTCCACTTCGTGATATTACCGGTTTCTGGACCACGAATGGTAACGAGGCTCGCTTTATTCATGCAGGTTTCAAAATCCAGGCAAACCTTGCCAGCCAGGCGCCGGTTTTGGCTATGTATAACGATGCGGGACAAAATCGATTGACTGTGGCTTTATCCGACGCTTTTCATAAAACAACGCTGTCTGCCGCTGTAAATGAAGATAGTGCTATGCTGAGCTGTGCTGCAAATATTGAAATCTCGGGCGAAGAGCGAAACAAGCCATATCAACTTAGCCTGTTATTAAATGATAGGGATGAAAGATATGAAGATGCTTTGCGCAAGGTGGCCGTTTGGTGGGGTAATATGACCGCTTATCGCCCTGCAGTGATACCTCTTGCCGCAAAACAGCCCTTATATTCAACATGGTACAGCTATCATCAGAACTTTACCGAATCTTTACTTTTAAAGGAGTGCGTGGAGGCTCATAAACTTGGCTATTCGGGAATTATTGTTGATGACGGCTGGCAAACGGTAAATCATTCCGGGGGGTATGCATTTACCGGAGATTGGAAAGCCGAACGTATTACCCATATGGCTGATTTTGTTAAAAAGGTACACGCAACCGGAATGAAATGCTTGCTTTGGTACTCTGTACCTTTTATGGGGTACCGGGCCGAAGCTTATAAACGATTTGAGAACAAATTTTTGTATAAGAGTGACCGTCAGTCTGCCGCGGTACTTGATCCCAGATATCCCGATGTCAGGAAATTTATAGTGAATAAATATGTGCAGGCACTAAGCATGTGGAAGTTAGATGGTTTTAAACTTGATTTTATTGACAGCTTTACCAATCAACCTGGAAACCCTCCGGTTGTTGGTAAAGAAGCCGATTATCAATCAATTTATGATGGAGTTGATGCATTAATGGTGGAGGTGAAAAATGCACTTACTGCAATTAAACCAGATATACTGATCGAGTTTCGGCAATCTTATACAGGGCCGGCTATGCGCAAATATGGCAATATGTTCAGAGCAGGCGATTGCGCTGCAGCTGCACTTACTAACCGGATCAGAACAACAGACATCAGGTTACTGGCAGAAGAAACTGCCATTCATTCTGATATGCTTACCTGGAATTATGGAGATAAACCGGAGGTTGCTGCTTTGCAAATTCTCAATGTGATCTTCGCTATCCCCCAGCTTTCTGTACGCTTAACGGAAATACCTGCAGCTCACCTTAACATGGTTCGGTTTTATACACAATATTGGCTCAAAAACAAAGATGTTTTGTTGAATGGCAGATTCAGAGCGTATGGACCGGAGATGAATTATCCGGTACTTAGCAGTAAAATGGGCGATAAACTGATTGCAGGCATTTACAGCGATCAGAGTCAGCCGCTTCTTTTAAACATGCCTTTTGTGGATGTCATCAACGCGAAAACCACAAATGGAGTATTATTACGATTGGATTTTGCCAGAGCATATAAAGTTGATGTATTTGATTGTGAGGGAAAAAGAATCAGAACTCAAAGGCTAAAAGTTGAGAAAGGAATTCAAAAGTTAAACATTCCTCCATCAGGCATAGCTTGTTTGCGAATGCTTTGAAATGTTCGATAAAAGGGATCTTAAAAATTGAGCCATTAATGGTAGGGAATGTATAGTATAATCAGGAGTTTTTTATAGTATGCAAAGTATTCAAATCGTACGCTACTGCGCACTTGCTTCGGCTGTGACACAGGTAGCGTACGATCATCTCAACTGGAATATAATTCCCTATTAGTTATCGCCAACCCAATGCAGGCGCAATATGTTCTAAAATGGCTGATAACACATGAACATTGTAATCAACACCCAATGTATTGGGGATAGTCAGGAGTAGCGTGTCTGCTTCCTGGATAGCTTCGTCCAGTGCCAGCTCCCTGATGAGTTGCTCTGGTTCGGCAGCATAGCTCTTTCCGAAGATCGCCCGTTTATCACTTTCAATATAACCGAAACTGTCAGATGCCTTTTCTTGTTGTCCAAAATAATACCTGTCCTGATCTGTTACCAAAGCGAATATCGAGCGACTCACCGAAACTCTTGGTTCCCGCTGATGTCCTGATTTTTTCCATGCTTCTTTATATAACCTGATCTGTTCTGCTTGTTGGATATGAAAAGGCTTGCCACTTTCGTCAAACTTTAGGGTGGAACTTTGCAGGTGCATACCATTCTCGGCCGCCCAAACTGCGGTTGCATTAGAAGCAGCTCCCCACCAGATACGTTCCCGCAGCCCCTCAGAATGCGGCTCCAAACGTAATAAACCCGGTGGATTTGGAAACATTGGGTTCGGGTTGGGCTGAGCAAAACCAGTGCCCTTTAGTTTGTCTAAAAAATCCAGAGCTTTTCTGCGCCCCATATCGGAATCGGTTTCTCCTTCAATAGGTTCATAGCCAAAATAACGCCAGCCGTCTATCACCTGCTCCGGTGAACCTCTGCTGATTCCTAACTGTAAACGCCCTCCAGAAATGAGATCTGCAGCGCTGGCATCCTCCACCATGTACATGGGGTTTTCATACCGCATATCGATAACCCCGGTGCCGATTTCTATTTTGCTTGTTTTTGCACCGATAGCTGAGAGCAAAGGAAATGGTGATGCTAATTGGCGTGCAAAGTGATGAACACGGAAATAGGCACCATCTAAGCCTAGTTCTTCAGCAGCAACTGCCAGATCAATAGACTGAAGTAAAGTATCTCCTGCTGTACGGGTTTCATAAGATGAGTGGTTAGACCAATGTCCAAATGATAGAAATCCTATTTTTTTCATAACATTCAAAGATAATCATCTTATAATGCCGTATAATCACCATTCTGTCGAAATCTTCTTAAACTACTACCCAAAAGTATAACTCGCAATTATTACAATTGAAAGTCTCTGGTGTCATAAACATAGTAAAGGTTCATATTTGCTTGTGAAATCAATTAACGGATGCTTATCAATTAAAGTTAAAAACGGAATGTTTTATTTATTACTTTTTTAGAATCTGATTATTGACGGACAAGTCTTATTCAATAGTATTAATATGAGCCTAATCAAAGCCGATTCAGATCAAACTAACAAGATGTTGACCTACTTTTAGTTAAGGTGTTTTTTCTGAAGGTTGTTGGGGTTATTTGCTTCGCTTTTTTAAATACTCTGTTAAAATGAGGTACATCGTTAAAACCTGATGCATTGCAAATTTCGGCTACGGAAAAATTAGTCTTTTGTAGCATCTGCACAGACGATTCAAGACGATACTCTGTAAGAAACGTAAAAAAGGATTTCCCAGCCATTTTTTTAAAGAAAGTGCAAAAGGATGACTTGTCCATCCCAACATATTTCGCTACATCGTCCAACGAAATGTCTGTTTGGAAGTTATTGATCACGTAATAGTAGGCTCGCTGCATCCTTTTATTGTTGCGATCCTGTGTTATCCGGCTACCTACAACATTCATTTGTTTTGCAGAAGATATCGCTGCGAATATTCTAAAGAGGCTCCCTAACTGTTCCACTTCTGTTTCAGACACCATTGTTTTCATTATGGTCTGTAAACTTACTAAAGCACTTCCGCCAAATACAACCGCGTCTTCCAATTGTTGCATTTTCGAAGCACATTCATGTAACTCTGGAAAGCCAGTATAAGCATTTTCAAGTAAGTCAGGCGAAAAAAATATCGAGATATTTTCAATGGTTCCGTCGGATGAAGTATCAAAATCATCAAATGACCAGCAATGCGGCACATTGGATGGGATGAATACGACTTCGCCCTGCGAGAAAGGTTCCATGGTGTTGCCGATTATCCTAGTGCCAGATCCAACTATAATATAAGATATTTCAAGAGCATCGTGCTGGTGAAAAGTTATCTGTTCGTTTGGCGGAATTCTAACATGGTCAACCCGGAAAGATCGTTTTTCTTGGCTCGATGGAGGACAATATTTAATTTTTTGACCAATATTTTTCATTAAAACTTATCAGTTTTCCAAATATATGACAAGTATTTTCAATTATAAGACAAGAGAAGGGTTTTCATTACCCATACTTTTGCTTACCGTTTCAAGCCATTCTGAGATAAACTTAAGATCAGCTGATATGAAATTTATCTCAACGAACAAATACTAACAATTAACAATCTGAAATTATGAAAAGGAACATGATCAAATTTTTCTCGATGCTGGCCATATCGGCGGCCATTTTTAACTGCTATGCCTATACTGCAGACCAGAACAATAAGCTTTCGGTTAAAGAACAAGCCCAAGGCTGGAAACTCTTGTTTGACGGACGCTCAGTTAATGGTTGGCATCAGTATAATAGCCAGGCACCGTTTACCAGATGGAAAGCGAAGAATGGCCAATTATTCTGTGATCCGTTAGACAATGCCGGAGTAGGAGACCTGATTACGGACAAGGAATACAAAAATTTCGATCTGAAATTTGAATGGAAGTTACCCAAAGGTGGAAATAGTGGTGTTTTTATCAATGTTTTGGAAAAAAAGAAATTCCTACCGCCTGGGCATCGGGGCCGGAATACCAATTGCTGGATGATGCCAATCCCGACTTTGCCAAACCGCAATCCCGTTCAGGTTGTTTATATGGATTTGCCCAGCAAAAAAACCGAGTAAAAAGTAAACCTTCTGATACATGGAATTATTCTGAGATCAGGCAAAAAAATGGAAAGGTACAGTTCTATTTGAATGGCGTATTAACCGCAGAGGAAGATTTTAGCTCCAAGAAATGGGCAGACAAAGTAACAAACTCTCATTTTAAGGGCTTCCCAGAGTTTGGAAAGCATATTAGTGGACATATCGCATTACAAGATTGGGCTACCGGTATTTCATTTAGAAATATAAAAATAAGAGAATTATGATCATATAATTTTTTAAACGGGCTGGTATCACCAATGTCGAATCAAGCGAGTTTTGATGAAACGATCTTTTTCCTGATGCAGCTCAGACTTTCGGCTATGGTGCCCGGTCACGGGGCAATATATAAGCGGTATACGCAGGGCAATAAACAAATGACGCGAGACCGAGTTTTATCCTGTTTTATATTCCTATTAGGTGGAGAAATATAAATCAATCCCAAGGCCAATATAAATAATGTAAAAAGCCGTATTACTTGTGTGATACGGCTTTTATAAAACCTGAGTACTATACCTCATTTTAACTTGTGATTGTCCGATTTTTAATGGTTCAGGAATTTCTTTGCTAATATAAATGATGTATTAGTGATTTAACGATCACATATTCATACCAGCCATGTTATCGCCACCATTTTTAAATATCGCTTCGCTATTTAACAAATAAGCCCCGTTAGTCACCACAATATCCCCGGCATTTAAACCAGAAAGGACAGGTACATAGTTCTGATTGCCACTTCCTGGTTTTACCATCCTGGATGAAAAGCTGCCATCGGAATTTTTGACCCATACCAGACTGCCTTTTCCATCTGTTAAAATAGCCGAAACAGGTACCGCCAAAGCATGGCTGCTATTATTACCAATAGAAATATAAGCTAGCATTCCAGGCCTGATCAAGCCTTGTGGATTAGGAATACTAATCCTGATCAAATTAACCTTAGATGCATTTGATAATTCGGGATTAATAAATTCAATTTTGCCATTAGTAACTTGGCCCCCCAAATCAGGAAATGAAACGCTTACCCGGTCATTTTCCTTATAGCTGTTTGTTTCGTTGGCATACAACTGAGCTTCTATCCATAAATTATCCAGGGCTTGTGTCTTCAAAATAGACATCCCTTCAGTTACATAATCACCTTCATGAACAGCTATTTCACTAACGGTTCCGCTGATTTTACTCAATATGGTTGTGGTTGCAGATACTTTGCCGGAAGCTGCTATATTCCTGATCTGAGCAGGTGACAATCCCCAAAGTTGTAGTTTGTTTTCAGCAGCATTGATCAATTGTTGGTAGTCCACATCCGGGTTATGCAATACCTTTTGCTGCTGTTTAGCCAATAAATATTCCTTTTCCGCCTCTTGCAAATCTTCGCTATAGATGGAATAAACAGGCTGTCCTGTCATAATTCTTTCGCCGGTAGTTCTGATAAACAATTGCTGTATCCGACCCGCTAGCCTTGCACTCAACTCCTCTGATCGATTATCATCGGTAGTAGCGGTTCCGGTCAACGTTTTTTCGCTGCTAGTATTCTCTTTCCTTATGGTATCGGTCTGAATACCGGCCAGTTGAATCTGCGCGGCGGTCAGCCTGATCTTATTTGTAGTCATATCCATATTATTCCCGGTCATTTCTACTTTGATGAGTTTCATGCCACATATCGGGCAATTACCTGGATGATCTTCGTGAATTTGCGGATGCATGGAACAGGTATAATAAGCTTTGTTTGCCGTCTTAGCAACTGTTGCCTTCGGTTTTTGTGTGCAGGCTGTAAAAAGTACAGCTATTACTATCATAAAGGATAGGAGTCCGGCTGCACTCAATATCCCAAAGCGTTTCTTTATATTATTCATGGCCTTGTGTTTTAATGAAGCTTTCACTGTCTGTTAAATATTGGGCATTAGATGCCAGGCTATCCGTTACGGATAAACCTTTTGTGATCTGTATTTCGTTATTGTGGGCTGTTCCTGAACTTACCTGGTGAGCATGGAAAGACCCGCCGGTTTTTAACCAGACAATTTTAGTCTGTCCTAAATCAACCAGCGCCGATCGCGGAATCCATAAGCCCTCCGTGCTGCCGGTTTGTATAGTAGCTTTGACGATGCTATTTACTTTTAATTCATGATCCATATTATCGAGATAAACCCGGATGCTCGTTGTTTTGTCGCCCTCTTGCAGAGTAGGCTCAATAAAGTTGATCTTACCATTGATGGTCTTGCCTGGCATATCTGGTAATGAAATAGTTACTGACTGGTTTAATTTCAATCCGGAAACAGCAGAGCCCTCAATTTTTATGATCGCCCAAAGCTTATGTGGGTCGACTACGTTAAACAGAGTTTGTCCTTTTTCAACATACATACCTTCTTTAACAGATAAGGGCAGGTTTGTGGTAAGATCAGACGGTGATGATGCTTGGGGAGCGCCTGCCATCTGGCTATGCGGCATATCATGTACATGGCCCTCATAAGCGCTATATACAGGCAAGCTGTAAAAGACCTGCCGGGTTTTAATAACCCGGTTAATTTGCTCGGAGGTCATGCCCAGTAATAATAATTTCTGCTTTGCGGCATCAATTAAGGCTGTTTCCTGTGCCGAGTTCTTTGTCAGGAAGATCAGGTCCTGCTGGGCAGTAACCATATCTGGGCTGTATATATCAAAAATCCGCTGCCCCCGGTAGATTTCCTGGAAGGCATATTTGATATACAGTTTTTCGATACGGCCCGAAAAACGTGACGCAATATTGTTAAATGTGCGTGTATCAAAGTCGAGGTAACCCTGGGCCGAGATCGTTGTTTGTACATCCTTTTCTGTGGGCACAATAGCATTAACCGTTGATAGCACCGAAGAATTAACCGGTTGTAAAACGGCATTTAAACTGATGCCCGAACCTTCACTAGCCTGACCTGATTTCTTTACCAGTGCCATGCCACAGATAGGGCAGCTGCCCGGATGATCTTCCAATATCTGAGGGTGCATAGGGCAGGTGTATTTAACATCCGTTTCAACCTGCGCTTTAGCTGCTTTCTTTTTTTGATCAGAACAGGAGGCGAACAGCAACAGGCCCGACAACAAACTGATCATGACGATTTTAATACTTTTCATTTGTTCTGATTATTTAATGCGGATACCGTGGTTTCATTTTCGCGTTCATAAGCAACCTGTAAGGTTAAAAGCTCCTGCAGGCGGTCTAATGCGTTCATTCTGGATGTTTGCAAATCTTTGATGATAAGTAATACGGATGGCAGGTCGCCTGTATTCTGATCATAGGCTAATAATGCTGTTTTATAACTATTCTGTAAGGCGGGAATGATGTTTTGCTGGTAGTTGCCAATCTGCTTTTTCTTGCTCGTCATATCTGCTTTAATACCGGCCAGTTGTCCCTGGGCCTGGTTGAGCACATCCATTTTTCGTTGCTGTAATTCCTCAACTTCGTAGCGGATACCTTTCAGGTTAGCCTTATATTCTTTGGATGCCCATGGAACTATAGGGATGGTGACAGAAGCCATTAAAATATATTGGTTAGCATAACCGCCATAACTGATCATATGCGCGGCCTGGATCCCAAAATCGGGCTTGCGTTTGCTGTATTCAACCTTTGCATTTAATGTCTGTAATTCAATATTCCTATTGATGCTTTTAATATCACTTCGGGCCTTGGCTAATGTGGCGGTGTCAGCTAGCGTACTTTCGTAATTATTTAATACAACCGTAGTGTCAACCGAAAAAACTGCCTGTTTATCCCGGTTCATCAGCGTATTGAGCAAGATGTTCTTTTGACTGATCTCATTGTTTAATTGATCACGGGTGTTGTTCAGCTCATATAGATCCGCTTTGGCTTTATAAATATTACTGAGCTTTTCTTTGCCGTAGGTGAGCCGGATATTGGCGTCTTTGAGCATATACTCCAACAGGCTTTGTGTGTTGTTTAACAACCCGAGTTTTCTCTCCAATACCACACGCTCATAATAGTATTGCTTAGCCTGAGCAACCAGCTGGTTTTTCAGATAGTCTTTATCTGCTTCGGTTGCTTTGGATACACCTTTCATATAATCCTCTTTGGCTTTTAGCTTTGCCGGATTAGTGAACATTTGCTCGGCCTGGATCATGAATGAACCACCATTGGGGCTAAACTGGTAGGGCACCTGGTACTGGCCCGCGCTTATCTTGGGTGCATCCAGGCTTTTTGCCCCGGTTGCGTAAGCATCCTGCGCGCTGGCCTTGGCGACCAAAGCCTGTAATGCAGGGTTATCAGCCACACGGGCAACAACAGTATCCAACGGCAGGCGCTGTACCTGCGCTTTTGCCGGCAGGTATATAAACCAGGAAAACAGCATAGCTATAATTTGAAATTTCGTTTTCATGTTTTTATTCCTTTACATCTAATACTTCCAGCTTGCCATATTTTTTTAACTCGTACTCCTTCACCATCAAAAAGATGAGCGGGGTAACCAGTAAAATATGCGTAGAAGAAGTTAAAACACCGCCTATCATTGGCAACACGATAGGCAACATCACATCACTGCCCGTGCCGCTAGCCCAAAGCACCGGCACCAATCCAAACAAGGCTACGCAAACTGTCATGAGTTTTGGCCGTAAGCGTTTCACCGCGCCATTCATCACGTAAGTGTGCAGATCTTCGCGGGTAATTGATTCTTTGGAATTCCCTTTTAATGCGATCAATTGCTGCATAGCATCATTTAAATAGATTACCATCACAATACCTGTTTCTACAGCTATCCCAAACAGGGCGATAAATCCCACTGCAACAGCAACAGACAAATGCACCCCAAAGAAATACACCATGTAAGCGCCGCCGATCAACGCGAAAGGGATAGAGATGAGGCTAAAAAAAGCTTCACGGATGGAGTGGAAGGCAAAATACAAACAGGCAAAAATGATGAGTAGTACAATGGGCAATACCAGCTTTAAGGTATGCTCAGCACGGATCAGGTTTTCATACTGACCGCTCCATTCAATATAATAACCTTTGGGCAACGATTTAACCATGGTATTTAATCTTTCCTGTGCTTCCTTAACCGTACTACCCAGATCGCGGTCGCGCACATTGAACAAAACTGTACCTCTCAACAGGGCATTTTCGGATTGTACCATAGCTGGGCCATCACTGATTTTGATATCAGCAACAGATGATAAGGGAATGGGCCCGTTATTAGTAGTTTGTACCAATGTTCGTTTGATTGCATCCAGGTTATTGCGGTAGTCCTGCGCCAGCCGTGCGTTGACACTGAACCGTTGTCTGCCTTCAACGGTAGTGGTCAGGTTCATGCCGCCCAATGCGCTTTCCACCACTTCATTCACATCATCCACGCTCAGACCATACCGGCCAATAGCCTCTTTGTTAACCTGAATATCCAGGTATTTACCACCGGTTATCGGATCTACATATAAGTCTTTTATCCCGTTGATGCCCTGCAGCGCCTGTTTCATCTGGCTAGATAAAGCATAAATAGTATCCAGGTTCTGTCCGTAAACTTTTAAACCTACATCGGTACGGATACCAGTCGAGAGCATATTGATTCGGTTGATGATGGGTTGAGTCCAGCCGTTTACCACACCAGGTATCTGTAATTTAGCATTCAGTTCATTGATGATATCCTCCTTTTTAATGTCTATGCGCCATTCGCTTTTAGGTTTTAAGAGGATAATGGTTTCCGTCATGCTAATGGGCGAATTATCGGTAGCGGTATTGGCCCGCCCGGCTTTGCCCAAAACATTTTTTACCTCAGGCACGCTTTTAATGATCTTGTCCTGTACCTGTAAAAGCTGTTTTGCCTGTGCGTTGGATACATCAGGCTGGGTGACGGGCATAAACAGTATCGTTCCCTCATCCAATGGCGGCATAAACTCACTGCCTAAACTCACCAGCAGCGGTATGCTGATCAATAAAGCTATAAGATTAATCCCGATAGTTGTTTTGCGCCAGGTAATGCACCAGTTAAGTATAGGCCGGTACAGTTTTTCTAGTGTATTGGTTAAGGGATTACGGTCATCTGTTCTCAATTTTCCTTTCAGGAAGAAAGAGATCAGTACCGGTGCAAGCGTTACCGCAAGGATAGCATCTATAGCCAGTATAAATGTTTTTGTCCATGCCAGCGGGCCGAACAGTTTGCCTTCTTGTCCCTCCAGTAAAAACACCGGCAGGAATGATGCCACAATAATAAGCGTGGAAAAGAACACGCCACGGCCCACCTGCTTGCAGGAAGCCTCTATGATTTTTATTCGTTCTGCTGTGTTCATGATTTTTCTTTTTGTTGTGCCAGGGATAGGTTCCGGTGCGCGTTTTCAACCATGACAATGCCGTTATCTACAATCACCCCAATTGCCAGCGCAATGCCTGTTAGCGACATGATGTTTGAACTGATGCCAAATGCATTGAGCAGAATGAAACTGGTGGCTATAGTAATAGGGATCTGTATAATAATGCTTAAAGCACTTTTAAAACTCAGCAAGAACAGGATCACAATAACAGATACTGTGATCATTTCTTCGATGAGCGTATGTTTTACAGAACCAATCGCGCTTTCAATAAGTTCGCTCCGGTCATAAGCTATCTTGAATTTTACGCCTTGAGGAAGCCCTTTTTGAATGTCGGCCATTTTATCTTTCACCGCGTGAATAACCTTATCGGCATTTTCACCGTAACGCATCACCACAATACCACCGACAGCTTCGCCGTTCCCATTCTGATCAAAAATGCCCAGGCGCTCATCACCACCCATTTGTACGGTAGCAATATCTTTGATCTTCACCGGTATGGTATTGATCACGCCAACGGGCATGTTCTCCACATCTGACAAGGTCTTGATATAGCCCAGGCCGCGAACGATGTAACCCGTGCCGTTCATTTCAAACTTACGGCCACCTACGTCATTGTTATTGCTTTTCACCGCTTTCAAAACCTGCGATAGCGGGATATTATAGTAATTGAGTTTATGCGGATCGATAGTAACATGGTATTGCTTCTCAAAACCGCCGAAAGAGGCCACTTCGCTAACACCAGGTACGGTTTGCAGTCCTAATTTTACATACCAGTCCTGCAGGGCCCTTTGTTCACCCAGGTCCATCCCTTTGGCATCCAGTGTATACCATAAAATATGGCCAACACCTGTGCCGTCGGGGCCTAACGTCGGGGTGATTCCCTGAGGTAATAAACGCTGTGCGTAATTTAGCCTTTCCAGTACCCGGCTGCGTGCCCAGTACACATCGGCTTTATCGTCAAAAACAATATAAACAAAGCTCATCCCGAACATGGATGTGGCACGAATTGCTTTTACTTTGGGGATCCCCTGCAGATTACTCACCAATGGGTAAGTCACCTGGTCTTCCATAATTTGCGGACTGCGGCCCTGCCATTCGGTAAATACGATCACCTGGTTCTCCGAAAGATCGGGTATAGCATCGATGGGGTTTTCTTTAACCGCGTAGATGCCCCAAGCAAACAGACCTGCCGCAACCAAGAGAACGATATACCTGTTTTTTAAAGACAGGGAAATGAGTTGATTAATCATCGTAATAGGTTTTATACCCCCTTTAGCCAGTTGACTAAAAGGGGGTAAATCATTTTACATCTTCATTTTCATCGTTTCGGTCTTCTTTTTAGCCGGTTCTTTTTTAACCAGTGTCATGCCGCATTTTGGACATTTACCGGGTTTATCACTCAGCACTTCCGGATGCATTGTACAGGTATACTGCACTTTTGCTGGTTTAACCTTTTTTGTTTTTGTGGTGTCGGATACCGCATTAGTGGTATTTGTGGCAAAAACGGTTACTGTTGAAAATAGGATGGCAACAGCCATTAACATTACTTTTTTCATGTGTTTTAACTAATTATATGGTTTGATGATTAATTGCACATTTTAAAATCAAGAGGGATCCACTTTTGACAGGTAATAGTTGACGCTGTATTGTTGATGAATAGCATCGTAGATTAGCAGATCGCTGTCTGTTCTGAACCGGGTATCCAGAACCTCGAAAGCCCTTCCGTTCCTGAAGATCTTTTTTAAATTATCCAGAGTATACAGATAAACCTGGTCAGAGCCTTTGACACTGAAATAGTGTGTAACTATGGGCTTGAAAAGATTAAGTTTATCGCCGGGACGCTGACGTTCGTAAATAGTAATGGCACCGCGTTCCAAAACTTTGAAATCGGAAATGCGAAGACCTTTTATGGCGACAGGTGAATCTTGAACTGTAGTAATATTGAGGGTATTAAGGTTATCTGCTTGCACTAAGGACCTTGAAAAAAGCAGGGCAAACAAAATGACTGAAAATTTGAGAGTTTTCATTTTTTAGAATATTAGTATATAGTTGCGGAAATCGTTCAGCAACAGATTGATAGATAAAAAATATGAATTAACAGATGGAGTGGTCTAATTCGACTGTATGGCGATTAAACAATAGGAGAGAAAGTACCGGAAGTATTAAATTCTGTAGTTGGAGTAGAGGATGTAAAGCGGATCGTGCTGGAAAGGGAGCGCCTGGCTATTATAGGCCCTTACATCTTTTAAGGTTATTCTTTCTGCTAATGTTGGAACAGAAAATAACGGAATAATAAAAGCAAATGAATTTTTTAAGTTCAGATCGGTTTTGGCCGAAACGTGATTGTCTTTTACTTTGAAGTTTGCCTTAACGGTTTTGCAGCAATCAGAGCCACTTATTGCCTTACAATCACCTTTCGATGCAGAACTAACAGACAGAGATACGCTGGCTAATTTACCACAGCAATAAAACTTATCTATGGTAATCCCATAAACAGATGCTGTGTAGATCAGGAGAAGTAATATGACTGCTATTCTTTTCACGATGCTAATTTAAGGCAATTCTTCGATTCGTTTTTATATAATTATGGTAAAGTTTTATATTTTATTTTTCGGATGATTCGTAGTGAACCGGTAGGGAATATTCGGTTATGTTAATATTAACTAGCTACCAATATGTTATAATAATCAAAATTCAATAGGTTACCTTTACGGTCTAAATGAGAAATAAAGGCTATCTTTTTAAGCTCCATTCAAAAGTAAAGCCGGTAGTTATAGCTAAACTAATAGCTTCCAAAGTAAATTGTCCCTCGCTTGCCAGATTGATTATAAGATTGTCTTTACCCAATATTGCGTAAAATATGAGCATTAATAATTGATTTTTTATTGCTAATATAATTAAAGTGAACAGCAAATACTTTAGCCATCTTGTTGGTGAAAGCTGATCCCAAATTAAGATGGCCATTATCACGCAAGCCATAACAGGTTCAATAAAGCTGATATATGAAGGTATGAGCACTTCAGGACCATAAGGCAATTTACACCATTCGCCTGTAGGTGCAAGGTGGGCGATCGAGTTTGCTACCGGCTCCCAGGCTGCTGTAATTAACGGACTCGCAACAAACATGAAAATAGCGGCTATGATCGTAGCAGCCCCCAAATTAAGAAAAAAATTATTTAGGCTTGGAACGGAAAAAACGATTAATCCACACATTACAACTATAGCCAGTAACTTTGGGATGTTGTTGATCAACATAAAGCCTATCGAATTGCTACAATAGCCGTTCATAAATGGCCCCCTAAAAAGGCTTTCTGTTAGCATAGCATCAATAATAAGCAGTAAGGTCCACTTTTTTGCAATAGTTCCTCCGACCTTCTTATCAGCTAATTGCCAAAAAAACATCAAACCCAATACTGAAACCACGCGAGTGAGGAATTTGTAAGGAGCAGTAATAACTGTAAAATCAGGAAAGGCTATATTCATGCCCTGGAGCATTACAATATGAACACTTAGCGAAAGCACCAGGCTAATGATAACTCCAATGCTAAATTTTAACCAGTTGATATTGTATTGTTGCATAAGTTATTAATATGTTTGTTGTTAGTACTCTGAATGCCGCTGGTTATTTATTAAGGTAATGATCAAGCTATAAAATTTCAATAGATTTCTAATTCCTGGTGCACACAAAGAATCCGTGAGGGCATAGATTTTTTCAATATCCGACTTTTTGAGCATAATATTCGCAAAATCGATTTCGTCCAATTATCCTCAAATGTAATAACACTTACATTTGAGGATAGATCAGATTTTTACGTACCCATTTTAAGAGACTTTCGTCATATGGAACAATTATCACGATCAAAAAACAAATGATCATGATAGCGTGTGTGAGAATATATACAGGATCGGTCATGTTTGCATTCATCTTTAATGTTATAAAAGCTAATATGTTTTTGAAATAACTTCAGTTGATCAGCTAATCGCGGATAATAAATCCTGGTGATTGGAATTACCTATCTCTCATATATTACCAATACACTTCGCCTGTAAGCCTCGCAAGTTTCAGTTGTGCCTGGCATAGTTGAAATTTATAACGCAGCTGGGTAAGCTGCACCTGCTGAACGTTAGTACTTGCATTGGTAAGCTCCAGATTAGTACCTGTTCCGTTACGATAGCGGCTTTGTGCCAGCTTTTTTGCTTCCTCAGCCTCATCAATTTGTTTCTGTGCATTCATCAGGCTCTTTCTGTTGCTTTCTATGTCAACCAGTGCCTGTTTAATATCTTTCAGGTAATCATTATTCATAGATTCCTTCCTTAAATTAGTTTCCCTGAGCTGGCTTTGTGATAACCTGATCTGCTTTCTAACAGTGCCGCCAAGATAGATAGGGACACGTAGCGTTACACCTGCGTTGTAGTTATATTTAAAGGCATCAAGATTGGGGCCGTAACCATTGATAAAGCCTGTACCCGCACTTAACACAACAGAAGGCTTTCCGCCGTTTCTGCTCGCTACTAAATCTGCTTCGGATTGCGCGATATGGTCTTTTAACAAGGTAAATCCGGGGTTATTAGTTTGCGCGGCAGCAAGTGCGTCTTCTGCTTTAACAGATCCTTCGCCGGAAAAATCGAATTGCATGCCCGAGTTTTGGGTAGATCCTGTTATATATTGGAGTAGATTGTATTGCTTAGCCTGGCTGTTTTGCAGATCGATCTTCGTATTCTCGGCCTGATCGATGGTGGATTGGATAGACAGTACATCATATCTTAATGCATCACCATGTTTAAGCTTAACCTCGGTATCCTGCTTATTTGCTTTCAGAAAATTGATGACACTATCCTGAATGGCAACAGCTTTTTTTAAGTAAATGATCTGATAATAGATATTGGCTACCTGGTAAGCCGTTTGTGCCTGATTATAAGCGACATTGTCCCTGGCATATTGCAGGTCTTTCTTGGCCTTATCCACATTGGCTTTTACCATACCAAAATCCAATAGTACGTAGTTGGCATTCAATGCGGTACTGTAGTTATTGTTAGGTGCTATTTTAAAATTTGTTAACCGGCCGTTAACAGGTAAATCAAATGATGAAATAGGATCATCATACCGGTAATCCGCGCTGGCATCAACCTTCGGCAACCGCGAAGCCTGGATCAGGCTTACCTTGTCAGCGGCTACCTGTACTTGCTGAGTCAGTTCGTTAAACTGCGGGAAATAGGTGAACGATTGGTTGATTAACCCTTTCAGCTCTGGATTGATCTGCTGGGCCGATAAATGGCTGCATGCAAAAAGGAATAGGTATATAATTGTTAATTTTCTCATGATGTTGATCTGTTTTTTAATGTGCTTCACTGGCAATGCGGGCCCGGGTCGCGGCATCCATCGGTTTGGTTTTGAGCATTAGAATGAAAGGAACCACCGCAATAAAAAATATACTGATGAGCAGGAACCCGTCTAAATAAGCGCGCATTTGAGCTTGGTTATTGATAGCATGGTCAAGTGTTGCGTAGACTGCCTGTGATTTTGCCTGAAGGCGGTTAACACCTCTGTCTG